>Ga0180221_1000034_pt1 | contig 341214 bp, 306 predicted proteins | sample eDN5th37CKraftMG_FD_151339 | JGI IMG/M metagenome (GOLD analysis project Ga0180221, IMG submission 151339) | Enriched Miracle-Growth compost microbial communities from Emeryville, California, USA - eDNA 5th pass 37_C Kraft MG (version 2) (version 2) ... | reverse complement strand
CGTAGCGGATTCCATCAGGGCCAGCAGGCTTGTACCCTGCACCAACAGGCCGGATATAAGACTGCATCCTCACCTTTATGCCAAATCGTTAAAATCCGCTTGACTCTCCGGGAGGCGTCCATATAAGCATCCCTTGGTGGGTGAGCTGAGGCAGGTTGGCCTGCCCGTGACGCTGGGAGCGAGCGAGGGCGCGAGCACGGTACGCATGGCGCCGCCCGTCTTTGGACAGCACACCCGCGAGGTGTTTGCGGATTATGGGCTCGAGCCCCATGAAATAGAACGGTTGCTGCAAGACGGGGTTGCTCACCAGGACCCGGCTTTCGCCGCCGCGCGGACGGATGCAAGCGAGACAGGAGCATCGGCATGAGCGCGGCGGATGCGGCATGGCAAGTGGCCGGGGAAATGCTTGCTGAGCCGCCCAGGCTCGACATCGATGGGCGGGTTGCCACGATCAGCCTGTGCCGGCCCGCTCACGCAAATCGCCTGAGCCCCCAGGATCTGGAGGTGATCAGAGGCCATATCGCAACGGTTAATGCGGATGAGCGGGTGCTGGTGCTGCGGTTTGTCGCGCAGGGCAAATACTTCTGCAGTGGCTATGACATTTCTTCCCTGGCCAGCGACGATGCGCCCAGCTCCCTGTTCTTCGGCGAAACCGTCGATATGATCGAGGCGGCACGCCCCGTCACAGTGGCAGCCATTCATGGCGGTGTATACGGCGGAGGCACCGACCTGTGCCTGGCGTGCGATTTCCGCATCGGCACCCCCCGGGCCAATATGTTCATGCCGGCTACTGGGCTGGGGCTGCATTTCTACCCCGGCGGCATGGCGCGTTACGTATCCCGGCTGGGCCTGAACAATGCCAAGCGTCTGTTCCTGACTGCAGAGCGGCTGGACGCCGAAGAAATGCTGCGTATAGGTTTTTTGACCGAGCTGCTTGCACAGGACCAGCTTGCGGCAAGGCTGGAGGCGCTGACCGGGCAACTTGCCGCAATGGCGCCCATACCTCTGACGGGGGTGAAGAAACATCTGAACCTGATCGCGCGGGGGCAACTGGATGCTGCGGCAATAGAAGCCGCCGTGCGGCGCTCGGAGCAGTCGCGCGATATTGCTGAAGGAGCGCGGGCCTGGAAGGAGAAGCGCGCGCCGGTATTCACGGGCAGTTGAATTTCTGTTTTTCGGATGGCCGGCATATTCCGGTGCGCTTGCGCCGGAACGCCCCTGTCCGCCTATCGCAAACATAAATGGAGACAAAACATGAAAGCATGCAAATACGCAGCCTGCGCCATCGTGGCGGCCGGCACGGCATTGAGCGCATGGGCCGGGGCTGTTCACGCGGCGCAGCCATATCCCAGCAAACCTATCACAATTGTGATAGGTTTTCCTCCAGGCGGCGGCGCCGATCACGTGGGAAGGGTATACGCCAACAGCCTGTCCAAGGTGCTCGGGCAGCCTGTCGTAGTGGAGAACAGGCCGGGAGCCGGCTCGACCATAGGCGCGAGCAACGCGGCGCGCGCGCCGGCCGATGGCTATACGCTGTATCTGGGCAATTCCAGCGTCATGGGCAGCGACAATGTGCTCTACAAGGTGGACTACACGCCCGACAGCTTCGTGCCGGTGGCGCAGCTGACCACAGGTCCGATGGTGCTGATCGCCAATGCCGGGCTCGGCCTGCACAGCGTGCAGGATCTGCTGGATCGAGCCCGCAAATCGCCAGGTGAACTCAATGTGGCCTCATCTGGCAACGGGGTGATTACCCATCTTGCGGCGGTCGAATTCATGCAGCTCACCGGCGCGAAGTTCATGCATATACCGTTTAAGGGCGGCGCCGCCGCCACGCAGTCGGTGGCTGCGGGGGATACCGATATTTCCTTCGCGACGGCGCCTTCGGCCAAAGCCGTGATCGACACCGGCAAGGTGGTGGGGCTGGCGGTCACATCGGCCACCCGCTCCAAGCTGGTCGATTACCCGCCCATAGCGGATACGGTGCCCGGCTACGACCTGTCGAATTGGTGGGGCATTTTCGCGCCCAAGGGAACGCCTGACCCCGTCCTGCAGACCCTGTTCGAGGCAACCGGCAAGGTGCTTGCAGACGAGGCTGTGGTCAAGAGCATGGAGTCGGGGTACGAGGAAGTGACGCCGGCAGCCTCGGTGGACGCATTCGGCAAATTCGCTCGCAAGGAAGGCGCCCGTGGCCTGAAGCTTGCCCGGGACAGCATGGAAACGGCCAACTGAGTGCGGCTGCCTTGATCTGAGCAGGAGCGGGCAGGGGCCTGGTATGGCAAAATTGCCAGTCTGGAGCGTATGAAAAGCAGTCTCTGTCCAGGCATTGGCGGCGGTGGCCGCCAGTTGCCGGATCGGCGCCGAAACATGGCGCGATCCGCCTGGCAGCCCTAAGAAACCTCAGAATAAGTGGAGTACAAGTGACTTATCGCGTCCCCTTGCAAGACATCCGTTTTGTCATGAAAGAACTTGCCGGCCTGGATCGGGTGCTGGCGCTGCCAGGATTCGAGGAGGTATCGGAAGATCTCGTCGATGCTGTATTGGAAGAAAACGCCCGGTTCGTCGAGCAGGCGATCGCGCCGCTGAACCGTGCCGGCGATACTGCGGGAGCCACATGGAACGATGGCGCCGTGCAAACGTCTCCTGGATACCGGGAAGGGTTTCGTACATTTGCCGAAGGCGGGTGGCAGGGCCTGCTGCATGGGCAGCAATGGGGCGGGCAGGGCCTGCCGAAACTGGTCGGCACGCCGGCCGGCGAGAATCTGAATGCGGCCAGCCTGGCATTTGCGCTGTGCCCGCTGCTCACCGATGGCGTCATCGAGGCGCTGACAGCCGTGGGGTCCGAAGAGCAGCAGGGGCGCTACATACCCGCGCTGCTCGAAGGGCGCTGGACCGGCACCATGAACCTGACCGAACCCCAGGCGGGCTCCGACCTTGCCCAGGTGGCAACCAGGGCAGTGCGCCAGGAAGACGGCAGCTATCGTCTGTCGGGCCAGAAGATTTTCATCACCTATGGCGAGCATGACATGGCTGAGAACATCATCCATCTGGTGCTTGCACGTACGCCCGACGCGCCCAAGGGTGTCAAAGGCATCTCGCTCTTCATCGTGCCCAAATTCCTGGTCGGGGAAGACGGCGCCCTGGGGGCGCGCAACGACGTCTGGTGCGCGTCGATCGAACACAAGCTGGGCATACACGGCAGCCCCACCGCCGTATTGCTGTACGGTTCGGGCAAGGGGGACGTGGGCGACGGAGCGGTCGGCTACCTGGTGGGTGAGGAGAACCGGGGGCTGGAATACATGTTCATCATGATGAACGCCGCGCGCTTTGCCGTGGGCCTGCAGGGCATCGCGGTGTCCGAACGCGCGCTGCAGCATGCGGGCGCCTATGCACGCGAACGTGTGCAAGGCCAGGCGCTGGAAGGATCAAGCGGCCCGGTGGCCATTGTCCATCACCCCGATGTGCAGCGCATGCTGCTGACCATGCAAGCCCTGACCGAGGGCGCGCGCGCCCTGGCCTATGTCGCGGCCGCCGCCCACGATGTGGCGCGGCACCATCCCGACGAACAGGAAAGAGCGCGCAACAAGGCCGTGTACGAATACCTCGTGCCTGTCGTCAAAGGGTTCTCGACCGAAATGTCGGTGGAGGTGGCTTCCCTGGGCATCCAGGTACACGGGGGCATGGGCTTTATCGAGGAAACCGGCGCCGCCCAGTACTACCGCGATGCCCGCATCCTGCCCATTTATGAAGGCACCACAGCCATCCAGGCCAACGACTTCGTCGGGCGCAAGATACTGCGCAATGGCGGCGCGACAGCCCAGGCGCTTGCCGACGCCATGCGTGAAACGGCAGCCGAGGTGCGCGAGGCTGAGGGCAAGGGGGGCGATGACGCTCAGGCGCTGCGCGTCATTGCCGAAAGGCTGGAAGCTGCCATCGCCGCCTACGAACGTGCCACCCGATTCGCATTGTCCAATGCCAAAGAGAATCCGCGCAGCGTGTTCACCGGCAGCGTCAGCTACCTCATGCTCGCGGGCGTAGTGCATGCAGGCTGGCAGATGGCTCGCGCCGCACTGGCCTGCCAGGCCCGGAAAGCATCGGGCGAGGGCACCGATTTCCATCAGAAGAAATTCGCCACCAGTGTTTTCTACGCCGCCTACATCCTGCCCAGGGCCGAAGCCTATGCCCAAAGCATAGAGCAGGGCGACATCGTCAGCGCCTGCGCCGACGCCGCACTGCAGGAATAGGCCGGCAGATACAGTGCCGGCCAATACAGGGCCGACAAGACACCGCCGGCCAGACACACACGGCCAGTCAGTTACAGTCATAGAGCCAGCGAGACACATGCCGCGCGCCTTGCGCGCGGGGCATGCCTCGCTGAAAGCGGCTGATGATATTCCCCAGCAGCACTCGCGTCTTGCATGCGAGGCATGCCTGGCATCAGGTCACAGCAAAGAAAAAGCGTAAACAAATTTTTCAGATATGGCTGGCAGCCCTGCGGCTAAGTCAGCTTCAGACATAAGGTTATACGTAAAGCTTATTTCCATTGCCTTGCTTATGCTGACACAATATATGGCATTGTTTCCTTGACCAACCGTTTCCAAGAGAGCTGCCATGACCGCACTGCGACTGGGCGACACCGCCCCTGATTTCGAACAAGATTCCTCCATCGGCAAGATCAAGTTCTACGACTACCTCGGAGATAGCTGGGGCGTGCTTTTCTCGCACCCGGCCGATTTCACCCCCGTCTGCACGACAGAGCTGGGCTATACCGCCATCGTCTCCGGTGATTTTGCCAAGCGCAACGCCAAGGTAATCGCCGTGTCCGTCGACGATGCCGATTCCCACCGCAAGTGGATCGAAGACATCAACGACACCCAGAAGACCAAGGTTGAATACCCCATCCTGGCCGACGCCGATCACAAAGTCGCCAAGCTGTACGACATGATCCATCCCAATGCCAGCTCCACCGCCACGGTGCGCTCGGTGTTCATCATCGATCCAAACAAGAAAGTTCGCCTCACCATTACCTACCCCGCCAGCACTGGCCGCAACTTCGACGAAATCCTGCGCGTCCTGGATTCCCTGCAACTGACAGACAACTACAGCGTTGCCACGCCGGTGAACTGGAAAGAAGGCGAAGACGTCATCATCGTCCCCTCCATCAAGGACGAAGCCGAACTCAAAGCCAAATTCCCCAAAGGCTACACCGTAGTGCGCCCCTACCTGCGCATCACGCCCCAGCCCAACAAATAGCCCCGCAAGCCCAGCGGCGGCCCAGCCCGCCGCAAAGCACCGCATCTCCCTGCCAAAGCCCTGTCGTCCAAACGGCAGGGCTTTGTGCTTCATGAGCCAAACCCCTGCCTCGCCAGCAACGCCGGGACCAAAGTGAAGCAACCCTGAGCCACTGTGAGGCAACCCTGGCGCTGTGAGGCGACCTGGCACGGTGAGGCAACCTGGCGCTGTGAGGCACTCTGGCACGGTGAGGCAACCCTGAGCTACTGTGAGGCGAGCCGGGGCAGCGGGTGCAGGGTGAACTTGAGCGTGCCGAGCCTGTGCTCCGAATGGCGGAAAAGCGTGCGCGCATGTTCGAGCACCGTTGCCGTCCGGCAGGGCGGCAAAAGGGCGAGTTCGCGCACGCCCGCCATTTGGTGCGCGAGGCGAGGGCAGCCCCGCAGGGGCCACGCGATCGTGAGCCCTGCGCCCGCTGCCCCGGCTCGCCGGCCAAAGAACCTTGCCGCCGCAAAAAAAAGCTTGCAACTGAATCTGTTTTTACATACAGTACTGGTTATAGAAACAGTATTCAAGAAACCAGCAGGAAACCAAACCCAAGGGAGCCCCGGCCATGAACACATCCATCTCCACCCGCATCCCCACAGTAAAATACCCCGCTATAAGAAGCCGCAAAAACACAGCCAAATCATCCGCCCGCCTCACGCGGGGATCCATGCTCGTGGACATTTGCCTTGTACTTGCCTGGGGCGCCACCATTCCTGGCCTCATGTGGCTCGGCGTAGCAGGCGGTCTCTGAACAGGGACCTTTTCAAGATACCCATTTCACTGTAGAATGGCAGGCTTTGCTAACTCATCCTCTGGCGGGCTTTGCGCGCACTGCGCATATCAAAGCAAAAGCGCCCGATCACGATGATATCTGGAGTCACTACCGTGAACCTTATCGAAACCCTCGAACAAGAGGAAATCGCCCGTCTGACCGGCGGAAATGCCCTTCCTGAATTTGGCCCCGGCGACACCGTTGTTGTCAATGTCAACGTCGTTGAAGGCACCCGCAAGCGTGTCCAGGCCTATGAAGGTGTTGTCATCGGCCGCCGCAACCGTGGCCTGAATTCCTCGTTCATCGTACGCAAGATCTCTTCCGGCGAAGCCGTTGAGCGTACCTTCCAGCTGTACTCGCCCCAGATCGCAAGCATCGAAGTCAAGCGCCGTGGCGATGTCCGCCGTGCTAAACTGTACTATCTGCGTAGCCGTTCGGGTAAGGCCGCTCGTATCAAGGAAAAGCTGGTTCGCAAGTCCGCCAACAAGGCTGCTTGATCGGTATTTTCCTGCCACAGGCAAACAAGGGCACCCTAGCGGGTGCCTTTGTTTTACGGAATACATGTCGGAAAGCCTCTCTACTCCTCGACACGCCCGTGTGATCGTTGCACCGAGTTTCGATCCCCGGAGCCAGCCCGTCGTTTCTTCGGAAACCTTGCCCCCGCTTTCTCCACAAAGCATACAGCTTGATTTCATCCGGCACGCATTCAGCCGCGCAATAGACTGGCAGGTTGAGCCAATTTTCACCCATTCCTTCAGTATCGAGAAGCAGAACGTCGAAGACGTCCGCCAGGCTGCTGTATTCTTTCCCCTGATCGAGCACCCCTCCGGCCTGCATGTCCTGTTCACGCGCCGCGCTTCCCATCTTCACGATCATGCCGGCCAGATCAGTTTCCCCGGCGGACGCATCGAGGCAAGCGACCGCGACGAAATCGCCGCAGCCTTGCGCGAAACCTACGAAGAAATTGGCGTAGGCCCGGAATTCATCCGCTGCATCGGCACCCAGCCAGGCTTTCTCACCTCGACCCGCTTCACCATGAAACCCGTCATCGGGCAGATCCTGCCGGGTTTCACACTTGTGCCCAATACCTCCGAAGTGGCCGAGGTATTCGAGGTTCCGCTGTCAGTGCTCATGGATACCACCCTGCATCGCCTGCATCGCGCCAACCTGCCGGGCGGGGGGCACAGGTTTTACTTTTCTATCACCTGGCAGTCCTATTTCATATGGGGCGCCACCGCTGCACTGATCCGCAATTTCTACCATTTCCTGGCCGCCGCCCAGGCTGTCATCAAGCCTTGAGCACAACACCGTCGCCATAGGCCCGAGCGCGTTCCCGCTCGCGCGCTCAATACCGTTGCAGCGCCTCGTTTTCCGCCAGAATGCGCTTATAGAGCTCATGCCGCTCGACAGCGATTTCGCCGCGCGCCACGGCCGCAAGCACCCCGCAGCCAGGCTCATGCCTGTGCGTGCAATTGTAGAAGCGGCACTCGGCCACCGCCTGGGAAAATTCAGGAAAGCCGCGCTCTATGTCGCCAGGCCCCAGATGAAACAGCCCAAACGCCTGAAAACCCGGGGAATCGATAATGTCGCCCGCATGGCCGGGCAGATGATACAGGCGCGTGCTCGTAGTCGTATGGCGGCCAGCACCCAGTGCGCGGGAATGTTCTTGCGTGCGCGCCTGGGCATCGGGAACCAGCGCATTGAGGAGGGTAGACTTGCCCATGCCGCTTTGACCCAGCAGCAGGCTGCATTTTCCCCGCAGCACAGGAAGCAGCGTGGCCTCGACGCTGTCGCGCGACAAGGCGCTGACCTCCAGCACCCCTACGCCAAGGCGCGAGAAAGATTGCAGCTTCTTTCTCGCATTGTCCAGGCTGCCTTTGAGGTCAGCCTTGTTCAGGACAATGCTGACATCCAGATCCGAGGCGCTGGCCGCCACCAGGGCGCGGCCAAGCAAGTCTTCGGAGAACGCGGGCTCGGGCGCGACAACGACCAGCAACTGATCGACATTCGCCGCGAACTGCTTGGTGCGCATATCGTCCGAGCGGTACAGCAGGTTGCGGCGTTCGAGTATCCGGTCGATAGCGCCCTCGCCGTCGCCCTGCGGGCTGACCAGGACATCGTCGCCCACCGCTGCTTCGGATTTCTTGCCGCGCGGAAAACACTGGCGCAGCGAACCGTCGGGCATTTCCACCGTGAAGTGTCGTCCGTGTGCGGCGATGACGCGCCCCTGTAGGGGCGGGTGCTTATCCATGTTTGAGGTGTTGTATGCGCAGCACGGCGGGCGGATGGCTATCGTAAAAGGCCGAGTGTACTGGATCCGGTGTCAGCGTGGCTGCATTGTCGTCGTAGAGTTTGACCAGCGCCGAGATCAGCTTGTCTGCGGGGCACTGGCTGGCCGCGTACCGGTCAGCCTCGAACTCATCGCGGCGCGAGAACCAGGCCGCCAGGGGAGCGATCCAGAAAGTGAAGACAGGGACGGCAAGAAACATCAGAATGATGGCGAGCGCATCGTTCGGGCGCCCCAGCTGCGGCACCACCCCCAGCCCGGTATAGAACCAGACCTGCTGTGACAGCCAGCCCAGCGCCAGAAAAAACACCAGTGCGCCCGCAAAGCTGAGCACCATGCGCCTGAGGATGTGCTTGTGGCTGAAGTGACCCAGCTCATGCGCCAGTACCGCTTCGATCTCTTCCGGATCCAGCCTGGAGAGCAGGGTATCGAAAAAGACAATGCGCCGCGATTTTCCGAAACCGGTGAAGTAAGCATTGCCATGCGCGGAGCGGCGCGAGCCGTCCATCACGAACAGCCCCTCCAGCGCGAAGCCGCAGCGCTGCGCCAGCGCGCGGATGCGGTCCGCGATTTCGGGGTTTTCAAGCGGTGTGAAGCGGTTGAACATGGGCGCGATAAAAGTGGGAAAAAGCCAGATCAGCAGCAGATTGAAACCCACCCATAGGCCCCAGGCCCACCAGACCCAGCCCGAACCCGTATGGCCCATGATCCAGAGCACGCACGCCGCCAGTGGCGTGCCGAAGGCAAGCGAGAGCAGCAGCGTCTTGAGGGTGTCCTGCGCAAACAGCAAGGGCGTCACGCGATTGAAGCCATAGCGCGCCTCCAGCCCGAACTTGCGCCAGATCGAGAACGGCAGCCCCACCACGCCCATGATGGCCAGCACCGCGCCCAGTAAGGCAAGCTGCCTGAGCATTTCATTGTCAATGAGCCGGCCTGCGTGGAAATCAAGAAACTGCAGGCCGCCAAGCAGGGTGAACGCCACCAGCACGCCGGCCTCGACCACTCGCTCGATCATCGACAGCCTGGCCTTGTCCACCGTGTAGTCAGCTGCCCGTTGATGGCTGAACAGGCGGATACGGTCGGCGAACTCCGCCGGCACCTGATCACGGTGCCGGCGCACATGCCGGATCTGCCTGGATGCGAGCCATAGCCTGAGCAGGATATCGGCGAGAAGAAAGACACAGAACAGTACAGTAAACATGAATAATGGGCGGTATGCGAAAATGACTCTTTTAAGGAAGGATTATATGGCGGCGAATGACCAGCGTCTGGTGTGGCTGGATATGGAAATGACCGGGCTCGATCCCGAAAAAGAGCGCATCATCGAGGTGGCAGTGGTGGTTACCGAGGCCGATCTGTCTTTCGTGGCCGAAGGCCCCGTGCTGGTCATACACCAGAGCGATGAGCTGTTGAATGCCATGGACAAATGGAACCAGTCTACCCATGGCAAGAGCGGGCTGACCGAGAAGGTGCGCGCTTCAACGCTCACTGAAGCGCAGGCGGAAGAGCAACTGCTGGATTTTCTTTCGGCGCATGTACCCCCCGGCAAATCGCCGCTGTGCGGCAACACCATCAGCCAGGATCGCCGCTTCATGGTGAAGTATATGCCCCGGCTGGAGGCGTTCTTCCATTATCGCAATCTGGATGTCAGCACGCTCAAGGAGCTTTCCCTGCGCTGGAAACCCGAGGTCTATCGCAGCTTCATCAAGAAGAGCAAGCACGAGGCCCTGTCGGATATCTACGAATCCATCGACGAGCTTAAGCATTATCGCGAACACTTCATCAAGCTGTGAGCGGGAGCTGGCGGCCAGTTGCCGATGGCCCGGTTCTCGCCGACGGCGCCCTGATGCCAACTGACGCTGCCAGTCATCACGTCAGCCCGTGTGCATTTCGCGCGGTTCTTCCTGGTGCTCGGGCGTTCCGGCATGCGAGGGGCCGCTGCCGAACCGCTTGTGCACATACGGGCGTAGCGGCAGAAAGTGGGTTGTATCCTTGCCCAGCACGCTTTGCAGATGCGATTCCGCCTGATCGAATACAGCCCAGTAAAGCCGGCTGCACAGGTCGCGGGCGGCAAGGCCGGGCCAATCTTCCGGAAGCATCTGCAGGGGCAGCTGAGGGTCGTGCAACACGATGCGGCGCCACTCATGCAGCGTCAGGGCGCGCACGGCGAAAGCCTGATCCGGGGTCATGCCCGATTGCGTTGCCGCATGCATGGGCCCGAAGGTGGCGATAAATTCCTGGTACTGACGCGCCACGCCTTCCATGTCCCAGCATTGCGAGATCAGCTCGCTGATTTGCAGACCCTCGTCTACATTGCCCTCCGCGGACGCGATGACGCTGTTCAGGTCGCTTGCCCCCATCACCAATGCCTGCCGGCTCATCCTGAGCTGAGCCAGAACCTTGCGTGCGGTGGCTGAGTGATCGCGGGGCAGGGCGAATACGCCCGGTGCTATTACGCCAAAACCCGCCCAGACCAGCTGGCGCCGCAATTCACCCCGCTTGTCCAGGCTGCCGTTGCCGAATCGTGGGACGACAACCAGCGTCCATTCGCCATCCCACTCGGCTGGCGTGCCGTGATAGATGCGCGCCGAGGCTTGCTGGGTAAGCGCCAGGCCTTGCGGGCTGAGGCGGTACAGACTGCGCCGGCCATGCCGTTCGGACTGTAGCCAATCTTGCGCAACAAGACGGAAAACACTGGTGCGCAGCAGGCGCTCGTTGATGCCCAGTGGCGTGACGAGCTCTATAAGATCGCTGAGCCAGAGGTTGCCGCCATGAGGCTCTATGGCGTCGCCCAACAGGGTCACGCACAGGGATTTGGCACGGGGCGGATCACGCGCGAGCAAAGACTGGATCTGCGTCTGCAGGGAGGTTGGGCCGTTGGCCATGAGTTCAGTTGTCTCCAGGAGCATATGGTCTGCTTTCTTTGCTGAGTTGTCGGTCAGCCGTCGGGGCCGGTGTTTTCCCTATTTGATACTAAAATTTGATTGACATCAATATTTTTGTATTAAATAATGAAGCCATAAAACACAGCCGGGTGCCAGGCGGGCATTCCGGTGAAGCCTTTCTCCCGGGCGGACGCAACAGCCCCAAGGCTTGGCACAGGAGACGCACAATGTATGCCCAACTCGTAGACACAGGGGTTCGCCGGGTTCGCTCCGCGCAGGAACTGACTGGCGCCGAGTGTGATTTCCAGATGCGCATTGATGATGGCGTGCGCATCGAGGCGAAAGACTGGATGCCGGAGGCCTATCGCAAGACACTGGTTCGCCAGATCTCCCAGCATGCGCATTCCGAGATCGTCGGCATGCTCCCCGAGGGCAACTGGATCACGCGGGCGCCCACGCTGAAACGCAAGGCCATCCTGCTGGCAAAGGTGCAGGATGAGGCGGGCCACGGCCTGTATCTGTACAGTGCCGCGGAAACACTGGGCGTGTCCAGGGACGATCTGGTGAGCGACCTGCATTCGGGCAAGGCGAAATATTCCAGCATCTTCAATTACCCCACGCTGACCTGGGCCGATATCGGCATGATAGGCTGGCTGGTCGACGGCTCGGCCATCATCAACCAGATCCCGCTGTGCCGATGTTCCTACGGGCCATATGCCCGGGCCATGGTGCGTGTGTGCAAGGAAGAGTCATTTCATCAGCGGCAAGGCTACGATCTGCTCATGCAGATGTGTCTGCACGGCACGCCCGAGCAGAAGGAAATGTGCCAGGACGCGCTGAACCGCTGGTGGTGGCCTGCGCTGATGATGTTCGGGCCCTCCGACGCGGATTCTCCCAACAGCGCGCAGTCCATGCAATGGCGCATCAAGCTGTTTTCCAATGATGAGCTGCGGCAGAAAATGGTGGACCAGTCTGTTCCGCAGGCAGAGTACCTGGGCCTCAAGGTGCCTGACCCTGATCTGCGCTGGAATGAAGCGCGTGGCCACTATGACTTCGGCGAAATCGACTGGAATGAGTTTTATGCGGTGATCAAGGGCAATGGGCCTTGCAACCGCGAACGTCTCAAGGCCAGGGTTGATGCGCACGAGGCGGGCGCCTGGGTGCGCGATGCCTTCATTGCCTATTCGGCCAAGCAGCAGGCCCGCAAGGTTGCGTGAATGCCGCCTGGGCGGCCCAGCGAGGGCGCCCATACCGGCGCGCCTTGCGCCATATATCTAGGAAGCACGGACATGGAACGGAAGGAATGGCCTCTCTGGGAGGTTTTCATACGCAGCCAGCACGGACTTGCGCACAAGCACGTAGGCAGCCTGCATGCCAGTGATGCGGAAATGGCCATCAACAACGCGCGCGATGTCTATACCCGCCGCAACGAAGGGGTCAGCATCTGGGTGGTGAAATCCGCCGATATCGTGGCCAGCAGCCCGGGAGACAAGGAAGCCCTGTTCGAGGCGGCGCGCAGCAAAGTCTACCGCCATCCGACCTTCTTTCCCATGCCCGACGAAATCAAGCATATGTAGGAGGCGGCATGGATCATGCGTTGTTTCAATACCTGCTGCGCCTGGGCGACAGCACACTGGTGCTCTCTCACCGCCTGTCGGAATGGACGGGCCACGGCCCGGCGCTGGAAGAGGACCTGGCGCTGACCAATACGGCGCTGGATCTGCTTGGCCAGGCGCGCATGTGGCTGACGCTGGCAGGCGAGGTCGAAGGCCTGTCGCGCGATGAAGACCAGCTCGCATATCTGCGCGATGCGCCCCAGTACCGCAACTTCCTGCTGGTCGAACGGGACAACGGAGACTATGGCGTCACCATGATGCGCCAGTTTCTCTTCGACAGCTGGCACTATTTCCTGCTCGAGAAGCTCTGCGTCTCGTCGGATGAGCGCGTGGCCGCGATCGCCGCCAAAGCCTTGAAGGAGGTTGCCTACCACGCGCGCCGGTCGGCCGACATTGTGGTACGCCTGGGTGATGGCACGCAGGAAAGCCACGAGCGCATGCAGGCCGCGCTGGACGACGCGTGGCGCTTTACGGGCGAGCTGTTCCTGGACGATGAGGTCAGCCGCGAGCTGGCGAAGCGCGAGGTGGCGCCGCTGCATGCGACATTGCTTCCTGCCTGGCAGGCGCACACAGGCGATGTGCTTGGCGAAGCCACGCTGACCATCCCTGATATCGAGGGCAGCCGCCATGCCGCGTACCAGGGCGGCATCACAGGACGCCATACCGAGGCGTTGGGATACCTGCTGGCTGAAATGCAGCATCTGCAGCGCAGCTATCCCGGAGCGCGGTGGTGATATCCATGGCGGCCATGGCACAGGGAGACATTCCCATGAACACGAGGTGCGATCTCGCAGGCCATAGCCGGGATCTTCCGACCCCGGCCCAGGTTCTGCAATGGCTTGCGGCGGTTCCCGATCCCGAAATTCCTGTGCTGTCCATTGTGGATCTTGGCATAGTCCGTGATGTGCAGTGGGAAGGGGAGGAATGTGTCGTCACGATTACCCCCACGTATTCCGGATGTCCCGCCATGCAGGCGATTTCCAGCGATATTGCCGCTGTGCTGCGCGGTCGCGGCGTGGAGCGTGTGCGCATTGCGACCCGGCTGGCGCCTGCCTGGACGACAGACTGGATGACAGAGGCGGGACGCGATGCCTTGCGGCAATACGGCATTGCGCCGCCGCGCGAGAAAGCCATTGACGTGTCGGGCATCTCGCGGCGCCCCGCGGCCGTCGTACCCTGTCCGCACTGCGGGGAGCGGCGCACGCGGCTGATCAGCGATTTTGGCTCGACAGCGTGCAAGGCGCTTTACCGCTGCAATGCCTGCGGGGAGCCGTTTGATTATTTCAAGGCGCACTGATGGCGCCGCAGCAAGAGGTACATGCGTGACGACTTCGTTCCATACTCTCAAGGTGGCGGCGGTCGCCAAAAACACGCGCGATGCCGTGGTGGTGACTTTCGAGGTTCCCGAAACCTTGCGCGAGACGTTTGCCTTCCGTCCGGGCCAATACCTGACACTGCGCACACGCGTCGGCGGCCAGGAGCTGCGCCGTTCCTATTCCATCTGTGCCGCGCCGGGCGACGGCCTGCTGCGCGTGGCCATCAAGCGCATGAATGACGGCATGTTTTCATCATGGGCCAACGAGGCGCTGCAGAGCGGGCAGGAACTGGATGTCATGCCGCCCGATGGGCACTTCACCTATCCATTCGAACCGGGCCAGGCGCGCAGCTACGCGGCTTTCGCCGTGGGCAGCGGCATTACGCCCATCCTGTCTCTGATCAAGACTGCACTCGAGACGGAGCATGGCAGCCGCTTCACGCTGTTCTACGGGAACCGGGCTTCGTCGGCCGTGCTGTTTCGGGATGAGATCGAAGATCTGAAGAACCTCTATATGGACAGGCTCTCCATTGTGTATGTGATGAGCCGCGAGCATCAGGAGATCGAACTCTTCAATGGCCGCCTCGACGGGCCCAAGGTAAAGCAGCTGATGGCGGCATGGATGAGCGGCGAGACGCTGGATGCCGCTTTTGTGTGCGGCCCGCATGACATGAGCGAATCGGTCACGCAGGCGCTCAGGGAAACCGGGCTGGATCCGTCCAGCATCAAGTTCGAGCTGTTCGGCTCGCCGCCCGGGCCGCGCGCCTTGCGCACAGGCAAAGAGGCACGCAAGGCGCCGGGCAACGAGCAATGTGAGCTGACGATCGTGCAGGATGGGCTTACCCGCACGCTCACCATAGGCAAGAACCGCGAGAGCGTGCTCGACGAAGCGCTGGCTCAAGGCGTGGAGCTGCCGTACTCATGCAAGGGCGGCGTCTGTTCGACCTGCCGCTGCAAGGTTGTGGAAGGGGAAGTGGACATGGATGCCAATTTCGCGCTGGAAGACTACGAGGTGGCGCGCGGCTTCGTCCTGAGCTGCCAGAGCTTCCCGGTCAGCGACCGTCTCACAATTGATTTTGACCAGGAAACCTGAGCCGGAGCGAGTGGCGCTCGGCTTGGGTTTTTTTTACAGACATTGATTCATTTATACGCACGAGGCCGTCGCCAGCCATTGCCGGCGGCGGGTGCGGACAAGGAGCAGACAAAGTGTCCACCGATTTTTTCGCTGCAAATCAGGAAATGCTGGAAAGGGCTGTCCAGGCCATTGCCGAGCGCACCTATTGGAGCCCCTTCCCCGAATCGCCCAGCCCCCGTGTTTACGGTGAAACCGCGGCTGACGAAGGCCGCGCGGCATTCGAGGCCCTGCGCGGACGAGAATTTCCTCTGGATCAGCCCGCTTCGGGCGAGCCGGTCGATGGCGAGATGTCGCCCTTCGGTTTTCCTTTGAATATCCACTACCCCCATGTGCAGGCCGATGCCTTGGTGCGTCGCGCGCAGGATGCGCTGGGACGCTGGCGCGAGGCCGGGCCCCGTGCCTGGGTGGGCGTGGCGCTGGAAGCCCTCAAGCGGCTGAATCAGCGCAGCTTCGAGATGGCCCATGCTGTACAGCATACGACCGGGCAAGGCTTTTTGATGGCCTTCCAGGCGGGTGGGCCGCAGGCGCAGGATCGCGGGCTGGAAGCCGTGGCCTATGCCTGGCAGGAAATGTCGCGCATCCCAGGGGAGGTCATCTGGGAAAAACCGCAGGGCAAGCAGGATCCCATCCGCATGGCCAAGCGATTTACCGTCGTCCCGCGTGGTGTTGCGTTGGTCATAGGATGTTCGACCTTCCCGACGTGGAATGGCTACCCGGGCCTGTTCGCCAGTCTTGCGACAGGGAACAGTGTGATCGTCAAACCCCACCCCAGTGCCATTCTGCCGCTGGCCATTACGGTGCAAGTTGTCCGCCAGGTGCTGAAAGAGGCGGGTCAGGATCCTGATGTGGTGCAGCTCGCTCCTCATGCGGCGGATGATCCCATGCCCAAGACGCTGGCCCTGGACCGGGCTGTAAGACTGATTGATTTCACAGGCAGCAGCGATCATGGAAACTGGCTCGAAGCCAATGCGCGGCAGGCCCAGGTCTACACTGAAAAGGCCGGGGTAAACCAGGTCATCATCGATTCGGCGCAGGATTTCAAGGCGGTGGCTCGCAATCTGGCTTTTTCGTTCGCGCTGTATTCAGGGCAGATGTGTACCGCGCCGCAGAATATCTATGTGCCGCGCGATGGCATCGAAACCGCTGATGGCCACATGAGCTTTGATGAGGTGGCGCAGGGCCTGGCGCAGGCACTGGACAAACTGCTGTCAGATCCGGCGCGTGCGGTGGAGATTACCGGCGCCATACAAAATGCAGGCGTGCTCGAACGGCTGGACAAGGCACGCGCGACAGGGCTGGCGGTGCTAAGCGACAGCAAGCCGCTGGCGCATCCCGCGTTCGACGGCGCACGCGTGCACACCCCCATTCTGCTCAAGGCAGATGCCAACCGCGACAGGGCCGCCATCATGCATGAGTGGTTCGGTCCCATCGCCTTTGTGGTGGCCACGGATTCCACCCAGGCCAGCCTGGAGATTGCGCGCGAGTCGATCGTGGAGCATGGCGCCCTGACGTTTTCCTGCTATACGACGGACGATGCGGTCGCAGAGCAGGCCCGCAAGGTGGCCGAAGAGGCAGGCGTGGCGCTGTCGATCAACCTTTGCGGCGGCGTCTTCATCAACCAGACGGCTGCCTATAGTGATTTCCACGGCACAGGCGCCAACCCTGCTGCCAATGCCGCACTGTCCGATACCGCCTATGTCTCCAACCGCTTCCGCGTGGTCCAGACTCGCTGGCATGTTTGAGCAGGCAAGAACAGCAAGAGCAGCAAGACAAGAGGAAAAACAGTGAGCTACGAAAACATTATCTTTGACTTCGCGGACGGCATTGCGCGCATCACGCTGAACCGGCCAGACAAACTGAATAGCTTCACGGCCGCCATGCATCGCGAGCTGGCGGACGCATTGACCCAGGTCGAGCAGGGGCATGCCCGTGTGCTGGTGCTGACCGGGGCGGGGCGCGGATTTTGCGCCGGGCAGGATCTTTCCGAACGCAAGCCGGGGCCGGGCGGCGAGCCCATAGACCTGGGCGAAACCGTAGACAAATACTATGCGCCCTTGGTGCGCCGTCTGCGCGCGCTGGCGGCGCCGGTCGTGGTAGGCGTGAATGGTGTTGCTGCCGGCGCCGGCGCGAACCTGGCGCTGGCGGGCGATATCGTCATTGCCAGGCAGTCAGCAAGCTTCATCCAGCCTTTTTGCCGCCTTGGCCTGGTTCCCGACACAGGCGGCACCTATATCCTGCCGCGCCTGGTAGGGCGGGCGCGAGCCATGGGGCTCAGTCTGCTGGGCGACAAGCTGAGTGCGGAACAGGCTGTTCAGTGGGGCCTGATCTGGGAATGCACTCCCGACGAGCAGTTCGAGGAAAGGCTACAGGCGCTTGCGGCGCATTTCGCCACGGCGCCGACCCGGGGGCTGGCCATGACCAAGCAGGCCATCAATCGGAGCCTGGGCAATACGCTGGATGCGCAGCTTGACCTGGAGCGCGACATGATGCGCGAGCTTGGCGCCAGCGCGGATTATGCCGAAGGCGTATCCGCCTTTCTTGAAAAGCGGCAGCCTGTATTCAAGGGGCAATGATGAGTACACCAGACTTGTTTGCCACTGGGCAGGGCGGCTATGCGCCGGCTGAGGGATCCGCGCAGCCCGGCCTGCCTGAGGATCCTCAGGCGCTCGCCGAGCTTGCAGCACGCTCCATGTATGACAACGATCCGGCTTCGCAGGCGCTGGGCGCGCGTGTCGTGTCCGTGGCGCCCGGGCGGGCCAGCATGTCGATGACGGTGCGTCGCGACATGCTCAATGGCCACCAGACCTGCCATGGCGGCTTCATTTTTGCGCTGGCGGACAGCACTTTTGCTTTTGCCTGCAATTCGCGCAACGTGGCCACGGTGGCATCCGGCGCCACCATCGATTTCCTCGCGCCTGCGTTCGAGCATGATGTGCTCACGGCCAACGCCATTGAAAGCTCGCTGGCCGGACGCACCGGCCTGTATGACGTGGATGTGGTGAATCAGGACGGCAAGCGTATCGCTGTCTTTCGCGGCCGTTCCTACCGGATCAAGGGACAGGTGGTGCAAGGCTAGCAATTGGCGGCCGGCCGGGCCGGGAGCCGGAACAGAAGCAAATGAAAACCCAGGAGACTTCCATGTCAGCAGCACAAGAGCCCCGACACGCCGGGCGCGACCCCATCGAACACGCCAGCCGCGATGAGCTGCAGGCATTGCAGCTTGAACGGCTGAAGTGGACGCTCAGGCATGCTTATGACAATGTAGCTCATTACCGCCAGGCCTTTGACGCGGCGGGTGTGCATCCGGACGATCTGCGCCAGCCCTCGGATCTGTCGCGCTTTCCCATGACGACCAAGCAGAATCTGCGCGACAACTATCCTTTCGGCATGTTCGCGGTGCCCCGCGAAAAAGTATTGCGCATCCATGCCTCCAGCGGCACCACCGGCCGCCCCACCGTGGTTGGCTATACCGCCCGCGACATCGACATCTGGGCCGAGCTGGTGGCCCGGTCCATGTGGGCGGGCGGCGCCCGGCCGGGCGATATTGCACATGTGGCTTACGGCTATGGCCTGTTCACGGGAGGCCTTGGCGCGCATTATGGCGCTGAGCGCCTGGGCTGCTCGGTCATTCCGATGTCGGGCGGGCAGACTGAAAAGCAGGTCCAGCTCATTCAGGACTTCAAGCCAAGTGTGATCATGGTCACGCCTTCGTATTTCTGCAACATCATGGAAGAGATGGAACGCCAGGGCATGGCTCCGCGCGACAGTTCGCTGCGCATCGGTATCTTTGGCGCCGAGCCCTGGACGGGACGCATGCGCGAAGACATCGAGACGCGGGCGGGCATCGATGCCGTGGATATTTACGGCCTGTCGGAAGTGATGGGGCCGGGGGTGGCCATGGAATGCGTGGAGGCCAAGGACGGCCCGGTGGTCTGGGAAGACCATTTCTACCCTGAGATCATTGATCCCGTGACGGGCGAACCGGTGGCTGACGGGGAAGAGGGGGAACTGGTGTTCACTTCGTTGACGCGCGAAGCCATGCCTGTTATCCGTTACCGCACGCGCGACCTTACACGCCTGCTGCCGCCTACGGCCCGGAGCATGCGCCGCATAGGCAAGATTACCGGCCGCAGCGACGATATGCTGATCATCCGCGGGGTCAATCTCTTTCCCACCCAGGTCGAGGAAATTGTGCTTGCCATTCCCGAGCTGGGAGCACAGTACCAGTTGATCGTTTCCCGCGACGGCCATATGGACAAGCTGGAAATCGTCACGGAAGTGCGCCCGGAATTCGAGCAGATTGGCGCCGATGCCCGGCGCGCGCTGGCGGAAAAGGTCAAGCATGCGGTCAAGAGCCGCATCGGCGTCTCCACCATCGTGACGGTCAGGGACGCCGGCCAGGTTGAGCGTACCGTAACCGGCAAGGCCAGGCGTGTCATAGACCAGCGCCCAAAAGTCTGACCCTTCGGCCCGCGCCTGCTTTCCCGCGGGCCAGCCGCCCGCAGGGTATCATTCCAGCTTTGACAACTACGCAGATGGAATGAACATGCAGGCAGGGCCGTCCATCGTCGCGGGTATTGGCGTGGATCTCTTGCGGCTGGATCGCATAGAACGCGCCTATGCCCGCCGCGGCGAGAAATTTCTGCGGCGCATCCTCGGGCCGCAGGAGCTGGAAAAGTTCCGCCAGCGCCATGCCCGGGATCCGGTTCGCGGGCTGCGGTTTCTTGCCACCCGCTTTGCGGCCAAGGAGGCGTTCTCCAAGGCGATCGGCCTGGGCATGCACAGCCCCATGGCCTGGACGCGCATGCAGACGCTGAACGATCCCGGCGGCAAGCCCCGCGTGCAATTGTCCGAGCCGCTGGCCGGCTGGTACGCCGAGCGCTTTGGCAAGGCGCATGTATCGATTACCGATGAAACCGATGTGGTCGCCGCCTTTGTGGTGGTCGAAACCCTGGCGGCCACGCCCTCCAATTCCCTGGAAGACTGAATGGCAAACCAAGCTATGCGCCCGCGCCTCGCGCCGGGCCCCGTCATGGTGGATGTGCAAGGCTGCGCGCTCACCGATCATGAGCGCGCGCGCCTGCGCAACCCGCTGGTGGGCGGCGTGATTCTGTTCAGCCGGAATTTCGAGAGCAGGGCGCAGCTGGCCGCACTCTGCGCGGCCATTCATGCCGAACGCGACGAGCCGCTGCTCATCGCGGTGGACCACGAAGGGGGCAGGGTACAGCGCTTCCGGACGGACGGGTTTACCGAACTGCCCGCCATGAGTGTGTTTGGCCAGATGTGGTCGCAGGATTCCCTGGCGGCCATGCGGCTTGCCACTGAAACGGGCTATGTGCTGGGAGCCGAGCTACGCGCCTGCGGAGTCGACCTCAGCTTCACGCCAGTGCTGGATCTGGATTATGGTGTCAGCAAGGTCATAGGCAATCGCTCCTTTCATCGTGATCCGCGTGTCGTGGGCATGCTGGCACGGGCGCTGATACAAGGCCTGATGCTCTCGGGCATGGCGTCCTGCGGCAAGCATTTTCCCGGACATGGCGCCGTCCAGGCCGACTCTCACCATGAAATTCCCGTGGATGAGCGCAGCTTCGAGCAGATCATGGAAGAAGACGCGGCGCCTTATGGCTGGCTGGGCGACATGGTGCTGCCCTCGGTCATGCCTGCCCATGTCATCTATTCCAGCGTTGATCCCAACCCCGCCGGCTTCTCCAGGCACTGGATACAGAAAATCCTGCGCACCGACCTGGGCTATGATGGCGTGGTGTTTTCCGATGACCTGACGATGGAGGGCGCAACTGTGGCGGGCGACATTCTTGCCCGGGCCCAGGCTGCGCTGGGGGCCGGATGCGACATGGTGCTGGTATGCAACCGGCCCGATCTTGCCGACGACCTGCTCGGGCGGCTCGATTTCCCGCACAGCGCCGATTCGGTGCGCCGCATCCGACGCCTGATGCCTCGCACGCCGGCGCCAGGCTGGGATGAGCTGCAAGCGGACCAACGTTATCAATATGCCCGACGACTTCAATCTCAAATCGTTCCTGGCTGACTTGCCGCACCTGCCTGGCGTCTATCGGCATATCGATGAGCGGGGCGAGGTGCTGTACGTAGGCAAGGCACGCGACCTCAAGAAGCGGGTCAGTTCCTATTTCCAGAAGAATCTTGCAAGCCCGCGCATTGCCCACATGGTTGCGCGGGTGGCCAGGCTGGAGGTGACCGTCACGCGTTCGGAGGCCGAGGCGCTGCTGCTTGAGAACAACCTCATCAAGCGCCTGAAGCCTCGCTACAACATACTTTTCCGGGACGACAAGTCTTACCCCTATCTCATGTTCAGCGGGCATGAGGTGCCCCGTATTGCCTATTACCGGGGCAGCACCAGTGGCAAGGGCCGGTTCTTCGGTCCCTACCCGAACGCCTGGGCAGTGCGAGAGACGATCCAGATCCTGCAGCGTGTATTCCGTCTGCGCACCTGCGAGGACAGTGTGTACGCGCATCGCTCGCGCCCCTGTCTGCTGCACCAGATCGGGCGCTGCTCCGCGCCCTGTGTGGGCCTTATAAGCCCGGAAGATTACCAGGAGGATGTGCGCAGGGCGATACGGTTCCTGGACGGCCATGCCGACGAGGTGCTGCATGACATCGAGGCGCGCATGCACAAGGCGTCCGAAGCGCTTGAGTTCGAGCAGGCGGCGGCGCTGCGCGACCAGATGGGCGCGCTGGCCAAAGTGCTGCAGCAGCAAACCATGGAGCAGGTCGGCAACGACGACGTTGACATTATCGCCGTCGCGTCAGCCGGCGGTCGCACCTGCGTCAACCTTGCCATGGTGCGCGGCGGCCGGCATCTTGGCGACAAGGCTTTTTTTCCCAGCAATCTGCACGAGGACAACAGCGCGGGCGATGTGCTTGCCGCCTTTATCGCCCAGCACTACATAGACAGCGCGCTGCCGCCAGTGCTGGTCTGCACGCACGCCTTGCCTGATCCCGCGCTGATGTCTCTGCTGGCAGAGCAGACAGGCAGCAAGGCGCGTGTGGTGCTCCGGCCGCAGGGCATACGCAAGACCTGGCTGGAACAGGCCACGCGCAATGCGGAACTGGCGCTGGCCCGGATGTTGACAGAGTCCACGGCCAAGGTCGAGCGCACGCTTGCGCTCGCGACAGCGCTCGATCTGGACACCGACGAGGCCGCGCTGGATGCGCTGCACATCGAATGTTTCGACATCAGCCATACCGCGGGCGAGGCTACCCAGGCATCCTGTGTGGTGTTTGAGCACCACGATATGCAGCCATCGTTGTACCGGCGCTACAACATCGCCGGCATCACGCCGGGTGATGACTATGCTGCGATGCGTCAGGCGCTGACCAGGCGTTTCAGCAGAGTGGCAGACGGCCAGGCCGACATGCCGGGTATCGTGCTCATTGACGGCGGCAAGGGGCAGGTCGAGGTTGCGCGGCAGGTTTTTGCCGAGCTGGGGCTGGACATACACTGCATTGTCGGCGTGGCAAAGGGGGAGGGCCGCAAGGTGGGCCTGGAAACCCTTGTGTTCGCGGATGAGCGTCCGCCCGTAGCCCTGGGCATAGAGTCTGCGGCCCTGATGCTGGTGGCGCAGATACGCGACGAGGCCCATCGTTTTGCCATTACCGGCATGCGGGCGCGCCGCGCCAAGGCGCGTACCGTATCGCGCCTGGAGGAAATCGAGGGCGTGGGGGCCAGGCGCCGCCAGCGCCTGCTGGCCCGCTTCGGCGGGTTTTCGGGGGTAGTGGATGCGAGCATCGATGACCTTCGTTCGGTCGAGGGAATTTCAGATGAGCTGGCCGAACGCATCTATCATGCCCTGCGATAGGTTAGTATTCGACTTATGCCACTGAATCTGCCCATTGCCCTGACCTGGTTGCGCATCGCCATGATCCCCCTGATCGTGGCGCTGTTCTACATCCCCGCCGACTGGATATCCGTGCCGGTGCGTGATGCCGTGGCCGCCCTGGCCTTCATCATTGCTGCCCTGACAGACTGGTTCGACGGCTGGCTGGCCCGGCGCTGGAACCAGACCTCGGCGTTCGGAGCCTTTCTCGATCCCGTGGCCGACAAGCTCATGGTCTGTGCGGCTTTGCTGATTCTGCTGGATCTGAGCAGGGTCGACTCTTTCATTGCCCTGATCATCATTGGCCGTGAGATCACCATTTCGGCGCTGCGCGAATGGATGGCCAAGATAGGCGCCAGCGGCAGCGTCGCCGTGCATAGGCTGGGCAAGTTCAAGACGGCGGCGCAGATGATTGCGATTCCCTGCCTGCTGTACTGGCAGCCGCTCTACAGTATTCCCGTTCGCTGGGTGGGGGAGGTGCTGATCGTCATCGCCGCCATCCTGACGGTCTGGTCCATGTGTTACTACCTGCAGCGCGCATGGCCGGAAATCCGCAACCGTTCCGGGGCATCCCGGTAGGGCGGGGCGCATTCTCCTCGCAGTCTGACGTTTTTCTCCCGTTGTCATGAGTGCCACACCTGTTGATGCCTTGCCCGATAGTCGGGATCTTAAAGTCCGCGACTGGAAAATAATCAGTCTGATCGGTTCGGCGCATGCCTGTTCGCATTTTTTCCAGCTGGTCTTCCCCACGCTGTATCTGTCCCTGGCGCATGAGTATGGCTACGACTTCGTCAAGCTCGGGCTGCTGGCGTCGGTGTTCTTTCTTGTGTCCTGCCTGGGGCAGGCCAGCTCGGGTTTCGTGGTGGATCGCATCGGCCCGGCGCCGGTGCTGCGTTTCGGCTTGGCCTGTTTCGTCGGCGCCGGGGTGCTGATAGGCCTGTCCGGCGGCTATGCCATGCTGCTGCTGGCGGCCGTGCTGGGTGGCGCCGGCAATTCGGTTTTCCATCCTGTGGACTATTCCATCATCAACCATCGTGTCAGCGCCCGGCGGCTGGGCCATGCATTCAGCGCGCACGGGCTCACCGGCAATCTCGGCTGGGCCCTGACGCCGGTCTACATGGCGGCTTTCATACACCTGGCCAACTGGCGGGTGGCAGCCTTCGCCGCCTCCGCCCTGGTCGCGTTTGTCCTGTTTCTGACCTGGCTGGGCAGGGGGCTGCTGGACGGGCAGAACCAGAAGTTCAGCGCTGCCCGGGCTGAGCGCTCATCCGCTCAGACAGGCAAGGCGGACGCCGACCTTTCCCGCAAGTCGGTGCGCGATACGCTGGCGGCACTGCTGGTGCAGCCAGCGCTGTGGGGAGCCTTTCTGTTCTTTGCCTGCACCTCGATGGCGCTGTCAGCGGTGCAGAACTACACCATTCCCATGCTTGGCGATGTCTATGGCATAGACAAGGTGCTGGCCGGCACGACACTGTCGGCCTATATGGTGGCGGCCGCCGTGGGTATGGTCGCGGGCGGCTTTCTTGTCGGCGCCACCCCTAATACCGAACGTACCGTGGCAATCTCTCTTGTGCTCGCTGGCGTGCTGCTGGTCGTGCTGGCGGCCGGCATGGTGCCGGCGCCCTTCGCCATTGCGCTGGTTGCGCTGGCCGGATTCTGCTCAGGGGTTTCCTCGCCTTCGCGCGACATGCTGATCCGGCGGGTCACACCCAAGGGCGCGACAGGCACTGTCTATGGGCTGGTGTATTCGGGCATGGATGTGGGCTCGTCCCTGGCGCCGGTAGGCTTTGGCCTGCTGCTCGATGCCGGTTTTGGACAGGGGCCATGGTATGGCGCCGCCATCAGTTTCGTGCTCGCAGCCTTGCTGGCGATCGGGGTCGCGCGGGCTGCGGGCCGGGCCCGGCAACTGTCGGGACAGGCGGCCTGAAACGCAGGAGAGCCGGCGGACCGTGGGGGCCTACGTCTGTGATGCCTTACTGGCGGATGGTGCGCACGGCCTGCGGTGTTTGCGCGGTATTGCTGCGCCAGGGGTTGATATCCAGCCCGCCGCGCCGCGTGTAGCAGGCGCGCACGAACAGTGCCTGGGGCTGGCATGCGGCCCAGATGTCGCAGTACATTTTTTCCACGCAATGCTCATGGAATTCCGTATGCCGGCGCAGCGAAACGATATAGCGAAGCAAGGATTCGTGATCGATGCGGCGCCCTGTATAACGCACCTGCACGCTGCCCCAGTCTGGCTGGCCTGTCACGGGGCAGTTTGACTTGAGCAGATCGGAAACCAGGGTTTCCGTAACCGTTTCCCCACCCGACGCGTGGCGCAGCAGATCAGGCCGCGGCTCGTAGTCGACGATTTCGATGTCTGCGCCGTCGATATTGATGCCATCCAGCGGCCTGCATGTCTGGATATCGCCTCCGCCCAGCGGTGCAATGTTCACCCGCACCGGGCAGCCGGCGGCGGCGCCCAGATCCCGCGACATGATGGCGGCCAGGGAATCGGGCCCATCAAAACGTTCTTCGCTGAACGAGTTCAGGTACAGCTTGAACGACTTGGATTCCACCAGCCGTGGGCTGTCCCAGGGGAATTCGAAACATGCGGTGGCGGCCACAGGTTTGCCCCGCGGAGTCAGCCAGGACAATTCATAGGCATTCCAGATATCCGCCCCGTGCCATGGGGAGGGCACGCGCAAGGCCTGCCGGTTGAGTGCGCGGTCAATGGGGAAAAGCAGCGCGGCATCATAGGCGCCGGGGTAGGAAACTTCGCGGCCCAGCGGGGCACGGGTAATGTCTGAAGAACTCATGAGCGATATTGTACCGCCGGAACAGGCATTTTCCCGCGATGTGAAATTATGCCGCCGCATTGTGAAAAATGATTGTTGCATTGCGCCGTTCAGGTTTTCACAAAAGAAAAAGTGTTTTCGTAATGCGGTATGAGTTTTATAACTGATTGATTAATAAGATAAAGAATTTTTGTCTTATATAAGAGTAAGGCCGCTTTTGCTGTGCAGCATGAGAGTAGACTTTTTCTCAACGCGACAGTTTTTTTATCTGGCTTTTATCTCTTGAAAAAGGAATCACCATGAGCATTCGGGAAAATGAAATCCGCAACCTGCAACGCACCTGGGCTGAAGATGCCCGCTGGCAAGGCATCAAGCGAGGCTATGGCGCCGATGAGGTGGTGCGCCTGCGCGGCTCCCTGACGGTCGAGCATACCCTGGCCAAGCGGGGTTCGGAGAAGCTGTGGGCGCTGCTGAACACCGAAGATTTTGTCAATTCCCTCGGCGCGCTGACTGGCAACCAGGCCATGCAGCAGGTCAAGGCGGGCCTGAAGGCAATCTATCTTTCCGGCTGGCAAGTGGCGGGCGATGCCAATGGCGCGGGCGAGATGTATCCCGACCAGTCCCTGTATCCGGCCAATTCCGTGCCGCAGGTGGTTCGTCGCATCAACAATTCCTTGACGCGCTGCGACCAGATCCAGTGGATGGAAGGCAAGAACCCGGGCGATGAGGGCTATATCGATTATTTCGCCCCTATCGTTGCCGACGCGGAAGCCGGTTTTGGTGGCGTGCTGAACGCCTTCGAGCTGATGAAAGCCATGATCGAAGCCGGCGCCTCGGGCGTGCACTTTGAAGATCAGCTTGCATCGGTCAAGAAGTGTGGCCACATGGGTGGCAAGGTGCTTGTGCCCACCCGCGAGGCCGTGTCCAAGCTGATTTCCGCGCGCCTGGCCGCCGATGTGATGGGTGTGCCGACCGTGCTGCTGGCTCGCACTGACGCGGATGCCGCCGATCTGGTCACCAGCGATATCGATCCGACCGACCATCCCTTCATCACTGGGGAGCGCACGGTCGAAGGCTTTTTCCGCACCCGTGCCGGCATTGACCAGGCCATTTCGCGCGGCCTTGCCTACGCGCCGTACGCCGATCTCATCTGGTGCGAAACCTCCACACCCAATCTGGAATATGCACGCAAGTTTGCCGAGGCTATCCATCGCCAGTTCCCCGGCAAGCTGCTGGCCTACAACTGCTCGCCTTCGTTCAACTGGAAGAAGAATCTCGACGACGACACCGTTGCCAAGTTCCAGCGCGAACTGGGTGCCATGGGCTACAAGTTCCAGTTCATCACGCTGGCCGGCTTCCATGCGCTGAACTACGGCATGTTCGAGCTTGCCCATGGCTATGCACGCCGCCAGATGAGCGCCTTCGTCGAGCTGCAGCAGAAGGAGTTCGCCGCCGCCGAGCTGGGCTTCACCGCAGTCAAGCACCAGCGTGAAGTGGGTACAGGCTATTTCGACGCCGTCACGCAGACCATTGAGGGAGGACGCTCGTCCACCACCGCGCTTACCGGTTCGACCGAGGAAGCCCAGTTCGAGCAGGGCGCCAAGCCCAATCTGCACGCGGCATGATCCGCGCATCGTAAGGTTTGGCTGAGCAGGAACGCCGCGCTCCACCCGTGCTCCAGGGGCGAGGGTGGCGTTTCCTGCGAGGCCTCCTGTATTGTGTCCGCCGCGCCACACCCAGCCTGCGCAGGCTATTGTGGGATGGCAGGGTGCCGGGTTGTGATGGCCCGGCACCTTTTTTTGTCTGCTGCTTTCCACGATCAGGGAAAACGGACGGATGGCATGCCTCTTGAGCCTGACCCGGTGCGCGGCAAGCCTTGACCTTCAGGCCGGGGAAGGATGGCGCGGACGCCGTAGGCGTCCTTTGAGCATGCCTATGGGAACGCATCAGAGGCTGGATGAGGCCATCTCCGTACGGGGGCGGGGCCATCTTCTCCTTTGATATATATCAATACTCGGGAAAACCCGCGCATCTATAGTTCCCGCATGCGCCCGTATTCCATCTTTTCTATGCCCGAGACATTGTCCGATGCAGACCGGATGGTGCGCCGCCGCCTCCTTGCCCGCACAGGCCTGGCCTGGCTCGGCATGATGCAGGTGATGATGTTTGCGTTTCCGGGGTATTTACGTTCGGAAAGCATGGGGCCCGAGAACCTGGCGCTGCTCGATCAGGCTATCTACATGATGAACTGGGTCAGCCTTGCGCTCACTGTACCGGTTGCCCTCTACTGCGCTTCGCCTGTATGGCGGGGCGCCTGTGTCCAGTTGCGCCGGGGCCGGGTAGGCATGGACGTGCCCGTGGCCCTTGGCATTGCGGCGGCTTTCATTCCCAGCGCGCGCGCCACCCTGTCTGGCCACGGCGAGGTGTACTTCGATTCGGTCACCATGTTCGTGGCTTTTCTCCTCACGGCGCGATATCTGGAGCTGTGCGCACGCCAGTCCGTCGCGTCCAGCGAGGGACACGCGCTTATCGAGCGCAGCCGCGCCATGCTTTCCGTGCGCGCCAACCGGCTGGCGACCTGGTTCGTCGCCATTCAGCTGCTGCTGGCTTTTGTGGCAGGCGGAGCCTGGATGCTGTATGCGCCTGGGCATGCGGTCAGCGTCATGGCGGCATTGCTGGTCATGAGCTGCCCCTGTGCCATGGCCATGGCCGTGCCGACGGCTGTCGCGGCGGCCCACGCCGCTTTCTCCGTGCGCGGCGGCGCGGCGCCCGCGCAGGCTGCGCCATTGATAGAGGCAACACGCACGGTAGCGCGCCAGAATCTCTACGGCTCGGTGATCTGGCACTTGCTCATGACGCCGTTGGCCGCGGCCGGCCTGGTGGAACCCTGGGTTGCGGCGGTCACTATGCTGGTTTCATCGCTGGCCGTCGCGGCCAATTCCTGGCGGCTGTTCCGTCGGGAGACACAGGCAGGCGAGGGTTCCTGGCCCGCCGCACCGGCCAGGAGCTGAACCATGACGGGCTCGCTTCTGCTGCTGTTGCCTATCTCTGTATTGATGGCCGCGCTGATTGGCGCGGCCTTCTGGTGGGCGATTTTCGCCGGCCAGTTCGACGAGTCGGGCAAGGCGGGGCGCTCCATTCTTCTGGATGATGACAGCACTGATGCAGCGCCTGCGCGCCAACTCCGTGCTGATGGCCATCCAGTAATGCAGGACCGGCATGCGCCGCACAGTGGGGACGCCAGTGCGCCGGACGCCGGGCGGGACCGGCCGGGACAAGACAGCTTTTCAGACTAATTCTTATTGATTCATTTGATCTTGAGGGGAAACTCATGAGCGCTTCCGATGCTGCCGCAGGGCGGGTCGAGATCTTCAATTACGGCGTGGTGCGGCAGTTCACCATCGCGACCGTATTCTGGGGGATCGTCGGCATGGCCGTGGGCGTGCTGATTGCCGCCCAGCTTATCTGGCCGGAGCTGAATTTCAACACGCCCTGGCTCAGCTATGGGCGCCTGCGGCCTTTGCATACCAACGGCGTGATTTTTGCCTTCGGCGGCAGCGCGCTGTTTGCCACCTCGTATTACGTCGTGCAGCGCACCTGTCAGACGCGCCTGTTTTCCGACAAGCTCGCTGCCTTTACCTTCTGGGGCTGGCAGGCGGTGCTGGTCGGCGCCGTCATCACGCTGCCCATGGGCTTTACCAGCACCAAGGAATATGCCGAACTCGAATGGCCGCTGGATATCCTGATCGCGCTGGTCTGGGTCTCGTATGCCGTGGTTTTCTTCGGCACCATCGCCAAGCGCCGGGTGCGTCACATTTACGTGGCGAACTGGTTCTTCGGCTCTTATATCCTGACGATCGCCGTTTTGCATATCTTCAACAACCTGGAGATGCCGGTATCGCTGTGGAAGTCTTATTCGGTTTACTCGGGCGTGCAGGATGCAATGGTGCAATGGTGGTACGGCCACAACGCCGTGGGTTTCTTCCTGACCACCAGCTTCCTGGGCATGATGTACTACTTCGTGCCCAAGCAGGCTGAGCGGCCTATCTATTCGTACCGCCTGTCCATTGTCCACTTCTGGGCGCTTGCCTTCACCTATATGTGGGCGGGCCCTCATCACCTGCTTTACACCTCGCTGCCTGACTGGACGCAGTCCCTGGGCATGGCGCTGTCGCTGATCCTGCTTGCGCCCTCGTGGGGCGGGATGATCAACGGCATCATGACGCTATCCGGCGCCTGGCACAAACTGCGCACGGACCCCATCCTCAAGTTCCTGGTCGTGGCCCTGTCGTTCTACGGCATGTCCACTTTCGAGGGCTCGATGATGTCCATCCGCACGGTCAATGCCCTGTCGCACTACACAGACTGGACCGTGGGTCACGTGCATTCGGGCGCGCTGGGCTGGGTGGCCATGATCACCTTCGGCTCGCTCTATTACATGATTCCCCGCCTGTATGGCCGCAAGTCCATGGCCAACATGAAACTGGTCGAGCTGCATTTCTGGATCGCGACCCTGGGCGTGGTGCTTTATATCGCCTCTATGTGGATTGCCGGCGTGATGCAAGGGCTGATGTGGCGCGCCACGGAGGCTGATGGCACGCTGACCTACAGCTTTGTCGAAGCCGTGAAGGCGACCTATCCCTTCTACACCATTCGCCTGATGGGGGGGCTGCTGTTCCTGAGCGGCATGTGTCTCATGGCCTACAACACCTGGCTGACTGTTCGCGGCCAGACCAAGGTCAACCCCGCTGTGCCGCTGTATAGCCCCGATGCCCGGGATCCGAAATTCATCGGCCCTGCGTCGGCCACTGCCTGAGGAGAGAAAGATGGCCAAGGAAAAATCCACAGGCTTTTCCCACAAGCTGATCGAAACCAATGTCGGGCTGCTGATTATCCTGAGCATATTGGTGATCTCTTTTGCCGGCCTGGTGCAAATCGTGCCGCTGTTCTTCCAGCATTCGACCACGGCGCCGGTGCAGGGGGTGCAGCCCTATGAGCCGCTGCGTCTGATAGGGCGGGACATCTATATCCGCGAGGGTTGCGTGGGTTGCCATTCGCAGCAGATCCGCATGCTCAGTTCCGAGGTGCAGCGCTACGGGCCTTATTCCCTGGCAGGCGAGTCGCGCTACGACCATCCCTTTCTCTGGGGTTCCAAGCGCACCGGGCCCGATCTGGCGCGTGTCGGCGGGCGCTATTCGGATGACTGGCATCGCGTACACCTGCGCGACCCGCGGGATGTCGTGAAGGAATCGAACATGCCTGCTTATCCCTGGCTGCAGCACCGCACTGTGGAGAACGCCGATGTGCAGGACCGCATGCGGGCCTTGCGCAAGCTGGGCGTGCCCTATACGGATGAGCAGATCGAGAAGGCGCCCGAAGCGCTCAAGGGCTATACGGAAGAAGATGCGCTGATTGCCTTTCTGCAGGGGCTGGGTGTGGCCGGGCGCGATGAGGCCGCAAGGGCTGTTGTGAAGGGAGAGCTGTGATGCTGGCCATCGTCAATGGCGTTGCCACGCTGCTGGCGCGCTCGACCTTCCTGGGCATTGTCTGGTGGGCCTGGTCCGCCGGGCGGGCAAAAGCCAACCACGAAGCGTCCATGCTGCCTTTCGCGCTGCCCGACGAGCCTGTCGTTTCCGGCGTGGCGCACAAGAAGAATGAAGGAACACAATCATGAGCAATTTTGTAAGCGGCTTCTGGAGCTATTTCATTGCCATCATCACGCTGGGGGGGATCGCTTTCTGTCTCTGGCTGCTGTTCACCCAGCGCGCCTGGCTGGGGCGGACGGTGCCCCAGACGCAGGACACCGGCCACGTATGGGATGGCGACCTGACTGAGCTGAACACGCCCGTGCCGCGCTGGTGGACGGTGTTCTATATCGGCCTGTGCGTCATTGCGCTGGGCATCCTGTTCCTGTATCCCGGCCTGGGCGATTACCAGGGCAAGCTGGGCTATACCAGCGCGCAGCAGGTCAAGGATCAGCAGGAAGCCCTGCGCCGCCAGATAGAGCCGGTCTATGCCCGTTACCGCGAGATGCCGATTCCCGCCATTGCGCAGGATGAAAGCGCCCGGCAGATCGGCCAGCGTCTCTTTCTGAACAATTGCGCACAGTGCCATGGTTCCGATGCGCGCGGCGCGGCCAATTTTCCCAATCTGACCGACGGCGACTGGCTGCATGGCGGCGCCCCTGAACAGATCATGCAGACCATCACCAAGGGCCGCCATGGCATGATGCCCCCCTGGTCTGCGGCGATAAGCCCCGCCGAGGCAAGCAACATCGCCCAATATGTGCGCTCGCTATCGGGCCTGGCCAGCGATCCTTTGCGCGTCGTGCCCGGCAAGCGGGGCTTCGAGTCGTTTTGTGTTGCCTGCCACGGGATCGACGGCAAGGGCAACCAGGCTGTCGGCGCGCCCAACCTGACGGACGGGGTCTGGCTGTACGGCAGTTCCGAGGCCACGATTGTCGAAACCATCCTCAAGGGTCGCGAGAATATCATGCCGGCGCAGGAGGGCATCCTCACCGAGGATCAGATACGCATGCTGACAGCCTGGGTATGGGGGTTGAGCAACCGCGACAGTTCCGGCGCAAAGTAAATTAAACAGGCGGCTTACGACATGGAAAGCGAATCAATAAGCAGGCGGAGTCCTGCGGCAGAAAAAACGGCTCCTCCGGCATGGTCGCCTCCCCGCCTGGGCGAGGGAGGCGCGTCACCCCAGGTGGAGCAGGCGCTTTCCGATGTGCGCAGCAAGATCTACCCCCGTTCGGTTTCCGGCATTTTCGCGCGCTGGCGCATCGTCATGGTGTTCGTGACGCAGGCCATTTTCTATGGCCTGCCCTGGCTGCAGTGGAACGGGCGCCAGGCGGTGCTGTTCGACCTGGCTGCCCGCAAGTTCTACATTTTCGGCATGGTGCTCTGGCCGCAGGATGTGATCTACCTGGCCGTCCTGCTGGTCCTGTCCGCGCTGGCGCTGTTTCTGTTCACGGCCATGGCCGGGCGCCTGTTCTGCGGCTACGCCTGTCCGCAGACGGTCTATACCGAAATCTTCATGTGGGTGGAGCGCAAGATAGAGGGCGACCGGCTCAAGCGCATCCGGCTCGATGAGGCGCCCTGGACGTGGCGCAAGCTGCGCATCAAGGCGACCAAGCATGTCATCTGGATACTGATTGCCTGGTGGACCGGTTCGACCTTCATCGGCTACTTCGCCCCCATCCGTGAACTGGGCATGGGTTTGCTCACTTTCACGCTGGGCCCATGGCAGTGGTTCTGGATGGTGTTCTACTCGTTCGCGACCTGGGGCAATGCCGGGTTCATGCGCGAGGCGGTCTGTAAATACATGTGCCCCTATGCGCGCTTCCAGAGCGTCATGGTGGACGACGATACTTTCGTGGTGACCTATGATCATGTCCGCGGCGAGCCGCGCGGCGGACGCTCGCGCAAGATCGACCACAAAGAGGCCGGAATGGGCGACTGCGTGGATTGCAGCCTTTGCGTGCAGGTATGCCCGACCGGCATCGATATACGCGATGGCCTGCAGTATATGTGCATAGGGTGCGGCGCCTGTGTCGACGCCTGTGACCAAGTCATGGGCAAGATGGGCTACGATCCGGGGCTGATACGCTATACCTCGGGCCATGCCATCACGGCAGGCCTGACGCAGGGGCAGGCCCGCAAGCGCCTGCTGCGGCCGCGTGTGCTCATCTACTGGGGCATTCTTCTGGCCATTGCGGTGGCCTTCGTGGTATCGCTCAGCACGCGCACGCCCTTGCGCATGGATATCATACGCGACCGTGGCGCCCTGGGGCGCGAGGTGGCGGGAGGCATCATAGAGAACGTCTACCGGCTCCAGTTCATCAATACTTCGGAATCCGAGGTTGTTCTGTCCCTTTCGGCACAGGGCATGCCCGAACTGTCGGTGCTGGCCACCGATACGGAAACATCACAGGTGACCGTAGCGCCAGCCTCGAACCGGCTGGTGCCGGTAGTGGTCAGGTCGCCGGCGGGCGCTGCGCAGCCCGGCTTGCACGATATCGAGCTGACCACCACCGGCAAGTATGAGGGCGGCCGGGAAATCCGCGTGGTCGAGAAAACCAGTTTTTATGTGCCCCGCTGAAGGGTAAAGGAGACCTGTATGCCTGGAAATGCCCTGTGCGCCGAGGAAGCAGCCCGCCGCCCCTGGTGGCGTGAGCCCTGGCCGTGGATATTGATGGCGGGGCCCGCCCTGGCGGTGGTTGGCTGCGCCATCACGATCGTTCTGGCCATGCAGAATTTTTCCGATCAGGCGATCGCGGATGGCGGCGTCAAACGCGGCCTGGTGGTGACGATGGAAAAAACGCCTCCGTCCGGGCCGGCGCAGCCACATGCCGCCGAGGCGCAGCACAGGCAGGAGCGGTAATCAAGGCGGGCTTGCGGGGCGCAAGCGTCTTGGGCGGGTTTGCCCCATGAGACAGCGTGCCACGGGGCAGATAAACTTGATGCAGATTAATAACTGCTGAATGGGAGACCGCATGCGCAACCATGCATGGATGTGGATATTATGGCCATCCTTCCTCGTCGCCGCGACGGCCAGCGCTACTGTCTTTGCGCTGGTCGATCCGCTGGACATCGCGTTTTTCGGCCATCTGACAGCTACCCGACAACAGGTATACGCGGGCGGCTTTTTCTTTTTCTGGCTCATGGCCGCACTGTCGAGCGCGCTCACGATACATATGGCTCCCCGCAGGCCCTTGCTGGATGAATTCGGCGAGCCGGTTCAGGACTGAATGCCGCAGGCTCAGGCGGGCCGGCCGCCTGCCTCCGCAGTGGGTCAGTCGCATTCTCCGCCGGACAGCTTGATCAGCGCGGGCAGATCCAGCAGGTGAACTTCACGCTGGTGGATGCGGATCAGGCCTTCCTTTGCAAAACGCGAGAACAGGCGGCTGACGGTTTCCAGTGTCAGACCCAGGTAATTGCCGATTTCGTCGCGGCTCATCCTCAGCAGAAATTCCGTCGAGGAATATCCGAGGGTTGCAAGACGCTGCGACAGGTTCACCAGAAAGGCCGCCAGGCGCTGTTCCGAGCGCAGCGAGCCGAGCGACATCACCAGCCTGTGCGAGCGGTTTATTTCCTTGCTCATCAGGCGCCGGAACTGCTGCTGGAGCGAAGGGATGTGGCGTGAGAGTACATCCATGTCCTGGATGTGAATGACGCAGACTTCGCTGTCTTCCAGAGCGACCGCGTTGGAAACATGCCGGTTCTCCAGCATTCCATCCATGCCCAGGATTTCGCCCGGCAGAAGAAAGCCGGTGATCTGCATGTGCCCGGATGCGTCCTCGAGCTGCGTCTTGAGCGATCCGAACCGGATGCCATATACCGCGTTCGCCGGTTCCCCCAGATTGAAAAGCGTGCCCCCCTTGGTGATGCGGATGCGCTCCTGGACGAGCTCGTCAAGTTTTTCGACTTCATCGCGCGCCATGCCGACCGGCAGGCAGATATCGCTCAGCATACAGGTGGAGCAGCGAGTAGACTCCGGTGTTATGGTGATTTTTCTTTGCATAGTATCGCCCCCGCGGGCGAAAGGTGGATTAGCCGCATGCCAGAAGGCTGCGCGAGCATAAGCTGGTGGTCTGCGAGGGTGAAAACAGGTATTCAGGAACAGACCTGTCAATAATTGACTTATGTCAGGGATAGTACCAAATCTGGCACCTTCTTGCCCGCCTTGCCTGGGCCAGGACGCCGGTGTGAGGCGTCCTGATGTGGCGCAAATGCCACGTGACGCGACAGCGAAGGCTTGTACGCAGTCGGGATCCGGACAGGCGGCGTGTCGATTGCTGGCCCGTCTTGCGTGTCCGGCACCGGCGTCCCTTGAAATACGCCAGCAGCGTCCACACATACTTGTTATCCGAGCCTAGGCTCCTTCCTGATCCACAGTGAAATCATTATGCGATTCGATAAACTCACCACAAAGTTTCAGCAAGCGATCGCAGATGCGCAAAGCCTTGCTGTCACCCATGACAATCAATATATAGAGCCCGCCCACGTACTGTCGGCGCTGCTGGCCGATGCCGATAGCGGCACGGCCAGCCTGCTGGCGCGCGCCGGCGTGGCTGCCAACCGGCTCCTGCCGGAAATCAACAGACAGATCAAGTCCTTCCCCCAGATACAGGGCGCCGAAGGCAATATCCAGGTCAGCCGCGACCTGCAGGCGGTGCTCGCACGCACCGAGAAAGAAGCGGTCCAGCGTGGCGATACGTATATCGCCAGTGAGCTCTTCCTGCTTGCTCTGTCCGACGACAAGGGCGAAACCGGACGCATCCTGCGTGAAGCCGGCCTGCAGCGCAAGGCGCTCGAGGCCGCCATCGAGGCGGTGCGAGGCGGCGCCTCGGTCGCGGATGCGGAAGGCGAGTCCAACCGCGAAGCGTTGTCCAAGTACACAACCGATGTTACGGCGCTGGCCTCGCAGGGCAAGCTCGATCCTGTGATCGGGCGTGACGATGAGATCCGCAGGGCTATCCAGATACTGCAGCGCCGCACCAAGAATAATCCCGTCCTGATCGGCGAACCGGGCGTGGGCAAGACCGCCATTGTCGAAGGCCTGGCCCAGCGCATCGTCAATAACGAGGTGCCCGAAACCCTGAAGGGCAAGCGGGTGCTGTCGCTGGATCTGGCGTCGCTGCTGGCGGGCGCGAAGTACCGGGGCGAATTCGAGGAGCGTCTGAAGGCTGTCCTGAAAGAGCTTTCCCGCGATGCGGGCCAGACAATCGTTTTCATTGATGAGCTGCACACCATGGTGGGCGCCGGCAAGGCCGAGGGCGCCATGGATGCGGGCAACATGCTCAAGCCTGCGCTTGCCCGTGGCGAGCTGCACTGCATAGGCGCAACCACGCTGGATGAGTACCGCAAGTACATCGAAAAGGATGCCGCCCTGGAACGCCGCTTCCAGAAGGTGCTGGTCAACGAGCCTGATGTCGAGTCCACCATCGCCATTCTGCGTGGCCTGCAGGAACGCTACGAGCTGCACCATGGTGTGGCGATCACGGATCCGGCCATCGTCGCGGCTGCGGAGCTGTCCAACCGCTACATCACCGACCGTTTCCTGCCCGACAAGGCCATTGACCTGATCGACGAGGCGGCGGCGCGCATCCGCATGGAAATCGACTCAAAGCCGGAGGTGATGGACAGGCTTGACCGCCGCATCATTCAGCTCAAGATCGAGCGCGAGGCGGTCAACAAAGACACCGACGAAGCTTCGCAGCGCCGCCTCAAGGCCATCGAGGACGAGTTGGTTGCGTTGCAGCGCGAGTACAACGACTACGAAGAGGTCTGGAAGGCCGAGAAAGCGGCGGTCCAGGGTTCCCAGGCTATCAAGGAAGAAATCGAGCGTGTGCGCGCCGAAATGGGCGAGCTGCAGCGCAAGGGCCAGTTCGACAAGCTGGCGGAGCTGCAGTACGGCAAGCTGCCTGACCTGGAAAACCGCCTGAAGGCAGCCGAGATCGGCAAGCAGGAGGTCGATAAAGGCAACCAGCCGCGTCTGCTGCGCACCGAGGTCGGCGCCGAGGAAATAGCGGAGGTCGTGTCGCGGGCGACGGGCATCCCCGTCTCCAAGATGATGCAGGGCGAGCGCGACAAGCTGTTGCAGATGGAAGATTATCTGCACAAACGTGTGGTGGGCCAGGACGAGGCTGTCACGCTGGTCGCGGATGCCATCCGCCGTTCGCGTGCAGGGCTTTCCGACCCGGCGCGTCCTTATGGATCTTTCCTGTTCCTGGGGCCGACTGGCGTGGGCAAAACCGAGCTGACCAAGGCGCTTGCCAGCTTCCTGTTCGATTCGGAAGACCATCTCATCCGCATCGATATGAGCGAATTCATGGAGAAACACTCTGTGGCACGCCTGATTGGCGCGCCTCCGGGCTACGTGGGCTACGAAGAGGGCGGGTATCTGACTGAAGCCGTCCGGCGCAAGCCATACAGCGTGGTGCTGCTCGACGAGGTCGAGAAGGCGCACCCGGATGTCTTCAATGTGCTCTTGCAGGTGCTGGATGACGGGCGCCTTACTGATGGCCAGGGGCGCACGGTGGATTTCCGCAACACGGTAATCATCATGACCTCCAATCTCGGCTCGCAGCATATCCAGAGCATGGCGGGCCAGCCTTATGAGGTCGTCAAAGAGGTGATCTGGGGCGAGCTGAAGCAGTCTTTCCGGCCGGAATTCCTGAACCGCATCGACGAGGTTGTGGTGTTCCATGGCCTGGAGGCCAAGCATATCGAGTCCATTGCCCGTATCCAGCTGCAGCGCCTTGGCGCCCGCCTGGCACAGAAAGACATGCGGCTCGAGGTTTCGGACGCTGCGCTGGCGCAGCTTGCTCGCAGCGGTTTCGATCCTGTGTTCGGCGCGCGGCCGCTCAAGCGCGCCATCCAGCAGCACATCGAGAACCCGATCGCCCGGCTTATCCTCGAAGGCAAGTTCGGCCCCAGGGATGTGGTGCCGGTGGACTGGGATCACGACGAGTTCGTGTTCTCTCGCACGCTGCAATAAGCAGCAGCGCCTGAGGGCGCGGCGGAGGATCTCCTGCGCGCAGAAAACCTTCCGGCCCGCGGGCCGGAAGGTTTTTTTTACGGTTGGGGCATGCCGCCAGGCCGCCTAAGCATATGAATCCGCCCTGACCGACATTGTGTCGCACGCCGGACGCAGGGTATGCCGGACCCTCCGGCTTCAGGCCTGGGGGGGAGGGTTCAGTTCGAGCTCGTCCTTGCCATAAAACTTCACGCCTATGTGGATGCGGTCGCGTCCCTGCGCCCGGCGATGGCGGTTGGTGTCGCGCAATGAGTAGACGCAGCCGCAGTATTCCTGCTGATAGAAATTCTCGCGCTTGCTGATTTCTATCATGCGCGCGGAGCCGCCGCCCTTGCGCCAGTTGTATGTCCAGTAGACAAGCTCGGGGTAGCGGGCCGCCGCGCGCTCGCCGCAGCCGTTGATCTGGTTCATGTCTTTCCAGCGCGAAATGCCCAGGGAGCTCGTGATGGTGTCGTAGCCATGCTCGTGGGCATAGAGCGCGGTGCGCTCGAAGCGCATGTCGAAGCAAACGGTGCAGCGGTGGCCACGCTCCGGCTCGTTTTCCAGGCCTTTGACGCGCTCGAACCAATTGTCGCGGTCATAGTCGGCGTCAATGAAGGGGATGCCGTGCTGCTCCGCGAACCGTATATTTTCGTTCTTGCGGATCTCGTATTCCCGGTCAGGGTGAATGTTCGGGTTATAGAAGTAGATGGCATATTCAATGCCTGAGGCCGTCATGGCTTCCATGACTTCGCCGGAGCAGGGGGCGCAACAGGAGTGCAGCAACACTTTCTTGCGGCCTTCCGGAAGCATGAGCTTGGGGCGTTGTGTCTGGGTCATGTCAGTGGCGCAAGCCCGTTGGCGGGCATTCTTGCGGTAAATATGGAAAACACGCCTATTTTAGTCGCCGATCACGGTTTTCCAAAGTTCGCGCACGGCAGCCCGTTCGGCCGTCAGCTGGCTGCTGGGTACACGCGCCTTTTCCGCGCCTGCCAGGCGCAATGCGTGCTGGTGCTTGCGCAAGGCACGGTAAGCGTCGGCGACCTGGGCGCTCAGCCCGGCTGGAATCAGGCCGGCTTTGGCTGCGAGGCCGAGCAGGGCGATGTTGCCCAGGTTGCCCAGCAATTCCTGATGTTTGCGCGCGTGGCACAGTACCAGGTATTGGGTGACGAACTCCACGTCCACCATCCCCCCCCGGTCATGCTTGAGGTCGAAATCGGGCGTGGGGTTCGGGTGCCCGGCGCTGATCTTGTCGCGCATTTCGCGAACTTCCTGCCGCAGCTTATCCGGGTCACGCGCCTGCAGCAGCACATGGCGGCGTATGTTCTCGAATCGCTCGCCAATGTCCGGATCACCCGCCACAAAACGCGCGCGCGTGATGGCCTGGTGCTCCCATGCCCAGGCGTGGTTGAGCTGATACTGCTCGAAAGCGTCGACCGAAACTGCAAGCAGGCCCGCATCGCCATCCGGACGCAGCCTGAGATCAATTTCATAAAGACGGCCAGACGATGTCATGGTCGAGAGCCAGGAGGCCATGCGCCGGCCCAGCTTGGCATACAGCTCGCCGGCCTCGCCTGTGGCATCGCTTGGGTCCTGGTACAGGAATACGAGGTCCAGGTCGGACTCATAGCCAATTTCCTTGCCTCCCAGCTTACCGTAGGCGATGATGGCGAAATGGGGCGGCGCCAGGTTCTCGCGAGACTGGCCGCGCGGCTGCACCAGCGGCCAGACCCGGGCGATGGTTTCTGCCAGCAGCATGTCCGCCAGCGCCGACAGCTGGTCAGCCAGCTGCTCCACTGTCAGGACGCCCTCGAGATCCTGTGCCAGCAGCTGGAAGCTGATCTGGTGCTGCGTGTCGCGCATGATGTTCATCTGCTGTTCGACATCCGGCTGGCCGTTGGCAAGCAGGCAGGCATCGAGCTCCGCCTTGAGCTGCGTGGCAATGGCGTCAAAGTCTGGCGGCGCCAGCAATGAATGCCATTCGATCAGGCTGTCGAGCAGAATGGGATGGCGCAGCAGATACTGCGATGCCCAGGGGCTGGCGCTCACCATGCGGGCAACCCGGGCCAGCGTGTCGGGGTATTCGGCCAGGAGCGCCAGATATGCGCTTCGCTGGGCGATATGCTCGACCAGATCGAACAGCCGTGCCGCTGTGACGGCCGGTTGTCCTGTGCGCAGCGATACCTCGACAATCGCCGGCAGCAACGCATCGACCCGCTTGCGGCTGGTGGTGGAAAGGCTGCGGATGCGATGGCTGTCAAGCAGGTTTTCAACCCGCCCGCACAATGCCTCGGCATCATTGCCCAGCGTCTGGCGCAGGCGGTCGGAAATATCTCCGCAGGGTGCTTGATGTTCAGACCCGCTGGATTGCGTGTCGCGCCGCGGCTGGGTGTCCTCGCTGTCGTCTCCGCCCATGCCGGCGATGCGGAAGGCATCGCGGAATGCCTGCGATACAAAGGCCCGGTGGGCGGCCAGGGTCTCGTCGAACTGTTGCCTGTCCATGCCCATGGCGGCTGCCAGCCCTTCGCATTGTTCCGGATCGCGCGGCAGCAAGTGGGTCTGCTCGTCTTCCCTGTACTGCAGCATGTGTTCCACACGGCGCAGAAATCCATAGGCTGCGGCGAGCTTCACGGCGACATCGTGGGCGATGACGCCTGCCTTGTCCTGCTTGTGCAGCGCCTGCAGCAGGCCGCGATGCTGTAATGACGGGGTGCGCCCGCCGCGAATCAGCTGGTTCAACTGCACCACGAACTCGATTTCCCTGATGCCGCCTTCGCCCAGCTTGATATTGTGTACGGTATCAATGCCGTTGCGCGCCGATGCCCGCCGAGCCCAATCCTGCCGTATGCGTTCGCGCAGGCCGCGCAGCGCCGCCAGCGCGTCGAAATCGAAATACTTGCGGTATACGAAGGGCTGGCGCAGGCGCTCGAGCTGTTCGCATTGCGCCGAGGCGTCGCTGCCGGGGAAAGCCTTGCAGGGCAGGATGCGCCCCTTGAGCCAGGCGTAGCGCTCCCATTCCCTGCCTTGAGCGACAAGGTAGTTTTCCAGGGCGTCCAGGCTCCATGCCAGCGGGCCGGAGTCGCCATCAGGGCGCAGCCGCAAGTCGCTGCGGAATACTTGCCCATCCGCATCGGGCTCTGACAGCACGGGCATCATGCGCTGCGTGACGCGGCCATAGAACTCATGGTGGCTGATCCTGCGGCGGCCGTCCGTCTCGCCTTCCTCGCCATAGAGCATGATCAGGTCGATGTCGGAGGAAACATTCAGCTCCCGTCCCCCCAGTTTTCCCATGCCCACGATCAGCATTTCCTGAGGCTTGCCTGTGGAGGGATCCAGCGGAACGCCATGCGTCTGGGCCAGGCTGGCAGCCACGCTGCGGTAGGCCTGGGCAACAGCCAGATCCGCCAGATGAGACATGGCTGCGACGACTTCCTGCAGGGAGGCGGCGCCGTTGATATCCCTGACGGCCAGGGTAAAGAAGACGCGCTCGCGCAGCCGGCGCAATACGCGCCGGACGGCTTCTACCTCAAGAGCTTCGTCGGAGCTGCCGCCCCTGAGTTCGGCAAACCAGTCCTGGATAGTCTTGCGGTTCACCTCATGCCCGGCGGCCTGGGCAAGCCAGTTGCCGAATTGCGCGTTGGCCGTCAGCCTGCGCCTGAGCGCACCGGACCAGCGTAAGGCTGACTCTAATATAATGTTCTCGGACATAGGTCTACAGATAAGGGTCTGGTTGTCTGACCATGCGGCGCAGCAGGCAACCGTTGCAAGATTCAGGACGATACTGCAAATACTACCGCTCTGGCTAATCCATTACACGTGTTCCGAATCCTCCGCACACTTCTCAGGCTGTCTGGCTATGTCCTGCTGATCGGGTACCTTGCCGCATGTGCGGTGGTTCTCGGCGCACGCTACTGGTTCCTTCCCAATATAAACGACTGGCGGCCCGCCATCACTGATTACCTGTCGACTCAGTTCGGTGTGCAAGTGCAGGCAAGCCATATAGAAGCGGATTGGCGCGGTCGCAATCCCCGTATCGCGCTGACGGGTGTTTCTCTGGCTCCGCGGCGAGCCCAGGGGCATGGCAGCCCCGATACGGCTTCGCCAGACTTGCTGGAAATTCCTCGCCTGGCTGCCCAGCTGGATTGGCGCAGCCTGTTGCTGCACAGGCCGGCCTTCGTGGATCTCGAAGCCTCCGGCATCCGTCTGGATATACGCCGTGACACGCGGGGTCGCTATCATGCTCTGGGGCAGGTTTTCGAGCCGGATCTTTCCGGGACGCACGACGGGCTGCTCGGCGAGTTCCTGGCCTGGGTGCAGGCGCAGCAGCATATCGCGCTGCGCAAGGTCTCGCTGCGCTGGACGGATGAGATGCGCGCAGCCCCGCCCTTGCTGCTCGAGAATGTTTCGCTCGCGCTTGCCCGGCAAGGCGCTGCGCACAGCTTTGCTCTTGAGGCGCAGCTTCCGCCGGAGCTCGGGCAGATGCTGGACGTGCGAGGCGTGATCGGCAGTCAGGAAGCTCGTCGTGACGATGCTGGCGGGCTCGTGGATGCGCAGCTCTACGCAAGCGTCCGGCAGCTGCGGCCCGACGCGCTGTCGCCGTGGCTCGACATTCCTCGAACCCTGAGCGTCGGGACAGTGTCCGCCCAAGCCAGGCTTGATCTGCGCAATGGGCAAGCCGCGACGCTGACTGCGCTCCTGGACCTGGGGTGCGGCAACTGGCATCCGGGGTTTGGCGTGCAGCTGGCAGCCGACGCGCTGCAGCTATACATGAGCGGTTCCGTGGACGATTACCGTCGGGTTTTCAGATACCGCAGTGCCGATCCGGGCGTGCCCGAGCCCATGTCGCCGTCGGGCAATTCGAGCATGGCGCCCTGGGATGCGAGGCATGCGATCAAGCCCTCGAGGGGGACGGAGGCGTCGAAGGCTGAGGATGGAACCGAGGGGCCGACGGGGCTGCAGTATCGCATCAGGGCGCGAGGCCTGAGGGTTGCGGCAGATCATGTTTTCAACCATGCGCTGGACCTGGGAAGCGTCGCGGCGCAAGGGCATGCAAGGCAGCCTGAATATGGAAAGCTCGAGGTCGATATTGCCCAGGCGCATATCGCCAATGCCGACGCGCAGGCCAGCGTCGAGGGCTCTTGGCGGCAGGGCGGCAGCAGCGCCGCCGGCATCATCGACCTGACCGGGCAGGTGCGGCGGGCCAGTATCGCGGCCATCGACCATTATCTGCCCGAGCGCATCAACGAGCACGCCAGCCATTGGCTGGAACATGGCCTGTTGGGCGGCGAACTGCTGAATGCCAGCCTGATCCTGAAGGGCGACCTGATGCATTTTCCCTTTCAGGAACAGCCGGAGGCGGGCGAGTTCCGTGTCGCCGGCCCTTATGAAGGAGGCATCATTGACTATGCGCCGGCACGCGAGGGCGAGCTGGGCTGGCCTCGCCTGGAGTCCATGCGGGGAACAGCTGAGCTGGATCGTGCCGATCTGCGCCTGAGCGCGGATACGGCCGTCATGCGCCCGACGCCAGATACCATTATCCACCTCAGAGATGTCCGGGCGCGCATTCCGAATCTGGAGCACGAATCTGTCTTGAACGTCCAGGGCGACACACGTGGCCAGGCGGCTGACTATCTCGCGCTGATGACCCATTCCCCGCTGGGCGGCCTGCTTGACCACGTGTTCGATGAGGCCAGCGCGAACGGCAGTTGGCAAGTGCCGCTCTCGCTGTCCATCCCGCTTGCACATGTCAGCGATACAGCTGTCGAGGGCGCGATCGTCTTTGCCGGTAATACAGTTGCGCTGATGCCCGGGATGCCGCCATTGGGCGGCGCCCAGGGCAAGCTGCTGTTCACGCACGAAGGCGCGGTGGCGCAGGGCCTGACGGGCAGCTTTCTGGGCGGCAGAATGGCGCTCAGCGGCCAGGTGGGCGGGCAGGGCAAAGGGCTGCGCATGCAGGGGCGTATCCGTGCGGACGCGCTTGCCCGCTACGCCAATATCCAGGGCCTGCGCCGCCTGAGCGGAAGCATCCCGTACGATGCCGTGCTCGCCCATGACGCGGGCAAACCATACTCTTTGCGTATTTCGTCGGATCTGAAAGGGCTTGCGGCTGATCTGCCCGCCCCTCTGGGCAAGGCTGCCGGAGAGCCGCGCAAATTGACGGCGGTATGGTCACGCTTGCCCGAAGGACAAGACAGGCAGCTTTCAGTAGACCTGGACGATGTGGTGCATGTCCGTCTACGGCATAGAGCCTCATCCCGAAGCGGTCCCTATTTTCAGGCCGGGGCGATAGGCGTTGGTCAGGCTGCGCCCCTTCCGGAATCCGGCATGAGCGTGCACGCGCGCTACCCTGATGTGGCCATTGATGCCTGGCTTGACCTGGAGCAGGCATTTTCGATGGCGCTGGACGAAACGCCGCCGGCTGCCCGTGGGGTTGGCGTGCAGGCGGGGACGGAGGCCGGCCAGGCACGGCGGACGCCGGCCCAGGGCCGTGGGGAGGAAGCGACGGAATCCGCAAGGCCGCTGTTGCCGCAGCTGGCGCAATTGCGGCTGCAAGGCGGGAAAGCAACGTTTCACAGCATGACACTGGACAACGTTTCGCTTGCCGCCCGTCGGGAAGGGGCTGGCTTGTGGAGCGTGGATGTCGATTCGACGCAGACAGCGGGTACGGTCAGCTGGAAGGAAGCCGACGGAAGGGTTTCGGGCGCGGTGCGGGCGAACTTCTCGCGCCTGGCGATAGGCGTGCAGGCCACCGGCGAGCAGGCTGCGCAAGGGCAGGGGGCGGATACGCAAGAGGGCGAAAACCCGCTGGATCTCGATGACGGATTCGATATTCCGGCGGTTGACCTGGCCATCCAGGATCTCAGCCTTTATGGGCGCCATGTCGGCACACTCTCTCTGAAGGGTGTGAACCAGTCGCATGGCGAACTCTGGCGTCTGGAATCCTTCCAGCTTGCCAGCCCGCATGCGCGGATGGAGGGTTCGGGGCTGTGGCGCCTGTCTGGATCAGAACGAGGCTTGACGATCAAGGCGCACGCGGACATACGCAATCTGGGGAGCTATCTCGAGCAGATCGGATATGGCAGCATCATGGCCGAAGGTTCGGGAACGATGGATGGCGAAATAGAGTGGCGCAACATGCCCTGGGCATTCAGTCTTTCCGACGTCAATGGCACGGTACGCTTTGATCTGGCCAAAGGCCGGTTCAGCAAGATGGATTCCTATTCCGCGCGGCTGCTGGAGCTGTTGTCGCTGCAGTCAGTCAAGCGTCTTGCGCGGCTGGATTTCAACCCGGGCAGCCTGATGCGCGACGGGTTTCCTTTCGACAACCTGCGCGGCACTATCGTTTCCAGGGACGGCGTCCTGAGCACGCAAGACTACCGCGTCAATGGTCCGGCGGGCACTATAGCGCTGGAGGGAAAGGCCTGGCTGACGGACAAAACCCTGGATATGCAGGCTGTGGTTATCCCCAATCTCGACGTCAGCGGCGCTGCGATCGCAGCGGGCATCGCCATCAACCCTATCGTCGGGGTGGGGGCTTTCCTGGGGCAGTGGCTGCTGCAGGCGCCACTGTCCCAGGCCATGGCTGCGCAATATCGCATCTCGGGCACATGGGACGAGCCGCAGGTTCAGGAGGTGCCGGCAACGCCGCCCGACGGCAAGACTGAATCGCGCCCGGAACCGCCGGCCTGACGCGCCAAGCTGCCGGGTGAGGCTTCATCAAGACGGATTCCGTCACGCGGCTATGCGAGGCCGGTGTTGATGCCCGGCCACGCCGGGCAAACTGTCACGTCAGTACAGGCCTTGCTGCAGCATCGCGTCGGCCACTTTGACGAAGCCCGCGATATTGGCGCCATTCACGTAGTTCACGCTGCCATCGTCCTTGCGGCCGTGCAGCACGCAGTTTTCGTGAATGTTGCGCATGATGGCGTGCAGCTTGGTATCGACCTGCTCCCGTGTCCAGGCAAGGCGCTGCGAGTTCTGGCTCATTTCCAGGCCAGACACGGCCACGCCGCCCGCATTCGATGCCTTGCCGGGCGCGTACAGGGTGCCGGCATGCACGAAGGCATCGACTGCATCCAGGCTGGTGGGCATGTTCGCGCCTTCGGCCACGCAGCGCACGCCGTTGCGGATCAGGGTTTGCGCATCTTCCAGCTCGAGCTCATTCTGCGTCGCGCAGGGCAGGGCGACGTCAACGGGCACGTGCCAGGGCCGCTTGCCGGCCTCGTACACCAGACCCAGACGCTCGGCATAGGTTTCGACACGGCCGCGCTCTTCGTTCTTGATGCGTTGCAGTTCGGCCAGCTTTTCAGGCGTGAAGCCTGCCTTGTCGACAACCGCGCCATGCGAGTCGGAAACCGTGACAACCTTGGCGCCCAGCTGCATGCACTTTTCGATGGCGAATTGCGCGACATTGCCCGATCCGGAGACCGAAACCGTCAGGCCCTCAATGGACTGCCCCGCGTTCTTGAGCATTTCCTCGGCGAAATACACCGTGCCGTAGCCAGTTGCTTCAGGTCGGATCAGGCTGCCGCCGAAGCTCAGGCCCTTGCCGGTGAACATGCAGGCGGCGGAGTTCGACAGCTTCTTCATCATGCCGGCCATGAAGCCGACCTCGCGCCCGCCTACGCCGATATCGCCCGCAGGCACATCGGTGTCAGGGCCAAGGTGGCGATGCAGCTCGATGATGAGCGCCTGGCAGAAGCGCATGACTTCAGCGTCGGATTTGCCCTTGGGGTCGAAGTCGGAGCCGCCCTTGCCGCCGCCCATGGGCAGCGTGGTCAAGGCGTTCTTGAAGGTCTGCTCGAAGGCCAGGAACTTCAGGATGGACAGATTGACGGACGGGTGAAAACGCATGCCGCCCTTGTAGGGGCCGATCGCGGAGCTGTGCTGGATGCGAAAGCCCCGGTTCATCTGGGTGCGGCCCTGATCGTCTGTCCAGCAGATGCGGAACTGGATTGCCCGCTCCGGCTCCACCAGGCGCTGCAGCAGCGCCTGTTCGGCGTAGCGCGGGTTTTGCTCAATGAACGGCCACAAACTGGTCATCACTTCCTTGACCGCCTGCATGAATTCCGGCTGATTCGGATCGCGGGCACGTATCTGGTCGAGAAATTGATCGAGTGTAGGTAGTTTCATCAAGGCAGCTCTAAAGAGGTTAAAAGGATGGTTGACTGTTTACTTCTTCATCATGTCGAAGAACTCGGAATTCGTCTTGGTGGCGCGAATCTTGTCCAGGATGAACTCCATCGCTTCGATTTCGTCCATGTCATGGATGAACTTGCGCAGCACCCAGACCTTCTGCAGAAGCTCCGGCTTGATGAGCAGCTCCTCGCGGCGCGTGCCGGACTTGTTCAGGTTGATGGCAGGGTATACGCGCTTTTCCGCCAGGCGGCGCTCAAGGTGCACTTCGGAGTTGCCCGTGCCCTTGAATTCTTCGTAGATGACCTCGTCCATGCGGCTGCCGGTTTCCACCAGCGCGGTGCCGATGATGGTCAGCGAGCCACCTTCCTCGAGGTTGCGCGCCGCGCCGAAGAAGCGCTTGGGGCGCTGAAGCGCGTTGGCGTCCACGCCGCCCGTCAGTACCTTGCCCGAAGCCGGCACCACTGTATTGTAGGCGCGGGCCAGGCGTGTGATCGAATCAAGCAGGATGACCACGTCTTTTTTCAGCTCTACCAGGCGCTTAGCCTTCTCGATGACCATCTCGGCCACCTGGACGTGACGCGTGGCAGGTTCGTCGAAAGTCGACGCCACGACTTCGCCGCGCACGGTGCGCTGCATTTCCGTCACTTCCTCTGGGCGCTCGTCGACCAGCAGGACGATCATGAAGGCATCGGGGTAGTTCGTGGTGATGGCGTGCGCGATGTGTTGCATCATCACCGTCTTGCCGGATTTCGGGCTGGCGACGATCAGCGCGCGCTGGCCCTTGCCCAGCGGCGCGAAAATGTCCAGGATGCGCCCGGTGATATTTTCCTCGCTCTTGATGTTGCGTTCGAGCGTCATGACCTCGTCGGGGTGCAGAGGCGTGAGGTTCTCGAACATGATCCGGTGCTTGATCGCTTCCGGCTGCATGCCGTTTACCTTGTCGACTTTCACCAGCGCGAAATAGCGTTCGCCATCCTTGGGCGTGCGCACCTCCCCCTCGATTGAATCACCCGTATGCAGATTGAAACGGCGGATCTGCGAGGGCGAGATGTAGATGTCGTCCGTGCTGGCCAGGTAGGAAGTTTCCGGCGATCGCAGGAAGCCGAAGCCGTCGGGAAGCACCTCGAGCACGCCGTCGCCGAAGATCTGCTCGCCCTGTTTGGCGCGCCGCTTCATGATGGCGAACATGAGTTCCTGCTTGCGCAGGCGGCTGGCGTTATCGATTTCCAACTCGGCGGCCATTTCCAGCAATTTGGAAACGTGCTGTGTTTTTAATTCGTTGAGATGCATGTGGGAAGAAGAGGGAGGATGGATGTATTTGCAAGAGGTGGCGAGCCCAGAAAAGGCTCGCGCGCAAAATTATTGTGCTTTTCTACAGGGATTCGTCCAGGAAGGCGCTCAATTGTGTTCTGGACAGCGCGCCCACCTTGGTGGCGGCCGCCTTGCCGTCCTTGAACAGCATGAGGGTGGGAATGCCACGGATGCCGAACTGGGCGGCAGTGTCGGGATTCTCGTCAACATTGACCTTTGCAATGATAACACGGCCTTCGTACTGCTTGGCGGCTTCGTCAAGCAGAGGCGCGATCATCTTGCAGGGGCCACACCAGGCGGCCCAGTAGTCGACCAGAACGGGCAAGTCGGATTTCAGTACGTCGGCCTCGAACGAGGCATCGCTCACGTGTTTGATGTGTTCGCTCATGATAAAAAGAAAAAAGATGAATTTTGTATAGGAAAACTATACGGGACGGTAGGGCAATCGCACAACGCATTCGGGACAGTAATGCCCGTCTGCGCGGGTTTTGGCCGGGGCCGCGTTGCTGTATTCCGACAAGCATACCACTCCGGGAATCGCGCTGCAGTATGTACGGCCCGCGCGCTCTTCGTAAAATAACGCATTCATTTGCACGAACTCTGGAAACAAATTGGCTACACCACGCTACGACGAAGCCTCAATACGGGTGCTCAAAGGCCTGGAACCCGTCAGGCAGCGGCCCGGTATGTATACCCGCACCGACAATCCGCTACATATCATCCAGGAGGTCATAGACAATGCCGCCGATGAGGCGCTGGCCGGGTTCGGCAGCCAGATCGGCGTAACGCTCCATACGGACGGCAGTATTTCAGTGCTGGATGACGGCCGGGGTATTCCCGTCGGCATGCATCCGGAGGAGAATGCTCCGGTCGTGGAGCTGGTCTTCACACGGTTGCACGCCGGCGGAAAGTTCGACAAGAAGCAGGGCGGTGCCTACGCCTTTTCGGGCGGGCTGCATGGCGTCGGCGTTTCGGTCACCAACGCGTTGTCGCGCCGCCTCGAAGTGCGGGTCTGGCGCGACGGCGGCTTGCATGAGCTGGTGTTTGCGGATGGCGAGGTAAAGTCGCCGCTGTCCCGCGTGGACAGCGCGCCGCGCCGGAAAACCGGCACGCAGGTGCGGGTCTGGCCTGATCCCAAGTATTTCGACAGTGCTGCCATTCCCATCCCCGAGCTGGTACACGCCTTGCGCAGCAAGGCTGTTCTGCTCAACGGCATCAAGGTTACGCTCACGATAGAAAAGACGGGCGAAACGCGCGAATGGCATTACCAGGAAGGGCTGCGCGGCTATCTGGATGAAGCGCTCGAGGGCGCCGAGAAAATCATTCCGGTCTTCGAGGGCAAGCAGTATGCGGGCGACGATGACGAGTCTTTTGCCGAAGGGGAGGGGGCTCAATGGGTGGTGGCCTGGACGGCTGAGGGCCAGGTGCTGCGCGAGTCCTACGTCAACCTGATTTCCACCACCGCGGGCGGCACCCATGAGGCGGGCCTGCGCGATGGCCTGTTCAACGCCGTCAAGGCCTTTGCGGAGCTTCATTCCCTGGTTCCCAAAGGGGTCAAGCTGTTGGCCGACGATGTCTTTGCCCGCGCCAGCTTTGTGCTGTCGGCCAAGGTGCTCGACCCCCAGTTCCAGGGGCAGATCAAGGAAAAGCTCAACAGCCGGGATGCTGTCCGTCTGGTCAGCGGCTATGTCAAGAACGCGCTGGATCTCTGGCTGAACGCCAATGTCGAGTATGGTCGAAAGCTGTCGGAAATTGCCATTCGCCAGGCCCAGGCCAGGGCGCGCTCGGCCCAGAAGGTGGAAAAGCGCAAAAGCTCTGGTGTGGCGGTTCTGCCGGGCAAGCTGACCGATTGCGAGTCCAGCGATGTTTCGCAGACCGAGATTTTCCTTGTCGAGGGCGATTCGGCGGGCGGCTCGGCGAAGATGGGGCGCGACAAGGAATTCCAGGCTATTCTGCCGCTGCGCGGCAAGGTGCTCAATTCCTGGGAGGTTGATCGGGACCGCCTGTTTGCCAACAATGAAATCCACGATATCGCGGTGGCCATCGGGGTCGACCCACATGGTCCGGGCGATCATCCCGACATGGCGGGCTTGCGTTACGGCCGCATCTGCATACTCTCGGATGCCGACGTCGACGGCTCGCACATCCAGGTGCTGCTGTTGACGCTGTTCTTCAGGCATTTCCCCAAATTGGTGGAGGCAGGGCATGTTCATGTAGCCAGGCCGCCGCTTTTCCGCGTGGATGTCCCCGCGGCGGGCAAGCGTCCGGCGCGCAAGCTGTATTGCCTGGATCAGACAGAGCTTGAGTCTGTGCAGGAAAAGCTGCGCAGCGAAGGTGTGCGCGAGGCAAGCTGGAGCATCAGCCGCTTCAAGGGGCTGGGCGAGATGAGCGCCGAGCAGCTGTGGGACACGACCATGAATCCGGATACCCGTCGCCTCATGCCCGTGGTGTATGGAGAGCCGGGCATCGATGCGACGACGCGCATGTTCGACATGCTCATGGGCAAGGGCGAATCGGCCCAGCGCCGTTCCTGGCTCGAAGAAAAAGGCAACCTCGCCGACGTCGACGTTTAATACCAAGAGATGAATCATGGATAGCACACAACCCGGTCTGTTCGACCAGAACCAGGGCGGCGACGGCGAGGGCATCACCCTGGCGCGCTACGCCGAACAGGCCTACCTCGATTACGCTGTTTCCGTCGTGCGCGGCCGCGCGCTGCCGGACGTCACCGATGGCCAGAAGCCGGTTCAGCGCCGCATTCTTTATGCCATGCAGGCAATGGGGCTGGGCGCGGGCGCCAAGCCAGTCAAGTCGGCCCGCGTGGTGGGCGACGTGCTGGGCAAGTACCACCCGCATGGAGACCAGGCCGCCTACGACGCCATGGTGCGCATGGCGCAAAGCTTCACGCTGCGCTATCCGCTTATCGACGGGCACGGGAACTTCGGCTCTCGCGATGGCGACAATGCGGCGGCCATGCGTTATACGGAAGCACGGCTGACGCCTTTCGCGCGGCTGCTGCTCGATGAGCTCGATGAGGGTACGGTCGATTTCATCGCCAACTACGATGGCAGCCAGCAGGAACCCCTGCAGCTGCCGGCCCGGCTGCCGATCATGCTGCTCAATGGGGCGTCGGGCATTGCCGTGGGCATGGCCACCGAGATACCTTCGCACAATCTGCGCGAGGTCGCGCAGGCCTGCGTGGCGCTGATTCGGGACCCCAGGCTGTCGGACGAAGATCTCTACGGCATGGTGCCGGGGCCCGATTTTGCGGGCGGCGGGCAGATCATTTCTCCGCCCGAGGATATCGCGGCCATTTATGAAACAGGCCGCGGCTCGATCAAGGCGCGCGCACGCTGGAAATTCGAAGAGCTGGCCCGGGGGCAGTGGCAGTTGGTCGTCACCGAATTGCCGCCAGGCACCTCGTCCCAGAAAATTCTCGAGGAAATCGAAGACCGCAGCAATCCCAAGGTAAAGGCGGGCAAGAAAAGCCTGTCGCAAGACCAGCAGCAGACCAAGGCGCTTGTTCTCGGCATGCTTGATGCCGTGCGGGACGAATCCGGCAAGGAGGCCGCGGTGCGGCTGGTATTCGAGCCCAAGACCAGCCGCATTGACCGTGACGAGTTCGTCACCATGCTGCTGACGCAGACCAGCATGGAAAGCAGCGTGCCCATCAACCTGGTATGCATCGGGACAGACGGACGCCCGGGCCAGCGCTCATTGCGCCGGGTGCTGACAGAATGGCTGGAGTTCCGCGCGCACACCATGACGCGCCGCACGCGCTATCGTCTGGACAAGGTCACCGACCGCATTCATGTGCTGGAAGGCCGCATGGTTGTGTACCTGAATGTGGACGAAGTCATTCAGACCATACGCGAATCCGATGAGCCGCGCCAGGCGCTGATGCAGCGTTTCGACCTGTCGGAGCGGCAGGCTGAGGATATCCTTGAAATGCGGCTGCGCCAGCTGGCCCGCCTCGAGGGCTTCAAGATCGAGAAAGAGCTGGCCGCACAGCGCGACGAACAGGCCGCGCTGCAGGAACTGCTGGACAACCCGCGCGCCTTCAAGCGCCTGATGATCAAGGAAATCGAAACGGATGCCAAGACATATGGCGACGACCGCCGTACCCTCATCGAGGCCGCCGAGCGCGCGGTCATGGAGGTCAAGGTTGTCGAAGAGCCCGTCACAGTCATCATTTCACAGAAAGGCTGGCTGCGTTCGCGCCAGGGGCATGGCCATGATGCGTCCCAGTTCAGCTTCAAGACGGGTGATTCGCTCTATGGCGCCATCGAGTGCCTGAGCACGGATGATCTCGTGGCTTTTTCCGATCGGGGGCGCGTATACACTGTTGCCGTGTCAAGCCTGCCGTCGGCGCGCGGTGACGGCCAGCCCATCACGTCCATGATCGAACTGGAACCGGGGGCGCATATTGTCCATATGGTTGCTGGCGCGGCCAGCCGCCGATATGTGCTGGGCACCCGCGCCGGCTATGGCTTCATCACGACGCTCGGCGATCTGACCACGCGCCAGCGGTCCGGCAAGCAATTTCTCACGCTGGACAAAGGCGATGCAATGCTCCGGCCTCTGCCCCTGCGCGACCAGGACAGCCATCTGGCCATGATGGCCCGCAAGGGGAGGTTCCTGGTGATCGAGCTTGCCGAGCTCAAGAAGCTTTCCGGCGGCGGGCGCGGCACCATCCTCATGGGGCTGGACAGCGGCGATGCGCTCGACCAGTGGGTAGCGGCGGGGCCGCAGGGCCTGGAGGTGCATGGCATCTACCGCAACAAGCAGACAGCCATCGCGCTCGATGCGGCGGCGCTGGCGGATTACACCGGCAAGCGTGCGCGCAAGGGCAAGCTGCTGGATGTCAAGGTCAAGGGCGCACGGCTGCATCCCGTCGCGTGATGCGGCCCAGGCTGGCGGCCGCCAGCCTGCCTTGCCGCGTTCATCAGGGCGGCGGGCCAGACGCCACCCTGAAGCAGAGTCCTGCTATTGTCTGGGCATTCCGGATGCATGTCTTGGGCAGCGCCGTTCCGAGGTTCCGGGGGCGTGACCGGATGCCCCGGGTGAGCGCCCAGTGCTTCGGCTTAAAATGGCCGTGTTTTTCTTTTCGAACGTCTACGATAAAGCGGGCTTATGAGTTTCAAGGTTACAGTCTTTCCCAGCAAGCATGAATTCCAGGTCGAGGAAGGGCAGACCGTGCTGGACGCGGCGATGGCCGCCGATATTATCCTGCCCTACAGCTGCCGCAATGGAGCATGCTCCACCTGCAAAGGCAAGGTACTGGCAGGCACATACGAAGCCGGAGCCGCGCCGGGCAACATACTTTCGCCCGAGGATCTGGCGCAGGGGTACACGCTGTTCTGCCAGGCCCGGCCTACATCCGACCTCGATATCGAGGCGCATGAAATCCGCATGGCCAGCGATATCCAGATCCGCAAGATGCCAGCGCGTGTCATGGGGCTGGACAAGGCCGCCAACGATGTGATGGTCATCAAGCTGCAGCTTCCCGCGGCGGATCCCTTTCGCTATTACGCCGGCCAGTATCTCGAGTTCATCATGCGCGACGGGCGCCGGCGCAGCTATTCCATGGCGTGCCCGCCGACGCAGGACAATCTGGTGGAGCTGCATATCCGCCATATGCCCGGCGGCGCGTTCACCGACCATGTATTCGGTGCAGGCGCCACCCAGATGAAGGTGCGTGAAATCCAGCGTGTCGAAGGTCCCTTCGGTTCCTTCTTCCTGCGCGAGGACAGCGACAAACCCATTGTATTCCTGGCCAGTGGCACCGGGTTCGCACCCATCAAGGCCATTATCGAACGCATGATTGCCTCCGGCTCCACCCGCAAGAGCGTGCTCTACTGGGGGGGGCGGCGCCCGGCCGATCTGTACATGAGCGAGATGGCGCGGCAGTGGGCTGAAACACTGCCCTGGTTCAGTTTCGTGCCTGTGATCTCCGATGCCTTGCCGGAAGACGGCTGGACGGGCCGTGGCGGTTTTGTGCATCAGGCGGTCCTGGAAGACTATTCCGACATGTCCGGCGTCCAGGTATATGCCTGTGGCGCGCCGGCAATGGTGGAGAGTGCGCGCCGCGACTTCACGCAGCAGGCTGGCCTGCCCGAAGACGAGTTCTACGCCGATGCGTTCACCAGCGAGGCAGATGCCGCCTGACGTTCGTTTCATCTGGATGTCGGCGCGGCCATGCCGGGCGCCGTTTGAGCTATCGGCAACAAGGGGAAATTCATCATGAGGGTTATGGTACTTGGCAGTGGCATTATCGGGGTTTGCACCGCATGGTGGCTCAGACAGGCCGGGCACGATGTCGTTGTGATCGATCGGGCGGCTGGTCCGGCGCTCGAGACCAGCCGGGCGAATGGCGGACAGATCTCTGTTTCCCACAGCGAACCCTGGGCCACATCCCAAGCCCCTCTGCAATTGATGCGGTGGCTGTTTCGCGACGATGCACCGCTGCGCTTCACGCCGCGGCTGGACATGCGGCAATGGGCCTGGGGGCTGAAATTTCTGCGCGAATGCCTGCCGGGACGCGTGCCCGCCAACGCCCGGGCCATGCTGCGTCTGGCGGAGTACAGCCGCGCAACGCTACAGGCCATGCGGCGTGAGCTGGGCATCGAATACCAGCATACCGAAACCGGGATCATTACCTTTTACCGCGATCAGGCGGGTTTCGATGCATCGCAGGAAATGGCGGGCGTCCTGCGCGATTTCGGCGTGGACAAACGCGTCGTCACGCCCGATGAAATCGTGGCGCTGGAACCGGCGCTGGCCCCCATGCGCGAGCGCATGGTCGGCGGAGACTATACTCCCGACGACGAAACAGGCGATGCCTATCTGTTTACCACTGAGCTGGCTGAAAAAGCCAGCCGGGAAGGCGTCGAGTTCCGGTTCGGCACCCGCTTGGCCAGGCTGCTGCCGCAGGGGGGAAATATCGTCGGCGCCGAGGTCATAGGCGACGACGGTCTGTATCAAATTGTTTCAGCTGACGCCTATGTGGCGGCGCTGGGATCCTATACCCCGCATTTCATGGCGCCGCTGGGCATCGCCTGCCCGGTGTATCCCGCCAAGGGATACTCGGCGACGTTCGATATCGTGGATGAAGATGCCGCGCCCAGCCTCAGCCTGACCGACAATGCCAACAGAACGGTGTACACCCGCCTGGGAAATAGCCTGCGGATGGCGGGAACCGCCGAGCTGGCCGGCTATTCCAGGGGGCTGAACACAATCCGTTGCGATAATATGCTGCGCCAGGCGAGAGAAATATTCCCAACCGCCCTTGATTTTGATAATGTACGTTTCTGGTCCGGGCTGCGGCCGGCCACGCCTTCCAGCGTCCCCGTGATAGGAAGGACAAAAATCCGCAATCTGTATCTCAATACCGGGCATGGCGCCTTGGGTTGGACAATGGGCGCAGGCTCCGGCCGCGCCTTGGCCGATCTCATTTCGGGCCGCCAGCCAGAACCCGAATTTCCTTTTTTAGGTTGACTTTTTTATGAAGCTACATCGGTTGTGCGGCGTATCTGGCGTCGGGCATGGGCTCGCCCTGTTGGGGGCCGCCGGCGTTCTCCTCTGTTCATCCGGTGCCGCCATGGCTACCGACATCAGCGTCTGGCATGCGCTCAGCGGGCATAATCGCGACGTTTTCGAGAAGCTGGTCAAAGAGTTCAACCGCAGTCAGAAGGATGTGGAGGTCAGCGCCAAATCCTTCGATTCCCCCGAAGCCATCGAGGCCCAGCTTGGCAAGGCAAGCAAGGCCGGCGACAGGCCCCAGCTGGTGCAGCTGGACGACAATCACACACCCAACGAGCTCGCCCACCGCAATTACATATTGCCTCTTTACACACTGCTGGCCAAGCATCCTATCAAGGATGCGAAATGGTTCCTGTCCGAGCAGAACACCTTTGCCCGCGACAGCAAAGGCCGTCTCGTCGCCTTCCCCTATATGGTTGAAGTGCCCGTCATGTACTACAACCTGTCGGCTTTCAAGAAGGCCGGCCTGCAAGGGACGCCTTCGAGGGCCTGGAGCGATCTGCAAGGACAGCTGGTGACGCTCGCCAACAACGGCTCGCGCAAGTGTCCGCTTACTTCCGACCAGCCTGTTTCCATCAACCTGGAGAATCTGGCGGCGGTGAACAACCAGCTGTACGCCAGCAATGGCAACGGCCTGGGCAAGGGCAAGCCGTCTTTCAGCTTCGACGTGCTTTACATCCGGCATCTGTCCATGATGATCAGCTGGGTGCGCAGTGAAATCATGGTCAAGCCGGAATTCAACGAGGTTGCCAGCAAGCGATTCGCCAATAATGAGTGTGCGGTCCTGATGTCCACCTCTGGCAATCTTGGCTGGTTCAACGACACGCGGGTTCTCGACTTTTCCGTGAGCGGGCTGCCGTATTACCCTCAGGTGACCACGCGCCCCGGCTCGCCTTTCGTGAGCGGCTCGGCTTTGTGGGCGACGACGGGGCACAGCAAGGACAGCGATGCCGCCAGCGCCGCCTTCCTGGCCTGGCTGGCCCAGCCCAAGCAGGCCGCCCGCTGGTTCCAGGAAACCGGCTACCTGCCGCTCACGCAACAGGCTTTCCAGAACACCGACAACAGCTACTTTCAGAAGCTGGGCGACTGGAAGACGCTAGTGGCGGCATACGCCAAGGATCCTGGAAGCAATAGCCGCGGTTTCCGGATCGACAATTACCCGCGCATCCGCCTCATGTTCCGCCAGACGCTGGAAAATGCGCTCAATGGCAAGGAGCCCGCCGTGACAGCCCTCAAGACGGCGGCAGCCCAGGCCAGCGCGATGATGAAGGCAAAATAGGTTCGCAGCCTGCGGGCGATTGCTGGCCCCGGTCATACGGCTGAAGCGTGCGAAGGATACTTTCCTTCGCACGTTTTTTTTGTCCTTCTCTCCAGCATGAGGGGGCGGCGGCGAGGCTGGGCAAAATAGCCGCATTTCGTGTGAAGGTTATTTCCTGCCCTGTTGCGGGATAAATGCCCGTCATATCAACAGCTTGAGACATCACCCGGGCAAGGGTGGATTGGTCCGTTCGTACAAGCCGGCCTAGCGCCATGGGTTTCGGGCTTGCATCATGCGGGAGCGCCGACAGATTGCGCTGTTTTTCCGGATGCTCCCATGCCTCGCTTGCTTTACGCTTGCCTCTTCCTGCTTGTCCTGCCTGCCTGCACAATGCCGCCCGGCTGGCCACCTTCTGCGGGCCTTGTTCCGCCAGCATCACGACCACCGGCTGGGCCGGCCGCCGCATCCTTCAACTTTGACTGGCGGCTGTCAGGCAGCCGGGCCGTGGCGCCGCTGCAGGTCTTTGACGATGGGCGGCGCACCTGGCTGCAGTTTCCCTCCGGGCAGGCCATTCCTGCCATCTTTGCCCGGGCGCCGTCGGGCGACCAGTTGCTTGCATATGCGCAAGAGGGCGCATATGTCGTCCTTTCCGGCGTCTGGCCAGCATTGCGCATGCGAGGCGGACATTTGCAAAGTCTTGCAGAGCGCATTGCGCCGGGCATGGCTGCCGATGAGATGGCACATGCTCCGGCGCTTGCGGCTGGCCCCGAAAACATGGCCGCTGCGCACGGCATGCCTGCGGCGATGTCCGGACGACCCGCGGTCGAGCCTTCCGATGCGGCGATGGCAATCGCCGCTACGGATATCGTCGAAATTCCTGCCTCCATGCCCAGCTATGAAGTCAGCCCGGCCGACATCAACATGCGTCTTGCCCTCGTGCGATGGGCCGGGCTGGCCGGTTGGCTGTTTGAACCCGAGCACTGGTCTGTGGATGTGGATATTCCGCTGGCAGGCTCCGCCGCCTTCGATACGGATTTCAAGTCCGCGGTCCAGCGCCTCATCTCATCCACCGAAATGGGGGAGCGCCCGCTGCAGCCATGTTTCTACTCCAACAAAGTGCTGCGCATTGTTCCCCTGGCGCAGCCATGCGATCGGGCCGTGCCTGTTGCGAGGGCGTCGTGATGAATGCAAACTTCCGTTCCTATGTATCGCCGATGGCGCGTTGTCTTGCGATAGCCATGCTTGCCTCAAGTGTGGGCGGCTGCTCGCTTGCCGAACGGACCAGGCAGGTCTCAGAGGCCTTCCGCAAGGCGCGAGCCGGTATTGACGCGGATCACCAGGCATTTGGCCGTTCGATATCTGACCCGTCTCAAAGGCTGGCCGCGCAGGATGTGCAGCGGCCCTGGCTCGCGGGCCGCGCGCAGCCGCTCGCCCGGGAGGTGGCCTTGCCGCCGGCGTTGCGTTCTGACGTGGATACCGCGCTGATATTCGCGCATGGTCCGCTGGATCTGACGGCGGTCGCCCGCCGGATCACGCTGGCCACGGGCATTCCCGTCCATGTGCGCCCTGATGCGCTTTTGCCGCCGGAGGCTTTTCTGCCCCGGCTGTCCGATAGCATCGGGCCCATGCTTCCCGAGGCCGGCGCAGCAATGCGTGTGGAGCTTGATAATGCGCCCGAGCCGCTCGCGCGCCTGCTGGATCGTCTGTGCGCCCGCCTGGGTATATGGTGGCAGTACCAGAATGCGCGTATTGAGTTTTACCGTACACAGACACGCGTTTTCAATGTCAAGGCGCTGGCACTCAATGCCAGCGCCGAGGCTAGCATGGGGCAGGCCGGTGAAGAGGGGCAAGAAGGTTTTGTCGGCTCATCCCGAACACGACTCGAAAGCAGCTCGCACGACGCCATGCTGTCCCTGCGCAGCCGCCTCGAACCGTTTCTTACCCGTGCCGGCGTCATGTCTGTTGAGCCCGGGGCCAGCTCAAGCATTGTCATCACCGACACGCCAGATGTGCTCGAGCGCATTGCCACCTATCTGGATCAAGAAAATCGCTCCATGACGCGCCGCGTGCGCCTTGTATTCGAGGAGCTTGCAGTGCTGTCGCATGATGACGCACAGCTGGGGCTGGACTGGAACGCCGTTTTTGCCAGCGCCCGGGCAGCAGCCGGATATTACTTGCCCTCCAACCCCCTGCCGGGCGCCGCAGTCGCGCGCGTGGGTACGCACGCGCAATCCTTCGGCGGATCGGAAGCGATGGTCAAGGCAATAGGCGAGGCCGGCAAAATCATCCGCCGCAGCAGCATACCCATCCTGACACTGAATCGCAGGCCGGTGACGCATGCGGTGCGCACGACGTTTACCTATATCGATAAAGTCGAGGCGCTGCCGGCCAGTCTCGCTGCCGGAAGCGCCGTTTCCGGCACGGCGGTGAGCCAGGCCAGGCAGACGGTGGGCTCACTGCTCACACTGATTCCCGATGCGCAGGAAGATGGCCAGATCCTGTTGTCGATCGCATACGACAACACCGTGGCGCAGCCGCTGAAGTCCATTACGTTTGGCGACAGGGCCAATCCGCTCAAGCTGCAGCAGTTGACGGTCGACGGCAATGGCATCATCCAGCAGCTCGCCTTGCAGCCCGGCCAGCCTGTGCTCATATCCGGCTTCGATCACGTCAGGCGAGAAAGCGAAGGACGGCGTCTGAATCCCGGCATGCCGCTTGCATTCGGGGGAGGCGACAAGGTGTCGAACCAGCAGGTGATGACGGTGATCATTGTCACAGCCCAGGTCGAAGAAGGCTACTGAGGCGGGATCCATGAACGAGTCGCTGATCTTGCAGGCTGGGGATGTCCGTCTGGTATTCGGTATGCGCTGGTTCGCCCTGCTGGCTGAACGGCCACGCAAGGCAGCCCGCCGTCTTGGTCGTCAGTATCGTGCCACGCATGTCTTGCACGCCGGTGCGACGCCATCGGCGGTTGGGCTGGCCTGGCTGAACAGCGCGGGCTCTGCGCATTCCGCGGCGCAGGCCGTGGCCATGCGCTATCCCTCGGGTTCTGTGGCGCTTTGCATGGCGCTCAGGCCGGGCCTCATCTGGCTTGTCGCCGTACACGAAGGGCTGGTCGTCGCCCGCACCGACAGGTTGTTTGACAATCCCGAAGCCGCCGCACGCCTCCTGGCTGAGCTGAAGCTCGCATATCCGGGGCTGGCGGTGGCCGGGGAGACTCCGGCCATTGAGCTTCCCGACCTCGTGCAGCTGGCACAGGCTACGGGGCAGCCGAGCCAGCTTTCCGCCTTGCGCCGCCTGCGTGCGCCGTTTTCCAGGCCAGTTCGAGCGTTTCTTTGCGCTCTCGGCATTGCGGCAGTGTTGCCGGGCGTATATGGCGTTGATGTCGCGGAAAGCCTTGGCCTGGAGGCATCTGTCGACAATGCCGATGGCGGCGGGCCGGATCCCTTGAGCACCGAGAGGGTAATGGCGCCTGTTTCCGCTGTGCCGCTGGTGCATGGCACGGCTGGGCTGAAAACGCTGCTTGATGCCTTTCATGGCGTGCCGCTGCATCCGGCAGGGTGGATGCTATTGCATGCAGATTGCGATGCCGGCGGCGCAGTGGCCTGGCAATGTGTCGCACTTTATGAGCGGAAGGGGGCGCTTGCGAGCAACGAAGGGCTGCTCGAGCATTTCGAAGCGCTGTGCCCGCATGAGGCGGATCGCGACGCTTCGCCTATCGGCACGGCAGCGCATCATTGCGCCTGGCCAGCGCTGCAGATAGCGTTTTCCGCCCTGGATCAGGCGCGCGTGTCATGGAGGCCGGAGGCGCGCGCGGTGGCGCTGACGCGCATACGTCCGCTTGGGCGGGCAAGCAATGATAGGCGGCTGCTCAGTGCTCTGCAGGGCATGCAGAGGGCGTTCACCGATATCCAGATCGGCGAGTCGCTGGGCCTGCAGACGGCAGCGGCCCCGGCTGATGAAGCAGTGAGCGGCAGCCAGGCGCCCGTCTACCGTTCCCGGTCACTGTATTTCAGTGGGCCATTACGTTCGGCGGCGCTGCTGCTTGAGCATGCGGGCTTCATGAGCTGGAGCCGGGCGGAACTCAGATACCAGACCGTGGATGCGCCCGATATCCGGCGCAGCGGATTGCACTTCACACTCCAGGGGCTACTTTATGAAATTCATGCATCGCCCGTTTCGGGTCCCAGTCCAGATACAGCATCTCATGGCGAGGCGGCTTCCCTTAAGGCCCCGTGAAGCCCTGGCGCTCCTGGGCCTGGCTTGCGCACTTGCCATTTCGCCGGTTCCCGCCGCCTCGCCCCACGCTGAGCTCGAAGCCGATCAGATGACTGTCCATGAACTCATGCGCATTGAGTCTGACCAGGCGCTTCGGGCGGCACGGGAGACCATGGCCGATGCGGCTGGCAGCCTGTCCTTGCCTGATGCGATGCAGGCTGACGCCGACACGCGTCTGCTGGCCATTTATGGCACAGGCAGGCGTCTGGCCGCACAGGTGCTGGTGCGGGGAAAACCCGTGCTGTACATGCAAGGCTTGCCGCGGCCCGTCGGAGCCGAAAAGGACGATCAAGCCTTCCTCTTGAGAGGCATCACGCGAACTTGCATACGTCTGGAGCACGCAGGCCAGTTCCGCACATTATGCATCCACCCCGAGCTAAGCGGCAGGCAATAATGCGGCGAAGCGGATACGCAAAATGGCTGGCATGGCCGAAGCAGTCAAAGCCGGTTGCCTCCGGTCCGGCGGATGGCGACACGGAGCATTTCGATACCTCGGCCGCCGCCAGCCTGCACAGTGCGCAAGATCTTGCCCAGCTCCGGCCAGGGTTTGTCCGGCCGCTGGGCCGGGAGCTCGGCGTGCAGGCCATCATGGGCAGAATGCTGCCCGTGCTTCTGGACAACGGATCCGTGGCGATATTCGCCTTGCGGGAGCATATAGGCAGCGATCAGGCCAGCGAGCTTGTCCGATTGATACGATGCGCGGGGTATCGCATCGCCGACCCCTCGCGTTATGTGGTGTCCGCCCCATTGCTCGTCGCGGTTGAAAGAGGGCTGCGCGCGCAGGAGGCCAATGGCGGCGGGCCGATGGCGGGCGTGTCACGCACGGCGCTGGCAGCCGCTTTCCATGACCTCATCGCCTGGGGCGTGCACCGGCGGGCCAGCGACATACACATCAATATCCGGCTCCAGGAACCAGTGTCCGAAGTCAGGTACAGCATCGCCGGCCGGTATGTCGCGCCCGAGCGGTTCAAAGACATGTCTACCACCATGTTGATGGACATGCTTGCGGTGGGCTGGATGGATGTGCGCGGTGGCAATGGAGCGGTATTTGACCCGCTGAAGGAACAGCAGGGCAGTCTGCCGACCAGAGTCGGCGACAGGATATGCAGCTTGCGCTGGTCGTCCATGGCGGCCGATGCGGGGCCCAGTGTCTGCCTGCGCATTCTGGATGCCGCTGACACCGGGCCAGGGCTGCAAGAGCTGGGTTATCTGCCGGAACAGCTGGTTCAGATCGAACGCGTCATGCTGTCCCAGGGCGGTGCAATTGTTGTCGCCGGCATGGTCGGTTCGGGCAAGTCCACCAGCCTGGCCGCGCTCACGCGCAGCGTTGCGTTGCACCGAAAAGTCATAACACTTGAAGATCCGGTGGAATATCGCATTCCCGGAGCGATTCAGAATTCCATCGTGCGCGATCTGGATGTGGATGGCCATTCGGCCTATGCCACAAAGCTTCGTGCATTGAAGCGTTCAGCAATGAGCGATGTGCTGCTTGGAGAGATCCGCGATCGGGAAACCGGGCGGGCGTTCATGGACCTATCGATATCGGGCGTCAATGTCTACACAACTGTACATGCGCCATCCGCTGCCCTGATTCCGGCAAGGCTTTCATCGGAGTTCATTGGCATTCCGCGCGACTTTATCGATACCCCGGGCGTCATCAAGCTGTTGGCCTGGCAGGCGCTGCTGCCCGCGCTTTGTCCGGGCTGCTCGCTGCCGGTGGAGTCCCTGCTGACAGCGGGTGGGCAGCATCCCGGCGGCGCCTGGCGTACGGCGTCGCGATGGGGCGAATGGCTGGATCTTGTGCAGCGGATGCATGGCGACAGCGCCGGACGCATGCGTATCCGCAATGGCGCCGGCTGCGACGCGTGCGCTGGCGCGGGAGCGACGGAATTGCGCGGGTATGCCGGGCAGGCCCTGGTGGCCGAGCTGATCGAGCCGGTCATCGCCGACGGGGCCGCACAGAGCGCCATGGATCACGCGGTCAGGCTGGTTTACGAAGGCAGGCTTGACCCGCGCGATGTGGAGATGCGTTTCCAGGCTTTTGAAACATGCTGGCTGTCCCGGAAGGCCGGCGGCCGGAAAGAAGGCATTGCGAGACCCGGGGCGGCAGTATGAGCGATGAAGCATGGATCACGTCGCGGACGCCATGGCTGGGGCGTCTGCAATATCGGATGGATTGCTGGCAATTCCGGCGTATGCGCGGGGAGTACTGCGACTATCTTGCAGCCTTGCTGGACGGGATGCGAGGCTGCCGCAGCCTGCGCGATATCTTTGCCTTGGATGCCAGCCGCCATGGCGCGGGAACGGCACGAGGCCGGCTTTCCGCCCGCTGGCTTCGCATCTTCGAGATCAGTGGCGGAGACCTGCACGGTACTTGGCGCGATGCTTTTCCGCAAGACGAGCTTGTCTTGATACGCAGCGCTCAGGCGGCTGGCAACCGCGCGCTGGTCGGGGCGCTGGCCGAACTGGCCCTCGCCGGCAAAGTCGAGGCGGACATGCGCCGGGCATTTGCGGGGGCCTTATGGGCCGCAGCGGTGGCGATGACGCTGATGTATCTCATGCTGCTCGCAGTGCCCTGGTGGACACTGCCGCGCCTGCAGCAGGCATTTTCCGTACTGACGCCGGAGTACTACGGCAATCTCACCCGGAAGCTGATCGGGCTTGGGGATGCTGTACGGCAATACTGGGTTGTCGTTCTGGTTCTGTCATGCGGCGCATGGGCGTTTGTGATCTGGTCCATGCCCGCCCTGGCCGGGCCATTGCGCAAGTGCCTGGACCGCTTTTTCTGCTGGAGGCTGTATCGCCACATGCAAGGGTTGCGCCTGCTTGGGCTGCTGTCCATATTGCTGGGTGGCGGCGAGGCGCAGGCGACCCGCCTGCGGCCGGCGTTGATGTCGCTTGGCGAGGGTGCAACGCCCTGGCTTGCGGCGCAGATAGAAGACATGTGCGCGCGCATCGATGCGGGCTTCACGGAGGCATCCATCTTCGATACCGGTCTGCTCGATGCGGGGCAGTTCTGGTTCTTTTCCGACATGGTGGCCTCCCGTGGCCTGCATGCGGGGCTATCCATCGCCGTGAGACGCTTGCGGCGGGATGCGTTGATGGCGGCCATTCGGCAGGCCAACGCATGGCGCTGGGTGCTGTTGATTGGCAGCGCAGCAGGCATGCTGGGGTTGGGTTTATGGCACTACGCAGTCATTGATGAACTGCGGCGCGCTCTCATGTTGCTCCAAGCGGGCTAGCAGGGGCTGTCGCTGCGTTTTTCCCTCCCTGCGTTTCCTCCAGCTACGCGGGGTTTTTCAACGGCTGCGGCAGATTTCGCGGCGGCCTAGCGGAGCATTTCATGTTTGCTTGCAAGCGGTTTTTCCATATGAAACACACATTGGCATTATCTTCAGCATGGCTTGGCGTGGGCGCCCGGAGGAGGGGGCCGGAACGCCAGATCGCCGCGCCTGGCACGGTTGCCGCCCAGCGTGGCTTTACCTTGCTCGAGGTGTCGGTGGTTGCGGCCGTGATCCTGCTGCTGGCCGTTGCAGGCATCCCCGCTATCAGCAATTACGCCATCGAAAGCAGGGTGCCCAAGGTGGGCGAGGAGCTGGCGCGATTCATCATCCAGACCAAGGTCAATGCGCCGACAGCTGACGCGATGCCTTATCGGGGAATCGATACGCAGGCATTTGCAAGGTCTGTGCGGGAGTCGGGCGTATTGTCCGTAAACGATGCCGGCAGGACCGCGCGCGTCTGGCATGGGTTGGGCGATAAGGGGGAGGTCCTGGTGGCCGAAGAAGGCGCGGGCGCTTCGTTTTCCCTCTCATTGACACGCGTTGCCAGCGCTGCATGCCCCGCCATTGCCTCTGTGCTGCAGCGTGTGTCCGAACGCATTACCGTTGCGCCCGATGGCGGGCCTCCCGTTCTCATAAAAGGGGGCGGCACGCCATACAGCCCCCTGAGGGCGCAGGCCAGCTGCGGCAAATCCAATGTCTTCATATTTACGGTGAGCTGACGTCATGGCCGGGCAGAAAGGGTTCGCCCTGCTTGAGGTTTCGATTGCCGCCTTGCTTGCAACACTGCTGGCAGTTTGGGGCGCCGGCGCGCTTGCCGATGCCATCAGAGACGCGGGTGCGCGCGCTGGTGCGGTCTGGATGCTGCAGGTGCGCGAAGGCGTGCGCCACTACCTGGCTCGCCATGGCCCGGTCCTGCGCGCGGCCGATACGGCGCGCCCGCGCGCATTGGGAGGATATGCGGACTGGGCTGCGCCGACACTGGCGGAACTGCGGGCCGAGGCGCTTTTGCCGCCTGGCCTGCCTCTTGAGGTCGCGGCGGGAGGCAGCGCCGCGATACGGGTATTGCGCAGTGGGGCGTGCCCGGGGAGCGATTGCCGTCTGGATGCGGTGATACACAGCACACGGCCCTTGCTGCTGGCCGGCGAAGCAGGGGTAGACCAGCGGCAAGTGGCCCAGTGGCTGCTGGCCGCGCAGGGGCAGGGTGGCTGGATCAGTGATCGCAGGCCCGGACTGCTGCGGGGCAGGGTTTTTTCCTTGCAGAATCCGTTCTGGGCAGGCGCGCCGCTTCCCCCGGGCACGGTCGCCATGATGGCGGGAGATGGGGGTGAGGCTGCCTATTTGCATCAGGGGGATATGCGTGACCCCAATTTTCAGGGGAGGCTGACTGCGCAGTCCGATATTCGCGCACGTGCTGATGTCGAGATCGGTGGGCATCTGCTGTTGCAGGCTCGCGAACAGGAAGGCACAGGTTGCGTCAAGGATGGGGCCCTGGCTCTGGAGCAGGGCAAAGGCCTGCTCATCTGCCTGGACGGGGTCTGGCAGGCCCAGGGTGGCGGGCATGCCGGGGTTACAGGCTATACGGTCAACAGCCTCACGGGATGCATGACGGGCACTGACGGCCAGCGTTCCTCCTTCCGGCGCAAAGCCATTGGCGGCCAGTGCTCTTGCCCGGCGGGCAGCAAGGCCGTGCAGGTTTCAGAGCGGCAGCCCAACCTGCTTGCTTTTGGCATTACCCGCAAGTACATATGTGTGCGTTGACGACCTGTCGCTGAGTCAGGCGCCGCAATGCGCGAAGGGTGTGTTTTCGCGTAAAACCGAACACACCCTTATAATTAGCAGTTACCTCAAAATTTTCGCTTTTCTCCAATGAAAACCTCCGAAATACGTCAGAAGTTCCTGTCCTTCTTCGAGTCGAAGGGCCATCAGCTGGTGGCATCGTCTTCCCTGGTTCCGGGCAACGATCCCACGCTGCTCTTTACCAATGCGGGGATGGTGCAGTTCAAGGACGTATTCACAGGCAAGGAAAGTCGCCCCTACAAGCGCGCGACCACCTCACAGCGCTGCGTCCGGGCCGGCGGCAAGCACAACGACCTTGAAAATGTGGGCTATACCGCGCGTCATCACACGTTTTTCGAGATGCTGGGCAATTTCAGCTTTGGCGATTACTTCAAGCGCGACGCCATCCATTACGCCTGGGAACTTCTTACCACGGTCTATGGGCTGCCGGCTGACAAGCTTACTGTCACCGTCTACCAGGAGGACGACGAGGCCTACGACATCTGGGACAAGGAGATCGGTGTTCCCCGAGAGCGCATTATCCGCATCGGCGACAACAAAGGCGGACGCTACGCTTCAGACAATTTCTGGCAGATGGCCGATACGGGGCCCTGCGGACCCTGTTCCGAAGTCTTTTATGACCATGGACCAGAGATATGGGGAGGCCCTCCGGGGTCGCCCGAGGAAGACGGAGATCGCTTCATCGAGATCTGGAACCTTGTTTTCATGCAGTTCGAGCGCGATGCCCAAGGCAATATGACCCCGTTGCCGCATCCTTGCGTCGATACCGGCATGGGGCTGGAGCGTATTGCCGCGGTGCTGCAGCATGTGCATTCCAACTACGACATTGATCTGTTCCAGGCGCTCATCAAGGCTGCGGCCCGGGAAACCCGTACCACCGATCTTTCCAATAATTCGCTCAAAGTCATTGCCGATCACATCCGCGCTTGCGGTTTCCTGGTGGTCGACGGCGTCATTCCAAGCAACGAAGGCAGGGGTTACGTCCTGCGCCGCATTGTCCGGCGCGCCTTGCGCCATGGTCATAAGCTGGGCCAGTCCGGGCTCTTCTTCCACCGCCTGGTCGGCGACCTTGTGGAGCAGATGGGCGATGCCTACCCCGAGCTGCGGGCGCAGCAGTCGCGCGTCGAGCAGGTGCTGCGCCAGGAAGAAGAGCGTTTCAGCGAAACGCTGGAAAATGGCATGCGGATACTTGATGCAGCGTTGGCGGGCATACCTGAAAATGGCCAGCTTGATGGGCAGACACTGTTCACCCTCTACGACACATACGGTTTTCCCGTCGACCTGACCGCCGATATCTGCCGTGAACGCGATGTGCAGGTGGATCTTCCTGGCTTCGAGGCTGCGATGAACCATCAGCGCGAACAGGCCCGGGCCGCTGGAAAATTCAAGGCGGCAGGAGGGCTGTCTTATAGCGGCGTCGAAACACGTTTCGATGGCTATGAGCATCTTGAAGGCGTGGGCAAGGTTACCGCCCTGTTTGTGGACGGCACGGCTGTACAAAGCGTGACGGCCGGGCAGGATGCCGTTGTTGTCCTTGATGCAACCCCCTTCTATGCGGAATCGGGCGGCCAGGTGGGCGACATGGGGTTGCTGGAACGCGGCGGCCTGCGTTTTGACGTGCGCGACACCCAAAAAATCCAGAGCGGTGTTTTCGGCCATCACGGACGGTTGGCCGAGGGTGAGCTGTCTGTCGGCGAAACAGTCAATGCGCGTGTGGATGCGACTCAGCGGGCAAGGACTGTACGTAATCATTCCGCGACCCATCTGATGCACAAGGCTTTGCGCGAGGTGCTGGGCGCGCATGTGCAGCAGCGCGGCTCGCTGGTCGATGCGGAGAAGACCCGTTTCGACTTTGCTCACGATGCGCCCATGACGCCCGAGCAGATTGCCGAGGTCGAGCGCATCGTCAACGATGAGGTGCTGGCCAACAGGCCCGCGACGGCGCGCGTCATGCCCTACGACGAGGCTGTGCAAGGGGGCGCAATGGCGCTTTTTGGCGAAAAGTACGGCGATACGGTGCGGGTATTGGACATCGGTTTCTCGCGCGAGCTGTGCGGCGGAACGCACGTTGCGCGCACAGGCGATATCGGCCTGTTCAAGATTGTTTCCGAGAGTGGCGTGGCAGCTGGCGTGCGCCGGGTGGAAGCTATCACGGGCGACAATGCGGTGCAGTGGGTGCAGCAGACCAACAATACATTGCAGCGCGCGGCGAGCCTGCTGCGTACGCAGCCTGCCGAGCTGGCAGAGCGCATATCGCTGCTGCAAGGCCAGGTCAAGACGCTGGAGCGTGAGCTGGATCAGGCCAAGAGCAAGCTGGCTGCCTCGGCAGGCAATGACCTTGCAGGCAAGGCCATAGAGCTTCCGGGCGGCGCCAAGCTGCTGGTGGCGAACATCAGCGGAGCAGATCCCAAGGCCCTGCGCGGCATGGTAGATCAGTTGAAGGACAAGCTGAAGTCCGCTGTGGTGCTGCTGGCCACGGTCGCCGACGACAAGATCAGTCTGGTGGCGGGCGTTACCGCCGATGTCACCGCCAAGGTGAAGGCGGGGGAATTGGTCGGCATGGTTGCCGCCAAAGTCGGCGGCAAGGGCGGCGGCAGGCCCGACATGGCCATGGGCGGCGGCTCCGATGCTGCGGCGCTGCCCGCTGCCACGGCGAGCGTCGAGGCCTGGGTGCGCGAGCGCCTGGCCTGACCTTGGGATATTGTGATGGCTGAATCTCCTGATACTGCGCCGGCCTTCGATCTTGAGGTGGATGCTTCCGGCCTGAAATGTCCATTGCCCATACTGCGAGCCAAGAAAGCCCTGGCGCAGCTGGAAAGCGGACAGGTGCTGAAGGTGATTACCACCGATACGCACGCGGTACGCGACTTTGAGGCATTTTCACGCCAGACGGGCAACTCGCTTGAGGCACAGATCGAGCATGGCGGCAGCGTGGAGCACTTTCTTCGTCGCCGCTAGGGTGGCTGTCCGGAAGTGGCGGCCTGTTCCTGATGTTGCTTTTTGCCTGCTCCGGGCGGTTGATTTGGTCCGGAGTTTGCGGTGCGTTCCAAAAAAGTGCTAGAATCTCTTGTTTTTCACCGTATTTTCAAAGGATTACCATGGTTGTGATTCGTCTGGCCCGTGGCGGCTCGAAGAAGCGTCCGTTTTACAACGTTGTGGCAGCCGATTCGCGTAATCGCCGCGATGGCCGTTTCATCGAGCGTGTTGGTTTCTACAACCCCGTAGCAACCGAAGGTTCGGAAGGCCTGCGCCTGGCTCTGGATCGTGTCCAATACTGGACCGAAAACGGCGCCCAGCTGTCGCCCGCCGTCGCTCGCCTGGTCAAGCAGTTTTCCGCTCAGGCTGCCGCCTGATAGCCAACCCGGCTGCGACCATGGCCGCGCTGTTGCGTGGCGTGCTTTGTGACGCGCTGGTTGTCCATGGAAAGTAACACAAGCACCATAGAAGCGCCTGCTGATCTCGTGGAGCTCGGGCGTGTCGTGTCCGCCTACGGTGTTCGTGGCTGGCTGAAGGTTCAGCCGCATGCTTCAGGGGGCCAGGCCTTGCTTGCTTGCAAGACATGGTGGCTGCGCGCGCCAGTTCCGCCTTCGGCGACAGGCGGCGCCGCACCGCCGGCCAGACCCATAGGGGTAATGGCGTCGCGCCCGCAAGGCTCGACAGTGGTTGCCCTGCTCGAGACGGTTTCCGACCGCGATGTCGCGGAATCGCTCAAGGGGCATACTGTCTGGGTGCCCCGCTCTGATTTCCCTCCTTCCGAAGAAGACGAATATTATTGGGTGGATCTGATCGGCTGCCGTCTGTACGGCGAGCGGGACGGCCAGCCTCTGCTCATCGGCCTTGTCCAGGAGGTTCTGGATAATGGCGCGCATGCCATTTTGCGTGTCGAGCGATATGCCGACGATGCCTCGGGAATTCCACGGCTCCTGCTCGGGCCCAAAGGCAAGCCGCTCGAAGAGCTGGTGCCTTTCGTCAGCGCGCATGTGCATACCGTCGATTTAGCCAACAAACGGCTGGATAGCAACTGGCCAGCCTCGTACTGAGCCTGCCGTCATGCGCTTTGACGTCGTTTCCCTTTTTCCCGACATGTTTCCCGTGATTCGCGATATGGGGGTCACGGGCCGCGCCCACAAGCAGGCGCTCTGGTCGCTCAGGCTGTGGAATCCGCGTGATTTCACGCATGATGTGCATCGCACTGTGGACGATCGTCCATATGGAGGTGGGCCCGGTATGGTAATGCTGGCCGATCCGCTTGAGCAGGCCGTCTGTGCCGCGCTGGCTGAGCGCGAAGCAGACGTCTGCGCCGTGGGGGACGGTTCGGGCGAGCCGGCGCAAAACCTTGCCGTTTGGACGCAGTGCCCACCGCGTGATCTTGCCGTGCGAAACCGCCTGTGCGAAGGGGTGCCGGTCATCCTGCTGAGCCCCACCGGGCGGCGTTTCGATCAAGAGGCGGCCCAGTCGCTGGCGGACGGGCAGGGCGCCATCCTGGTTTGTGGACGCTACGAGGGCGTGGATCAGCGCTTCATCGAGCGTTGCGTGACCCATGAGGTGTCGCTCGGCGATTTTGTGCTGTCAGGCGGCGAAATCGCCGCACTGGCCATCATGGACGCGGCCATCCGTCTGCTGCCCGGAGTCCTTAATGACGCGGGCTCCGCCCTGCAGGATTCCTTCAATACGGCGCTGACCGGCCTGCTCGACAGCCCTCATTACACCCGGCCGGAGGTTTATGAGGGGCAGTCCGTTCCTGCCGAGCTCATGTCGGGCCATCATGCCAATATTGCTCGCTGGAGACGCCAGCAATCGTTGGCGCTGACCGCTGATCGCAGGCCCGATCTCATCGACGGGGCGCGCGAGGCGGGCATGCTGTCCAGGGATGATGAGCAGTTTCTGCGGGAACGGTCAGGCAAGGAATGAGGCTTGAGCCGATTTTCGATGAACAGGAAGCCCGCCAGGGCTTTTTTTGACTCTCCATACAGAGTACAGGCCGGGGCATGATGGTCATTTCCCAGCCTCAATCCGGCGAGCTGCTCAAGCTGGATGAAAGGGCGGGGCAGGGCAATGCCGAGCACAGTCATTGTGGTGGCGCCCCTCCCGTTTCAATCGAGACCATCCTTTCTGTGAGGTGTGCGCGATAGCGGGAGGGGGTGCTGCTTTCAGGCGAGCTTGGAAAGTTGGGCCTGTACTTTTTCCAGTGTCTCGGTGAACTGGGCTGCGCGAGCTTTTTCCTGCTCCACGACAGCGGCCGGGGCGCGCTCGACGAAGCTGGCGTTGGACAGCTTGCCCTGCGCCTTGGCAATCTCGCGCTCCAGGCGCTCGACTTCTTTGCCAAGCCGGGTGCGTTCGGCTTCGATATCGACCTCGACATGCAGCATCAGCTGCGTGGTGCCGACGATCTGAACAGGCGCTCCGATCTCTGGCAGCTGCGCCACAATCTCCACGCCTTCCAGTTTGGCCAGTGCCTGCAGGTAGGGAGCGTTGTCCGCCAGGACGTCCGCATCCCCCTGTGCAACCAGCGGTACGCGCTGTGCGGGCGACAGGTTCATTTCGCCGCGCAGGGCACGCACGGCGTCGATCTGGGCCTTGAGTTCCGAGACACGGGCTTCGGACTGCTCATCGATGCGCGATGCGTCTGCCGCGGGGAAGGGCTGGACGCAGATGCTGGCTTGCTCCTGCGGTGCGCGTATGCCAGCTGCCACGGAGACCTTCTGCCAGAGCTCTTCGGTAATGAAGGGAATGATGGGATGCGCCAGGCGCAGCACGACTTCGAGGACGCGGATGAGTGTTCTGCGGGTGCCAAGCTGCTGTGCGGGTGTTCCGTTCTGGATCTGCACTTTGGCCAGTTCCAGGTACCAGTCGCAATATTCGTCCCAGACGAAGTGGTAGATGGCGTTGGCGATATTGTCGAAGCGATAGTCGGCGAAACCGCGCTCGACATCCTGCTCCAGCCGCTGCAGCTGGCTGATGATCCAGCGATCGGCGAACGCAAGCGCGGCGGGCGCGGCTTCGCCGGCCTGCGGAACCGTATCGGCCGAGAGGTCGTGGCCTTCGGTATTCATCAGCACAAAGCGCGTGGCATTCCAGAGCTTGTTGCAGAAATTGCGGTAACCCTCGCAGCGCTTGAGGTCGAAATTGATATTGCGCCCAAGGGTTGCGTAGGCAGCCATCGTGAAGCGCAGCGCGTCCGTGCCGTAGGCAGGAAAGCCCGCGGGATAGTCTTTGCTGGTTTTCTTGCGTATGGACGCTGCCTGCCGCGGGTTCATCAGGCCGCTGGTGCGTTTTTCGAGCAAGGGTTCGAGTGCGATGCCGTCGATCAAGTCAACCGGATCTATCGTGTTGCCCTTGGACTTGCTCATTTTCTTGCCTTCCATGTCGCACACCAGGCCGTGCACATAGACGGTGCGGAAGGGGACCTGCCCGGTCATGTGCATGCTCATCATGACCATGCGGGCGACCCAGAAGAAAATAATGTCAAAGCCTGTGACCAGCACGCTGGAGGGCAGGTAGCGTGCCAGATCCGGCGTCTGTTCCGGCCACCCCAGGTCGGTGAAGGGGACGAGGGCGGACGAGAACCAGGTATCCAGCACGTCGGGGTCGCGTGTCAGCGGGCCCTTGACGCCAGCGGCTTCAGCCTTGCGTCGGGCTTCTTCCTCGTTGCGGGCGACAAAAACCTGGCCGTCTTCCGAATACCAGGCGGGGATCTGGTGGCCCCACCACAGCTGGCGTGAAATGCACCAGTCCTGGATTTTCTCCAGCCACTGGTTATAGGTGGTTGTCCAGTTATCAGGATAGAACTTGATGCTGCCGTCGCTTACTGCCTCGAGCGCCACCTCGGTAATGCTTTTTCCGGGATGCAGCGTGCCCTGCGGAGCCGGCTTGCTCATGGCGACAAACCACTGGCTGGTCAGCATGGGCTCGATCACTGTCCCGGTGCGGTCGCCCCTGGGTACCATGAGCTTGTGCGGCTTGATGCTCTGCAGCGCGCCTGAGGCTTCAAGGTCGGCCACGACCTGCTTGCGTGCGTCGAAGCGATCCATGCCGCGGTAGGCTTCGGGCGCGGTGTCGGCGATCTTGGCGTCGAGGGTCAGGATGCTGATGATGTCAAGCCCGTGGCGCTGGCCGACCGCATAGTCGTTGAAATCGTGCGCGGGCGTGACCTTGACCACGCCGGTGCCGAACTCGCGGTCCACATAGTCGTCGGCGATGATGGGGATCCGGCGCCCGACGAGCGGCAGGATGACATGCTGGCCAATCAGATGCGCATAGCGCTCGTCTTCGGGGTGTACCATCACCGCCACATCGCCCAGCATGGTTTCCGGGCGGGTGGTGGCCACAACCAGGTATTCGGCGCCATCCGCCGGCTGCTCCAGGGGATAGCGGATCTCCCACATGGAGCCGTCTTCTTCCTCGCTCACCACTTCCAGGTCGGATACGGCGGTGCCCAGCACGGGGTCCCAGTTGACCAGCCGCTTGCCGCGGTAGATCAGGCCCTGTTCATGCAGGCGGTTGAAGACCTCGATCACCCCGCGGGACAGGTTGCTGTCCATCGTGAAGTACTCGCGGTTCCAGTCGCAGGAAGAACCCAGGCGGCGAAACTGCTCGGTGATCGCCGAGCCCGATTTTTCCTTCCATTCCCAGACCTTGCTGACGAACGCCTCGCGTCCGAGGTCATGGCGCGACACGCTCTGGGCATCGAGCTGGCGCTCAACCACGATCTGCGTGGCGATGCCCGCATGATCTGTGCCGGGGATGAATGCGGTGTCGTGACCGCGCATGCGGTGGTAGCGCACCAGGCCATCCATGACCGTCTGGTTGAAAGCATGGCCCATATGCAATGTGCCGGTTACGTTCGGAGGGGGAAACTGAATGACGAAAGGCTGTGGATTGTCCCGGCCCGCGGGTTCGACATGTTTGCCGGCGCGGAAATAGCCGCGCTTCTCCCATTCGGCATACCAGCGGGATTCGAGCTCCTGCGGCTCGAAACTCTTGGATAGTTGGTCTGGACTGCTTGCTGGGGCGGGATTGGAGGTCATGGTGATGAAATGAATGCGTGCGGAAATACGTGGTGCGGCCCTTGGGGCAAAGGCTGACTATATATGAAAAAAGAGAACGCGTTATTTTATGATGGAGTCGTCCGGCATGGGCATGTTAAAATGCCCGGTTAACATAAACTTTGTCAAAGTTATTGTTTTTATTGAAGAAACCATTTTAGCAACCCAGAGTCTGAGCCTTGTTCCCGGGCGCGCGGGCGGCTTTCGCCCCGCGCCATGGGATGGCAGGGCAGGAACATCAACTACTCCATTTGGATATTTCATGGCTATTGAACGCACCCTTTCCATCATCAAGCCCGACGCAGTTGCCAAGAACGTCGTGGGCCAGATCGTCGCCCGTTTCGAGCAGGCCGGCCTGAAGGTCGTGGCTGCCCGCATGCAGCAGCTGTCCCGCGAAGAAGCCGAGCGTTTCTACGCCGTGCACAAAGAGCGTCCTTTCTTCAAGGATCTGGTCGACTTCATGGTTTCCGGTCCCGTCTTCGTACAGGTGCTCGAAGGTGAAAACGCCATCCAGACGAACCGTGACCTGATGGGCGCCACAGACCCCAAGAAGGCCGAGAAGGGCACCATCCGCGCCGACTTCGCGGACAGCATCGACGCCAACGCCGTGCATGGCTCGGACGCCGCCGAGACCGCTGCCGTGGAAATCGCCTTCTTCTTCCCGGAAAGCAACATCCACAGCCGTTGATCGATACGGACACAGCCATGCATTGCCCCACTGTCACGGCCGCGGCCGAACCCGTCAATCTGCTCGGCATGGATAGCGCCGCGCTGACCGATCTGGTCGGCCAGTGGGGCGGCAAGCCTTTCCGCGCCCGTCAGCTCCAGCGCTGGATACATCAGCGCGGGGTCGACTCATTTGACGACATGACCGATCTGGCTCGCGCATTCCGCGAGCAGCTCACGGGGCATTGCAGCATTCACGCGCCTGCTGTCGCGACCGAGCAGCGCTCGTCCGACGGGACGCGCAAGTGGCTGTTCGATGTGGGCCGCAACAACGCGGTCGAAACGGTATTCATACCCGAGGATGATCGCGGCACCCTGTGCATTTCCAGCCAGGCCGGCTGCACAGTCGCCTGCCCGTTCTGTTCCACGGGCTATCAGGGCTTCAATCGCAACCTCACCACGGCCGAGATCATTGGCCAGCTCTGGCATGCGCGCCGAGCGGTCGAGGCCGACCGCCAGAGCGCCCGCATCGGCGGGCCGGGAGCGGGCGATCACGCCGATCGCGTCATCAGCAACGTGGTGATGATGGGCATGGGTGAACCGCTGCTCAATTACGACCAGGTGCTCGGCGCCTTGCGCCTCATGCTGGACGACAACGCCTACGGGCTGTCCCGGCGCCGCGTGACCGTTTCCACTTCCGGCGTGGTTCCCATGATGGACCGCCTGGCGCGCGACTGCCCTGTGGCGCTGGCGGTGTCGCTGCATGCGCCCAATGACGCCCTGCGCGACCGGCTGGTGCCGCTGAATCGCAAGTATCCTCTGGCAGAGTTGCTGGATGCCTGCAACCGCTATCTGGAGCACGCGCCGCGGGATTTCATCACCTTTGAATACATCATGCTCGACGGCGTGAACGATACCGACCAGCACGCCAGGGAGCTGCTTGATATTGCCGCGCAGGTCCGCTGCAAGTTCAACCTGATACCATTTAACCCTTTCCCCCAGTCCGGGCTCAAACGCTCGCCCACGGCTCGCGTGCGCCTCTTCGCCCAGCGGCTGATGGATGGCGGCGTGATCACTACCGTGCGCAAGACTCGCGGCGATGACATCGCGGCAGCCTGTGGCCAGCTGGCGGGCGACGTGAAAGACCGCACGCGCATCAACGAACGCCTGCCGGACCGTGCAGTGATCAATCTCAACCAGGAGCGTGGATGAATCAGCCGATGCTCAAAGAAGACGACCGGACCGAGGATGCGCCGGCCTCATCGGCGCAGGGCAATGCACTGCCTGCCCCTTGCGTGGCCGAGCCGGGCGAGGCAGCTGCTTCCCGCGACGGACTGGGGTTCGCGTTGATGCAGTTGCGCGAGGCACGGGGCATGACCCGTGGAGAGGTCTCGGGCCGGCTGAAGTTTTCCGTGCGCCAGATCGAGGCGCTGGAGTCGGAGCAGTGGGACAGGCTTCCAGATGGCATGTCCTTGCGCGGGTTCGTCAAGAATTATGCACGCCTGCTGGGTGCCGATTCCGACGCGCTGCTTGCGCTGCTGGAACGCCAGGCCGGTGTGCCCACGCCGCGCGAGGCGGCGGTCGTGCAGGCGGCTTCCCTCACTTCCGATGTGCCTTTGCATGGGGAAACGGTTGCCAGGCCCTGGGGCTGGCTGCTCATTATTCTGATTCTGCTGCTTGTCGCGGGTTTCTATGCCATCGACCGAGGCTGGGTACCTGACGGGTGGCTGATATTTGACTGGCTCAAGACGCTGAAAAATGACTGATACCACTGGCCTTGCACCGGCAGACAGCCCGTTGCCCGTAGGCGCCGCAAAGCGGCGCCCGACTCGTCCCGCGCTGGTGCGCTGGGGCAGTCACGTGGTGCAGGTGGGCGGAGACGCCCCGGTTGTGGTGCAATCCATGACCAATACCGATACCGCGGATGCTATAGCCACCGCAGTTCAGGTCAGGGAGCTGGCCCAGGCTGGCTCCGAGCTGGTGCGTATCACCGTCAATACCCCCGAGGCTGCGCGTGAGGTGCCCGCCATCCGGGAGCAGCTCGACCGCATGAATGTGCAGGTTCCCCTGGTGGGCGACTTTCACTACAACGGACACAAGCTTCTGGCGCAGTTTCCCGAGTGCGCCCAGGCCTTGTCGAAGTACAGGATCAACCCTGGCAATATGGGCGGCGGCAAGAAGCGCGACGACAATTTTGCCCAGATGATAGAGGTTGCCTGCCGATACGAGAAACCCGTGCGCATAGGCGTGAACTGGGGCAGCCTGGACCACGAGCTCATGGCACGCATGATGGACGAAAACAGCAGGCGCGCGCAGCCCTGGGAAGCCCAGGCAGTGATGCGCGACGCACTCGTCGTGTCGGCAATAAGCAACGCCCGTCGCGCCGAAGAGCTGGGCCTGTCGCCCAATGCCATCGTGCTGTCCTGCAAGGTGAGCCATGTGCAGGATCTCATTACCGTCTACAAAGACCTGTCGGCGCGCTGCGATTACCCCCTGCATCTGGGGCTGACTGAAGCGGGCATGGGCAGCAAGGGCATCGTCGCGTCCACTGCCGCCCTGTCCGTGCTGCTGCAGCAGGGCATAGGCGATACCATCCGCATTTCCCTCACGCCCGAGCCGGGCGGAGACAGGCGCCGCGAGGTGATAGTCGCCCAGGAGATCCTTCAGAGCATGGGCCTGCGCTCGTTCACGCCTCTGGTTGTTGCCTGCCCGGGCTGCGGGCGCACCAGCAGCACCGTATTCCAAGAGCTTGCCAACGACATCCAGACCTTTCTGCGCGATCAGATGCCGGTCTGGAAGACGCGCTATCCTGGCGTCGAGACCATGAATGTCGCTGTCATGGGCTGTGTCGTCAATGGTCCGGGCGAAAGCCGCCACGCCGATATCGGCATCAGCCTGCCTGGTACGGGCGAAGTGCCATCGGCGCCGGTTTTCGTGGATGGCGTGCGTACCGTCACCCTCAAGGGGGACAGCATAGCCGTGGAATTCCAGGCCATCGTCGAAGACTATGTCGAGCGCCGCTATGGCGCCGGCGCATCGCAATATTCGGGTCGCGGGTAGCCGCGCAATACGTAATTTCACTATGACATCACCGTTCAAGAAGGTCCGTGCCCTGACCGGCATGAAAGATGTGCTCCCTGATGCCAGCGGGCAATGGGAACGCCTGGAAGGCACAGTGCGCGAATGGCTTGCCTCTTATGGCTACCGCAACATGCGCACACCCGTTCTCGAGCAGACGCGCCTTTTCACGCGGGGTATCGGCGAGGTGACCGATATCGTCGAAAAGGAAATGTATTCCTTTACCGATGCCCTGAACGACGAGCAGCTGACCATGCGTCCGGAGTTCACGGCCGGCATGGTCCGAGCAACGATCGAGCACAACCTGCTTTACGATCGTCCGCATCGTGTATGGGCAATGGGGCCGGTCTTCCGGCACGAGAAACCTCAAAGGGGCCGCTATCGCCAGTTCCACCAGATCGACGTCGAGGCGCTGGGCTTTGCGGGGCCCGATATCGACGCCGAGCTCATCATCATGCTCGGCCGCCTCTGGAAGCTGCTTGGGCTTGGCGATATTCGCCTTGAGCTCAACTCCCTCGGGCAGGCGCACGAGCGTGCCGCGCACAGGGCGGCACTGATCGCTCATCTCGAGGCGCATCAGGATGTGCTTGATGAAGAGGCCCGGCGCAGAATGCATACAAACCCGTTGCGGGTGCTGGATACCAAGAACCCCGCCATGCAGGACATGGCCAACAGCGCGCCTCGCCTGTTCGACTTTCTGGGCGATGAATCGCGCGCCCATTTCGAGGGCGTATGCGCCCGGCTGGCAGACGCGGGCATAGGCTATACGCTCAATCCGCGCCTGGTGCGAGGGCTGGACTATTACAATCTGACAGTGTTCGAGTGGGTGACGGATCGCCTGGGCGCCCAGGGTACTGTATGCGGCGGTGGCCGCTACGACGGCCTGATCGAGCTGCTGGGCGGGAAGCCGGCCCCGGCAGTCGGCTTTGCCATCGGCATGGAACGGCTGCTTGATTTGTGCATGCAGTCGGCCGAAGAGCCCGAGCAGCCGGAATGTCAGATATATATGGTTCACCAGGGCGAGGCGGCGCAGCGGCGCGCCTCGCAGGAAGCAGAGCGCTTGCGCGATGCCGGTTTGCGTGTCATCGTTCATGCCGGCCCCGGAAGCTTCAAGGCCCAGTTCAAGCGGGCCGATGCCAGCGGTGCGAGAGTGGCTGTCATCCTGGGCGATAGCGAGCTGGCCTCCGGGAGCGCCAGCGTGAAATGGTTGCGTGAGGCCGACGCCAAGGAACAGGCCCAGCAGGAAGCGGTTCCGCTCGCGGATTTGGTAACAGCGTTGAAAAGCAAGGTTTGAGGCATGGCATACGATTTAGAAGAACAGGAAAAACTGGACGCGCTGCGTGCATGGTGGGAACGCTACGGGACGCTGTGCACCGTGCTGGTGTTCGTCGTGGTGGCCGGTGTCCTGGGCTGGCGCGGCTGGCAGTGGTATGAGGGGCATCGCAGCAACCAGGCCATGGGGTATTTCGAGGCGCTGCAGAGCGCGGCCAACCAGAAGGGCGACGACGCTGCGGCGCGCATCAAGGCAGCCAGCTCGACCTTGCGCGATGATTTCGCCAAGTCGGGCTATACCTCCCGAGGTTTGCTGGTGGCGGCGCATGCGCTGCATGACAGAGGAGACCTTGCCGGTGCGCGCGAGCAGCTGGAGTGGCTGATCGCCAATGGCTCCGATGCGTCGCTGGTGGCTCTGGCGCGCCTGAGGCTGGCCGGCGTATTGCTGGATCAGAAAGAGCTAGACCAGGCCTTGGCCCAGCTGAAGGATCCGCCTGCTTCTTTTGCGGGCCTGTATGCGGATCGCCGGGGCGATATCCTGCTTGCGCAAGGCAAGCGCGATGAAGCCAAGGCTGCCTGGGAAGATGCAGTCAAGTCGCTGGGCAACGAGCCCGCGGCGCAGATTGTCCAGTTGAAAATCGATGCTTTGGGTGGAGCCTGAACATGCAGAAATATGTTTCTCGCCGTCTTATTCGGGGCGCGGTCCTGGCGCTGAGTATCGCGGGCCTGGCTGGATGCTCCATGTTTTCCAGCCCCGACCCGCGCCATGATCCGGCGCCGCTCACCGAGTATGCTCCGGGGATATCCGCAGCGACTTCCTGGAATGTTTCGATTGGAAGCGGCGGCGGCTACGGCTTTGTGCCGGCAGTGGTGGGTGATTCCGTCTACGGGGCGACCCCCGCAGGCCGCGTGGTCAAGCTCAGCCTGGCGACCGGAGCGGTGCAATGGCAATCCGATACCGATGCCAAGCTGTCCGCCGGAGTCGGGTCCGATGGCAATGTCACTGCTGTGGCTGCTGCTGATGGAACAGTCATTGCCTTCGATGCGCAGGGTTCCGAGCTTTGGCGGGCAAAGGCCACCAGCGCGGTGAACATTCCCCCGGCCGTGGGCGACGGCGTGGTGATCGTGCGCAGCAGCGACTACCGCATCCAGGCTTTCGATGCCGCTACAGGCGATGTGCGCTGGGAAGTACAGCGTCCGGGGCCCGCGCTGGCTCTGCAAACAAATATGGAAATGATTGTGCTGCAGGGGTTGGTGGTTGCCGGCATGCCCAACGGGCGTCTGATGCTCATCGATGCGTCCAATGGCAATGTGCAATGGGAAGGGGCCGTTTCTAATTCTTCCGGAGCGACTGACCTCGAGCGTATTCGTGATGTGGTGGGCACGCCCCAGGTCCAGGGCTCGCTGCTGTGCGGTGTCGCGTATCAGGGCCGCATGGTCTGCTTCGACGTGTCCCAGGGCGGGCGTTCCGTCTGGGAACAGCCTTTCTCCAGCCATTCCGGCATGACCATCGACAATGTCAATGCCTACGCGCCTGACCAGCGCGATATCGTACATGCCTTCTCGCTCGCGGACGGCCATGAGGTCTGGAAGCAGAGCGGCCTGCGCAACCGCCACCTGACCCAGCCGGCTGTTGTTCCGCAGGCGGTAGCGGTCGGCGATCTCGAGGGTTATGTGCATTTTCTGTCACGCGACGACGGCCAGCTTCTGGGCCGCGTGAGTGTCGGCGGCGGGGCTTTGCTTTCACCGCTGGTTGCCACAACGCATGGCGTGCTGGCCCAAACGGGCAACGGCAATCTGGTTCTGGTTGGTGTCAATTGAGTAATCTTGCTTTCAAGCCGGTGGTCGCCCTGGTGGGGCGCGCAAATGTGGGCAAGTCCACATTGTTCAACCGGATTACCCGCTCGCGCGCCGCGCTGGTGGCCGATTTTTCAGGCCTGACGCGCGATCGCCACTATGGTGAAGGGCGGATGGGCGAGCATCCTTTCCTGGTCGTGGACACCGGTGGCTTCGAGCCGGTGGCAAAGGACGGCATCCTGCTGGAAATGGCGCGCCAGACCCAGCAGGCCATTGCTGAATCCGACGTGGTCATTTTCCTGGTGGATGCCCGTGCCGGGGTCAACGCCCATGACCATGAAATCGCACGTCTGCTGCGCAAGAGCGGGCAACGGGTGCTGCTGGCCGTCAACAAGGCCGAAGGCATGCGCCACGGCGCCGTCGCAGGCGAATTCTACGAGCTGGGGCTGGGCCAGCCCCACACTATTTCCGCTTCTCACGGCGATGGCGTGGCTGACCTGATTACTGAAGCCTTGTCGTTCATGGATGATGCCGAGGGTGAGCGTGCCGAAGATTCGATCTCCGAAGGCCAGGCGAGCGTAACCGACGATGCCCAGGATGCAATCGAGCACCGTATCAAACTTGCCATCGTGGGCAGGCCAAATGCCGGAAAATCGACGCTCATCAACACGTTTCTGGGCGAAGATCGGGTCATTGCCTTCGACATGCCCGGAACTACGCGCGACGCCATCGAGATCGAGTTCGAACGCAACGGCACCGCGTATACATTGATCGATACCGCTGGCTTGCGCCGGCGCGGCAAGGTATTTGAAGCAATCGAAAAGTTTTCCGTCATCAAGACATTGCAGGCTATCGAGGCCAGCAATGTCGTGCTGCTCATGCTCGACGCCGAGGCAGGCATATCGGATCAGGACGCCCACATTGCGGGGTTTGTCGTCGAGACAGGCCGGGCGCTGGTAGTGGCCATCAACAAATGGGACAGCGTGGACCGGGAGCAGCGCGAGATGCTGCTGCGCGAATTCGAGCGCAGGCTGCGCTTCTTGTCATTTGCCCGGATGCATACCGTGTCGGCGCTCAAGGGGCAAGGAGTGAATGCGCTCATCAAGTCGGTGAACGCAGCCCACGCCGCCGCGTTTGCCAAGCTGTCCACCCCGCGCCTGACACGCGAGCTGCAGTCGGCCGTGGAGCAGCAGCCGCCGCCGCGCAAGGGCATTTTCCGTCCGAAAATGCGCTATGCTCACCAAGGCGGGCAGAACCCCCCGCTTATCATCATCCACGGCAACGCGCTTGACGCCGTGCCGGATTCCTACCGGCGTTATCTGGAAACACGATTCCGCAACGCCTTCAAGCTGGATGGCACGCCACTGCGCATCGAATTCAAGTCTTCGCAGAATCCATATATACAGCAGGGGGCATAGTGAGCAGTTTCTGGAGCGACGGTGTCGAAGGGCTAACGCCTTATGTGGCGGGGGAACAGCCCAAGGTGGGCAACCTGCTCAAGCTCAACACCAACGAGAACCCCTATGGCCCCTCGCCGCGCGTGATCGAAGCCATCAGGAAAGCCGCAGGCGACGGGCTCAAGCTTTATCCCGACAATGAAAGCACGCAGCTGCGCCAGGCCATTGCGCGTAACTATGGACTGGATGCCGGCCAGGTTTTCGTGGGCAATGGCTCGGACGAGGTGCTGGCGCATATTTTCAATGCGCTGTTCCGGCACGAAGGCCGGACGCTGCTCATGCCTGACATTACCTACAGCTTCTACCGGACCTATTGCAGTCTGTTCAGGATACCTGTCCAGTTGGTGCCGCTGGACGACAGTTTTGCCATTGATCCGGCAGACTACACCGCCGCCCATGCGGCGCCTCCCGCTGGCATCATCTTTGCCAACCCCAATGCGCCTACGGGGCTGTCCATGCCCCTGCCGGATATCGAGGCGATCGCACATGCCAACCCTGAGACGCCCGTCGTCATTGATGAAGCCTATGTGGATTTTGGCGGAGAGTCCAGCCTAGGGCTCCTGGATCGCTGCCCGAACCTGGTCGTGGTGCACACGCTGTCCAAGTCCCGCTCGCTTGCGGGCATGCGCGTCGGGTATGCCATGGCCAGCGCGCAGATCGTCGACGGCATCAACAGGGTCAAGGACAGCTTCAACTCCTATCCGCTGGACACGCTGGCCCAGGTGGCCGCCCTGGCTGCCATCGAGGATGCCGACTATCTGGAGCAGACCTGCCAGGCCGTGATCCAGGCGCGAAACACGCTCACCCGAGAGCTGGAAAAGCTGGATTTCGAAGTTTTGCCAAGCCATACGAATTTTGTCTTTGCCAGGCATCCCAGGCACGATGCGGCACAGATCAGCGCCGCGCTGCGGGCGCGCAATATTCTGGTGCGCCATTTCAGACAGGCCCGCATAGAGCAGTTTTTACGCATCAGTGTGGGAACTCCGCAGGATTGCGAGCGTCTATGCAAGGAACTCTCCGAAATCGTGCGATAGCCAGTAGATTTTTTTCATGCTCGCTGGGATAATTTTGCCCCGCTTTCGTGCGATCACCGGGAAAACCCTGTAAAGTACATACTTTCACCAAACCACCTCAAAAAACATAATTGGAGCCTAGCCAATGAGCAACAAAGGGCAAACACTACAAGATCCATTTCTAAACGCCCTGCGCAAGGACCATGTCCCTGTATCCATCTATCTGGTAAACGGCATCAAGCTGCAAGGGCAGGTTGAATCCTTCGATCAGTACGTTGTGCTGCTGCGCAACACAGTTACCCAGATGGTATACAAACACGCCATTTCCACGGTCGTACCCGCTCGTCCCGTCAACTTCCAGGTCGATGACTCTGCTGAGTAAACTTCTTATTCTGCCTGCCGGAACGCCCGCCGTGCGCTTCGCGCCGGCGGGCCTTTCGTTTTGGGGAACGCGTTGATGAAGGTACTGATCATCAGCGTGGATCTGGGCGAGCCCGATTACGCGGCGCATGCGGAAGAGTTCGCCATGCTTGCGGAAGGGGCGGGGGCGGATATCGTTGCAACCCTCGTTGCCCGGCGGGCCCGTCCCGATGCGGCGTATTTCATCGGCTCGGGCAAGCTCGAGGAGGCTGCGCTGCTGGCCGACACCTCTGGCGCCGAGATCATCCTGTTCGACCAGCCGTTGAGCCCGGCACAGCAGCGCAATATCGAGCGTCGCCTGAATCGCCGGGTCGTCGACCGGGTGGCGCTGATCCTGGATATTTTCGCTTTGCGGGCCAAAAGCCACGAAGGCAAGCTGCAGGTCGAGCTGGCCCAGCTTCAGCACCTTTCCACCCGGCTGACCCGGATGTGGTCGCACCTGGAACGCCAGCGCGGCGGCATAGGCATGCGAGGGCCGGGCGAGTCCCAGCTCGAAATGGACCGCCGCATGATAGGCGACAAGGTAAGGCTGCTGCGTTCGCGGCTCGACCGCGTTCAGCGGCAGCGCACGACGCAGCGCAGGGCCCGGTCGCGGGGCAATACGCTTTCCGTATCACTGGTCGGATACACCAACGCCGGGAAATCAACACTGTTCAATGCCCTGACGCGCGCAGACGCATACGCGGCCGACCAGCTTTTCGCCACGCTCGATACGACGACGCGGCGCGTCTGGATCGAAGGCGCCGGGCAGGTTGTCATTTCGGACACTGTCGGGTTCATCCGCGACCTCCCACCCACCCTGATCGCCGCTTTTCGCGCCACGCTCGAGGAAACCGTGCAGGCAGACCTCCTGTTGCATGTGGTCGATGCCTCCAGCCCGCAGCGCGAGGAGCAGATCGTCGAGGTCAACAAGGTTTTGTCTGACATCGGCGCGGACGGAATTCCCCGCATTCTCGTCTACAACAAAATAGACCAGGCTGGCTACGAGCCCCGGGTGGAGCGCAACGAACATGGTACGATTGCACGAGTTTTTGTGGGCGCCCTGGGGCGCCTGGGTTTGGACGGTTTGCGTGGGGCAATCGTCGAATCAGGACAAATCGCGGGAAACAATGCGTTTACTATCCAGAATCTTCAATCTGAATGACCCCGGCTGGGGGCGTGGCGGCAACAACAATGGCTCGGAGCCGCCCAAGCGTCCCGGCCAGAATGATGGCCCGCCCGATCTCGACGAGGTCTGGCGAGACTTCAACAATCGTCTGGGCTCCCTGTTCGGGCGCAAGCCGCGCCGGGGGGGCAACCGGTTTGGTGGAGGGGGTGACAATGGCTCAGGGGGCAACATGCAGTTTCCCACAGGATCACCCAAGGCATTGGGCATCATTGCGGTCATCATCGTCGCGCTTTGGCTGGCAAGTGGCTTCATGATCGTGCAGGAAGGGCAGGTGGCCGTGGTGACCCGCTTTGGCCAGTACACCAAGACACTCAACCCCGGCCTGCAGTGGCGCCTTCCATACCCGATCGAGAATCACCAGATGGTGAATATCTCGCAACTGCGTACATTCGAGGTCGGCTATCGGGGCAATGCGCGCAACAAGGTTCTGCCCGAGTCGCTGATGCTGACAACGGACGAGAATATCGTCGATCTGCAGTTCGTCGTGCAGTATCGTCTCATGCCCAATGGCGCGCCAGACTATCTTTTCAGGACCAGTCAGCCGGACGAGTCTGTAAGGCAAGCCGCGGAAACCGCCATGCGTGAGATTGTGGGCAAGAAGCCCATGGATTTTGTGCTGTATTCGGGCCGTACAGAAGTTGCGACCGAAGTCCAGAAGCTCGCGCAAAGCATTCTCGATCGCTACCAGACCGGCATACAGATCAGCACGGTGGCCATACAGAACGTACAGCCGCCCGAGCAGGTGCAGGCAGCCTTCGACGACGCCGTCAAGGCAGGTCAGGATCGTGAGCGCCTGATCAACGAGGGCAATGCATACGCCAACAAAGTCTTGCCCGAGGCGCAAGGCCAGGTGGCCCGCATGATCCAGGACGCCGAGGGCTACAGGGCCAAGGTTATCGGCGACGCAGAAGGTGACTCGGCGCGCTTTACCAGCGTCGAATCGGAATTTGCGAAAGCGCCCGACGTTACGCGCGAGCGTTTGTATCTTTCCACCATGCAGCAGATCCTGCGCGATGCTGGCAAGGTCATGATCGATACTGATTCGAACAACAATATGCTGTATCTGCCGCTAGACAAGCTGATGGGGCAGGTGGCGCGCGATCGCGGCGCCGCCGGCAAGGTGGACGAGGCTGCCGCGGCCGCCGCCGCTGCAAACCAGTCTACACAGCAAAATCAGACGTCGCGGCAGGTGCCGGCGAGGGCGCCCAGCCAGAGCAGCTCGTCCTCTCCATCACTCGCAGTGAACCCGTATTCGCGCTAAGAGGTCCAGATGCAACGCTTATTTCCTGTACTGATCGGCCTGGTCATTGTCCTGGCAGTACTGTCTTCCTGCGTATTCGTGGTGCGAGAGCGTGATTCCGCACTTGTGTTCGCACTGGGCGAGGTACGTGAAACCATTGTCGACCCGGGCCTGTATTTCAAGTTCCCGCCTCCTTTCGAGAACGTCGTTCGCCTTGACAAGCGCTTGCAAACCATCGAGAACAACGACCCGGAGCGTATCCAGACCGCCGAGAAAAAGAACCTGCTGATCGATTCGTTCGTGAAGTGGCGCATTTCCGATCCGCGCCTGTTTTACGTTACGTTCGGCGCCAATGACCGTGCGGCGGTGGAGAGGCTGACCGCCCAGATCCGCGATGCGCTGAATGCATCAGTCAACGTGCGTACTGTGAAAGAGGTGGTTTCCAACGAGCGCGACAAGATTATGCGTGAGGTGCTCGAGAATGTCGCTGCGCGAGCCAAACCGCTGGGTGTCGAGGTGGTTGATGTGCGCCTGCGGCGCATTGATTTCGCGCCCGAGATTTCCGAATCCGTCTACCGCCGCATGGAAGCCGAGCGCAAGCAGGAAGCCAACCGCCTGCGGGCATCCGGAACCGCCGACAGTGAGCGTATTCGCGCCCAGGCCGATCGTGAGCGCCAGGAGATACTGGCCAAGGCTTATGCAGAGGCGCAGCAGATCAAGGGTGAGGGCGACGCCAAGGCGGCCTCCATCTTCGCCCAGGCCTATGGCAAGAACCCGGAGTTCTTCAGCTTCTACAAGAGCCTGGAGGCATATCGCGATGCCTTTGGCCAGGGCAATGACACGATTGTCGTGAGCCCGAAATCCGATTTCTTCCGCTACTGGGGTTCCGCTTCGCCCGGCGCCGCCGCCAGCGCACAATAAGCACGGCCGGCAAGCCGGTGGTGGGGCTCGGAGCTTGTTCCCGGCCCCACTTTCATTTCCAGGCCTTATTCGTTTATACTAACGCGTAAGTTTTGTTTACCTTTTCCGCAAGCGACTTGGCGGGCTTACGCCCCAGGTCGCTTTTTGTTTGGCCTAGTCCATCCTGTTTCTGATCGGGACCGAAAGATGTCCACATGGTTATTGCCAGAAAGCCTGGCAGATATCCTGCCCGCCGAAGCGCGTCGCATCGAGGAGCTGCGTCGCACGCTGCTGGATCTGTACCGAACCTATGGTTACGAGCTTGTCGCACCGCCGCTGGTCGAATACCTTGATTCATTGCTGGCCACAGGCGGCAATTCCCTGAGCTTGCGCACGTGCAAGCTGGTGGATCAACTGTCTGGCCGCACTCTGGGGGTGCGGGCCGACATGACGCCGCAGGTATCGCGCATTGATGCGCACCTGCTCAATCGCGAAGGGGTAACCAGGCTCTGTTATTGCGGCCCTGTGCTGCATGCCCGGCCCACCGGCCTGCTTTCAGACCGCGAACTGCTGCAGATAGGCGTCGAGGTTTTCGGGCACGCGGGCTTCGAGGCCGATATCGAGGTCATCGAGCTGGCGCTCGAGACTGTTCGCAGGGCTGGTCTGGCTACTGCGCGGGTTGACCTCAATCATCCCGCCGTGCCGCGCGCCATTATCGACGCTGATCCCGCGCTGGCGGAGCAGGCCGAAACTATTTTCGAGCTTCTCGGCGCCAAGGATGTTCCCGGGCTTGTCGAGCTGGGCGCGCAGTGCGAAGGTGTACGCGCGGAAAGCATGCAGGCCTTGCTGTCCCTGGCCACCCTCTATGGCGGCACCGAGGTCATCGCCCGGGCCCGCGAAAAGCTGCCGCGCCTTCCGGCGCTGGATGTCGCGCTCGACGAGCTGGACATGCTGGTGCAGGCGCTGCCGGGCCACGATTTCTCGGTGGATCTCGCCGATGTCCGCAGTGGCTACGGCTACCATTCGGGCGTCATGTTTTCCATCTATGCCCAAGGCTGGCACGATGCGCTTGTCCGAGGCGGACGCTACGACGGCCTGGGACGGGCATTTGGCCGGTCCCGTCCGGCAACCGGCTTCAGCCTCGACCTGCGCAAGCTGTCGTCCGGCCTGCCGCCTGCGCGTCCGGCCAAGGCCATCAGCGCGCCTTGGGGCGCCGACGCCGGCCTGGTACAGGCGCTGCGCGCGTTGCGCGCGCAGGGGGAAATCGTTGTGCAGATGTTGCCGGGGCAGCCGCACCGGCTTGACGAATTCACTGTCGACCGTGAGCTGGTCATGGTCGACGGCGCATGGACAGTAAGAGGGATACACTAACCCCTTTGCGGGACGTTGTATCGTACGGATTAACCTGCCTGGCCGGAGCATATCGGGCAAGGCGCTTTAGTGATACGTAACATGAGCAAGAACATTGTTGTAATCGGCACTCAATGGGGTGATGAAGGCAAGGGGAAGATTGTCGACTGGCTGGCCGAGTCGGCCCAGGGCGTGGTGCGCTTCCAGGGGGGGCACAACGCCGGCCATACGCTGTGGATCAATGGCAAGAAAACCATCCTGCGCCTGATTCCGTCCGGCATCATGCATTCGCATGTGACCTGCTACATCGGCAATGGCGTGGTGCTTTCTCCCCAGGCGCTGCTGCAGGAGATCGCCGAGCTTGAGGCCGCCGGTCTCGAGGTACGCTCCCGCCTGCAAATATCCCCAGCCTGCCCGCTGATCCTGCCATATCACATCGCTGTCGACCAGGCGCGCGAGGCGCGCAAGGGCGAAGGCAAGATCGGTACGACAGGCCGGGGCATAGGGCCGGCGTATGAAGACAAGATTGCTCGCCGGGCGCTGCGCGTGCAGGATCTCTATGATCCGGAAATCTTCGATGAAAAGCTGGCCGAGGTGCTCGACTATCACAACTTTGTCCTTACCCAGTATCTTGGGGCCCAGGCGGTATCGGCTGACGAGATCCGTGATCTGGCCATGTCTCTCGCCCCCCAGATCGAGCCCATGGTGAGTGACGTTTCCAATAGCCTCTATCATGCAGGCAAGTCCGGCCACAAACTGCTGTTCGAAGGCGCGCAGGGCGCCTTGCTGGATATCGATCACGGCACCTACCCCTTCGTCACCAGCAGCAATTGCGTCGCGGGCGCGGCATCGGCCGGCGCTGGCGTGGGCCCTCAGTCGCTCAATTATGTACTTGGCATCGCCAAGGCATACACGACACGCGTCGGTGGCGGCCCGTTCCCGACCGAGCTGCTCGACGACACAGGCGCGCGCCTGGCGACCGTCGGCAAGGAATTCGGCTCCGTGACCGGTCGGCCCCGCCGTTGCGGCTGGTTCGATGCCGCGGCCATGAAGCGTTCCGTCATGATCAACGGCATCTCGGGTCTGTGCATCACCAAGCTTGATGTTCTTGACGGTGTCGAGCAGATCAAGATCGGTGTGGGCTATCGTTACAAGGGCGAATTTCTCGATGTGCTTCCCTACGGAGCGCACGCGGCGGCCGAGGCCGAGCCCGTGCTGGAGGAGATGGCCGGCTGGACGGAATCCACTGTCGGTATCACTGAATACGACAAGCTGCCTGTCAATGCCCGCCGCTATCTCGAGCGTATCGCCGAGATCTGCGACGTTGCCATCGATATGGTCTCCACCGGCCCGGATCGCCTGGAAACCATCGTGCTTCGCCATCCATTCAGCGCCTGACCGGACGCTGACCGGCAAGGGAAACAGTCGGCTCCGGCGCCAACGGCGCCCGGCATGCCACGCATAGGCCAGGCCCCTGATGTTTGGAACGACATCAGGGGCCTGGCTTTTCTCGAGCGGCAGACGGGTTTATCATTACGCACCTTTACGAACTTACAGGGAATACAGACTCATGAACCTGCCCTCAAGCACTGACCGCGATCTCTGGGTAAGCTGGGAGGAATACCACCGTCTGATAGAAAGGCTGGCTCTGGTGGTGCATGAGTCGGGCTGGAAGTTCGACAAGATTCTCTGTCTGGCCCGCGGCGGCGTGCGGGTGGGCGACGTGCTGTCGCGCATCTACGATCTGCCCCTGGGTATCCTGGCCACCAGCAGCTATCGAGAAGCAGCTGGCACGCAGCAAGGGCAGCTCGATATCGCACAGTTCATCACGATCACGCGGGGCACGCTTGATGGCAAAGTGTTGCTTGTGGACGACATGGTCGACACCGGCATGACCTTCAGCCGGGTGCGGGACCATCTCGTGCATCAGTTTCCCGCGATCAGCGAGCTTCGCACCGCGGTGCTGTGGTGGAAGGGGCATTCCCAGGCAACGCCCGATTACTATGTTGAAAAGCTTCCCACCAATCCCTGGATCCATCAGCCGTTTGAAGATTACGACAGCCTGCGGCCGCATCAGCTTGAATCATGGGTGCGCAAGGGCGAAAGAGGCTGACCTTTGGCCTCTTTCGTGCTAAACTTGCCTGTTGACATTCAACCCATTCATTTTAATCAACCTGCAAGGCTCTGGATTACATGCCTATTGTTCGTCTGAAAGAAAACGAGCCGTTTGAAGCCGCTCTGCGCCGCTTTAAGCGCACCATTGAAAAAAACGGCCTCTTGACCGAACTGCGTTCGCGCGAATTCTACGAAAAGCCCACGGCTGAGCGTAAGCGCAAGCACGCAGCCGCTGTCAAGCGCCACTACAAGCGTATCCGCAGCCAGCAGCTGCCTCCGCGCCTGTATTGATATGGCCCCAGGGCGGGGCAGGCCCCGGCAGGCGAGCGACCCAAGCGGATCGCCATCGCATCATGGCCGGCCTGCAAGGGTTTCATGGCTGGCGTCAGGCCGGCACGGAAAATACTGAATCCCGCCCAACACTGCGACGAGGGCTTCGATGATACCTGAGTCCTTTGTCCAGGAGCTTCTTGCCCGTGTCGACGTCGTCGACGTCGTAGGGCGCTATGTGCAGCTGCGCAAGGGTGGGGCCAATTTGCTTGGCCTGTGCCCCTTCCACAACGAAAAAAGCCCCTCATTCACCGTTAGCCCCACCAAGCAGTTCTACCACTGCTTTGGTTGCGGTGCGCATGGCAGCGCCATCACGTTCCTGATGGAGCATACCGGTGCAAGCTTTCCCGAGGCGGTGCGATCTCTGGCTGCGGGCGTTGGCATGGCTGTGCCTGAAGAGCAGCGCAGCCCCCGGCAGCGCGCGGCGGACCAGCGGCGCAAGCAGGAAGTGTCGCGGCACCAGCAGGTGCTGGACATGGCGCAGGCGCATTATCTGCGCCAGCTGAAAGGCTCCCAGACCGCGATACGCTATCTCAAGCAGCGCGGCCTGTCAGGCGAAACGGCAGCTCGTTTTGGCCTCGGATGGTCGGGTACCGACCGGCGAGGCCTGGCCGCCGTATTCCCGCAGTATGAAGAGCCGGTGCTGGTGGAATCCGGGCTGGTCATCGAATCGGAAGACGGGCGGCGCTATGACCGGTTTCGCGAGCGAATCATGTTCCCGATTCGCAACTCGCGCGGCAACATCATTGGCTTTGGCGGCCGGATCATTGGCAAGGGCGAGCCCAAGTACCTGAATTCGCCCGAGACTCCGCTGTTTTCCAAAGGGCACGAGCTGTACGGGTTGTGGGAAGGCCGTACAGCCATACGCAGCGATGGGTTTGTGCTCGTGGTCGAAGGCTATATGGATGTCGTTGGCCTGGCCCAGCACGGCGTTGCCAATGCCGTGGCAACGCTGGGTACCGCGACCACGCCGTATCATATCCAGAAGCTGCTGCGCGCAAGCAGCAAAATAGTCTTCAGTTTCGACGGAGACAAAGCCGGGCGGCGGGCCGCCTGGCGGGCGCTCACGACCTGCCTGCCATTGCTGCGCGACGATGTTTCGATGCGTTTTCTGTTCCTGCCGTCGGAGCACGACCCTGATTCCTACGTTCGCGAGTATGGCGCGCAGGCTTTCAAGGCGACGGCAAGCGAGGCGATTCCGCTTTCGCGCTTCATGCTTGAAGAGCTTGCCTCGCGGCATGCCATGGATGAGGCGGAAGGGCGGGCGGCTTGCGTCTACGAAGCCAAGCCTTTGCTGGCCACCCTGCCCGAAGGAGCGCTGCGCCTGCAGATTGAGCGCGAGTTTGCGCGCATGGTGCAGCTCACGCCCGAAGAGCTGGCACAGATGATGGCTGACATGCCTGCGCCGCCCGCACCCAGGGTTGCCCAGGCGGACGGTCTTGTATCCCTGGAGCGGCCGGCGGCGCCCAAAGCCGTGCCAGGGCGTGACAGCCAGAGGGATGCGCCGGCTGTTTCCGGCGGGGATCATTACGACGAGCCGCCGGGCTTCATGGATGGCGCGCCCGATGCGGACATGGTGCTTTATGAACCGTATCCGGACGATGCGGGCGTCGTCATGGAGCCTTTGGCCTTCAGTGACTGGCGCGGTGGCGAGGAGCGCGGGAAGGGAAGGGGATACGGCGGAAAGCGTGGCAATGACCGGGGAAGAGGCGCGCCAGGAGGGGTGATGATGCCCCGTGGCGCCACGCGAGCGGTGACGCCCATGGCAAAACGCCTGCTGCGCCTGCTGCTCGCTCATCCCGAGTTGGTGGGCACGCTTGGCGACCAACAGCTTGAAATTTTGCATCAAGGCCCTCATCTGTCATTGGTGAGGGACCTCATTACTCTTGCCAACATGAGCGGGGCGCGCCATGCCGGCGCCTTGTTGCAGGCGGCCGAGCCGGGTACCGACCTGGCCGGCGTGCTGACGTCGCTGACGCCCGAACTTGTGGCGCAGGAAGAATTGCCCGATCCGCAGGCGGAATGGAATGACGCATTGCGCCGTATCGAGCTCGACGCGGTCAAGGCCGAACAGTCTGCGTTGATTGCGGGAGGGCTGGCTGATGAGCCCTCTCGCAGAAGGTATCAAGAATTAACGCGGCGAATTGCACTGCTTTCTGGTGCTTCGCTGCATTAGTTGCAGTAAAATGAGAAGTTTTCGCGCAGTATGAACGTATCGCCATGGCGATCTCGGGTGCGCGTCCCGGCTTGCCCCATTTGCCTTGCATATTCTCAAGTCAAGGATGGGTAAACCAGCGCAAGGGCGGCAGGGACGGTGTCGGTGTATCGCATAGCGGTGTGTGGCGGCGTGAAATGAAGTTTGCCCTGCAGTACGCGCCTGGCCATCCTCCGGCCTGCAGCGCGTGTCTGTGTTTACGGAAGCGACTATGACCAAAGTTACTGGTAATAATCCCCAGGCAGCCGATCCGGTTGTGAAGAAAGCCAAGACGCTTGCGGCGTCCAAGAGCGCTGACAAGGCAGCTGTCAAGGCGGGGGAAAGCGACGCAGCCAAGGCTCCCGCCAAGCGGGCGGCCCGCAAGACCGCATCCAGCGATGCGTCCAAGCCTGCGCGCAAAACGGCCAAGACGGCTGGCGCCGAGGGCGCCAAGGCCTCCAAGCCGAAAGCGGCTCCCACCGGGCGCCGTCCAGGGCGTCCAGCCAAGAACGCCAATAACGACTCCGTCGACTTCAATGATGACGACAACGGCGACGTCGAGATCATTCCTGAGCTCAAGCCCCTGCCCAAGCGGGGCAAGCGGGGCAAGGGAGACAAGGACGTGCCTTCTCGCAGCCAGATGACGCCCGAAGAGCAGGAAGCGCGGCGCAACAGGCTCAAGGTTCTGATCAAGCTGGGCAAGGATCGCGGTTACCTCACCTACGGTGAGATCAACGATCACTTGCCGGATGACCTGGTCGATGCCGAAGCCATCGACGGCATCATCAGCACCTTCAGCGACATGGGCATTTCGGTCTACGACCAGGCGCCAGATGCCGAAACGCTGCTGATGAGCGACAACGCGCCTGTGGCGAGCAGCGATGACGATGTGGAAGACGAGGCCGAGGCCGCGCTGACCACTGTGGACTCGGACTTCGGGCGAACGACTGATCCCGTGCGCATGTATATGCGCGAGATGGGTACGGTCGAGCTGCTGACCCGCGAAGGCGAGATCGAAATCGCCAAGCGCATCGAAGACGGCTTGAAGCATATGGTCATGGCCATTGCCGCTTGTCCGACCACCGTCAATGAGATCCTCCAGTACGTGCAGCGCGTGCGTGACGGCCAGGCGCAGATCGATGAGATCGTCGACGGCCTCATTGACCAGGAAGGCGAGGAATACGCAGGCGCGGGCGTGTCGGTCGACAGCGACGAAAGCGAAGACGGTCCGGCTGGCGGCATGAGCAGCAAGCAGCTCGAGTATCTACGTACGACGGCGCTCAAGAAGTTCGAGGTCATTGGCCAGTGGTTCAGCAAGATGCGTCGTTCCTTCGAAACGGACGGCTATCAGGCAGAGGAATACATACAGGCCCAGGAAGCCATCCTCAATGAGCTGATGGGTGTTCGCTTTACCGCGAAAATGGTGGAGAAGCTGGCCGATACGCTGCGCGAGCAGGTCGGACAGGTGCGTACGCTGGAACGCGCGGTATTGCATACCTGCGTTGATCGCGCCGGCATGCCGCGCGCGCACTTCATCAAGGTGTTTCCCGGCAACGAAACCAACCTGAACTGGGTACTGGACGAGGTCGCCGGCGGCCATCCGTATTCGGAGACGCTCGAACGCCATGTGCCTGCCGTGCAGGAGCTTCAGCAGAAGCTGATTGATCTGCAGGCTAGCGTCGTGCTGCCGCTGAAAGACCTCAAGGATGTCAACAAGCGGATGGCAACGGGCGAGGCCAAGGCGCGCAAGGCAAAGCGCGAGATGACCGAAGCCAACCTGCGCCTGGTCATTTCCATCGCCAAGAAATACACCAATCGCGGCCTTCAGTTTCTTGATCTGATCCAGGAAGGCAATATTGGCCTGATGAAGGCGGTCGACAAGTTCGAATACCGCCGCGGCTACAAGTTCTCCACCTATGCGACATGGTGGATACGCCAGGCCATTACGCGCTCCATCGCCGACCAGGCGCGCACGATCCGGATTCCGGTACACATGATCGAGACCATCAACAAGATGAATCGCATCAACCGCCAGATCCTGCAGGAAACCGGCTCGGAGCCCGATCCCGCTACGCTTGCCCAGAAGATGGACATGCCCGAGGACAAGGTGCGCAAGATCCTCAAGATTGCCAAGGAACCCATTTCGATGGAGACGCCTATTGGTGATGACGATGATTCCCATCTGGGAGATTTCATTGAGGATACCGGCACGCTTTCGCCTTCGGAATGGGCCCTGCACGGCTCCATGCGGGATGTCGTGAAGGAGGTGCTCGATTCACTCACGCCGCGTGAGGCCAAGGTGCTGCGCATGCGTTTCGGTATCGAAATGAGCACAGACCAGACGCTGGAAGAGGTCGGCAAGCAGTTCGATGTGACGCGCGAGCGTATCCGCCAGATAGAAGCCAAGGCGCTGCGCAAGCTGCGGCACCCGAGCCGGGCGGACAAGCTCAAGAGCTTCCTGGAAGGCCAGTAGCTTTTTGTCCGAGGTCTTGACGCCAGCAGGCGCTTCCAGGCCCAGAGCGCGATATCAGGCCGGCGGCAGCGATGCCGCCGGTTTTTTTTGGGGTGCGTGTTTTCCGTTGGGCGCCGCCGGACGCTATAGTATGACAGTCCGTACGCCTACCTGAGGCTGATATTGTTTGCCTGTAGGTGTATCACTGTGAACCTTATACGGGAGCCTGTTTATGGAACGTGTCCGCAACATCGCTGTGCTGGTAGGCAGCCTGCGCAAGGAATCGATCAACCGGAAAGTGGCTCTTGGCCTGCAGCGGCTCGCTCCCGACAGCCTGTCGCTGGAAATCGTGGAAATAGGCGATCTGCCTCTTTACAATCAGGACTACGATGCTGATTCCCCGGCAGCCTACACGGCCTTCCGGGATCGCATCCAGGCTGCGGACGGCGTCCTGTTCGTGACCCCGGAACATAACCGATCCGTGCCCGCAGCATTGAAAAATGCGATAGATATCGGTTCGCGCCCCTATGGCAAGAGCGTATGGAATGGCAAGCTGGGCGCGGTCATCAGCGCATCGCCCTCCATGGTGGGAGGTTTCGGCGCCAGCCAGATTGTCCGCCAGTCGCTAGCTTGCCTGAATATCGCGTGCATGCCGAATCCCGAAACCTATCTCGGGCAGGCAGACAAGCTGTTCGACCCGGCGGGCAGCCTCAAGGAAACAGGAGAAGCCCTGCTGCACAGCTTCATCAGCAGCTACGCGCACTGGGTCCAGCGATTCTGAGCCCGGGAAAACGGAGGAAACCATCGTGGCCTTGACGATAGATCTTAACTGCGACATGGGCGAAAGTTTTGGCGCCTGGAAAATGGGGCATGATGCCGAAGTACTGCCTCATGTGACCTCGGCCAATATCGCCTGTGGATACCATGCCGGAGACCCCGCCACGATGCGCAAGACGGTGGCGGCCGCATTGCAGCATGGCGTGGCGATCGGCGCGCATCCCGGCCTGCCTGATCTTGCTGGATTCGGTCGGCGGAACATGGCTGTTCGGCCGGAAGAAGCGTATGACATGGTTGTGGTTCAAGTCGGCGCGATGGCGGCTACGGCGGCAAGCCAGGGAGCGCGCCTGCATCATGTGAAGGCCCATGGCGCGCTCTACAACATGGCTGCTCGCGACAGAGAGCTGGCAAGCGCCATAGCGCAGGCCGTGTTTGATGTCGATTCCTCGCTCGTGTTCTACGCCCTGGCCTCAAGCGTGCAGGTCGATGCCGCCCGCGAAGCGGGGCTGGGGGTGGCGCAGGAGGTGTTCGCGGACCGCAGCTATCAGCAGGATGGCAGCCTTACACCGCGTACCCAGCCTGGTGCCATGATCGAAGATGCGCAGGCCTCGGTGCGCCAGGTGTTGCGGATGGTGACGGAGGGCAAGGTGCGCACGATGCAGGGCAGCGACATCGACGTGCGCGCCGATACCTTGTGCATACACGGAGATCAGCCCGGCGCTGTCGATTTTGCCCGAGCCATACGCGCCGCCCTGGAAGAGGCCGGGGTATCCGTGCGCAGGGCAGGCGGCGAGGCTGAGCGCTGACGCACCGTTCGTCAGCGCGTCTTGCGCGCCAGTGCGTGTACGGCCATGCCGAATAGCAAGCCCCAGAATGCGCTGCCTATGCCCGATATGGACAAGCCCGAAGCTGTGCACAGGAACGTGACGAGGGCGGATTCCCGCCCGAGCTCGTCATCCAGCGCGGCATGCAGGCTGTTGGCGATCGTTCCGATGAGGGCAAGGCCGGCAATGGCGGCGATCAATTCTGCTGGAAATGCGGCGAAGAGCGCCACGACTGTTGCGCCGAAGATGCCCGTCAGCAGGTAAAACAGCCCGGCCCAGACCGACGCCTTGTAGCGCTGTGCCGGATCCGCATCGGCATCACGGCTCATGCAGATCGCAGCCGTGATGGCCGCAAGGTTGAAGGCAAAGCCTCCAAAGGGAGCCAGCACCACGCCCAGAGCGCCAGTCCAGTTGATGAGAGGGGATGCCGGCGTCTGATAGCCGTTGGCGCGCAGCACCGCCAGGCCTGGAATGTTCTGTGATGTCATGGTGACGATGAACAATGGGATGCCCACGCCGATAAGCGCGGATGGCGAGAATTCCGGCATGGTGAAAACAGGCAGGGCAGGCGACCATACCAGTTTTTCCAGGTGCAGCAGACCCATGGCGGCAGCGCCAGCGATACCGGCAGCCAGCGCCAGCGGAACGGTATATCGAGGCAGCCATAGCCGGCCTGCCAGAAAGGCCACAAACATCAGCAGGACCAGCGCAAGCTGGGTATGCATTGCCGCAAAGAGATCCATGCCGAAGCGAAGCAGTATGCCCGCAAGCATCGCACCCGCGAGATGTCTTGGCATGTGCTGCATGAGCTTCTGGAACCAGCCGGTGATGCCGCTCAGGACGATCAGCAGCGAGGAAAACAGGAAAACCCCCACAGCCTGATTCATGCTCAGGCCCTGCAGGCTTGTCGCCAGCAGGGCAGCGCCGGGCGTGGACCATGCGGTCAGCACAGGGCTGCGGTAGCGAAGCGAAAGCCCGATGCAGCTGACCGCCATGCCTATGCCCAATGCCCACATCCAGGAGTTCAGCTGTTCCGATGTGGCGCCTGCCGCATATGCCGCCTGGAAGACAATTGCCACCGAGCTTGTATAGCCGACAAGCACGGCGATAAAGCCCGCCGAGATATGAGAGACCTTGAACCAGCTGCGCATATGCATTTGCCTGTCTTGAGATGCTTGAAGGTCGCTATCCTAGCATCACAGATGTCGCATTGGCATTAATTGTTATGTTATAACATAACAATTTTTGTGGAAGAGGAATAAATCGTGTCGATCAGACTTCATCCTGTGTCGGTCGCCTTGGCTGCTGTTTTCGTACCAATGGTCGCGGTAGCGCAGTCAGATGCGGCCATGCCTCCGGCGGCGCAGCTCGAGCCGGTGACGGTTACCGCCTATCCTTTGCCTGGCGAGGGGGCTTCGACGGCAATCCCCGCTGATGTGCTCGACGGTTCTGCGCTGACGCTTGCGCGAGAGGCGACATTGGGCGCAACCCTGGCCGGCCTGCCGGGTGTCAACGCCGATACCTTTGGCGCAGGAGCGAGCAGACCGGTTATCCGGGGCCAGACCGCGCCGCGCGTCAAGGTTCTGTCGGATGGCTCCGAGCTGATGGATGCATCGGGCGTGTCGCCTGATCACGCAATAACCAGCGAACCCATGCTGGCGCAGGGCGTGGAGGTGCTGCGCGGGCCGGCAACGTTGCTCTACGGCGGCGGCGCCATAGGTGGTGTGGTAAATGTCCTGGACGCCCGCATTCCTCAAGCAATACCCGAAGGCGGGTTCGAGGGTTTTGGCGAGCTGCGCGGTACGAGCGGTTCACGCGAAGGTGCAGGCGCATTCGGCCTGACGGCAGGCGAAGGCAATCTGGCCATCCATGTCGAAGGGGCCAGACGTCATGCGGACGACTATCGTGTTCCGGGCTGGGAAGGCGGGCATCTGAAAGGCTCGCATGAAGAAAGCACCACCGGCAGCCTCGGGCTTTCCTGGGTGGGCGAACGCGGGTACTTCGGCGCTGCATATACGCAGGTTCGCAGTAAATATGGTCTGCCGGGGCATAACCACGAATACGAGAGCTGCCATCCTCATGGTACGCATCTGCATTGCGGCGGCCATGGCGATGAACATGGTGATCACCACGACCACGATCACGGTCACGATCACGATCACGATCACGAGGCGGGGCATGATGTTCCCTTCGTGCGCCTCGATTCTCGCAGGCTGGATCTGCGTGGCGAGTACCGGGACCCCTTTGCAGGGTTCAGCAAATTACGTTTCCGGGGTGGCTATACAGACTACCGGCACGATGAGATAGAAGGCTCCGAAATCGCAACCACATTCAAGAATCGCGGTTACGATGGCCGCCTGGAGCTTGAGCATCTGCCGGTCGCCGGGTGGCGCGGGGTGCTGGGCGTGCAGACATCGCGCAGCACATTCAGCGCACTGGGCGAAGAAAGCTTCTTGCCTGAAACCGTCACGCTTAATACCGGCCTGTTTGCACTCGAGCAATATCGGCTGGGCCAGTGGCGCTTTGATGTGGGGGCACGGCATGAGTGGCAGACGGTTGCACCAGACAGCAGCCAGGGGCGAACCCGCCAGCACGGCACATCAATCTCGGCGGCTGCCGTTTGGGATTTTGCCCCACAGTACGCGCTGGCATTTTCGGTATCGCGTTCGCAGCGCCTGCCGGGCGCCCAGGAACTGTACGCCGATGGCATACACATGGCGACCAATACCTATGAGCTGGGCAATCCCGATCTCACGGCGGAAACCTCGCACAATGTCGATCTGACGCTGAGCAAGAATGCTGGCGATGCCCGTTTTTCGCTGACGCTGTTCCACAATCGGGTGAAGAACTATATCTTTGCCAACACGCTGGATCGCCATGAAGATTTTCGCCTGATTGAATACACGCAGCGCGATGCGAATTTCACTGGCGCCGAGGGCGAGGCCAGCTACCGCTTCAGCAGGTATTTCACTGCCGGCATCTTCGGCGACATCGTGCATGGGAAGCTGCGCAGCGGAGGCGATCTGCCGCGCATTCCTGCGGCGCGGGCGGGCGTTCGCCTTAATGCCAAATGGCAGCAATGGTCAGGCAGCGTCGAAGCGTACCGGGTATTCAGGCAGAACAGGATCGCCAACTACGAATCCAGCACGCCTGGCCACAATATGGTCAATCTTGCGCTGGCGTATGACACCTCACTGGCCGGCACGGATTATTCCATCTACATGCGTGCCACCAATCTGTTCGATGTCCGTGCTTATAACCACGCTTCATTCATCTCTACCGCCGCGCCGCTGCCCGGCCGACGTGTAATGGTGGGTGTGCGGGCTGAGTTCTGACCATCCGGGTAGTCGGTGTCGCATTGGGTCGCGCCGCCAATGGGCTGGCGCGATCCCTTAAGGTTCGGCTACGTATGGAGCCAGAGTGGAGGGGCTTTTATCGGAGGAATGCTACCCATGCGGATCATGGCTGGCAGATGCAGGGTCATGGCATGTCATCTGCTTATGTTTATCCATTTCTCGCAGAAAACTGAAGAGTGCTCGCCTTCCGCGCGGGTAAAACAGTTCATGCCTGCCCTGGCCGTGCCATTGCGAAAGGGAAAGGCGAAGTCATATTGCGCAGGGATCACGATATTCAAGGCTTCATCATGGAAACCGATCTTGCCGTGTTCGACGAATCGGGCCAAGCCTTCTTCGAAGTAGTCCGGTCCATTGTCGAAGATATACGGTCGAAGGATGGGGCGGTTTTCCCTGTCTACATACACCCAGCCTTTGCTATCCTGCACCAGTGCGTGCCCAAAGCGGTCATGGTGCTGTGCGTGCGCGAGATTCGGCACAGCAAGGAATAAAAAAACGGCAAGGAAGCTGGCAGGTTTGCCCATTGCATGAGCATAGCAGGAAAAGCATGGATCTTTGCCAGCTTTCAGGCCGCAACACTGTTTCGTCGCGGTTACTTGCAGCAAGAGCAGGCATAGAGCCGGCCGCGTGAGGCGGTCGCCCGCATTGCCGAAGGTCTTGGAGGCAAATTCCTTGACCCGTTGGCCGATGGTGTCCCCGAGTTTCCACATCCGTTCGGATGTCATGCATCAAAGAAGAACCCGGAGGGCCGACCAGGTCTCCGGGCGAGGATTGCTGCACAGGCCCGCTGCGCAGCAATGCCTTGTATTCTCGGCCAGACAACCCTTCTCGTCGTTTACCGAATGTGCGCTCAAGGCTTGAAACATAACTTCGCCTACAATGCCCGCCATGGCGAGCAAGACGAAGTCCTTAACCCGCAAACGGCGTAACAGCACCAGAAAGAAAACGGCTCGACCCAGCCGTATTAAGCAGTTCCTTCGCGCAGTCGCTGTCTCGGCCATTGCTACGTTTGCCGTTGCCAGCTGTGCCATCAATCCGCAGTTGCGCGAGCAGATCCCGCTGGAGCCTATTCTGTCGCAGCTGGGGGTGCCAGGCTGGGAGCAGGCTGCACCGCAGGCCACTTCCGACGGTCCGCGGGTACATACGCGTTTTACTCAGTGTCGCCATTTCTTTCCAGACGGCCAACTGCCGACAGTGCCGGCTGGACTGGCGCTGCGAGAACTGTGCTACTCATCATTCGCCATTCTGCATAGCGGCGTGACGAAAACCCCTGTGTTTGTTGCTGAGCGATTGAACCGGCAGATGCTGATTCAGGGGCGGGGCGTGGGGCGCACCGACAGGTTCTACGCCGAGGCCCGCCTGCCTGCGGCCGAGCGCGCGGAGCTTGATGATTACCGCAATTCGGGGTATTCGCGCGGCCATATGGCGCCGGCTGGCGATATGAATACAGCCAAGGCGATGACACAAAGCTTCAGCCTTGCCAACATGGTGCCGCAGGATCAGCGCCAGAACGCCGGCCCCTGGAGCAAGATCGAACAGGACACCCGCAAGTATGTCATGAGGGCCAAGGGCGACGTCTACGTATTTACCGGGCCGGTATATACGGAAGCGTCAAAGACGATAGGACCTGGGCGCGTTGCTGTGCCCAGCCAGCTGTTCAAGGTGGTGTACGACGTGACCACAGGGCGCGCCTGGGTGCATTGGCAGGCAAATCATTCAAATGCGAAGATTGGGCCGCCAATCAGCTACGAAGAGTTTGTGAGACGAACCGGCCTGGAGTTGCTGGCAATAGGCTGACGAGTCGCTGGCAATGGGCTGATAAATTCCCGCGATCCGTAATGAACACCGGCGTATTTTTGGTTGCTTTCTTGGTCCGCATTACAGGCTGGTTATGCCCTTGAATCGAAAAAAGTAGAAAGTACTTTGCGCAGATAGCCAAAACTGTTGTGTGTACCGCTACTGTACCGTTGGCTATGGAGAATTCCGGTACAGATTACCCTCTGGTATGGGCATCGATCTGATCGAGACATTCAGGGTGGCGTGCTACACTGCACATTGTGTGTAACACATGAGGCTGTTGCCATGAGTGATGCCACTTTTACTTTTCGAGTCGATGACGGTCTGAAGGCAGCTTTTGCCAACGCCGCCAAAGCCCATGACCGTACCGGAGCCCAACTTCTTCGCGACTTCATGCGCAGTTACGTGGCTCAGCAGGAAGAAGCGCAGCAATATGATGCCTGGTTAGCGAAGAAGGTCGAGCAGTCGCGGGCGTCTGCGGAGGCTGGCAACCTGATTCCCGCGTCTGATGTCGAAGCCCGCTTTGCCGCCCGCCGCGCAGCGACCCGCGCTCGCCTGGCCGCTCCGGAATGAAGGAGCTGCTATGGACACCAGAAGCAGTCAGGGATCGTGAAGACATTTACGACTACATCGAGAAAGACAACCCCCTTGCTGCCCTAGCACTCGATGCCCTGATAGCAGAAAGAACAGCAGTGCTCCAGGATTTCCCAAGAATGGGCTAGGGGGAGGGTGCCGGACACCTTTGAGTTGGTCGTTCACAGCAGCTACATGGTCGTATATGACATTGTGGAAACGCGGGTACGAATACTGAATGTCGTGCATACCGCCCGGCAGTGGCCGCCGCTTGAAGGGTGATCCTCGCCAGGCAGAGCAGTATATGCCCACCTTTGAAGCGGGCATTCATTAATGTTAATGTCCAACGCTGGAGTTCAAGTAGAAGTGGCTTGTGGCGACAGGCTGTTAAGCACTTCTCGAAAGCTGTTTAATCCGGCCTCTCGGTTTTCGATAATCTCTTCTGCTAGATCGTCTGGTTCTGGTAGGTTATCTAAGTCTGTCAGGCTTTTATCTTTCAGCCAGAAAACATCCAGGCTGGTGTGCACCTGGTTTTGTGTCGTGTTTCATGGATTCGTCCAAAAAGGTCTTAAAAGACTGTTTGGGCAAAATCCGAGGCGCCTCGGAATCTGCCAGTCAATCTGCCAGAAAATCATGGCACGGGACTGGAAATGTAAAGGCAAAACGTGACACGGTGTAATTAACCGAGTTTGACGAATGTCCAGATCCCCCGAAAATGGGGTAGGGGCCGAAGAGCCGAGGAGCCCTCGACGCTCAGATGAGGGACGGCCTGGTCCCATGAAGCAAAAAGGCCAACCCCGAAGAGTTGGCCTAAGTGCTTGATTCTACTGGTGCCCCCCCCGTGAGTCGAACACGGCACCAACGGATTATGAGTCCGCTGCTCTAACCAGGCATGAGCTAGAGGGGCGTATCGCAGTACAACGCTATTCGGTTGATGCCGCGACAGCCCGCAATTATTACATAAACGATCGGGTCCTGCCTAGCAGGTGTATTCCGACCATGGGTATCGAACTGGCCTGTCAGCAATGAACCGCACGGCTTGCCCTGAGAGGATATCGAAAGATGGCATGAAGCGGTGGTATGCCGCGCCGCCGCTGGTGCCATGTCGGGCCGGGGCGCAACAGCAGGGCGGAATGATCTGGGGGTTCATTTCATGAAAATGATAGTCATTCTCATAAAAATGGGCTATACTTGCGTCTCGCAGTGCGAAACAGAGCTTAAGTAACAGTTTTCCCCTCGGGCCCTTGCCCTTGGGGATTTTTTTCGCCCAGGCGGCTGCAATACTGCAGGAAAAGCCCCTATCTGTGTCATCAGTATTCGCCAGCTTACAGGAAACTTAACTAGAATCGGCAATATTGTTCTCAGGTTCAAGGACTTTTATTTGCGCATTGGCCGTAGGGCGGCGCTGAAAAGCCCGCTTTTCGGGGGTGAATGCTAATGCTGGCGTTTTTTGAAACGCTCCACTGGGGGGCCGTTTTCCAGATTATTGTGATTGACATTCTTCTGGGGGGCGACAATGCGGTGGTCATAGCGCTTGCATGCCGCAATCTTGAGCCCAAGCAGCGGATGAAGGGCATTCTGTGGGGAACGGCGGGCGCGGTAGTGTTGCGCGTATTGCTGATCACGGTCGCGTTGGCGCTGCTTGCCATCCCGTTCCTGAAAATCGTCGGTTGCCTGCTGCTCATCTGGATAGGTATCAAGCTGCTGGTGCCAGAGGAGGGCGGCCACGGGAACGTGCACAGCGCGGCCTCGGTGTGGAGCGCGGTCAAGACCATCATCGTGGCTGACTTTGCCATGAGTCTCGATAACGTTGTCGCTATTGCGGGCGCGGCGGAGAACACCCACATGGATCACCGTCTTTATTACGTTATCTTTGGCCTCTCGGTCAGTATTCCCATCATCGTCTGGGGCAGCACGCTGGTGCTCAAACTGATTGATCGTTATCCCATTGTGGTCACATTCGGTGCAGGCCTGCTTGGGTGGATCGCGGGTGGAATGCTGGTTACCGACATATTCATTGTCGAACATCTGGGCGAGCCGCCGCTGATGGCCCGTCTGCTGGCACAAGCGGCTGGCGCGGTCGTGGTCATTGCCATAGGCCGGCGAGTCGCAGCCCATAGGCGTGCGGTGCTGACGCGCGCGCATCACTCTACGTGATGGGTGCTGCCCGCCCCTGGCACTGCCGGCGAACGCCTGATCGCAAGCAGGCGGGCTCACTGCAGGCGTAAGGTTCCGAAACCGGCATTTTGCTGGCTTTCATGAGGCATCCTCCATGAGGCTGGGCGCACGGCGGATGCATATCGGCCTCCTCAAGCGCCGGGTACAGGAAATGCTTATCGTTCTTCGTCGACAGTATTGAGGAGGATGCGGCGATGGATGACAGGAAAGAGTTGATCATTGCCATGCAGAAACTGTCCCGAATGATCGAACGCATGAACCATCTCTATGAACAGGGAAAGCTGGAGGAACGCTCCCGGCTTGCCGAGGAATACCTGCGGCTGGACAAGCAGTTTGCCCTGTGCCGCGAGAAAATGCTGAAGAAAACGGCTGGGGAATAGGCTGGGCCGCGGGCCAGCTCATGGCAGCCATATTTGGCGTAGAATCAGGGTAACTACCTAAGGGGGTGCGATGTGAGCCAATTGCTTGTTCCTCTTTTTGTCTTTACGGTGGCCACGCTGGGGGCGGGCGCCGCTTTTCTTGTGATACTGGTCGCCTTGGCCGGTGTCGAGCCCGATCAGCGCCGCGCCTGGGCGGCCTGGCTGCGCCGGACGTTCTGCCGCATTTTCTTTGATTGCTTTGGCCGTGGCGGCTCGGGCGTAGGCAATTCCTGATACCGGCCGCATGCGCGATCACTGTCGCGGCATGCCGTGCCGCGACAGCGAAGGAAGCCTGCGTTCCTCATCCGCGTATGGCCGGGGGCTTCTGATATCCAATAATGCCGCGCTCTCGGCCCCAGACGATTGCTCCGCTGCGGTTGTGCACATCAAGCTTGCTGTAGATGGACGCGACATGGTTGCGTACCGTATTGCGCGACAGGCCCAGCCTTGAGCCTATGGCTTGGTTGTCCAGGCCTTCGCACATCAGGCCCAGTATTTCCCGCTCGCGCATGGTGAGATCAGCCAGCTCAGTCATGGAGCCGCGCTGGGCCGCGGGGCGGCGCAGCTGGGCCAGTTTCTCGATGATGCTTCGGCTGAACCAGGATGAATCCTGCATGACCAGCTCGATGGCGGCAATCAGCTCGCCTTCCGTGTGCTTTCGGTCTGTGATGTCCTGGATCACGCTCAATACGCATCTGTCGTTGTGTATGGTCACTATTTCGGCCGATACCAGGCAATCCAGCAGGAGACCATCGCGGGCACAGATCCGCAGTTCGAAATTCCGGACGCTGCCTGTCTGCCTGAGCAGGGACTGCAGCATGGCATAGCGTTCGCCAGGTGTCCACAGCGGCAGCGACTGCATCGGCAGGGAATCGATATCGGCAGACATGTAGCCGGTTGCCGCCTGGAATGCGTCGTTGGCGTCTATCAGGCGGTCTTCCTCCAGTGTGCTGACGATCATGGGTACGGGCGCAAGACGGAAGGCGGTCTTGAAGCGCTCCTCGGTTTGCCGAAGGCTGTCTTCCACCTGCTTGGAAGGGTCGAGATCTATGAAAGTGAAGAGCATGTAGCTTTCGTCGTCCTGCTCTATGGGTTGGCCGGCGATGATGACATGCTTATGCTTGCCCCTGGGCAGCGGCAGCAGGGCTTCCATCTGCGGGATGGTGCCGCCCTGGTTGAGTCGCTCCAGGGCGAGGGCTCTGTCCCGTGCCTGGGCGAGCACATCGATCTCATAGGTTGTTTTTCCGACGATTCCGGATTTTCCGTATCCCGTCATCTCGAGGAAACCGCGATTGGCGCGGGTGTATCGGAGGTCCGAAAGGCGGCAGATCAAGGCTGGCGCGGGGTTGGCCTGGAAAGCCTTTTCAAAGCGCTGCTCGGCGTCAAAACGTTCGGTTATGTCGCTGGCCACCAGCACTGCGTATTCGATGGCACCCTCCTCGCTGCGCAATATAAGACTGCGCACGGAATGCATGCGATAGCTGTCGCTGCCCGCGCGCGAGACCTTGACGATGAGATCCGAAAACACTTTGCCGGCGCAGGCGCGTGCGATGGGGTATTGGGTGTGGGGTATCTCGCGATGATTGGCGTAGCTCAGGGAGAATCGGCGAGCATAGCCTGCCGCACTTTTGCCGAGCGCGGCCAGGGAGCTCACACCATGCATGTCCAGGGCTGCGCTGTTCGCCGAAACGATGGCGCCGTCTGGCGCGAGCAGGATCACCCCTTCATTCAGGGCGGAAATGATCTCCTGGAGCCGCAAGCGCTCCAGGCTTGGGGCAGCGCTCTGTTTCTTCATGGGCAGACCGTCCGGCAAACGGGTCAAAGCTCCACCATAGTGGAGCATGGAAAACGAGGCAAGCTACAGGCGTTCCGACGGCTTTTTACGGCACACAGCCCATCTGGTATAAAAACACCAGGTCATCTAGTACTAACGGATCTGTCCGCCGTGCGAGACTCTTTCTACAATGCTTCCATCCGTGCATATTGACACGAACGAAAGCATAGGGTGGGTAACAAGTTGATAATGAGCTACAGTAACTTCATCCGGAAACTTGCCCATGGCATAGAGCACAAGATTCTTGCCTATGACGGAAACAAGGCACAGGGCGGCTGTCTGATCTACCTCAGCGAGAAGGATCACACCATCCTGGTTCCCGATGAGCTCATTGAGTGGCGGCATGAGGACACCATAGACACGCTGCGCCGGAATATCGAGCAGGGCATGTTCAGCGCGAACAGGATGGTGCTCCGGGACAATGGCGGCATACTGGTATTTGACCGTTGTCCTGAGGATCGGATGCGGTCCTGACTGCGCATGCCGAAGCGCTTGCCTGCCTGTGCAGGCGTGATCCGCTGTCTGTCAGCGCGCTTCCTGTTATCGTAATGCTCCCAGCACAGTTATTTGGAGCCAAGCATGAGGGCAAGCCTGAAAGTATTTTCCGTTATCCTGACGGCCAGCGTCTGCGGTGGCGCCGCGCTTCCCGCGGCCGCGCAATATACCGGCCCTACCAACGCGCCGTCAGGCCAGAGCGTCAATACGATCCTGAGCAAACCAGTGGATGAGCAGGCGGTCAGGCTGCAAGGGAAGCTGCTGAAGAAAACGGGCAGCGAGAAGTATATTTTTTCCGATGGCACGGGCGAGATCGTTGCGGAGATCGATGACAAGGATTTTCCAAAGCAGGCCGTGGACGAGAATACCGTGGTGGAGATCACTGGTGAAGTCGATACCGGCTTGCGCCGCCCGCCTGAAATCGAAGTCGATACAGTCAGGGTTTTGCCGTAACGTAACGCCATGCGGCCTCTGGCCTCATATGGCTGCCTGGCGGCCAGCATGTCCATCGTGGGAGCCTATGTGGCGCTCACCAAACCGCTGGTCGCCGTCTTTCCTCTTTTCCTGCTGGCCTGGCTGCGCTTCGGCATAGGAGGGCTGGCCATGCTGCGCTGGCTGCGCAAGCCGGCGGGCGAGCCCCAGCTCACGATGCGGGTGCGCGGCCTGATTTTCCTGGAGTCATTCCTGGGAAACTTCCTGTTCACGATCTTCATGATCAGCGGGGTCAAGCTGACGGGGGCGGCGGCGGCCGGGGTAATACTGGCTTTCATCCCCGCGGTCGTTGCCTTGATGAGCCGGATATTCCTGAAAGAAGCCATCAGCCTGCGTGTTTGGGGAGCAGTGATTTGCGGCGTGGCGGGTATAGGCTTGCTGTCGCTGGGCGGCTCGGTTCCGGCCGACGATGCGGGCGCGTCTTCTTTGCCCCATGCCTGGTTGGGCAACATGCTGCTGTTCGGCGCGGTGTGCTGCGAAGCATCCTATGCAGTCATCGGCAAGAAACTCACAGCAGTGCTCAGCCCCAAGCGCATCAGCGCAGTCATAAACCTGTGGGGGTTCGTGTTGACGATGCCTGCCGGGATCTATGCCGCCTGGCGGTTTGAGTTTTCCAGTGTCGAGGCGGGGATATGGCTGTTGCTGATCGCATATGCATTGGCTGCCAGCATGTGGACTGTCTGGCTCTGGATGACTGGCTTGCGCGGTGTGCCGGCCTCACAGGCGGGTGTGTTTACCGTCATGCTGCCGGTGACGGCCGCCGCTGTGGGTGTGCTGGTGTTGGGTGAGGTGCTGTCCGGCCTGCAGTGGCTCGCTTTTGTGTTTGCGCTGGCAGGCCTGATCCTCGCAACGGTGCCATCGGCATCCATACAAGCAAAGGCGTGACCACGCGCCAAAGCGCAAGCCTCGCCGTTCGCGGCGAGGTCAGGCGAGGCCATATCAATGCGGCGCCAAAGGCGCCCCTGCATTGTGGCGCAGAAGCTCCGGCCCCGAGGCCGGAGTTCTTCACGACCCGTAAACAATTGCAATGGCTGCCTGTCATAAAAGCGTGCGGCCGGGGTAATATTCGTACATCCATGAAAAAAGCAAAGGCCTGGTTGCGGCAGAATGGCCTGGCTGCCTGGTCTGTGAATGTCCTGAATGGGCGGGAGAGTATCCGTGTATCGCACCGCAACTGCAATTCTTGCATGGTCTCTGTTTCTGTCGCCCGCACTGGGCGCACGCATCGCTGAATTTTCGCCGCAAGGCACGGTGGCCACAGTACAGGAAGCCAGCCTGTCTTTTGATCAGGATGTCATTGCTTTCGGCGAGGGCCAGGCGCCTGCGCCCGTCGAACTTTCCTGCAACGATCCGGACCTGAAGGGGCATGGCCGGTGGCTGGATGCCCGACGCTGGTCATACACATTCGAGCATGAGCCCGGCCCGGGTGTTGCATGCTCCGCAACCGTCAGGCCTGATTTCCGCACACTGGACAATCAGGCTGTTGCCGGCACGCAGCGCTTCAGCTTCCGGACCGGCGGCCCGGTTGCCAGCATGGAGCGGCCATGGGGCGACACAATAGATGAAGACCAGGTATTTGTCTTGAGCTTCAATGGCGTGGTGGATGCCGATTCGGTGTTGGCCCACACGCACTGCCTGGTGGAGGGCCTGGGAGAAGCGGTTCCCGTTCGCGCCATAGAAGGGGATGAGCGACAGGCTCTGTTGCGGGAACTGTATTATGACTTCACAGGCAAGGACAGTGAGGCGATCCAGCTGCTGCAGTGCAAGCGCTTGTTGCCCTCGAAAGCCCGCGTGCAACTGGTTGTCGGTTCGGGCGTGAGTACGCCAGCGCTGCCTGGCAGGCCTGCCGTTGCAGCGTCAAAAGCGGCGCGGTTTGACTTTACCGTACGCGAGCCCTTCACTGTCAGCTTTACCTGCCAGCGGGAAAATTCGAGCATGCCGTGCACGCCTGTATCACCCGTGGCGCTGGTTTTTTCCGCTCCCATTGCCGCAACTGATGCGGCCAATATAAGGCTGGAAGGGGGAGGCAAGAACTTTGTGTCCGATATCGGGGATGACAACCGCGCAAGCGTGTCGCGTGTCTCCTTCAACGGGCCTTTTCCCGAGAAGACTTCGCTGGCGTTGAGCGTGCCTGACGGTCTGAAGGATGATGCCGGGCGCGCGCTTGCCAATGCTGACCAGTTCCCGCTTTCTTTCGAGACGGCGCCATATCCGCCGCTGGTCAAGTTCGCCGCGGCGCCATTCGGCGTGATCGAGCGTTTTGCCGACGTGCAGCCGGGACAGGATGAAGCCGATCACCCTGCGACCATGGCGCTGACCGTGCGCGCGGTGGAACCCGCGCTGATGAGCAAAGACCTGGCTTTGTCCGCGGGCAAGCTCAGTGATTATGTAACGCAGGACGATGCGCAGGTACTCAAATGGTATGCCAGGGTCCAGCGCATGAACGAACGCAGGCTGACGCGTGGCCAGATCGACAATGTCCTGGCGGACAGGGCCCCCGGCCAGGGGCGGGGCGACACAATGGATACGCGCGGGATATCGCTGCTTGATGACGTCGCTGATGCACGCAAGCTGCAGCTACCCGCGGCGGGCAACGGCGGGGCGCGGCCCTTCGAGGTGATAGGGGTACCGCTGGACAAGCCGGGTTTCCATGTGCTTGAGGTGAAGTCGTCGCGGCTGGGTGATGCCTTGCTTGAGAACAAGGGCAGCATGTATGTACGAACAGCGGCGCTGCTCACCAACCTGGGCGTCCATATCAAGACAGGCCGCGACGATACGCTTGTGTGGGTGACGACGCTCGATGACGGGAAGGTCGTGCCGGACGCCCAGGTGACGGTGCTCAATTGCGACGGCGCGCTGCTCGCCCAGGGCAGGACAGATGACAGCGGCGTTTGGCATCAGCCGCGCAACCTGGCTGCCGATACCGGTTACTGCGACTCGACTGGCCTTTCCGGAATCTACGCATCTGCCAGGATAGGCGCGGGCCATCCAATGGCGAGAGGGCGTGATGATTTCTCGTTTGCGTTTTCGAGCTGGGACGAAGGTATCGAATCGTGGCGTTTCAACGTACCGACTGACACCAGCCCCGCACCTACGCTGGCTGTTCATACGGTTTTTGACCGCAGCTTGCTGCGGGCCGGTGAGACGGTGTCGATGAAACATTTCGTCCGCGTCCAGACGCGCGACGGCATGGCGCTGCCCGAGGAAGCCGTGTCTGTGCCTCGAAAGCTGGTCATCCAGCACCAGGGCTCGGATCAGCGTTATGAGCAGCCTGTGAACTGGATTCCGACCGTCTCAGGCGGCATGTATGCCACGAGTGCGCTGGCGCTGCCGCGCACAGCCAAGCTTGGCCTGTACTCCGTATCGCTGGTTGGCGACGATGGCGATTGGTATGGCAATGGCGAATTCAGGGTTGAGGAGTTCAAGCTGCCTTTGCTGGCGGGGCATATCAAGCTCAGCGCCAAGGGACAGGATGGCGCCGCCGGCCTGGTGGCGCCTCGTGAGCTCGATGCCGACCTCCAGGTCAATTATGTCGCCGGCGGCCCTGCCGGAAAGCTGGCGGTCAGTGTTTCCGGCATGGCACGCGACCGGTATGTGCAGTTCCGCGACTATGATGACTATTCCTTTGATGCGCCGAGCGATGGCGATGCCGCCGCGCAATCGCGGGAGGATGAGGCCAGACAGGTTTTGTTCATGGACAAAAAGCCTGTGACGCTGGATGCACAGGGGGGCGGACGGCTTCGCATAGACCAGATTCCTGCCTCTGTCCGGCCACGGGAGCTGTTGCTGGAGGCCAGCTTCTTTGATCCGAACGGGGAATTGCAAACCCTGTCCCAGACTGTTCCGGTCTGGCCCGCGAGTGTCCAGGCGGGCATTGCCGCCGGCAGCTGGATACGGGCCGGCACTTTGGCCACGGTCAGAGGGTTGGCGCTGTCGACGTCGGGCCAGCCTCAGGCTGGTGTAGCCATGACGGTCAGGGCTGTGGCGCGCGACACTTATTCCACGCGCAAGCGCATGGTGGGAGGCTTTTACAGCTACGACAACCACACTGAGATGCGTGACCTGGGCCAGGTGTGCGAAGGCAAGACCGGCAAGGATGGCAAGCTCGACTGCAGTATCAGGCTGGCCGAAACAGGCTCGGTGGATCTGGTCGCCACTGCGCGCGATGCCGAAGGCCGGGAATCGAAAGCCGTTGCTACGGTATGGGTAACGGGTGCGGATGATCTGTGGTTTGGCGGGGCCAACGATGACCGCATAGATATCATTCCGGCGCGCAGGGAGTGGAAGCCCGGCGAGACCGCAGAGTTCCAGGTGCACATGCCATTCCGTCACGCGACCGCGCTGGTGGCTGTCGAGCGTGAGGGCGTGCTCGAGACCCATGTGGTCGAGCTTGATGGCTCCGATCCCACGGTACGGCTGCCGGTGAAGGCGGAATGGGGGCCCAATGTCTATGTGTCGGTGCTTGCATTGCGCGGGCGCATTCGCGAAGCCTCATGGGGCAGTTTCTTTGACTGGGGCTGGCGTGCGCCCAGGGCATGGTATGAGGCTTTCAGGAGCAAGGGGGAGCCCTTTGCGGCGCCGACGCCTTTTGTTGATCTTTCCAAGCCCTCGTTCAGGTTTGGCCTGGCCGAGATCCGGGTGTCTGACGAGCGTGACCAGCTCCGTGTGGAAGTCAAGCCTGCGCGCAAGGCCTATCAGGTGCGCGACAACGTGACGGTGGATATTCAGGTGCGCCTGCCGGATGGCAAGCCCGCTGCGCATGGAACCGTTGCTTTTGCGGCGGTGGACGAGGCATTGCTGGAACTGGCTCCCAACACTAGTTGGAACCTGCTCGCCGCCATGCGCCAGGAGCGCAGCTATGGCGTACAGACCGCGACCGCGCAAATGCAGGTCGTGGGCCGCAGGCATTATGGCCGCAAGGCCCTGCCGGCCGGCGGGGGGGGAGGCAAGAGCCCGACACGGGAGCTGCTTGATACGCTGCTTTTGTGGGAACCTGTGGTAGAGCTGGATGGGCAGGGCAAGGCAACTGTCACCTTCCCGCTCAATGACGCGCTTACCCGTTTCAGGCTGGTGGCCATTGCCGACTATGGTGCGCAGCGGTTCGGAACAGGGTCGGCCGATATTGTCAGCACACAGGATCTGCAGGTGATTCCAGGCCTGCCATCGCTGGTGCGCGAAGGCGACAGCTATCGGGCCATTGCCACGCTGCGCAACACCACCGACCGTGCCATGGCCCTGCGTGTGCAGGCATCATACGAAGGCAAGGGCGTGGATGCCGATCAGCTTGCGGCGCGGCAGATTGAGGTGCCGGCAGGAGGTGCGCGTACGGTAAGCTGGGACATTCAGGCGCCCGAGAGCAATCTGTTCACCGAAGCCACGACGCTGGTCTGGAGCCTGGATGCGCGCGAGATGCGGTCAGACAGCGAGTCTGCGCCAGCCGCCGACCGGTTGGTATTCAGGCAGCGCCTGCTGCCTTCCGTGCCTGTTCGCACACGGCAGTCCACGCTGCTTGCGCTGGAGTCCGGCAGCCCGGCGACTGATCTGCCCGTTTCGGTGCCGGCAGGGGCGCGGAAAGATGCCGACGGCAGGCCGCGAGGCGGGCTGCAGGTGCATGTGCAGACGTCGCTGGCAGCAGGTCTGCCAGGAGTGCGCGAATGGCTGCGGGCTTACCCATACACGTGCCTGGAGCAGCGCAGCGCGCAATATATCGGGCTGGATGACAAGGCAGGCTGGCAGGCGCTCATGGCCAGCCTGCCCGATTATCTGGATGAAGATGGCCTGGCCGCATACTTTCCTGGAGGGCAGCGGGGCAGTGAGGTTCTGACCGCCTATTTGCTCGCGGTCAGCCATGAGGCACAGGCGCTGGGTCGGGACTATGGCATACCGCAGGCATCCAGGGACCGTATGATACAGGGGCTGGAGTCGTTTGCGCAGGGCAAGCTGACCCGCGAGCGGTGGGCGCCCATGCGCGATCTGGATCTGCGCAAGCTGATGGCGCTCGAAGCGCTGTCGCGCTATGGCCGAGCCATGCCGCGCATGCTGGACAGCATAGAGATCGCGCCTGAACGCTGGCCCACCTCGGCGCTCATTGACTGGATGGGGATATTGCAGCGGGTGGAAAATATACCGGACAGGGGACGGAGGCTGGAGGAGGTCAGGCATGCGTTGCGTGCGCGCATGTCCGGCAGCGGCACGGGGCTGGCGTTCGCGGACAGCGACCGGAACGACAGCTGGTGGCTCATGTCGGGGCCGCAGGCGAATATGGCCAAGTTCATGCTGCTGGCGCTCAACGACAGAAGCTGGGACGACGACATGCCGCGTCTTGCTTCCGGCCTGTTGTCCATGCAGCGCCGGGGCGCATGGGACACCACCACGGCGAACTTGCTTGGCACGCTGGCCATCGGCAAATTCGCAGCCCGCTTCGAACGCGAACCTGTGAGTGGGGCAGTGGAGCTCGCCCTTGCCTCGGGGGAGCGCAAGACGATCGAATGGAGACAGACGGCTGGCTCCGCACAGGGGTTGCGCAGCGGCGAGGTTCTGATGCCGTGGCGGGATGGATCTTCCGATACTTTGTCGCTGTCGCAGCAGGGCCATGGTACCGCCTGGGCGACAGTCAGTTCCGTGGCCGCGGTGCCCGCGTCGAAGCCGGTGTCGGCGGGCTATCGGCTTGCCCGCGAGGTAACCCCTGTCTCGCAGGCGGTGCCTGGCAAATGGTCGCGCGGCGACGTCTACCGTGTGAGGCTGGAGGTTGCCGCAGATGCGCCGATGAGCTGGGTAGCTTTGGCCGATCCCCTGCCCGCAGGCGCAACCATACTGGGCAGCGGCCTTGGCCGGGATTCCGCCATCGCCACAGCAGGGGAGGAGCCGGATGATGCTTCAGTACAGCCTGATTTTGTGGAGCGCAGTTTCGAGGCCTACAGGGCATATTTCGAGTATCTGCCCAAGGGCCGCACGGTGCTGGAATATACGGCGCGCCTGAACACGCCCGGCGTGTTTGCGCTGCCCGCCACGCGTATCGAGGCGCTCTATAAACCGGATGTCTATGGCGAACTGCCCAATGACGGCATCACAGTGGAACAGGCGGCGGGCGGGGGATCATGAAGCGCTGGCTTGCCGTGCTGGCGCTGGCCTTTTGCGGGCCGGTGTCCGCCCTGCCTGATTATGCCGCGCTGCGGGAGCAATATGCAGCTTCGGATGTCAGGGTGCTGGATCGGAGCGGAAACCTGCTTGCGCGCATACGCAGCGATTTCAATGCGCGGCGCGGGAACTGGGTGCCTTTGCAGGACATATCGGTATCGTTGCAGCGGGCTGTCATTCTTTCCGAGGACCGGCGCTTCTACAGTCATGAAGGGATAGATTGGCGTGCCATGGCCGCGGCTGCCTGGGGCAATCTTACCGGCGATCCGCTTCGGGGGGCGTCGACAATCAGCATGCAGCTGCTGGCGCTCGCAGATCCGGCTTATCGCCGCGGTCCGGGCGGCCGCAGTGTGATCCAGAAAATGGATCAGGCAATCAACGCGCATGAACTCGAGCGCCATTGGAGCAAGCCGCAGATTCTGGAGGCCTACCTCAATCTCGCAGCCTTTCATGGCGAGCTTGTCGGGATCGATGCACTGTCGCGTGTGATGTTTCAGAAACATCCGAGCGGCCTGAATCTGCGTGAGTCGGCAGTGGCCGCAGTGCTGCTGCGAGGTCCCAACGCATCGCAGGCGGTTCTGGGCCAGCGGGCATGCGCGCTGCTTCGCGAAATGGGGGCGCCGGCGGAATGCCAGGGACTGGGTGATTTCATCTATCTTGCGATGCAGCGCAAATCGGCCCCATGGGTGGACAGGCTCAGCGTGGCCCCGCATTTTGCGCGTCTTGCCATGCGTCAGGCCGACCATCCAGTACAGGCTGGGCAGGCCTTGCGCACTTCGCTGGATGGCGCCCTGCAGCGTTTCGCCTTGCGCGATGTCCGGCGGCGGCTCAGCGCGCTGGAAATGGCGAATGTGCGCGATGCCGCTGTGGTCGTGCTGGATAATCGCAGCGGCGAGGTTCTTGCGTATGTTGGCTCGTCTGGAGATCTGTCAAGCGCCGCCCGCGTCGACCATGCCCGCGCGTTCAGACAGGCGGGATCGACCCTCAAGCCCTTTCTGTATGCCCAGGCATTCGAAATGCAGCGGCTGACGGCAGTGTCCCTTCTGAACGACAGTCCGCTGAACCTGGCCACTGGCAATGGGCTGTATATTCCAAAAAATTATGATGAGCGCTATGCAGGCTGGGTAAGTGTGCGTACCGCGCTGGCATCTTCGCTGAACATACCTGCTGTGCGGGCGCTGGTCATGGTGACGCCCGACGCGTTCGCTCGGCGTCTTGTGCGGGTCGGCTTGCCGCTGGATCAGGGGGGAGATTATTACGGCTACAGCCTGGCCCTGGGCAGCGCCGATGTCACGCTGCTGTCGCTGACCAATGCCTATCGCTCCCTGGCTAATCTGGGGGAGTATTCGCCTCCCGTCTTTTTCCCCGCTTCCCGGGACCGGGCTCCGGCGCCAGTGAGGGTAGGCGATGCGGGCGCCGCATGGATAGTCGGAGACATTCTTTCGGACCGCCAGGCGCGTGCGCGCACATTCGGCCTGGACAGCCCGCTGTCTACGCCATTCTGGTCCGCTGTCAAGACAGGTACGAGCAAAGACATGCGCGACAACTGGTGTATCGGATGGTCGGAGCGTTATACGGTGGGTGTCTGGGTAGGCAACAGCGGCGGCGCAAGCATGCATGATGTTTCGGGTGTCTCGGGAGCGGGCCCCATCTGGCACGACATCATGTCCTGGCTGCACCGCGCCCAGCCCAGCCTCCAGCCGGCGCCGCCGCACTCGGTGCGCCGGGAGCCCGTTGATTTCGACGGCGATATCGAGCCGGCACGCCAGGATGTATTTCTGGGCGACACCGCAGTACGGCATGTGGTGCTGGCCGAGCGGTTTACCGCACCCTCGCAAGAACAGGCGCGCATTGCTCAGCCCGCGGATGGTGCGATTCTGGCCATTGATCCGGACATTCCGCCAGGCAGGCAGCGCTTGTGGCTGCAGGCGCAGGATATCGCCGCAGCGGATGCGAAAGGGGTGCAATGGCAGGTCGATGGCGAGCCTCTCGGGTCCGGCGGCAGGCAAAGCTGGGCGCTGCGGCCCGGAAGACACCGTATCGAGCTGCTCGACGCACAAGGACGGCCGCTGGACGGAATCACTGTCGAGGTACGCGGATTGCTGAGCGGCAGGATGCCGATTGGCGCGGGTTCACAGATATTGACCAAATAGCCTGCCCGTTGCTGTTAAACTTTTTGCACACACATCAATAGCTGGGGGAAGTTCCATGACTACAGCACGTACGTTTACCCGCCTCGCGGCGCCTTTTTGCCTGGCGATCCTGGCTGCCTGCCAGACAGCGCCGACCAAGAAGACGGCCCAGGCGCCCGCACCCGATGCCTCTGCCGCAGCGCCGGCCGCACAAGGCGCCGCGACACAGCCGGCGCAACAGCAGGGCGCTCCCGTGGCGGTATTTCTTGCCGATACGGCCGTGCAGGAGGGCTGGACGCCCGTCAATATCCAATCAGGCATGCTTTATGTCAATCCGCAGCCTATCATTACCCGCGGTGATCTTACAGGGGTCCAGTCGGGCACGAACAAGGAAGGCAATGGCTTGCTGGCGCTCGAGCTGACGCCTGAAGGCAAGACCAAGATCGTTGACGCCACTACCCGCAATCCGAACAAGCGTCTGGCGCTGGTGGTGGGCCGTACCATGCTGGCTGCGCCCGCTTATACGACGCCGGTATCCACCGATCACCTGATTTTCGCGGTGGGCACCGAGCAGAATGCCACGGCAGCCGCGCGTGCCATTGCCGGAGTGCCGCAGGATGGCTCTGGCGATGCGGGCGCAACGACGACGCCTCCCGCAAACACGGCTCCGTCGACGGGAGGGGCAGCTCCGCAGTAAGGCCAGACCACGCGCCAAAGCGCGAGCCTCGCCGTTCACGGCGAGGTCAAGCGAGGCCATATGAATGCGGCGCCAAAGGCGCCCCTGCATTGTGGCGGGGAAGCTCCAGCCCCCAAGGCCGGAGTTCTTCACAGTTGCGGAAAAATAGCGCTCGCGATCCGTATCCGGGCGCTATTTCTTTTTGCGGGGGCTTGCGCCATGCCCGCTCTGGCGCGGTTATGATCGAAAACTACAGGAAACGCCCGGATACAATATTTTGACAACGGGTCTGAAGGCCAGCAGGAGCGCCGTAATGAATGCACTTATGTCCAGCCCCGACAACGCCACATCTACGCTTGGCCGCTCCATCACCACGGGTTTCAAGTTTCTTGCATGGCTCAATGGGCTGGGCGTGCTGCTGATGCTGTTCTGTTCGATGGGTGCCATCGAACTGGGTCTTGTGGCTGCATGGTACCGTTTTCCGCTTGCCCTGTTTCTCGGCGGGCTTGCCCTGGGGGCGCTCGGGTTGCTCTGGTCCTACACGCTGCAGAGCACGCTGATTATCCAGATAATCAACGGCCGGGCACGGCGCACCCACTGGATACCGCTTGCCTGTACCCTGCTGGCCTATATCCTCAGCCTGGCGGCCTTTGCCTGCGGATGCTGGTTTTTCCAGCTGCTGCTCGAAGCGCTGGACTAAGGCGCGGCCTGGCCATCGGTCCCGCAGTGTTGTTTTCCGGCGCATAGCGCAGAAATTGCTCGCGTATATCGTTTGATGAAAATAAAATATACGCTATGCGTATATCTACAATCTGCCCAGGATATTCATCATGACTGTATCGCAACAGGTCTTCCTTCGCGACGCCATGCGCCGCCTCAATCTCACCCGTGACGTTTTTGCGGGGCGCATCGGCGTCAAGCGTCGTGCGCTGGACACCTGGCTGCTGCCCGAAGGCTCCCAGGAATTTCGCGCCATGCCGGAAGTCGTCAACCGCTTTGTGACGGAGATCGTCGAAAACGAAGCCCTGCTGCAGAAATATGCGCAAAGCGCACAGTCGGGTCCGCTGCGCAACCGCATTGCCTATGAAGGCAAGAGCCAACTGCTGTCCGTGGACCAGTTTTCCCGGGAATCCGTCGAAGATCTGTTTCGCATTGCCGATCAGATGCAGCCCATCGCGCGCCGGCAGAAGGTATCGCGTGTGCTGGAAGGCGCGGTCCTGGGCAACCTGTTTTTCGAGGCCAGCACACGCACGCGCGTCAGCTTTGGCGCCGCGTTCTGCCGTCTCGGCGGATCGGTCTGCGACACGACAGGTTTTACCTTTTCATCCATGGCCAAGGGCGAATCCATCTACGACACAAGCCGGGTCATGAGCGGATACGTCGATGCGATGGTCATTCGCCATCCTGAAAAAGGCTCTGTGGCCGAGTTCGCGCGGGCAACCAACATTCCTGTGGTCAATGGCGGCGATGGCCCTGGCGAACATCCAAGCCAAGCATTGCTGGACCTCTACACCATCCTGACGGAGTTTTCCCGCCTGGGCAAACTGCTCGATGGCGCACACATTGCCCTGGTGGGTGACCTGAAGTACGGCCGCACCGTGCATTCTCTCATCAAGCTTCTGGCCTTGTACCGTGGGCTGAAATTCACGCTGATCTCGCCCAAAGGGCTGGAAATGCCCGAATACCTGCTGGACCAGGTCAGCACGCGCGGCCATGTCATCGAGCAGACCAATTCGCTGGAACAGGGGCTGCCCGGCGCGGACGTCATCTATGCCACCCGGGTGCAGAAAGAGCGTTTTTCAACGGAAGAGCTGGAAGGCTATTCGCCGGACTTCCAGGTGAACAAGGCCATCATCGACAAATGCTGCGGGCCGGATGTGATTGTCATGCATCCGCTGCCGCGCGACAGCCGCGAAGGCGCGAACGACCTCAGCGTGGATCTGAATCATGACCCGCGCATGGCGATCTTCCGCCAGACAGACAACGGCATCCCTGTGCGCATGGCGATTTTCGCGGTGCTTCTGGGGGTCGAGGGGCTGGTGCAACATTCGCTGCGCGATGTGACCTGGAGTCCTCCGTCGCACATCGGGCCGGACGACAGCGTCTTCCACGGCCTGGACTGATTCTGCTGTGGCGCGAGTCGGGCAGGGCCTGCCTCGCGAGATCAATGCGGTACGGGCCGCGCGGTATCGGGCGCGAGCGGCACAGAGGCATCAGGGCTGCCCGATGCTTCCGTTCGCTTGTGCTGCTGGAACGTGGCTGCCGAGCGGGGCGTCGGGAAATTCAGGCCTTGCGTTCGCCGCCCAGGGCTTGAACCAGGTCGTCGATCAGCCGCGAGAGTTCGCCTGTCATCAGCGTGAAATCGGAGTCGAACTGCTCCGCTTCGTTGTGGGTGCTGGCGTCCTGACCCTCCTTGATCACATCCAGCGGCGACAGGCGCTTGATGTCGAGCCCTTCGGTCAGCACGAATGACACGCGGTCGGCCCAGGTCAGGGCCAGACGCGTGCATTGCTTGCCCGATTGCACATGCTTGCGTACATCGTCGATTTCCACAGTCTGACGCACATAGCGAACAGCCGCGCCACTGTCGCTCGTGGAGCGCAGTTCAGTATCCTGGTCTATGGAAAAGCCCGCCGGGGCCTCGTCGCTTACAAGCCAGTTGGTCATGGCCGCAGAAGGAGACTGCTCCACATGCAGAGGGGTGACGGGGAATGTGTCCAGAGACTTGGCCAGCAGGCCCAGCACTTCATCGCTTTTGGCCGCGGCTGCTGCGTCGATGACCAGCCAGTGGTTGCGCGTATCCAGCCAGACTCGCGTATCGCGGTAGATGCTGAATGCCTTGGGCAGCAGCTCATCCGTGACCTGCTCCTTGATTTCCTTCATCTGCTTGCGCCCGGGCTTGAAGCCTTGCTGCTCTTCGATTTCCTGGGCTTTGGCTTTTGCCACCTGGTTGATGACTGTCGTGGGCAGCAATTTCTTGTCTGTCCGCAGGTTGAGCAGGTACTGGCCATCCAGGGCGTAGACCAGCCCACTGTTTTCGCGGGGAGGCGTCCAGCCCAGACTTTGCATGTCGCGGCTGCCGCTGGGCTGAAAGGCCTGGCGGGCGAGCGCGTCTTCGAGGGCGTCAACGGAGCTGTTCCACGACGGGGCCAGGCGATAGATCCTGAGATTCTTGAACCACATAAGTTGTTTCGTCTTGAGCATCTGTCCCGCGGGGCCGGCATCCGGGAAGGAAAGGCCAGGCGGGGAAAAAAATGGAAGGACGATTGTAAGCCCAATTCGCCGAGCGTTCTCGAAGCGCAAAAAAATGGCCCGGGATGTGGTTGACACACCGGGCCATCAGAAGAACACACGGTACCACGCTAAAAAGGCTCGCGGGGGGCGCAGCACCGGCGATAAAAAGGATGATCCGGGCCCGACCGGGGGATCAGACGTCAGGCGCCACATGGAAACCCTTTCTATGAGGGTGATTCTACGGATTCACTCTGACGACCGCCTGAATCAGCCATATTCGGGACGATTCAGGCACACAGACTATGCCTGCGGGCGTTCAGCGGGAAGGGCCTAGGCATTGATGTCGTTATTGCGTGATTCCCTGACAAACAGGCAGCCTATCAGCAGTGTCAGCAGGGCGATTGAGACCGGGTACCAAAGCCCCCGGTAGATATTGCCTGTTGCGGCGACGATGGCAAAAGCGGCCGGAGGCAGGAAACCGCCGAACCAGCCATTGCCGATGTGATAGGGCAGGCTCATGGAGGTATAGCGTATGCGCGTGGGGAACATTTCGACCAGCATGGCGGCGATGGGGCCGTAGACCATGGTCACCAGGATCACCAGAATCGTCAGCAGCAGCACCACGACAACGTAATTGATCTGGCTGGGGTCGGCCTTGGCTGGGTAGCCGTGACTGCGGATTGCTTCAGTCAGTACGCGCCGCAGCTCGGACGTCTGCGCCGCGAAGTTTGCCTTGCTCAGTGATGCGCCTTCGAATGCGGGGTATTCCTGGCCGCCGATCCGCGCTTTCGCGACTGAGCCGGCGGGTGCTGGCTCATTGTCGTAATTGACGGCGTTGCTTGCCATGAAGGCTTTCAGGATATCGCACGAACTGGTGAACGATGCCGTTCCAACGGGGTTGAACTGGAAGGAGCAGGTGGCTGGATCGGCAACCACGGTAACGGGCGCGGTGGCCAGGGCCCGCTCCAGGGCCGGGTTGGCAAAATGAGTGATGGCCTTGAAGACGGGGAAATATGCCAGGGCCGCCAGCAGACAGCCGGTCATGATGATGGGCTTGCGTCCGATGCGGTCCGAAAGGGCGCCGAAGATCACAAAGAATGGCGTGCCGAGCAGCAGGGCCAGGCCCATCATGATGTTGGCGGTATTGGGCTCGATGGCAAGCGTCTTGGTCAGAAAGAACAGGGCATAGAATTGCCCTGTATACCAGACCACGGCCTGACCGGCGGTAAGCCCGAACAGCGCAAGGACGACGAGCTTGAGATTGCTCCATCGGCCAAAAGAGTCCCTGATGGGAGCCTGTGAGCCCCTGCCATCTTCTTTCATCTTGCGAAAGGCGGGTGATTCATTCAGCCGCATGCGTATCCACACGGATATGCCCAGCAATACCGAGGAAATGAGGAAAGGCACGCGCCAGCCCCAGCGCAGGAACGCCTCTTCGCCCAGCGTGACGCGAAATCCCAGCACCATCATGAGCGAGAGAAACAGGCCCATGGTCGCGGTCGTCTGTATCCAGCTGGTGTAGAAGCCGCGGCGGTTCTGCGGAGCATGTTCGGCCACATAAGTGGCCGCGCCGCCATATTCCCCGCCCAGCGCCAGGCCCTGCAGCAAGCGCAGCACAACCAGAATGACCGGGGCGGCTATGCCGATCGAGGCATACGAGGGCAATACGCCCACCAGAAAGGTAGACATTCCCATAATCAATATGGTGATGAGAAACGTGTACTTGCGGCCCACCAGATCTCCCAGGCGCCCGAAAACCAGCGCGCCGAAAGGGCGCACCGCGAAGCCTGCCGCGAATGCGAGAAGGGCGAAAATAAAGCCCGCTGTCGGATTCACGCCGGAGAAAAAATGGGCGGCAACTACCGCTGCCAGCGAGCCATAGAGATAAAAGTCATACCATTCGAAAACCGTCCCGAGCGAAGAGGCGAAGATGACCCGCCGCTCTTCGGGCGTCATGGGCCGGTTGGTGGCGTTTGGAGCGCCTCGCGGCGCCTCGCCGGGCTTGGCCGCGGTCGTGATGGTTGTGATGTCAGGCATTCTGGATCAGTTGGCGTTGCTGTTTCAGGTCGTCTATGCGGCTGAAGCTGATCCGCAGGCAGGTTCCCTTGATGGCCGGCATGAACGCAATGCCGGCTTTGTGCAGGTCAGCGATCTCTTTGACGATGGACAGCCCCAGTCCGCTGCCGTCGGTATCGGTGCCCAGAACGCGGTAGAAGCGCTCGAAGACGCGCAACTGCTGTTCGGGCGGTATGCCGGGGCCGGTATCCTGCACTTCCAGATAGGTTGTCAGCGCATCGCCGCCCACGCGTACCGTGATCCTTCCGCCCGACGGCGTATACAGGATGGCGTTTTCGATCAGGTTGTTGATGAGCTCGGCGAGCATCAGCCTGTCACCCACGACGTGCGCCGGCAGCGGCGAGCCCTCCATTCCGAGATCTATGTCTTTCTTCATTGCCGCCTCGACCCAGGTGGCTGTCTGTGCGCCGGCAATCTCGTTGAGGTCCATTGCCGTCATGCTGTGCTGGTCGGGAGCGTTGGGGCTTTCCGCCCGGGCCAGGGCGAGCAGTTGGTTCACCAGCCTGGTGGCGCGTTCGGAGCCGCGCACAAGCTGCTTCAGGCTGTCATTCATCTTGTCGGGATCCTGCTCGCGCAATGCCAGCTCGGCCTGTGTGCGCATGCCTGCCAGCGGCGTCTTGAGCTGATGGGCGGCATTGGCCACGAAGTGCCGCTGCGCATCATTGGCCGCGGCAAGGCGCGCGAGCAGGCTGTTCATGGCGGCGATCAGCGGTACGATTTCCGCCGGCACCAGTTCTGCGCTGATCGGCGAGGTATCGTTCGCCCGCCGGGCGCGGATGCGCTCCTGGAGGATGCTCAGAGGTTCCAGTCCCTGCGTCAGCCCGAGCCCGGCAAGCAGGGCGGCAAGCGGCAGCACGATGAGCTGCGGAGTCAGCATCCCTGTCAGGATCTCCTGCTGCAAAGTGGCGCGCATCTCGTTGGACTGGGCGACCACGGTCAGAAAGGGCAGGCCAGTGATATCCTGCCCGCCCCAGGTATAGGCTACCCGTACGCTTTGTCCGTCAAGCGTCTCGTTGCGCATCCTGATCTGGCCATGCTCGTAGCTCCAGCTGTCGGGCAACGGAATACGGCCGTTGCCTCCCAGGGAGTTGCCGTTGGCATCGCGGATCTCCCAACGGATAAAGTGGTTTGGATCCCCTTGCAGGATAGTGATCGCCGAAGGCGAAAGCTGCAGGCCGTTGAGTATCGATTGCTGTTCGACTTCGTGGCGCAGCATGCGCAGATGGTCGGACAGCGCTCTGTCATAAGGCGCATCGGCGATGTTTTGCGCGATGAAATAGGTAATCACCAGCCCGATAGTCCATAGCAGGAACAGGGGGCCGAACATCCAGAGAATGATCTTGTTGAGCAGCGCGCCATTGCCTTTGCCGCGGCGCCGGGGCGCTGTGCCCGTCTTGCCGGCCGCCTGGTCGGTGGTTTGCTCCAGTATCTGCGGATCGATGAGCATGAAGTCGGAGATCAGGCCGGCGCAGCCTCGCCGCGGTTTTCCGGCTCGAGACAGTAGCCCAGGCCCCGCACCGTGACGATTCTGGCACCGCTGGGTTCGATTTTCTTGCGCAGCCGGTGAATGTACACCTCGATGGCGTTCGGCGTGACCTCCTCGCCCCATTCGCAAAGCAGGTCGACGAACTGGTTCTTGGATATCATGCGGCCGCAACGGGAAAGCAGGATTTCCAGCAGGCTGGTTTCCCGGGCGGACAGCTCGAGAGGCTGCCCGTCGATACATGCCGTGCGACCGTTCAGATCGAACGTCAGGCGCTTGTGCGTCATCAGGGTGGCCGAGCGTCCCGCGCTGCGCCGGGTCAGCGCGCGCACCCGGGCCTCCAGCTCGGACAGGGCAAAGGGTTTGGCCATGTAGTCATCCGCGCCCAGATCCAGGCCGGTGACCCGCTGTTCGACAGAGTCGGCCGCCGTCAGGATAAGCACGGGAATGGGGGTATTGCGGTTGCGCAGCTGGCGCAGCACCGACAGGCCATGCATCTGGGGCAGGTCCAGATCAAGAATCAGCAGGTCAAAGCTCTGCAGCTGCAGGGCGGAGTCGGCGCTGGAGCCGTCATTCACGACGTCGACGGCATAGCCGTCGTATCTGAGCGAACGCGATAGCCCATCCGCAAGAATACTGTCGTCCTCGGCGATCAGGATACGCATGAGTGTGGGGGGTTCAATTGGCCCTGGCGGGCGCTGCGTGGCAATTGGAAACATTCTTGCACGCTCTGGGAGCGATGACCAGTCAGGGTTAACGAGGCATCTTTGCTTATCTGTTTATTTATACAGTATAATTTGATGCAATAATTGTTCTATCCTGTTCAACCACAGAATTTCGTGCGGCACCTTGTGTGGCGCCATCTCATTTTCAGCCAAGGATCCTATGGACGACAAAAACAGCAAAGCCTCTGCCAATGAACGCAGCAAGGCGCTGGCCGCAGCCCTCTCCCAGATCGAAAAGCAGTTCGGCAAAGGGTCCGTGATGCGCTACGGCGATGACACGGTCGAGCACGATATCCAGGTTGTTTCCACTGGCTCGCTGGGCCTTGACATCGCACTGGGGGTCGGCGGCCTGCCTCGCGGCCGGGTGATCGAAATCTACGGCCCGGAATCCTCCGGCAAGACGACGCTCACGCTCCAGGTCATTGCGGAGATGCAGAAGCTTGGCGGCACATGCGCCTTCATTGATGCGGAGCACGCGCTCGATGTCCAGTATGCCTCGAAACTGGGCGTAAACCTGGCCGATCTGCTCATTTCACAACCTGATACTGGCGAGCAGGCGCTCGAGATCACAGACGCCCTGGTCCGTTCCGGCTCGGTCGATCTCATCGTGGTCGACTCCGTTGCCGCGCTGGTGCCCAAGGCCGAAATCGAAGGCGACATGGGCGATTCCCTGCCCGGGCTGCAGGCCCGGCTCATGAGCCAGGCCTTGCGCAAACTGACCGCCACCATCAAACGTGCCAACTGCATGGTCATCTTCATCAACCAGATCCGCATGAAGATCGGCGTCATGTTCGGCAATCCCGAGACGACCACCGGCGGCAATGCCCTCAAGTTCTACTCATCCGTCCGCCTGGACATCCGCCGCATCGGCGCCATCAAGAAGGGCGATGAGGTCGTGGGTAACGAAACACGGGTCAAGGTCGTCAAGAACAAGGTCGCGCCTCCCTTCAAGCAGGCCGAGTTCGACATTCTCTATGGCGCAGGTATTTCCCGCGAGGGCGAGATCATTGACCTCGGCGTTCAGGCAGGCATCGTCGACAAGGCTGGCGCATGGTTCAGCTACAGTGGCACCCGCATCGGCCAGGGCAAGGACAATGTGCGCGAATACCTGCGCGAACATCCTGAGATGGCGCTGGAGATCGAAAACCGTGTGCGAGAACAGCTTGGGGTTGCGCCTCTGGCGGCAGGTGCTGGCCGGCCGGTTGTCGCGCAGTCTGAAGACTAAGCCGCCTTGTAAAAAAGAGGGCGCCATGGCAGTAAAGGACGACAGCTTTGAAACCATGGCGTCCTGCCCGCAGGACGCCGCCAAGTCCCCGGCTGCGCGTCCTGGCCCCAGCCTCAAGAGCAGGGCTATCGCTTACCTGTCACGCCGTGAGCATTCGCGGCGTGAACTTCAGCGCAAGCTTGCGCCTTATGCTGAAGACAGCAATGCGCTGGAACAGTTGCTTGACGAGCTTGAACGCGAAAATTGGCTTTCCAACGAACGCTTTGCGCACAGCCTGGTGAACCGGCGCGCGCAGCGCGAAGGCGCTGGCCGCATCGTGCAGACGCTGCGCCAGCATGGCGTGAGCGACGAGCAAATTGCAGAAATCAACACCAGCTTGAAGGAAACCGAACCAGACCGGGCTCTGGAGGTCTGGCAAAAAAAATTCAGCCATGCGCCGGCAAATGCCAAAGAATATGCGCGCCAGTACCGGTTTATGGCTTCGCGGGGCTTCTCCACCGACTGTATCCGCCGCATATTGGGTGACATACCCTATGGCGAGTAGCTTATCTTCGTTTGGTTTTCGCTGGAAGGACGTTAACGGGCCGCCTTGATCCCTGACAGCGTCTTGAAACAGGTTTCCCGGGCCTGCTTAAGAAAAGCCTGTATGTAGTCGGCCTGCACATCTTCGCTTCGAATCGCGGCGTACAGCATGCGCCAGACGCCTTGTTCTCCCAGGTGGCAGATGCGCAGCCACCCCTGGTTCAGATATTCGGTCAGCGCCCAGTTGGGCAAGGCCGCAACGCCCCTCTGGCTGGCCACCAGCTGGGCGATGATGGGGGTCAGCTCCGCCTTGCGTATGCCCGCGGGCTCCACGCCAGCTGGATCCAGGAACACATTGAACACATCCAGCCGCTGGCGGTCCACCGGGTAGGTGATGAGCACCTGGTCAGCCAGCTGCTGGGCATCCACATACTTGTATTGGGCCAGCGGGTTGGCCGCAGCCACAGCAAGCACCAGCTCATAGCGGAACAGGGGCAGGTATTCGACTGCCTCCATCGTTTCGGGATCCGAGGTAATAACCACATCGAGGTCGCCGCGCAACAGCGCCGGCAGCGGCGCGAAGGAAAACGCCGCCGAAAGATCCAGCTCCACGTCCGGCCAGTCTCGCCGAAAGACATCCAGCGCAGGCATCAGCCATTGGAAGCAGGAATGGCAATCTATGGCAAGGTGCAGGCGGCCGCTGCGCCCCGCCGCGAGCTTCTGCAGATCCCGCTCCACAGCCCGGATGCGCGGCAGCACCTCATCGGCTAGGGCAAGAATGCGCAGACCCGCTGTGGTCAGGCGTGCCGGGCGGGTACGGCGATTGAGCAAAGGGGTTTTGAGCCGCACCTCGAGGTCGCGCAACTGATGCGACAGGGCGGATTGTGTGACATGCAGCCGCTCGGCGGCCTCCTGCAGGCTGCCGCCATCGCGGATAGCGCTCAGGGTTTCCAGATGTCGTATTTCCAGCATGTTTCACCAGTGGTCAGGAGGCGATGGGCAGTGGCTTGGTCCAGGCTGCGGTCGCCTCATTAATATGAATATTTTTCAACTAGAAGTTGTTGGATTTGATTTTGATTCAATCAATTATATCGGCACAATGGCTGTCTGTTGAGAAATATTCACTTATTGAGGCATCTGAATTGATTACCACTCATAATCTTGGGTTTCCGCGGATCGGAGCGCAACGGGAACTGAAACGCGCGCTGGAATCTTATTGGGCGGGCTCGCTGGGCCTGGAGGAACTGGAAGCCGTAGGGCGCCAGTTGCGTGTCAGGCACTGGGACGCACAGGCCCGGACCGGTCTGGCCTATGTTCCGGTTGGCGATTTTGCCTGGTACGACCAGATTCTCGAATGGACGGCGCTGCTGGGCGCTGTGCCGGCACGGTTTGGCCATCCCTCCGACCAGGATGTGGACCTTGATACGCTGTTTCGCATGGGCCGCGGCCGCGCGCCTAGCGGCCGACCCGCCGCAGCCTGCGAAATGACCAAATGGTTCGATACGAATTACCACTACATCGTGCCTGAGCTGGTGCCTGGGCAGGACTATCGCATTGCACGCAGCTATCTGTTCGATCAGGTGCGCGAAGCGCAGGCGGCAGGCTACAAGGTCAAGCCTGTCATACCCGGCCCCCTGACCTGGCTGTGGCTGGGCAAGGGGGACGCCTTTCCCAAGGGGGCTGGCGATGAAGGCAAGCTGGCACTGCTGGAAAGGCTGCTTCCTGTGTATAGGGAAGTGCTGCAACGACTGGCGGCGCAGGGTGTCGAGTGGGTGCAGATCGATGAACCCATTCTGGTGCTGGATCTGCCGCAGGCCTGGCGAGACGCATATGCCAGGGTATATCAGGCGCTGACAGGCGAGGGTGGCGTGCCGGACATTCTGCTGGCTACCTACTTCGGAAGTGTAGGCGATAACGCGGGCGTGCTTCGCGGGCTGCCCGTACAGGGGGTGCATGTGGATCTGGTCCGCGGGCCGGATCAGCTGGACGACGTGCTTGCCGCGCTGGAACCGGGGCAGGTGCTGTCTGTTGGCCTGATCAATGGCCGCAATATCTGGCGTACGGACATAGATCGGGCAGCGGCGCTGGTCACGCCGCTTTTTGCCGCTCGCGGCGACAAGCTTTGGCTCGCCCCCTCGTGCTCCCTGCTGCATGTGCCAGTGGATCTGGACAATGAGCAGGCGCTCGATGCGGAGCTCAAAAGCTGGCTGTCGTTTGCCTCCCAGAAGCTGGACGAGCTGCGCCTGCTGGCCGCCGCGGTTCAGGGTGAGCCTGATGCCGCCGCGCAGGAGGCGCTGGCCGCGCAGCGGGAGGCGCTGCGCAACCGGTCGGTTTCGATCCGGACACACAACCCTGCCGTACGCCAGCGCCTGGAGCAATCCCGGAGCCTGACGCGCGAACGCACCCCATTTGCGCAGCGTATTGCACAGCAGCAGGAAAAACTGGGCCTGCCGGCTTTTCCGACCACTACCATCGGTTCTTTCCCGCAAACCACCGAGATCCGCAAGGCTCGCCGGGACTGGAAGCAGGGGGCGCTGAGCGATGCGGCCTACGAAAAGGCCATGCAGGACGAAATCGAGCATGTGATCCGCTTCCAGGAGCGGGTGGGCCTGGATGTGCTGGTGCATGGCGAGCCCGAACGCAATGACATGGTCGAATATTTCGGCGAGCTGCTGGGCGGTTTTGCGTTTACACAAAATGGCTGGGTGCAGAGCTATGGATCGCGCTGCGTCAAGCCGCCTGTGATTTTTGGCGATGTCGCGCGTCCGGCGCCCATGACTGTGGGGTGGGCCTCCTATGCGCAGTCTCTGACCAAGCTTCCAGTCAAGGGCATGCTGACGGGGCCGGTCACGATTCTTCAGTGGTCATTCGTGCGCGACGATCAGCCGCGCGAAGCCACTTGCCGCCAGATTGCCCTTGCCCTGCGTGACGAGGTAAGCGATCTGGAGGCAGCCGGCATTGCGGTCATCCAGATTGACGAACCAGCGTTTCGCGAAGGCCTGCCTCTGCGCCGCGCGGACTGGCAGGCGTATCTGGACTGGGCGGTGGACTGCTTCCGCCTGAGCACCAGCGCGGTTCGCGACGATACGCAGATCCATACCCATATGTGCTATTCGGAGTTCAATGACATCATCCAGGCCATCGCGGCAATGGATGCGGATGTCATCACCATTGAAACGTCCCGTTCCAACATGGAGCTCCTGGGCGCTTTCGAAGATTTCCGCTACCCGAATGACATTGGGCCCGGCGTGTACGATATCCATTCGCCGAATGTGCCCAAGCTTGAGTGGATGGTGGATCTCATGAAAAAAGCCGCTGCGAAGCTGCCTGCGGAGCGTCTGTGGGTCAACCCGGATTGCGGCCTGAAGACCAGAGGCTGGGAAGAAACCGAGGCAGCACTGACCGCCATGGTCAAGGCTGCCCAGACACTGCGCTATACTTAATGGGTTTACCGCCAAATGCCAGTTTAGCCATTCATGCCTTTGCCTCCTCCCGAGACCGCGCGCGAACCGCTGCACACACGTGCCATACGTGTGAACTCGTTCGCGCGGGAGGACGGCTGCTGGGACCTCGAAGCAGAGCTTATCGACACCAAGGCGTATGACTTCGAGAAGCACGGCGGGATCCATCCCGCCGGCGCGCCTGTTCATCACATGCACCTGCGCGTCACGATCGATGACGAGTTCACCATCGTGGCCGCCGTGGCCGCTTACGACGCAGCGCCTTATGGGGAATCCTGTACGGCGATCGCGCCGGACTACAGCGGCCTGGTTGGCATGAACCTCCTTCGCAATTTCCGCAACGCGGTCAAGGCGCATTTTGCCAGGACCGCGGGCTGCACCCATCTGACCGAACTTTCCTACGTCTTGCCGACGGTGGCCGTGCAAAGCATGGCTAATCGGCGTCGTGAAGAGCGCGAGCAGGAACGCCTGTCCGGCGGGCGCGGCAAGCGCCCGTTCCAGCTGGACGGGTGCCATGCGCTGAGGACGGATGGCGCTGTCGTGCGGGAGTTCTATCCTGATTGGTATGAGGCTCCGGCGGAAGCAAAATGCAACTAGGCGGCACCCAATTGCGGGCTCAGGTGTCCTTCACCCGGCACGCGCTTTATTATTTCTACGTTCTGACAGGTAACAAATGAAAATTCACGAGTATCAAGGCAAGGAACTGCTGAAGAAATTTGGCGTCACCGTGCCGCGCGGAATTCCTGCTTTCTCGGTTGAAGAAGCAGTGGCCGCCGCGGAAAAGCTGGGAGGCCCGGTCTGGGTCGTCAAGGCCCAGATTCACGCCGGCGGGCGTGGCAAGGGCGGCGGCGTAAAGCTGGCCCGTTCAATTGACGAGGTTCGCACGCTGGCTTCGGAAATCCTGGGCATGCAGCTGGTCACGCACCAGACCGGTCCCGAAGGACAGAAGGTCGGCCGCCTGCTCATCGAAGAAGGCGCGGACATCAAGAAAGAATACTACGTGGGTATTGTCACCGACCGTGGGTCGCAGCGCGTGTGCGTGATGGCTTCGAGCGAGGGCGGCATGGAAATCGAAGTCGTCGCCGAGGAATCGCCCGAGAAGATTCTGAAGGTCTTTGTCGATCCCGCCAAGGGCCTGACCGACGATGAGGCGGCCGAACTGGCTCGCGGCATCGGCGTTCCCGATGCTTCGGTTGCCAAGGCAGCCGCCGAATTCCAGAAGCTGTACAAGGCATACTGGGACACCGATGCATCTCTGGCCGAGATCAACCCGCTGATCCTCACGGGTTCGGGCGATATCATCGCCCTGGATGCCAAGTTCAACTTTGATTCCAACGCGCTGTATCGTCACCCCGAGATCGTCGAATACCGCGATCTGGCCGAGGAAGATCCGGCTGAAGTCGAAGCCAGCAAGTTCGGCCTGGCCTACATCCAGCTCGACGGCAACATCGGCTGCCTGGTCAACGGCGCAGGCCTGGCCATGGCCACGATGGATACCATCAAGCTGTTCGGCGGCGAACCTGCCAACTTTCTGGACGTCGGTGGCGGCGCAACGGCCGAGAAGGTTACCGAAGCGTTCAAGATCATGCTGGCCAACAAGGGTGTCAAGGCCATCCTGGTCAATATCTTCGGCGGCATCATGCGCTGCGACGTCATTGCCGAAGGCGTCATCGCCGCGTGCAAGGCGGTGAACCTGACCGTGCCGCTCGTCGTGCGCATGAAGGGCACCAATGAAGAGCTGGGCAAGAAGCTGCTGGCTGAGTCGGGCCTGCCCATCATCAGCGCCGACACGATGGCCGAAGCCGCGACCAAGGTCGTAGCAGCTGCGAAATAAGAATTCTGAGGATTTTTAAATGTCGATTCTGATCAACAAAGACACCAAGGTCATTACCCAAGGGATCACCGGCAAGACCGGCCAGTTCCACACGCACATGTGCCGCGAATACGCAAACGGCAAGAATGCCTTTGTGGCCGGCGTGCATCCCAAGAAAGCGGGCGAAAACTTCGAGGGCGTGCCTATCTATGCCACCGTCAAGGAAGCCAAGGAAGCAACGGGCGCGACCGTGTCGGTCATCTATGTGCCGCCCGCGGGCGCTGCTGCCGCCATCTGGGAAGCCGTCGACGCCGACCTGGACCTGGTCATCTGCATTACCGAGGGCATCCCTGTGCGCGACATGCTCGAGGTGCGCAACCGCATGCGCGCCGAGAACAAAAAGACGCTGCTGCTGGGCCCCAACTGCCCTGGCCTGATCACGCCCGATGAGCTCAAGATCGGTATCATGCCGGGCCACATTTCCAAGAAAGGCCGCATCGGCGTGGTCAGCCGTTCCGGCACGCTTACGTACGAAGCTGTCGCCCAGCTTACCGAGCTTGGCCTGGGCCAGTCGACCGCCGTCGGCATTGGTGGCGACCCCATCAATGGCCTGAAGCACATCGACGTTCTCAAGCTGTTCAACGATGATCCCGATACCGACGCCGTTGTCATGATCGGCGAAATCGGCGGCCCCGACGAGGTCGAGGCTGCGCGCTGGGCCAAGGACAACATGAAGAAGCCGGTAGTCGGCTTCATCGCTGGTGTCACAGCGCCCGCGGGCAAGCGCATGGGCCATGCCGGCGCGCTGATTTCGGGCGGGGACGATACGGCGGATGCCAAGCTGAAGATCATGGAAGAGTGCGGAATCCGCACTACCCGCGATCCTTCCGAGATGGGCCGCCTGCTCAAGTCGGTTCTGTAATACAGGCCGGCGAGCGGCTGGCGTCTTCCGGCGCCGGCCTGTTGCGGTAACAGGCGGTACACAATGGCGAGCCTCGTTTGGGGCTCGCCGTATTTCACAAAGGCTGTCCAGGCATGGCTCGACATCGGCCCGGCAGCTGGCAGCAGCCGAGGCGACGCACATATAAAAAACCGTGCGCGCCACGGATAATCACGCAGTAACATGGTTTTGCATGAAGGGGGATCTTCATTCAAGGACACATGAAAAATGGATGTCGGTTCGACACACTTCTGGTTGGCCCTGCTCGAAATCATCTGGGTCAACATATTGCTGTCAGGCGATAACGCGGTAGTCATCGCGCTGGCTGCGCGTTCTCTGCCTCCCAAGCAGCAGCGCACTGCAATTATCTTTGGCTCCTCAGGCGCCATCGTGTTGCGCATCATCCTGACGATCGTCGCGGCACAGCTGCTGTTGCTGCCCTGGCTCAAGGTGATAGGCGGCCTGCTGCTGCTGTACATTGGCGTCAGCCTCTTGCTGCCTGAAGGCGACGATGACGGGCAGGCCAAGGAACATGGAAGCCTGCTTTCGGCGATTCGCACCATCCTGCTGGCCGACCTGGTCATGAGCCTGGATAATGTCGTTGCGGTTGCGGCCGCCGCGCATGGCAACCTGACGCTGCTGATCATTGGTCTGGCCATCAGCATCCCGCTGGTGATTTTCGGCAGCACGCTGCTGCTGAAGGTTATCGAGCGGCTGCCCATCATCGTATGGCTGGGCGCGGCCTTGCTGGGCTATATCGCAGGCGAGATGCTTGTCAGCGATCCTGCCCTTGTGGGTACTGTGGACGGGCTTTCCCACCAGTTGCACACATCGGTGCATCATCTGGCGGTATCCGTGGGCATAGCAGGGGCGATCATTGTGCTGGCCACGGGCAAGTTTTTCCGCGCCCGGGCGCTGGCGACGGACTGATTCCATTCCATTTCCGCGCGGCGCTCGCCTGACGCCGCGCAAGGCGCGTGGCGGGCTCATCAGTTATAGTAATACTCTTTGGTCTGCCCGCCTGTGCGCCCGCTTTTTCGAGGCTGCCGGCAGGCAGTCCCGGATTGGCTGGCGGCGCCTTGCGCCGAAGGAAACATCGAATGGGTCTTTTTAAATCTTCGACGGGCAAGAAGCCCTACGAATCTGGTCTGTCGCTGCTGCAGGGGCTGGGAATTCTGGCCGTCATCGGCATTATCGCCGCAGTCCTCATCAATTATTTCCGCTGACATCGCATGGTTGAAGCACCCAACAGGCTGGTCATTGCCACCCGGGCCAGTCGGCTTGCGCTGTGGCAGGCGGAGCATGTGCGCGATCGCCTGCGCGCGCAATACCCTGGCTGCGATGTCAGCCTGCTCGAGCTGACGACCCGGGGGGACCAGATCCTTGACCGCAGCCTCTCCAAGGTGGGGGGCAAGGGTTTATTCGTCAAAGAGCTCGAAACCGCGTTGCTTGATGGGCGGGCGGATCTTGCCGTGCATTCGCTCAAAGACGTGCCGGTGGACCTCGGCCCGCCGTTTTCCCTTCCGGTCATCATGGAGCGCGACGATCCCCGCGATGCCTTTGTATCCAACGATTACGACAGCCTGGAGGCATTGCCGACGGGCGCCGTGGTGGGAACATCCAGCCTGAGGCGTGAAGCGCAGCTGCGCCAGCGCCATCCGCATCTGGAAGTTCGGCCATTGCGAGGCAACCTGGATACGCGTCTGTCCAAGCTTGATCGTGGAGAATACGCTGCCATTATCCTGGCTGCGGCAGGCCTGCGCCGCCTCGGGCTGGAGGCGCGCATCCGCAGTCTGATCGCGCCGGCCCAAAGCCTGCCCGCAGCCGGGCAGGGCGCCCTGGGTATTGAGATTCTCGAGTCGCGCGCCGACCTGCGCCAGTGGCTGTCGCCGCTGGCCGATCCTGATACGACCGCTTGCGCCCTGGCCGAGCGGGCGGTGTCCAGGGTGTTGGGCGGTTCCTGCCAGGTTCCGCTGGCAGCCTATGCCCAGGCAGACGACGGCACGCTTACCTTGCAGGCATTGGTGGCTGAGCCGGACGGCTCGCGCATCCTGTCAACCGAAATCAGCGGCCCGGCAGCTCAAGCCGAAAGCCTGGGCGAGCGTGCTGCGCAAGCTCTGCTCGGGCAGGGCGCCAGGGCCATTCTGGACAGGCTCGTGGCGCCAGGCGCCGGCAAGTCCTGAAAGAGGTCGGCGTGCCCGCGGCGAACTTCCTCTCGTGCGCGGTGCTGACGCGACCGGATGACAGAAACCGTTCGCTGGCCAGCATGCTGGAGACGCGAGGCGTGCAGGTGCTGCAGGCTCCCGCGCTGAATATTTCCCGCATACCCGGTGCCGTCGGTGCGAGACAGGCGCCCGCATGCTACGACATGGCTGTTTTTGTCAGTGGTAACGCGGTGCGCGCCTATCTGCAGGCCCTGGACGAGATGGGGCTGCAGGAATGGCCCGGCACAACCATCGCCGCGGCGGTGGGCGCCGGAACAGGGCAGGCGCTGCGCGACAGCGGGCGGATCCCGCAAAGCATGATTCTTTATCCGGATCCCGCCCTGGGTGGCCAGGATTCGGAAAGCCTGTGGTCCGCATTGGCGGATCGGCTGGATGCCTTGCGGCGCGTGCTGATCGTGCGTGGATCTTCAGGCCGCGAGTGGCTGGGCCAGCGTCTGGAGGCTGCGGGCATTTCCGTCGAGAGGCTGGCCGTGTATCAGCGCAGTCCTGCAATCTGGACGCAGCGCGAGCGGTCAGCGCTCGAAGCCATGTTCGTGTCCGGCAAGCCGTGCGTATTTCTTCTCACGAGCGGGGAGGGCGTTGAGGCCGTGCATGACAACATGCGGCGCCTGGGTCTGGAGCGCCAATGGGCGCAGGCCCGTTTCGTTGTCATTCACGAGCGCATCGCCGCCCGCTTACAATCCGTGCTCGCGGCTTCTGGTAAGGTGGAGCCGCCAGTGGTAAAAATATGTCAGCCAGGCGATGAGCCGGCACTGCAGGCCATTCTTGCGCTGGCATCGCATACAGCAAGCTCCTAGGATTACAATCGCGCCATGACAGAAAAAAATACAGAGCTCCCGCAAAAAACGCCACCGACAACGCAGCCCGAAGCGCCCAGGCCCGGTGCATCCTTGCCTGAGGCTGGCGGCGGCAGCCCGGCAAAGGCTTCAACCTCTGCTCAGCCTGGCGTCTCTGGCCCTGCGACCGCCAAGACAGGGGCTTCGGGTTCCGCGCCTGCCAACCCGGGCGACGCAGCCGCGCCCGCGGGTGCAGCCAAGGCCGGCGCGGCAAAGCCTGCGGCTTCGGGATCCGCTTCGAATGGGGGAACCCCTCCCCGAAACCCATCCGCGCCAAAGAAGCGCGGCGTGGCCTGGGTTGCTTTCTTCATTGCCTTGCTGATTGCGGTCATACTGGCCATCGCATTGTGGTATCAGCATCGCCAGTTCGGTTCGATGACGGCGCAGCTGCAGCAAGAGGCAGGTTCGAGCGCCGCGGCTGCCCGGCAGGCCGGCCAGCAGGCGGAGCAGGCCTTGGCCCAGGTACGGCATCAGGCTGACGAGCTTGTCGAGCTGCGAGGCTCGCTTGAAGCGTCACGCAATCAGGTCGATGACTTGCAGCGTGCCTTCCAGCTCATCACGGACAGCGGGTCCGAGCTTGTGCTGATCAATGATGTCGATCACTTGGTGACGATTGCCCAGCAGCAGCTGCAGCTCGGCGGCAATGTCGCCAACGCCATTATCTCGCTTGAAACAGCCCAGGCCCAGCTGGCCCGCGCCAACCGGCCGGGGCTGGCGTCCCTGCAGCAGGCCATCAATGGCGATCTGGGCAAGCTGCGCGCGGCGTCGACCATAGATGTCGCGCTGCTGTCGTCACAGCTCGAGGAGTTCGGCAATCTCGTCAGCCAGGCGCCCTTGATGGTGCCTGACGACGCGGCGCCAGAACCGGTGGAGCAGGCTTCGCAAAACGCTCAGCCTGCCACTGTGGATACTGCCGGCAGCGCTTCGGATGCAGGCGCGTCATGGTGGCAATCCGCTTGGCATAAGGCCAGCGCGTGGTCGCGCGACACCTGGAGCGCCCTAGGCAAAGACTTGGGCTCTTTTATCAACGTTCGCCGTATCGACGACGAGTCAGCCTTGCTGATGTCGCCTGACCAGGCCTCGCGGTTTCGCGAGAATCTGCGCCTGCGCATCATGACCGCGCAACTGGCGCTCATGATGCGCCAGCCAGGGATATGGGAATCTGAGACGGATGCGCTGCTGGAAGCAGTCGAGCGCCGTTATGATCCCCAGTCTGGCCAAACCCGGCAGGCGCTCAAGCTGGCGCGGCAGTTTGCCGATACGCCCATCGATGTGCGCATGCCTACGGTAGACAACAGTTTGCGTGCGATCGAAGCCTTGCGGGCGGAGCGCGACCAGAAGGCCGAAGGCAATGCCGTCGGGGAAGACGATGCGCAGGGGCCGAACGCCGCTGGCGCCCCTGAAGAGGCGCCCGAAGGCTCTGATGCCTCGCCGGATGCGCAGTCCGGAGAGGAGCCCGGTGAAGAGCCTGCACAGATGCCCGATACGCAGGCTCCGGAAGATGCTCCGGCCTCGGCCGGCCCGGATGGGGGCGTGTCGCAGAGCGTCACGACTGCGCGCTTTTCTTTGAACCAGTCGTAAGGGTAGCGCCATGAAAACCTGGTTCTGGACGCTGGTCGTATTCATAGGCGCGGTTGCGCTGGCGCTGGTGTTGCGCGAGCATGCCGGCAATGTGCTTATTATTGCCCAGCCATGGCGGATCGAGCTTTCGTTGACGCTGGCGGTGCTGCTGTTGATTGCCGCCTTCGTTGTCCTGTATATCATATTGAGAGTGCTGGCCTGGATAGGCGGCGGCCCCGAGCGCTTTCGCTCCTGGCGCTCGCTGCGCTCCGAGAAGCGTGATCACGACCTGCTGGAAAGCGGCTGGATCAAGGTGCTGGAAGGCCGTTACGCCGACGCCGACAAGGATCTTGCAAAGCTCATCGGACGTACGCGTTCGGGTGGCAGGCGGGTGCTCGCAGGTCTGGCTTCCGCGCGCGCCTCGCACCAGCTTGGCGAGTTCTCGCGGCGCGACGAGGCGCTGGCGCTAGCGTCGTCCAGCGCCAAGGATAACCCCAGGTTGCGCGAGGCCACAGCTATCGTCGCGGCTGAAATGTACCTGGACCAGCACCGCCCGCAGGATGCGCTTGATCTGCTCAAGCCGTTGCAGGACGCCAGCTCGCCGCAGCTGCAGTCCACGCATTTGCTGCTGCGGGCTCACAGGCAGCTGCACGATCACGAACGTATCTACGAGTTGACGCGGCTGCTGGCCCGGCGCGGGGCTATCGAGAAAACCGAAGCGCGCCAGCTGATCGAGACGTCCGCTGCGGCGCGCCTGCAGGCAGGCGGCAAGGAGTCCTTCAAGGCGATCTGGGGCGACCTGAAATCCGACGAGCGCAACTTGCCCGACATCGCGCTTGCTGGCGCCGGCATACAGTCGGCAGCGGGCAACCTCGACGAGGCGGCGAAGATTCTCGAGTCCGCGCTGGATGCCAGGCTGGATTCAAGGCTGCTCAGCGCATACGCCCAATGCCCGGCGGAGCAGGTGCAGCGCCGCCTGAGCAAGGCGGAAGGCTGGCTCAAGGCGCATCCCGACGATCCGGCGCTGCTGGCTGCGCTGGGCAAGCTGTGCCTGACCGGCGAGCTGTGGGGGCAGGGCGAGCGTTATCTGCTGCGCAGCATGAAATTACGCAGCGACATGCGTATCCATGCTCTTTTGGGCAGCCTCTATGACAGCCTTGGCAGAACAGGCGACGCCATGCATCACTGGCGCCTGGCCGCGGGCGTGGTCGGGGCGCTGCCCGTGCTGCCTGTACTGAATCGTTCGCTGCCGGCGGCAGACATGCACAATGATCCGACGCTGGTGGATGCGGACGTGCTCCGGCAGGCGCAGGTGCTGCGCGACATGCCGGCCCCCATGGCCGCCAGCGCCGCGGACTTTTTCGATGCCGAGGACGGTGGCCGGGACGAGCGTGCCGCCGGCACGGAATCGGCTGCGGCAGCCTCGGCGGCATCCGGCAATATTGCGACATCCGGCGATAACGCGGGGCTTGACGAATATTTCGACAGCGCTCCCATACCGGGCGTGGATTTGTCGGAAGTGCCGGACCCCGCCGGGCGGAGCAAGCGGCGAGACTGATTATCCTTCCCTATCCAAACAGCATTTCTATCAAGGCAAAACCAAGCATGAGCTTAGACCGAGTACCCGCCGGCGCAAAACTGCCGGATGAATTCAATGTCATCATCGAAATTCCAATGAACGCCGATCCGGTCAAGTACGAGGTCGACAAGGAGAGCGGAACGGTCTTCGTCGACCGGTTCATGCTCACCGCCATGCACTATCCGTGCAACTATGGCTATATTCCCCAGACGTTGTCGCTCGACGGCGACCCGGTCGACGTGCTGGTGCTGGCCCCATTTCCTGTTCAGGTCGGCTCAGTCATTCGCGCGCGCGCCATCGGTGTGCTCAACATGGAAGATGAGGCGGGCAGTGATGCCAAGCTGCTCGCCGTGCCTGCCGACAAGCTGTACCCGCCGTACAGCAAGATCAAGTCCGTGCAGGATGTGCCCGAGCTGGATCTGGCGCGCATACAGCACTTCTTCGAGCACTACAAGGACCTCGAAAAGGGCAAGTGGGTCAAGGTGCAGGGTTGGGACGGTCCCGAGGCCGCGCGCAAGGAAATCAGTGAAAGCGCACAGCGCTACGTGGCAGGGGGCCAATAGCATGGATACGGTTATTCCTTTTCCCGAAGCCGCCGCGCTGCCCGTTGCGGGCTCAAGCGCGGTATTCCCCGTGCGGCGGGTCTATTGTGTCGGCCGCAACTATGCCGAGCATGCCAAGGAAATGGGCTTCACGGGACGTGAGGATCCCTTTTTCTTCTGCAAGCCGGCCGACGCTCTGCTGACAGTCGCCGACGGCCAGGAAGGCGAGATGGCATATCCGCCACGTACGTCGAACCTGCATTTCGAGGTCGAGCTGGTGGTTGCCCTGGGCAAGGGCGGACGCAATCTCACGCCTGAGCAGGCCGCTGAATGCGTATGGGGTTATGCCATTGGCCTGGACATGACGCGCCGCGACCTGCAGGGCGAGGCCAAGAAGCTTGGCAGGCCCTGGGAAGTGGGCAAGGGTTTTGACCAGTCTGCCCCCATTGGCCCGCTGCACGCTCGCGAGAAGGTCGGGACGCTGGACAGCGGCGCCATTACGCTCAGCACGAATGGACAATTGCGGCAGTCCGGAGATCTGTCGCAGATGATCTGGAATGTGGCTGAGTCCATTGCCTATCTGTCTGGCCTGTTTGAGCTCAAGGCCGGCGACATTGTTTTCACTGGAACGCCCGAAGGCGTAGGCCCGGTAGTCTCGGGAGACCATATGGTCGCCGCGATTGACGGCCTGGGCGAACTGCGCGTCAAGGTGGGCGAACCGGCCTGACGCGATAAAGGGAGTATCGGCAATCTCGCCTGGTGAAACGCGCCAGGGTCAGATTGCCCTAAGCCCGCCAATCGTGAGCAGCATTCCCGGAGCTGGGCACAGGCCCAGGTCTCCCGGGGAGCGCTCAGGGTTGGCGGGCTTTTCTTTGCTCCGCGTTTTTGCGCTGCATCCGGGACGCGCGGGTGTGGACGCAAGCCCTGTAATCCAATGGTCATGCCTGGTTAACAGCTTGGTCATATGCGCTTTCTAACATGTCTGGCATCAATCGTGATCATACCTGGCAGACGGGAGCGCATATATGGATGCAGTCATTCGTATCGATAGGCTGAACAAGTGCTTTGGCGGCAAGCAAGTGCTGTTCGATCTCGCGCTGGATGTTGGTCCGGGCGAAATGGTGGCGCTGATCGGCCCGTCCGGCTCGGGCAAGTCGACGTTGATGAGGCATCTGAGCGGGCTTGCCTGCGCGGATCGCAGTGACGGGAGCCTGGTGCGCGTACTTGGGCGCACTGTGCAAAGCCATGGCCGACTGGACCGGCGGGTTCGAAGCGTACGCGCCGATATCGGCTATGTCTTCCAGCAATTCAACCTCATTGGGCGCCTGAGCGTCTTGAGCAACGTACTCATGGGGCGGCTGGGCCGCATTCCGCGCTGGCGCGGCACGTTGGGGCGTTTCAGCGGGCATGACAAGGCGTTGGCCATGGCTGCGCTGGAGCGGGTCGGTCTGGCGGATCGTGCCTGGCAGCGCGCTTCGACGCTTTCGGGCGGCCAGCAGCAGCGCGTTGCCATTGCGCGCGCCCTGGCGCAGGAAGCAGAGCTGATACTGGCCGATGAGCCTATTGCCTCGCTTGATCCCGAATCGGCGCGCAGAGTCATGGATATCCTGCGTGACATCAATGAAGCCGACGGCAAGACCGTTGTGGTCACCCTGCATCAGGTTGATTACGCGCTGCGCTATTGCGAGCGCGTGGTGGCCCTCAAGGCAGGCCGCATCCATTTCGACGGCGCCGCGGATCTGCTCACCGAGCCGCTCTTGAACCAGCTTTATGGCGGCGATCCCAATGCTTCCCTGCTTCTTCCCGCTGCAGCACGCCGACGCAGTCCCGCCGTGGAGCTGGTGCTGGCCGCTGCCTGATTATCTTCGCGCCATGGAAGCGGCGCATCATACTTCTGGAGTATTCCAATGTTCAAACACATGCGCCGTGTCCTGATGGCAACAGCTCTGGCAGCCCTGGCATTTCAGGGCGCAGCCCAGGCCGAATCGGCCGACAGGCTCAATTTCGGCATTATCTCGACGGAGTCCTCACAGAACCTGAAAAGCATGTGGGAGCCTTTTCTGGCGGATATGAGCAAAAAGACCGGCATGGAGATCAAGGCATTCTTCGCCCCCGACTATGCCGGGATCATCCAGGGTATGCGGTTCGGGAAAGTGGATGTCGCCTGGTACGGCAACAAATCCGCCATGGAAGCGGTGGATCGGGCGGGCGGCGAGGTTTTTGCCCAGACCGTTGCCGCCGACGGATCGCCGGGCTACTGGAGTATCCTGATTGCTCACAAGGACAGCCCCATCAATTCCGTACAGGATATGCTGGCCAACGCAGGCGACCTGAGCTTTGGAAACGGCGACCCCAATTCCACGTCTGGCTATCTTGTTCCGGGATACTACGTATTCGCCAAGAACAATGTGCTGGCTGACAAGATATTCAAGCGCACGCTCAACGCAAGCCACGAGGTCAATGCGCTCAGCGTGGCCAACCGGCAGGTCGATGTGGCGACATTCAATACCGAGGGAATGGATCGCCTGGAAAAGACCAATCCGGAAAAAGCCGCCCAGCTCAAGATTATCTGGAAGTCGCCCCTGATCCCCGCAGACCCTATCGTATGGCGCAAGAACCTGCCCCAGGAAACCAAGGACAAGCTGCGCGAATTCTTTGCCGCCTATGGCGCGGATGAAAGAGAAATGAAAGTGCTGGCTGGTCTGCAGTGGGGCCGCTTCCGCAGCTCCACCGATGATCAGCTGCTGCCTATCCGTCAGCTCGAATTGTTCAAGACGCGAAGCCAGATGCTGGCTGACAAGACCCTGAGCGACACTGATCGGCAGGCGCGCGTCAGCAAGATCGATGCGGATCTGGAGAAGCTGTCCGAGCGCATGGCGGCGCTCGAGAAAAACGAGAGCAAGGTAGCGCGGGCAAACTGAGTGTACGCAAGGGCCTGTGGACTGTCATATGGCCGGCGTCCAGCCCCAGCAGCGTAAGCCGGGGCGGTTTTGGTGGAGTGGGGAGTGACTATGATCGCGCGTGCGGGCGCCTCTGTGGCGCCGCCCAAGCGTTCCTGGCTGGAATGGCTGGGCTGGATGCTGCTTGTCGCGGCGCTTGCCTGGGCATGGAAGGGTGCGGAGATGAATCCGGCCATGCTCTGGCGCGACAGTGGCAATATGAAGGAGTTCGCGGCGGATTTCTTTCCTCCCGATTTCCAGTACTGGCGGCAGTATCTGTCGGAAATGCTGGTAACCATACAGATCGCTTTGTGGGGCACGGCGCTGGCCATCATATGCTCGATTCCCCTGGGCATACTCTGTTCAGAAAACATTACCCCGTGGTGGCTCTGCCAGCCCGTCAGGCGCCTGATGGACGCTTTCCGCTCCATCAATGAAATGGTGTTTGCCATGCTGTTCGTCGTTGCCGTGGGGCTGGGGCCCTTCGCGGGTGTTATGGCGCTGTTTGTCGGCACGACGGGCGTGCTGGCCAAACTTTTTGCCGAAGCTGTCGAGGCCATCGAAATCGGGCCCGTCGAGGGCGTGCGCGCCAGCGGCGCCAGCGGCCTGCAGGAGGTGATCTATGGCGTGATACCGCAGGTGCTTCCGCTCTGGATCTCATACGCCCTGTATAGATTTGAGTCCAACGTGCGTTCGGCAACCGTTGTGGGCATGGTGGGAGCCGGAGGTATCGGCGTCACGCTCTGGGAGGCCATACGTGGGTTCCAGCTTGCCCAGACATGTTCCATTCTGATCATCATCATTGTTGCAGTCAGTGCGATCGACATTCTGTCGCAGCGCCTTCGCAAGTACTTCATATGAGCACTCAGGATACACAGGAAAATCGGTCGCCGGAAAGACGGCAGGCATGGATGCGGGTTCTGGCACGGGCCGGCCAGGAGCTTTTTGCCTACGAAAGCATATTGCGCGATCGTGGCTATCACTACGTGCGACGCCCCGAAACCGGCATGGTCATGGTTCGCGGACGTATGGGTGGTGATGGCGCGCCTTTCAACCTGGGCGAGATGACGGTTACCCGCTGCGTCATTCAGCTTGATGACGGCAGCACAGGCTACAGCTATGTGACGGGACGCTCGGTGAGGCAGGCGGAACTGGCTGCGATCGCCGATGCGCTGCTGCAGGGAGCCGAGACAGCACGCTGGCATGAGACGCTGATTGCTCCGCTGAAGGCCAGCCAGGACGCCTGTTTTGCCCGGCGCAATACCCAGGCACAGGCGACACGGGTTGAGTTTACGACCATGCTCCGGGGGGAAGGATGATGCGGGACAGTTTGCTGCGCGAGGCGTTCGCCGATCCTGTTGCGGATGCGCAAGGCGTTTTCCGTCTGGCGCTTGCCGCCATGTCGGAGCCAGGCACTGTGCATGAGACCACGGTGCCGGCGTCCGCGCCGGACATGCTGGCGCCTGCGACCTATGCGCTGTGTCTGACGCTCTGCGATAACGATACGCCCGTCTGGCTGGCGCCGGCACTGGATGCGCCGGACCTGCGTGCCAATCTCGCCTTTCATTGCGCCAGCCCGGTTGTACGCGACCCAGGCCATGCCATGTTTGCCTTTCTGACACTGGACGACCTCGGCCAGCTCGATCGCTTCAACGCGGGGAACGACAGGGATCCGCATGACGCCTGCACTGTGATTATCCAGCTGGGCAGTCTGAGCGGGGGGCGGGACACGCACTGGCAAGGACCAGGCATATGTGGCGGGCGCGAGATGCATTTGCCCGTGCCCGCCTCGTTCTGGACACAACGTGCTTCGCTGGCGTTTCCCCGCGGGCTTGATTTCTTTTTCACCGCGGGCCGGCAACTGGCTGGCCTGCCGCGCAGTACCCGGGTGCGGCATGCTGTGCAGGAGGTGTACTGATGTATGTCGCAGTCAAAGGGGGAGAGACCGCCATCGATAATGCGCATGCGCTGCTGGCCATTCGCCGTCGCGGCGATCCGGCCGTGCCGCCGCTTTCCGTCGCGCAGATTCGCGAGCAGATGCCGATGGCAGTGGCACGTGTCATGAGTGAAGGCTCGCTGTACGACAGAGACCTGGCGGCTCTGGCCATCAAGCAGTCGGCAGGCGACATGATCGAAGCCATTTTTCTGCTGCGGGCCTACCGCACGACCTTGCCCCGTTTCATGTCCACAGTGCCTGTTGATACAGGCAACATGCAGGTCGAGCGCCGCATATCGGCAACCTTCAAGGATCTGCCAGGTGGCCAGATGCTGGGCGCCACTTTCGACTACACCCATCGGCTGCTGGATTTCAGCCTGCTCGATGAAGAGGCGAACGAAGCGGACGCGGCGCCCGAGCGGCCCCTGGAACAGCTTTCGGCACAGCCGGCACCAATTCCGCGTGTGGCGGAGTTGCTTGCCGAGGAGGGCTTGCTGGACCAGGAGCGTGACAGCGCGGCTCCCGTGCCCGATATCACGCGCGCGCCTCCTGATTTCCCCAGCTCGCGGGCTCAGCGGTTGCAGACGCTTGCGCGGGGAGATGAAGGCTTTCTGCTGGCCCTGGGGTATTCGACCCAACGCGGCTATGGGCGCAACCATCCTTTCGCGGGCGAAATACGCATCGGCCTTGTCGAGGTCTGGATAGAGCCCGAGGAGCTGGGCTTTCCGGTCCCGATAGGCGATATGGAGCTGACTGAGTGCGAAATGATCAATCAGTTTGTGGGCGGCGATGAGCGGCCGCCCCGGTTCACGCGCGGCTATGGCCTGGCGTTTGGCAATTCGGAGCGCAAGGCAATGGGCATGGCGCTGGTCGACCGCGCCTTGCGGGCAGTGGAATACGAAGAGGATATCGAGTCTCCCGCGCAGCAGGAGGAGTTCGTGCTCATGCATTGCGACAACGTCGAAGCCGCCGGCTTCGTCGCGCATTTGAAGCTGCCTCATTATGTGGATTTCCAGTCGGAGCTCGCTCTGATCCGCAAGCTTCGCCGGGAGCGCAATGCCTCTGGCAAAGATAGCGGGGAAACGGCCGAGGAATCGCGGGCAGCGATGTCTGTGCGCAAGGCGAGATCCTCCGAACAGGCTGAAAAGGAGTATGCGGCATGACGCTTGCGCAAGTAGAACACCCTGCGCCTTCGCAGTCAGGCGGGTACAACTTTGCCTATCTGGATGAGCAGACCAAACGCGCCATTCGCCGGGGCCTGCTGAAGGCCGTTGCCATTCCGGGCTACCAGGTGCCTTTTGGCGGCAGGGAAATGCCCTTGCCTTACGGTTGGGGTACCGGCGGCATGCAAGTCACGGCTGCGGTCCTGGGTCACGACGATGTGCTCAAGGTCATAGACCAGGGGGCGGACGACACAACCAACGCGGTTTCCATTCGGCGCTTTTTCATGCGTACGGCAGGCGTGCGCACGACAGAACGCACGACCGAGGCGGATATTATCCAGACGCGCCACCGTATTCCCGAAACGCCTTTGCGCAAGGGACAGATCGTCGTGTTTCAGGTGCCTATCCCCGAGCCGCTGCGCTTCATCGAGCCTTCGGACTCGGAGACCCGCACCATGCATGCCTTGAACGACTACGGCGTGATGCATGTGAAACTGTATGAGGACATCGCCAGGTATGGCCATATCGCCACTGCCTACGCGTATCCCGTCATGGTTGACGAACGCTATGTGATGGATCCTTCGCCCATACCGAAGTTTGACAATCCCAAGCTGCACATGAGCCCGGCCTTGATGCTGTTTGGTGCGGGGCGTGAAAAGCGCCTCTATGCCTTGCCGCCGTATTGCCCGGTAGTCAGCCTGGATTTCGAAGACCATCCCTTCGAAGCGCCAGTCTGGGACCAGGCCTGCGCATACTGCGGCAGCACTTCCTCATACCTGGATGAGCTTATTGTCGATGATCATGGCACGCGCCAGTTCATTTGTTCGGACACGGATTACTGCAGCGGGCGCTGCGGACACAGGCAGGAGGCTTGAGACTATGACGGCCATTCTTTCGGTCCGCAATCTGACCCGGCTCTATGGCCCGGACACGGGCTGCCAGAATATCAGCTTTGATCTGTATCCCGGAGAGGTCCTGGGGGTGGTGGGAGAATCCGGATCCGGCAAGTCGACGCTGCTCGGCATGCTGTCGGGCCGGCAGCAGCCGGATACGGGAACCGTTGTGTACAGGAGCGCGGATGGAACGCCGGTCGATATCTACCAGGCCAGCGAAGCCCGGCGCAGGACGTTGCTGCGCACGGAATGGGGCTTTGTCGAACAGAATCCGCGTGACGGCCTGCGCATGGGCGTCTCGGCAGGCGCCAATATCGGCGAACGCCTGATGGCGCAGGGCGCGCGCCATTATGGCGAGCTGCGCAAGGCCGGCCTGTCGTGGCTGTCGCAGGTCGAGATTGATCCGCTTCGCATAGACGACCTGCCGCGCACCTTCTCGGGCGGCATGCAGCAGCGGCTGCAGATTGCCCGTAACCTGGTTTCCAGCCCACGCCTGCTGTTCATGGATGAGCCTACCGGCGGGCTGGACGTGTCTGTCCAGGCGCATCTGCTCGACCTGCTGCGCGGCCTGGTCCGGGACTTGGGCCTGGCAGTCGTTATTGTTACCCATGATCTGGCCGTGGCCAGGCTGCTCGCTGATCGGCTTATCGTGATGCGCCGTTCGCGTATCGTCGAAACAGGGCTGACAGACCAGATACTGGACGACCCCCAGCACGCCTATAGCCAGCTGCTGGTGTCTTCTGTCTTGCAACCTTGAGGAGCGATGATGAAATCAGTCATGCAGGTTCGCGGCCTGGACAAGACATTCACGCTGCATCAACAGCATGGCGTTGTGCTCGACATCCTGCACGGTCTTGAGTTTGACGTGCATGCCGGCGAATGCCTTTTGTTGCATGGCCGCTCCGGAGCGGGCAAATCCACCCTGCTGCGTACCCTGTACGGGAACTATCTGCCAGTCGCGGGAAGCATACGGGTGCTGCATGATGGGAAGATGATGGAAATGGTGGGCGCCGAGCCGCGCCTGACATTGTCGCTGCGCCATCGGACGCTGGGCTATGTCAGCCAGTTCCTCCGCGTCATTCCCCGTGTCGGCTGCATTGATGTCGTGATGGAGCCCGCGCTGGAGCGGGGCGTGCCCGCCGAGCTTGCCCTGGAGCGGGCGGCATCGCTGCTGCAGCGTCTGGGCATCAGCGAGCGGATGTGGACCTTGTCTCCCTCGACCTTTTCCGGCGGTGAGCAGCAAAGGGTCAATATCGCACGCAGCTTTGTCGTGGAATGGCCGATTCTGCTGCTGGACGAGCCAACCGCCTCGCTGGACGACGCCAACAGGGAGGTGGTGCTGGAGTTGGTCAGCGAGGCCAAGGCCCAGGGTTCCGCGCTGGTCGCCATTTCCCACGACGAGAAAACGCGCATGGCCATTGCCGACCGCTATCTCGACATGAACAATAGGGAGCACGCTGATGCCTGCTGAGCAGATCTTCACCAATGCCCGCATCGTGACTGCCAATGAGGTGATCAAGGGCACGCTGTGCACGCGCGGCGATCGCATCCATGATGTCAGCGCGGGGCAATGCAGCCTGCCCGGTGCGCAGGACCTGGACGGCGATTACATACTGCCGGGGTTTGTCGAACTGCACACCGACAATCTGGAAAAATTCATGAACCCCAGGCCGGGGGTGGATTGGCCTTCGCAGTCCGCCGTCTTTGCGCACGATGCGCAGGTTGTCTCGGCAGGCATCACAACAGTATTCGACGCCATCTCTATCGGCGATGTCAGCCCGCAGGGCAACCGCCTGCGCCAGTTGCCGGCGATGCTCGATGCCATCGAAACTGCTGGCCATAGCGGCCACATGCGGGCGGAGCACAGGCTGCACCTGCGCTGCGAGGTGAGCCATGAGAAAACGCTGGGCATATTCAACGAGCTGGTTGAGTCTCCCCTTGTGCAGCTCGTATCGCTGATGGATCATTCGCCGGGCCAGCGCCAGTTCGTCAAGATAGAAAAATATCGCCAGTACTACCAGGGCAAGTACCACCTGTCTGACATGGAAATGGATCAATTCATCGACATGCACCAGGAGAACTCCCGGCGTTATAGCGCCCAGTACCGCGACAGTATTGTGCAGGCTTGCCGGCAGCGCCTGCTTTCCGTTGCAAGCCATGACGACGCCACGGTGGAGCACGCGCGCGAATCAGCGGAATACGGCATGACAATCGCAGAATTTCCAACAACGCTCGAAGCGGCGAACGCCAGTCACCGGTTTGGTCTGAAAGTGCTGATGGGGGCGCCCAACATCGTGCGCGGAGGTTCGCATTCCGGCAACGTCGCCGCGTCCATGCTGGCAACGGAGGGCATCCTGGATATTCTGTCCAGCGACTATTATCCGGCGAGCCTGCTGCAGGCTGCCGGGAGGCTGTCCAGTGACATTCCCGGCTATGATCTGCCGCGCGCCATTGCCACCATCAGCCTGGCGCCAGCCCAGTCCGCCGGGCTTGATGACCGGGGCCAGATCCATCCCGGGCTGCGCGCTGATCTGGTGCGGGCACGAACCCATGACAGCAATCTTGTAGTGGGGCAGGTCTGGCGCGGCGGCATACGGGTGTTTTGATGCCTGGACGCCTGATCTACCTCATGGGTGCGTCCGGTGCAGGCAAGGACACGGTGCTGCGAGGCGTGCTGCGTCTCATGGGTAGCCGGGCTTTCCTTGCTCCCAGGGTCATTACAAGAGACGCTTCGATCGCTGACGAAGGCGCCTTGCCCGTGACGGATGATGAGTTCCGGCAGATGGAGGCAGCCGGGCTGCTGGCGCTTTCCTGGCGGGCAAACGGGCTGGCATACGGCGTTCTGCGCCACGTGGACGAGCGGCTTGCTGCAGGGCAGGATGTCTTTGTGAACGGTTCGCGCGCGTATCTCGAGGCTGCCCGAGCCAAGTATCGCGACCTTGTGCCTGTGTTGCTGCTTGCGGACCCCGAGGCGCTGCATGCGAGGCTCGTGCGGCGCGGGCGCGAGAATGAAGTCGAGATCGCGGCCCGCATGGCCCGCAACAGCATGCTGCAGGATCGGGCCGATATCCTGGCCGAGCCCATGCTGCGCATCGATAACAGCGGCGATCCGGCCAAGGCGGTTCATGTCCTGTATACTCAGCTGCAGCAATGGCCTCACGGCGCCTGAACACCGCAAATGTTTTGCTATGCAACTGACACTGCTCGGTACGGGCGACGCCGCCCAGACGCCCGTCTATAACTGTACCTGCCGGGCCTGCGAACGGGCGCGGCTCGAGCCGCGCCATCGCCGCGGCCCATGCTGCGCCCTTGTCGATACAGGCCAGTCTCGCTGGCTTATCGATGCCGGCCTGCCAGACCTGGCCGAACGCTTCCCGCCTGGCTCTTTCAACGGCATATTGCTGACGCATTATCACGCGGATCATGCTCAGGGCCTGCTTCATTTGCGCTGGGGCAAGGGCATGCAGCTGCCCGTGCTGGGGCCGCCCGACCCCGATGGCCTGGCTGATCTGTACAAGCACCCGGGGATACTTGATTTCTCGGTGAGTCCGGTGCCGTTCGAGGGGTTCTTCCTGAAAGACCTTCATGTCATACCTGTGCCGCTCTCCCATTCTCGCCTCACCTATGGCTATGTAATCGAGCATGCAGGCGCGCGTCTGGCTTATCTTACTGATACCGTCGGCCTGCCCGAAGCGGCTGCCGCCTTCCTGCAAGCCCGTCCCTTGGACCTGCTCGTACTTGACTGTACCCACGCGCCTGCGCAGGCCGCGCCCCGCAATCACAATGACCTGACGCGCGCGCTCGAGACCGTTGATCAGTTGCGTCCGGCATCCGCAGTGCTGACGCATGTAAGCCATGAGCTTGACGCCTATCTGATGGGTGGGCTTGACGCTGCGCTCGGAGCCATGGCGGGCAACGTGTCCGTGGCGGCGGACGGGGATGTGATCGTTCTGCCCTGAATCGCTGATCTTTCACATGCCCAGGCCAGCGAGGCAGTTTCGTCCGCCTCGGCTACTCCGAATTTTTCTGCTGCCTGAACGCAGGCAAACTGTGTGCTCTCTTCGTTCTCAGGGAGCTCATCTTGCGTGATCAATATCATTCTCAGAAGGGCCAGGGCATGACGGAATACGTCATCGTCGTGGCGTTGGTGGCTGTAGCCGCCATTGCTGTCTACCAGTCTTTCGGCCAGGTCGTCAGGTCGCAAACCGCGGCGATGGCGCGTGAGCTCGCCGGGGAAGACGGCACGCGCCAGACCCGTGCCGCACGGTCGGCCGCCGATTCCGCCGCATCCCAGAGCTCGGCCAGAACGCTCAAGTCTTTCACCGGGAACGCAGAGCGGGCACGATGAGGTGCGCATCACACCTATCGCAAGCAGCGCAGCGCGGCCAGGCGCTTGTCCTTGGCATGCTGCTCGCAGGCCTTCTTTCTGTGGCGCTGATGCGCTACTTTGCAGTTGGCCAGGTTGCGGGCGCGCGAGCCAGGCAGCTTCATGCCCTGGACGCTGCCGCGTATAGCGGAGCCCTGGTGCAGGCTCGCGCGCTGAACATGCTGTCCCATATCAACCGCAGCCAGATCGCCCACCAGGTTGCCATGGCTCATGTGGTGACGCTTGCCTCATGGGCTGCATTCGGCTCCACGCAAGCCTCCAGGCTGGCGCGAGGCAATCCTCCCGCCTATCTTATTGCCATGCAGTTTGGTCCGGTCCACGGCGCTGCCTACAGGGCAGCCTCCCGTGCGGCCGGCCTTGCCGGCGTCGGCGGCAGCCACGGCCAGCTGGCAGCCGCGTATATCGCGCACGAGCGCACAGTGCACGATGTGCTTGCCACCTCACAGGAAGCCATCGTCACGGGCCTCATGGACAGCAGGAATCATGTCATTCGAGAGGTGCTGGCGCTCAACTATCCGGAAAGCCGCCCCGAAGATTTCATCCTTGAGGTGAGGCGAGACACGCTTCCGGGGTACCTGCGGCGCTTTCAGGATCGAGGTGGAGCCCGGCAGGGGCTGCGAGAGCTGACAATGAGGGCGGCCGGGCACTATCGTTTTCTCGCCTCGCGCGACAACACTGCTTATAACCCGTGGCTGGTTCAGCCTGGCTGCCCGCACCTTCGCCATGAACTGCGCCGCCGCGGCTCCACCCGCCTGAACCGGCAGGGCGTCTGGCAGTCCGCCGATACGCAATCCTTTCATGCATTGCGCGCCACGCGCCATGTGCTTTGCTATTTTCGAGAGTATCCAATGGCCTGGGCCTGGGCGCGGGGCGGCCAGTCGAGGTATATGTCGGGCCAGCAAGTCCAGGACGTGGGTGGTGCGGAAATGGCGCAATTCTGGAATACGGTGCGAAAACTGCAGGTTCTGCCCATCCCTGGGTTCTCAGGCAATCTTGCGGCAGACCGGCGTGCCCGGGCAAGCGCGATCCGATGGCAAGGGCGCGGGCTGCCCGATTACTACGATGTTCCTGCGGCGCGGGCCCTGGAGGCATTACGCTTCGACCTGGTGCTGCGCAGGGCTGGGCCGGATGGAACATCCATTGTGACGGGCGGCGCGGCGGAAAGTTTTTTTGACCGGCCTGTCGCGCGTGCCGATGCTCGGCATGAACGGCCTCATCTGTTTCAGCCGTATTGGCAAGCGAGGCTGGCCCATGCCGTCGCTCAACGGGAGCCAGAATGATGGCGCGCTGTCTTGCAGGGAATGCGGGGCAGAGCGGGCAGGCGCTCGCCGAGGGCCTGGTGGCTGCCGCACTGCTGGCGGTTTTCTGGATTGCTCTCGGCTGGGTGGGGCGCGTACAGGATATTTCTATGTCAGCCCAGCATGCCAGCGGCTTTGCTGCATTGCTGGCGACGCGCACATTGCATCCGGTGTCCGATCACATGGCAGGGCGCGCTGCAAAAACGGCATATTTCAGCGGGCCTGCTCATCAGTGGCTGGCGCCCAATGGCCGCAGCCTGCTGCGAGGCGCGGCCGGCGGCGTCAGCCAGGACGCGAAAGCAGGCTTGCAGAACCCCGGGGTCAGCTTGCTGAAAGCCAGCGACGAGCCACTGTTTCAGGAACGCTATCCGGGCGATGCGGGCTGGCTGCCTTTCATGAGAACGGATTGGCGGGGCGCGCATGCAGGCGTGGCCATCGCGCATGCTCATGCGCCCATACGCATCCTGCCCTTTGAGCCCGGTATTGTGTTGCACGTGCGGCGGCAGGTGTCCATCTTGCGTGATGCCGGGCATGCCGGCAGCGATGCTGCAAGCCAGCAAGCCCTGGCGCGCGCCAGGCATGCATGGCGCGGGGCGGCCGGCCAAAGCGCGAATGTAGGCAGGCATGTTGCCAGTGTCATGGCCCCGACGGAAAGCGGATGGCGCAGGCCTTTGCCGAGTTTTGATTGGACAAGCCCTTGGGAGGGAGAAGTGCCCGCGGCTGTCCTGAGGGCGAGACCCGTCCGTGCGCATTCCGGGCCATACGGCATCCGGCGGATCAACGAAACGAGAAACCAAAGAGGGCCGCATGACTGACATAGTCTTTTCAGCCAGCCTTGTGCCGGCTCACAACCCTGGCAAGGCGGTTGCGGCAACGGTTCTGTGCGCGCTTCTGGCGCAGCCGCTGACGGCAACGGCCGGCATTACCGTCCGCCTGGATAATCTCCCGGTAAAGGGTTTTCAATGGCAGCAACGCCATTCCGTCAACCTGAATGGCATCCCGGTTCATGTCAGGATATTTCGCAGCAGCGGCGATGCAGCCGAGGCGGCGCAGCGGCTTGCCGAGTACAACATGCTGTTTCAGCACGTTGTGGCCATACCAGGGCTTATCCGCCTTTCGGGCTTGCATGGCAACGCCCATTGGCTGGCTGAAATCAGCCCGGAACCGACGGGGGGAGCCAGGGGCCGGGTATCTGCCATTGCATTGGAACCAGCGCGGGATGCTGCAGCGCCGGTGCGCGTTCATGACCAGGGGGCTGCCGGCCATGCAACTGCGAAGTGACAAAAGAAACATGCTCAGGCGCGTCGCGCCCCGCAGCTACGCCATGGCTGCCTTGTCGCTGGCCGCAGGCCTGTTCGCGGCATGGACCGCCCGGCAGCATCTGGAAGCAAAGGTGCAAGCCATTGAAAGCAGCGCAAGGACGCCCATGGTCGAGCGTGTTGTTGCCGGGCAAGATCTTGAGCCTGGCATCATGTTGACGCCGGATCATCTTGCCTTGCGCTCCTTTCCCGAGGTGCTTGTGTCCGCATACAGTTTCGGACCTGAGCGGCTGTCTGAATTTCTGGGGCGGATGCTGAGGGCACCCCTGTCGGCCGGCGACGTGGTGCTGCCCGTGCATATGGAGGCGCGCCGCCCCGCATCCCTGGCGGGCCGCCTGGCCAGCGGTCGCCGCGCAATCACCTTGCCTGTCGATGCCCTGAATTCTCAGGCTGGTCTGCTGCAGCCTGGGGATTTCATTGACCTCTACGTGTCGTTTGATCATCAGCGCCGTCGTGTGACGGCGCCTCTGCTGCAAGGGGTGCTGGTGTTGGCAACGGGCGACAGCCTCGATACGCTTGACCCGGCGGGATATGAATCGGGCGGCGCCGATGCCGCGAGCGCCTATGCCACGATTACGCTCGATGCCGCGCCCGAAGATGCCGTCAAACTGGTTGCCGCGCGCGAATCCGGGGTTCTTACCGCCGTGCTGCGCTCGCCGGGTGATGGCGAGGCTTCGCCGGTTGCCGCGCGCGGCGATCTGGCCAGCCTGCTCGGGGTACAGCCCTCGTCACCTGCCCGCATACGCAAGGCCAGGGTCATATATGGCAACCACGCAGTGCGCAGTGTCCCAGGGCTTGGGGCGGGCATGGCCGATGCCGGCATGGCTCAAGGCCTGTTTCAGCTGCCCTATATGCCGGCACTGACAAGCCCGGCCGCTGTGGCGTCCCTTCCCTCGGAGCAGGGCGAGCTGGCGAGCCATGCTGGCGGGCAGGGAATCGGTACGGATGGCCCGCAGATGGCAGGTGCCGACGAGATGCTTGAGGTCCGGTAATGCTGGAAGGTGTAAAGGCAAGATATAGGCTGGCACGGACTTGCACAGTCATGCTGTGCTGCTTCATGTTGGGCCCTGGCATGCATGAGGCCCATGCGGCGACGCCTGCCGGCCAGCCGAAAGCTTCCGTCGTGAGGCAGCCCGCGAATGAAACCCTGGCGTTGCAGGTAGGCGAGGTGCGCGTGCTTGCCGCGCCTGGCGTGGCTCGCGTGGCTGTGGGGGACGGGCATGTCATGCATGCAGTGGCTACGGATGAAGACGAGGTCATTGTATTTGCGCGCAATGAGGGCTCCAGCGCGCTGCAAGTCTGGACGGATGACGGGCGCCGGCTGCAATACCAGGTGTATGTCGCCGCGGAAGGCACGCGGCAGGCTCACCAGGAGCTGCGCAGCCTGCTTGAGCGCATCCCATCGGTTCGGGTGACCCAGGCTGGCGACAAGCTGGTGGTAGAGGGCGACGAGCTTGCCGATGACGAGCGCATGCGTATTGCGGATCTGACGCGCCGTTATCCGCAGTTGCTTGACCTGACCGGGCAGGTTGGCTGGGACAGCATGGTGCTGCTGGACGTCCAAGTAGTGGAAGTCCCCCGCTCGCACTTGCGCGAGATGGGGCTGCACTGGGCAGGCGTTTCCGCTGGAGGCGTGCATGGAGGCGGCGTCTGGGACGCCGGCAGCGGCAGCTTTGCCGTACGTCCGGGTGAAGCGCCGCTTGATCTTCCGATGCGCAAAGGAGCGGTGGGGTATCTGGGCGCCAATGCATTGCTGTCGGCACGGTTGCATGCGCTGGAGCAGCAGGGCGAAGCCGTGGTGCTTGCGCAGCCGCAGCTATTGGCGCGCAGCGGGTCGACAGCGGAGTTTCTTGCCGGCGGCGAGGTGCCTTATACGGTGGCAGACGGCGACGGCAATACGCGCACAACATTCAAGCAGTATGGCGTCTCCCTGCGTATCACGCCTCATGCGGATCGAACAGGCGTCGTGCGTTCAAAGGTAGAGGTTGAGGTCAGCTCCGTCGATCCAGGCATGTCCGTGCCCGGCGGCCCGTCATTGAGAACGCGGCGGGCGGCGACGGAGTTCAACGCCCGCTCAGGGCAGACACTGGTGCTGGCGGGGTTCCTGTCGCGCGAATCGGCATTGCAACGTGACGGTTTGCCTTCTGTCTCACGCATTCCTGTGCTTGGAAGGCTGTTCGGCCTGGACAGGCGTCAGCGCAAGGATACTGAACTGGCGATCTTCGTGACCCCCGTGCTGGTCGACCCGGACAATCCGGATGTGCTGGACCGGGTGCGAAATGTCCAGGGTGTGCTGGATCAGGCTTTTCCGGCGGCTCCGCGCCTGAATACACCGATCAGGGCGGGCCTGTCCCCATCTGGAAAACCCGAGAGCGCCGCATTGCTGCCTGAGCCCCTGGCATTCACCGGATCGCCCTCATGGGATCCCTGGTCAGGCGAGGGATCCCAATGGCAGATGGAAGGAGGCGAGGTCCGGGACGCGGTGCACCGCTCGGGTGCAAACAGACATGCTTTTACGGAGTAAATACGATGATGCTATTTGAGTCGGCCTGGGTGGATGAAAAGGCGCCAGACCCTCGTTCCGACATGACTGACGCAGCGTTCCCCACTGCGGCACCGCGGCAACATGCCGCGAGCGCTGCGACCAAGGCGGGCGATGCCGCCGGCGGCCTGTCTTCGCAGTGCTGCGCCGCGCACAGGCAACGGTTGCATCGTGCGCTGCTCGACGCACTGGACCTGCGCCGGCGTGATGTGTCCAGCCTGACCGACCAGGCGCTGCGGCAGGAAGCATCGAAGGTGCTGACCGATATCATTGCCGCAGATCACCTGTTGCCACCCTCTGCGGACAGGCGGACGCTGGTGCGGGAAATTGTGGACGAGGCTGTAGGCCTGGGGCCGCTTGAGCCACTGCTTGCCGATCCCGAGATTACTGAAATAATGGTTAACCGTCACGACGAGATTTATGTCGAGCGAGAGGGCAGGCTGAGCCGTCAGCAGGGCGGGTTCAGCAGCGAAGAAGCCGTTCGCGCCATCATCGAGCGCATTGTATCGCCGCTGGGGCGGCGAATAGATGAAAGTTCGCCGATGGTCGACGCACGGCTTGCGGATGGTTCACGGATCAATGCCGTTATTCCGCCCATCGCTTTGCGGGGAGCGAGCCTGACCATACGGAAGTTTCCCGGGATACGCCCCGGCATGGATGATCTGTTGCGAAGCGGCACGCTGGATGTCAACATGAGCCGGTTCCTGTCAGCCTGCGTGAGCAGCCGCAAGAACATTATTGTTTCCGGAGGCACAGGCACTGGAAAGACGACGCTGCTGAACATACTTTCCAACTGCATCGGGTGCGCGGAGCGCATCGTGACCATAGAGGATGCCGCTGAATTGCGCCTGGATCACCAGCATCTGGTTGCGCTTGAATCGCGGCCTGCCAATACTGAAGGTCGCGGCCGTATCGAAATACGGGATCTGGTCCGAAACGCGCTGCGCATGAGGCCAGACCGGATCATCATCGGCGAATGCCGGGGCAGCGAGGCTTTCGATATGCTGGCCGCCATGAATACTGGGCATGAGGGGGCTCTTACCACATTGCATGCCAACAGCCCGCGCGATGCCCTGGCGCGCCTGGAAACCATGATTCTGATGGCGGGAATGGATCTGCCGCTTGCGGTCGTGCGGGAGCACATCGCTGCCAGTGTTGATTTCATCGTACAGCAGACACGCTTGGGCGACGGGCGACGTATAGTGTCGTCGATCGTGGAGGTCAATGGAATGGAAAGCAGCCGTATACAGACGCAGGAAATCTATCGCTTTCAATCTCGGCCTGCGCCGGCTTTCATCGGCTGCGGCGTCATACCGGAGTGCTTTCTGGACGACGAGGGGCGGGCTTTGCTGCCACCGGATCTGTTTTGCCAGCATACGCTGCTGCCGAAGGCCAATCAGGCGGGCCTGCCTGCGCATTGCAGCAGCATGAAAACATGCAACGCTGATGACATGACCGACGTATTGTAGCCTGGGATTCTGCGGCAATGATATTCCTCATTATGGTCTGCGTCGTTGTCAGCGCGACAGTCGCAAGCTGGCATCTGCTGTCCGCAGGCGGGCTTGCCTGGCGCCGCTATCGCCATGCCTTTGGCCAACTGGTCACGTCCCGCCTGAGCGAGTCTTTTCTCTTCCTGGATGCCCGGCTTGCCTGGCTGGCGAACCTCGGCCTGTGCTGCGCACTGGCCGCCGTCGTGTTCATCCTGAGCGAAAACATCCTGGCCACGGTGGCCATGGTCATCGCAGCCGCTTCCATACCGCACCGCATTGTTGCTTGTCTTCGCCGGCAAAGGATAAGGCGGTTCGAGACCCAACTGCCCGATTTCATGCAAATGCTGGCAGGAGCCCTGCGGGCGGGCGCTGGCCTGCAGTCTGCATTGAGGCAGCTCGTTCCGCAGTCGCCGGATCCACTGGCGCAGGAGCTGGGCCTTATGCTGCGGCAGCAGCGTATGGGCATGCCCTGGGATACGGCGCTGGCAGGCCTGAAGGAGCGCATGCCGGGGGAGGGTTCCACGTTGATGGTGTCTTCGCTGTCGATAGCATCGCGCAGTGGCGGCGAGTTGGCGCAGACACTGGAAGGGGTATCCGCCACTTTGCACGCGCGTCTGCACATGGCGGGACGCATCGATGCGCTGACATCACAAGGGCGCCTGCAGGCCTGGCTGATGTCCTGCATGCCTGCCGCGCTCGGCGCGGTGTTGCATGTTCTTGATCCCCAGGCCATGCGACCTTTATGGACAACCCGTGAAGGCTGGGCTGTCCTTGTTCTGCTGGCTGTGCTTCAGGCTGCGGGCATCTTGCTGGTGCGTCGTATTGCGCGTATCGAGATCTGAGGCTGGCGTGATGATGCATATTGATCTGTTGCAGGCCAGTTACACGGCTGCGGGAGTAGCGCTGTTTCTGTCCAGCTATCTGGCACTGCGGGCGTTGGTGCAGCTCAGGACTCGTCATCGGCGAATTCGCTGGCGCTTGCCGGATGCGGCATGGCGGCTGCTTAATGCTTGCCTTCCTGTATCGCGCCTGCTGATCCCAGGTGCGGCCCGCCGCAGCTTGGCCCGCCTTCTGCGCAATGCGGATGTGGACGAGGGGCGTTGGCTGCCGGAACATATCATTACCTTGCAATGGCTGCTGTTTCTTGTGATGGCATTCCTTGTCGCAGGCATTGCGCGCTTTGGGCTGCAGGCTTCGCTGTCGGCAAGCGCGGCAGCCATATTTGCGGCCTTTGCCGCGGCGATCTGGCTGCCGCTGCGGAAACTGAAAGGCATGGCGCGCAGGCGCCAGTCGCTCATCCTGCGTGATCTCCCGTTCATGCTGGATATGATCACCTTGTGCGTGGAAGCAGGCCAGAACCTGCATGGCGCGCTGCAGCAGGCAGCCCGGCATGGGCCTGCCGGTCCGCTCAGGAATGAGCTGCTGCTGGCGCTGGCCGACATGCGCGCCGGAGTGCCTCGCGCACAAGCCATGGAAGGCCTGGCCTACCGCACGGGAGTGGCGGCCCTGGCCAGCCTGGTGGCCCTGCTGGTGCAGGCGGAGAAAATGGGGATGTCCCTGGGGCCTCTGTTGCGCATGAAGGCGGGGCAATGCCGTACAGAGCGATTTTTGCGGGCGGAGAAGCTTGCCCTGCAGGCGCCGGTGAAAATGCTGTTTCCCCTGGTCTCCTGCCTGTTTCCTTGCACCTTTTTGGTTATCGCCTTTCCGATTGGATACAGGCTGTTCAATGTGCAGTTCTAGGCGTGAAGATCAGGCCGGACAGCAGACCCGGAATCAAGAGGGCGGCGATATGCTGTCTCTGCTGATCGCCAGCAGCTTCCTGGCACGCTTGCGCGGGCTCTATGGCCGTGGCGGGCTGGCGCCGATGCAGGGTTTGTATCTGTCTGCCTGCCGGGCTGTCCACACTGCCTGGCTCACCCATGAAATAGATGTTGTATTTGTGGACAGGCGGGGCGAGGTGATCCGATGCGTCCCTCGCCTGCGGCCATGGCGCTGCGCCGTATGTCTGCGGGCCAGCGCCGTGGTGGAGCTGCCGCCAGGTTTCTGCGAAGCGCACCCCGGCTATGCAAGCCTGATACGCGATGCGCTCAGAACGAAGCTTATTGCGCGGCCTCGTAGTTTGCGCCAAAAACGCTGATATAGGCGGGATAGAAGCTGCAGTAGAGCACTGCGGCGACAATGATGTTGATGGGGGTAAGCAGAATCTGCACCGTGCCGGCCGACATGCCCAGTGCCATGACAAAATCGCCCGCCATCTGGATGGCAAAGAAAATTGCCGCCCAGCTTGCGCCATAGGCAAGAAAGGGAAGCTTGTTGCGCCAGCACGCGACCATCGAAAAAAACAACGCCTGCGGCATGCGGATGCGGTGCCAGCCGATCAAGGCCGGGGCATGCCAGAAAAGCGCCGAGATGATGATGTAAAGCAGCCCGAATGTCAGGAAAGGACCGCGCATGGCGTGCAGCAAGGCCGATTCGTTGATGGCCCCGTTTGTGTCGATAGCGCTGGAAAGCTGGCCGAGGAAGGGCAGGGTGGCGATGAAGCCCGCCGCCAGGCAGACCAGCAGATAGGCCAGGCCGAGGGAGAGCAGGCGCTTGCGGGCTTCCTTGTCGCGCAGGGGATGCAGCCACATGGGCAACTGCATTTGGCGGCCCGCGGCGACATTGCGGCAGGCGCACAGAATCAGGAAGGTCAGCGTAGGCGTCATTGCTATGAGCGCCATTTGGCCAAAGAGCGGGATCAGGTAACTGATCGTGATCAGAAGGCCGGTGACGAGGCTCCAGAAGAACATTGCCATGGGCTGGCGGCGAAATAGGCCGAAGCCTTCCTGTATCCAGGCCCATCCGGCGGTAATGGGTAGTTTTGCTGCTTGCATGGGGTGCCTATAGTGCCCGTGGCGGGTTGTCGCGCCGCTCGCGCAGGATGCGTTCGAAGTGCCGGGGATCGTGGGGCTTGAGCGTCTGCGCGGGCCTGGGCAGGAAGAAATCGAACAGGCGTGACGTCCAGAAACGCAGGGCGGCGCCCTGCAGCATGACCGGCCATGCCTGTTTTTCTTCAGCGGTGAATGGGCGCACCGATGCATAGGCCGCAAGCCACGCCTCGAGCCTGTCGGCATCGAAGACGCCGCTGGCCTGATCTATGCACCAATCGTTCACGCTTACGGCAACGTCAAAGATCCAGGTGTCGCAGCCCGCGAAATAAAAATCTATGAAACCGCCCATGCGCGGCATTTCGAAAGTGCCGTCAAACAGCACGTTGTCACGAAACAGGTCGCAATGCGCCGGACCGGCCGGCAGGGTCTGCCACGCTTCTGTTGCGGCATATCGGATCTGCTCGTCCAGGGTCTGCTGGATCAGCCTTGACTGGGATGCATCCAGAAAAGGCAGCACTTTGGGAATGGTTTGCTGCCACCATGGCAGCCCGCGCAGGTTGGGTTGCCGGATGTGAAAGTCTTGCCCTGCCAGATGGGCGCGAGCCAGGGTTGCGCCTGCCAGTGCGCAGTGTCTGGGGCTGGGGGCAGGCTCGTAGCCTCCCGACAGGCGGGTGACAATGGAGCAGGGCTTGCCGTGCAGTGTCGTGATGAGCCCGCCGTCGCGCAGTGGCTGTGGCTGGGGGACAGGGATGTCTCGCGCCGCCAGATGATGCATCAGCTCGATGTAAAACGGCAGCTGTTCATGCGTAAGCACCTCGAACAGTGTGAGGACATATTCACCCTGCGTCGTACTGAGAAAATAGTTGGTGTTCTCGATGCCTGCGGTAATGCCGCGCAGAGAAACGAGCTCGCCAATTGTGTAGCGTTCCAGGAGCGTGCGTGCATCGCTGTCGCTGACGGGGGTAAAGACGGCCATAGGCTGCTGAGTTTTGCTTTGGAAACCGGGGATAAACAAAAAGCCCGCTCAAACGGGCACTTGATTTTAGACTATCGGGCAGGCGGGCGCAGGGGGCGCCCCGGCCGGGCAGGGCGGGAGCGGATAACTGCGCAATGGAACCTAGCACATAGCCATCTGGGCGGCATGATGGGCGATATGGTCTTCGATGAAAGTGGAGATGAAGTAATACCCGTGGTCGTAGCCTTCGTGTTCCCGCAGCATGAGCGGCTGGCCCACCGCATCGCACGCCTGGCGAAATTGCTGCGGATGCAGCTGCTCGGCAAGAAACTGGTCCGACAGGCCCTGGTCAATGAGAATTCCACCCGGAAACGGCGCGGCCTTGCGCTGGAGCATCAGCTCGGTGGCATCATATTCGCGCCAGAGCGCTTTGTCTTCCCCGAGATAGCCGCCAAAGGCTTTCTGCCCCCAGGGGCACTGCATGGGCGCGGCAATGGGCGCGAAGGCGGAAACCGAACGGAAGCGGTCGGGGTTGCGCAGGGCCAGGACGAGGGCGCCATGCCCGCCCATGGAGTGGCCCATGATGCCGACGGAGCCGGCGCGTATGGGCAGCGATGCGCCTGCGAGGTCGTAGAGCTCCTGGGCCACATAGCTGTGCATGCGGTAGTGGCGCTTCCACGGCTCACGGGTCGCGTCGAGGTAGAAGCCGGCGCCGACGCCGAAATCCCAGCTGTCTGCCTCCCCTGGGATGTCTGCGCCTCGGGGGCTTGTGTCCGGAGCAACGAGGATCAGCCCCGCCCGGGCGGCAAATCGTTGCGCGCCGGCCTTGATCATGAAGGTTTCCTCGGTGCAGGTCAGCCCGGCCAGGTAAAACACGGCCGGGCAGGCCGCGCCCTCTACCGCCGCTGGCGGCAGGTAGACGGAAAACCGCATGGGCAGGCCAATGGCGGTCGAGTCATGCCTATAGTAGCGTTGGACGCCGCCGTGGCAGCGATGTTCACTGATCAGTTCAGGCGAGGGGTGGTTCATTGTGAGCTCTCCAGGATGCCTACGCGTATCGCAGTGGCGGGTTGCTGCCTGATGGGCGTCGCAACGGTGTCAGTACATGACCACGGAACGGATCGATTCGCCTCGTTTCATCAGGTCGAACCCTTCGTTGATGCGGTCCAGCGGCAACGTGTGAGTGATGAGGTCGTCGATATTGATCTTGCCGTCCATATACCAGTCGACAATGCGTGGAACGTCTGTGCGTCCGCGCGCGCCGCCAAATGCCGAACCTTTCCAGACGCGGCCCGTGACCAGCTGGAAGGGGCGGGTGGAGATTTCGGCGCCCGCCTCTGCGACACCGATGATAATGGATTGGCCCCAGCCCCGATGGCAGCATTCCAGCGCCTGGCGCATGACCTTGGTGTTGCCTATGCATTCGAAGGAGTAGTCCGCGCCGCCGTCGGTCAGCTGAATGATATGGTCCACCACATTCTCGACCTCGTTCGGGTTCACGAAGTGCGTCATGCCGAATTTCCGGGCCATTGCCTCCCGTTCAGGATTGAGATCGACGCCGATAATTTTGTCTGCCCCGACCATTTTGGCGCCCTGGATGACGTTCAGCCCGATGCCGCCCAGGCCGAATACGACGACGTTGGCGCCTGCTTCGACCTTGGCGGTGAACAGGACTGCACCTATGCCTGTTGTGACGCCGCATCCAATGTAGCAAACCTTGTCAAAGGGCGCGTCATCGCGGATCTTGGCCAGCGCGATTTCGGGTACGACAATATGGTTGGAGAAGGTGGATGTGCCCATATAGTGATGGACAGGCTTGCCGCCGATGGTGAAGCGCGAGGTGCCGTCAGGCATCAAGCCCTTGCCTTGTGTGGCGCGGATGGCGGTGCACAGGTTTGTCTTGCGGGAAAGACAGGACTTGCACTGGCGGCATTCGGGCGTGTAGAGCGGAATGACATGGTCGCCCTTCTTGAGGGAGGTGACGCCGGGGCCGACGTCGACCACGATGCCGGCGCCCTCATGGCCCAGAATGGCGGGAAAGAGGCCTTCCGGGTCCGCGCCCGAAAGCGTGTAGTAATCAGTATGGCAGATGCCGGTGGCCTTGATTTCGACGAGCACTTCGAAAGCCTTGGGGCCTGCAAGCTCGACATCTTCGATGGTAAGGGGAGCGCCTGCGTTCCAGGCAACGGCTGCTTTTGTCTTCATGTCATTTGCTTCCGGGTGGCTTAAAATATGGCGGCAGGCTTTTCGCCCAGGCCCTGTCGCGTGCCAGTCTAAGCGAGGCAGCTGGCTTATTCAAGCAGCATGGCGTCCCACTTCAATTCATTTGCTTTTCCGTGACCCAAGAAAACCGTTCTTCCCCCCTGGTGGATACCGCCGACGGATGGCGCCTGTGCGTGGCGCCGATGATCGATGTAACCGATCGGCATTGCAGATACTTTCATCGCCTGCTGGCGCCGGCTGCGCGTCTCTACACCGAAATGATCACCACCGGCGCGCTCCTGCATGGCGATGTGCCGCGCCATCTTGATTTCGATGCGGCCGAGCATCCGGTTGCCTTGCAGTTGGGAGGAAGCGAACCCGATGCGCTGGCGCAATCGGCCCGACTGGGCGAGCGCTGGGGATACGATGAAATCAACCTGAACTGCGGCTGCCCATCCGAGCGTGTGCAACGCGGTGCGTTTGGCGCGTGTCTGATGGCCGAGCCCAGGCTGGTGGCCGATTGCATCAAGGCGATGCAGGATGCGGTAGCGGTTCCGGTCACGGTAAAGCATAGATTGGGGCTTGATTACGACGAAGGCTACGATTTCGTGCGCGATTTTGTCGGGCATTTGCATGATGTGGGCTGCAGGGTGTTCATTGTGCATGCGCGAAATGCTGTGCTCAAGGGGCTTTCGCCCAAAGACAACCGGGAGAAGCCGCCATTGCGCTACGACGATGCCGCAAGGCTGAAGGCAGACTTTCCGGATTGTGTCTTTGTACTGAATGGCGGCATCGCCGAAACCGGTCAGGCGCTGTCACTGATGAAGCAGTTTGACGGCGTCATGCTTGGTCGCGCCGCCTGGCATAACCCGGGCAAATTGACGGAGATTTCCAGCGAGCTGATGCCCATGCGGGCCGGAAGCGATGATGGCGATATCGTCCGGGCGATGGTGGCTTATGCTGAGCGAGAGGTGGCCAAAGGCGTCCCGCTGCGCATGATTACCAAGGCCATGCTGGGGTGGATGACGGGCAGGGCAGGCGCGCGAAACTGGCGGCGTATGCTGTCCGATCCAGCCAGGCTCGGCCAGAATGATCCAGCACTGATCGGGCAGGCATGGGAAACCCTGCGTGCGCGCACACGCGCAGGCGAGGCGGATACGCCGCTGGGTTGAGCTGCGCAAAGGCCGGCGGTGCCAGCATCCTTGCGCGTGGAGGGCTGGCCGGCCAGGCGCTGTGCCGCAGCCACGCAGATTGTTGGACGTGCTTCAGCTCGGGCTGCGGGCGGATTCCGTGTCTTCAGGCCAGTCGCGGATATAGGCCTTCAGCATGTCGTTCTCGAATTGCTGCGCCGCAACAATAGCCTGGGCCATATCATAGAAGGAAATGACCCCCAGCAAGACCGGGCCGTCCATCACTGGAATATAACGGGCATGCTTGGCCAGCATGAGGCGCTGCACTTCGTCGGCGCTGGTGTTCGGAGACACGCTTACCGGCGCGTCGTCCATGATGCTGCGCAGCGTGTTTTCACCCGTATTGCCCTGGTTGTCGTGCAGGTGGCGGATGATTTCACGGAAGGTAACCATGCCGGCCAGCTCGCCGTGCTCCATGATGACCAGCGAGCCGATGTCCTGTTCGCTCATGGTTTCGAGCGCGCGCAGAATGGGCATGTCGGGCGTGGCCGTGTAAAGGGTATTGCCCTTTACCCTGAGAATTTCATGTACTTTTAGCATGATTGTGCTCCTGTCCCTGCGATACCTTTCCCGTATTTTGCACCATAGCGGGGCTTTCGGGTAGCTGTATGTTGTCAAAGAGCGTTTCCAGGCGCATCGGCGACTGCGTCAGGGATATGGCGATGGCGTCAAGCAGCTCGCGGTTTCCGCGCATGCCTGGCTGGCGCCGGTCCACCAGCATGGCGTCCAGCAGGCGGCCGATATCGGCATCGCGCTGGTCGCAGGAAAGCACCCACAGCTGATCGTCGTCGTCCTGCGTATCGACCACGTAGCCAAGCTCTTTCAGGCATTTGAGTACACTGGCGATCTCGTCCTGATGCAGGCGCAGATGCTCGCACAGATAGCCCATGCCCACGCCGGGCGACGGTCCTTTGGCCTGTGCTTGCCACAGCGCCCTGAGCACGCGCAGCGCATCGATGAACTGGTCGCCGGTGTAGTGCTGCAGCGCCCATCGCCGCTGGCGGATCGACGGCAAAATGGCCGCCACGGTGGCTCCCACCAGCACCACCAGCCATGACAGATAGATCCAGAGCAGGAAGATGGGCAAGGTGGCGAACGCTCCGTATATCACGGTATAGGAGGGAAACCGCGTGAGATAGAACGCGAAGCCGGTGCGCATGATCTCCAGGACAATGGCGGTGCCGAGCCCGCCGATGAATGCGTCGCGCACCTCGACCTTGCGGTTGGGGACGGTGCAGAACAGCGCGGTAAACCCCAGACCGGTGGCCACCAGCGGAATGAAGGAGAGGGCGAAGCTGACAGAGCCCGGCAGATCGTCGACCTGCCCCAGCGATTCGCGTGCAAGCAAGGAGGTGGCCCAGAGGCTGGCCCCGGCGAGAATGGGGCCGAGAGAGACGATGGCCCAGTACACCAGCATGCGCTGGCGCAGCGGGCGCCTGTGCTCGACCTGCCAGATATCGTTCAGCGCCTGGTCTATGGTCATGATCAGCGAAACGGACGTAACGATCAGAAACAGGCTGCCTACCGCGGTCAGGCCCGAGGCCTTGGCGGCGAACTGGTTCAGGTAAAGCATGACGTTGTCCGAAACAGCCGGCGGCATGAGGCTTGTGGACAGAAACTCCTCCAACGCCGTGCGGAACTCGGCAAACAGCGGAAATGCCGTGAACAGGGACAGGACGACTGCCAACAGGGGGACGATGCTCAGCACAGTCGTGAAAGTCAGGCTGGATGCCACTTGCGTCAGCCGCTTCTCGGCGGCCCGACGCGCAACGAAATGCATCACTTTGCCTGTGTTCGCGGGTACGGAGATCAGATGGCGAAACGTCCTGCGCCTCGAATGCCCGTCGGTTTTCGGGCTGGCGCGGCCTCCGGACGGCTTTGGGGCGTCGGGGCCAGTGGAGTGATCTCTGGAGGAGGGGACTGCCTGCAATTGTTCAGCCATGCGTGTCAGCACCTATTTCATTCCGGGTAGGCCATGTCCGGCATCGCGGACCTCTTTCGAGTGATAATACCAGCATGACTACGCAACTTAACCCTGTATTGCGGCGCGGCGCCAGCATTTCGCTGATTGCGCTGATCATCCTGTGCCTGGCATGGGAGCTGCGCATCGCGCCCGTTCGGCCAGGCGGGTCATTGCTCGCGCTCAAGGCGCTTCCATTGTTGCTGCCTCTGCGTGGCGTGCTCAAAGGCCATCTTTACACGCTCCAATGGGCGGCCATGCTGATTCTGCTGTATTTCATGGAAGGCGTGGTGCGGGTCTGGTCGGATCCCGCGCCGGCTTCCGTGCTGATGGCCTCTCTGGAAATAGCTCTTTCACTTGTCTTTTATTGCTGCGCGATTTTCTATCTGAGGCCTGCCAAGCAGGCTGCCAAGCGCGCCGGGCAGACAGCCAGACAGCCAGGGGCGAAAGCCTGAGGGCGGCCAGCTTACATTCGGAGCAACTGATGAAAGATGCGCTTGACCAGCTCGAGGTTGTCAATTCCTATGCCGATCTGCCTGCGAGGTTTTATACCCGGTTGCGACCCCAGCCGCTGACCGAGCCGCGGCTGCTGCACGCGAACGCCGATGTTGCGGCCACGCTGGGCCTGTCGGAAAAGGCGTTGCGCGCGCCTGAGTTCCTGCGCGTATTTTCCGGCCAGGAGGCCTTGCCGGGCGGGCAGACGCTGGCCGCGGTATACAGCGGCCACCAGTTCGGTGTCTGGGCGGGGCAGCTTGGCGACGGGCGCGCTCATCTGCTGGGCGAGGTCGTCACACCCGAGGGCAACTGGGAGCTGCAGCTCAAGGGCTCGGGCATGACGCCCTATTCGCGTATGGGCGATGGGCGCGCCGTACTGCGTTCGTCCGTGCGCGAGTATCTCGCCGGGGAGGCAATGGCCGGATTGGGGATCGCTACCACGCGCGCGCTGGCGCTGGTTGTCTCTGACGACCCCGTTTACCGCGAAACTGTCGAGACAGCGGCCATTGTTACGCGGGTTTCACCGAGCTTCGTACGGTTCGGAACCTTTGAGCATTGGTCTGGACAGCCGGATCAGCTGCGTGTGCTGCTGGACTATGTCGTGCGCCGACATTTTCCGCAATGCCTGCAGGCACAGACGGGAGAGCCCGCCGACGGCTCGGGAGGCGCGCCGGGCGGGCCATCGGACCCCATTCATGGCGTGGCGCTGCGCTTTCTTGACGAGGTCGTGGCGCGTACCGCCAGGCTTATGGCGGACTGGCAGACAGCCGGGTTTTGCCATGGCGTCATGAATACCGACAACATGTCCATCCTGGGCCTGACGCTGGACTACGGCCCCTACGGCTTCATGGATACGTTCCAGGCCAATCACGTCTGCAATCACAGTGATACGGAAGGGCGCTACGCCTGGAATGCGCAGCCGGCGGTGGCTCACTGGAACCTGTACCGGCTCGCAAGCGCGCTTGTCGGACTGGGCGTAGACCCTGAGGCGCTGAAGGACAGGCTGCGGGGCTATGAGGCTGCGTTCCTGGCGCCTTACCATGCCAATCTGGCGCGCAAGCTGGGTCTGGCCGCTTTCGAGGAGGGCGATGATGCGCTGGCAGATGGCTGGTGGAAGCTGCTGCACACACAAGAGGCGGATTTCACGCTCAGTTTCCGCACGCTGGCAGGCGCGGTGGCCGATCCCCAGGCCTATGTCGCCCGCTTTGCAGATCGCGAGGCCGCGCAGGCATGGCTGGATCTGTATCTGCGCCGTGTGGCCCGCGATGGCCGCCCCGATGCCCAGCGGGTGGCGCAAATGAACGGCGCCAATCCGTTGTATGTATTGCGCAATCACCTGGCGGAAAATGCCATTCGCGCAGCCGCCAGGGGCGATGCCGGAGAGATCGACACCTTGCTCATGCTGTTGCGCGCGCCCTATACGGAGCGGCCGGGCTACGAAGCCTATGCGGAAGCGGCGCCAGAGTGGGCTTCCATGCTTGAAGTCAGCTGCTCGTCCTGAGGCGGGGCCTGCATCCATGATAAAAAGCCTGCAATACACACTAAGATAAAATCACTGATCCCGGGCGTGTGGGTGCGCGCGGCAGATACCTGGTGGAACAGAAACAGACCATGTCCGGCAATACCTTAGGCAAACTCTTTTGCGTTACGAATTTTGGCGAATCGCACGGCCCCGCAATCGGCGCCGTGGTGGATGGCTGCCCGCCGGGCCTGCCGTTGACCGAGGCTGACATACAGGCCGAGCTGGACCGGCGCCGTCCGGGCACTTCGCGGCATGTCACCCAGCGGCAGGAGGCTGATCGCGTCGAAATACTGTCGGGGGTGTATCAGGGGCTGACCACAGGCACTCCGATCGGGCTGCTGATACGCAATACCGATGCGCGCAGCAAGGATTACAGCAACATCGCCGATACCTTCCGCCCCGGCCATGCCGATTACACCTATAACCGCAAGTACGGCGACCGGGACCCGCGTGGCGGCGGAAGGTCGTCGGCCCGCCTGACCGCGCCGACAGTCGCGGCGGGCGCCATCGCAAAGAAATGGCTGGCTTCCGAGCATGGCATCACGATACGGGGCTATATGAGCCAGCTTGGCCCCATCCCCATTCCTTTCGAATCCTGGGACGAGGTGCCGAACAACCCCTTCTATGCGCCGAACGCTTCCGTCGTCGCGCAGCTTGAGGCCTTTATGGATCAGCTGCGGCGCGATGGCGATTCCATTGGCGCGCGCATCGAGGTTGTGGCCGAAGGCCTGCCCGCAGGCTGGGGAGAGCCGCTTTATGACCGCATGGATGCCGATATTGCACATGCCATGATGGGGCTGAATGCGGTCAAGGGCGTTTCCATCGGCGCGGGCTTTGCCTGCGTGGCCCAACGGGGCTCGGAACACGGAGACGAGATCACGACCCAGGGCTTTGCCACAAACCATGCAGGCGGCGTGCTGGGGGGGATCTCAACCGGTCAGCCCATCACGGTTTCCATTGCCATCAAGCCGACATCCAGCATTCGCATAGAACGCGAGTCCATAGACCGGGATGGGAAGCCTGTTCAGGTGCAGACCCTGGGGCGCCACGATCCTTGCGTGGGCATACGCGCCACGCCTATCGCCGAATCCCTGCTGGCTATCGTGCTGATGGATCATGCATTGCGCCACCGAGGGCAGTGTGGCCGCCCCGGCCCGGCGGGCTGATCCGGCGCTATCCAATTCAGAAGACAACAGGAGGACCAACATGCCAGGCAATACATTGATACGCAAGATCAGCGCCGCCGGCGCCGTTTCCGCGAGCGTGCTGCTTGCCGCTTGCAGCGCGGTGCAGACGACGAGCTCGGGCACGGTGGGCGTGAACCGTACGCAATATATGCCTGGCATGGTGTCCGAGGCCGCACTGCAGGATGAGGCCGCCAAGCAATACAGCAGCCTGATGTCGCAGGCCAAGCGCCAGGGTGCGCTGGACGAGGACGCCACCCAGACCGCGCGGGTCAAGAAGATTGCCACCCGGCTGATCAAACAGGTGGGCGTCTTTCGTCCGGATGCTTCCGGCTGGAACTGGGAGGTGCATGTCCTGAAGTCCGACGAGGTCAACGCATGGTGCATGCCTGGGGGCAAGATAGCGGTCTACACTGGCCTCATACAGCAGATCAAGCCCACGGATGCCGAACTGGCAGCCGTTATCGGTCATGAAATGGCGCACGCCCTGCGTGAACATACCCGGGAGCAGGTATCACAGCAGATGGCGACCAATATGGGGCTGTCCGTGCTTTCGGCCATCACAGGCGTCGGGGCTACATCCGATCTGGGCGGCGCATTGAGCAAGGTCATGTTTGAGCTGCCCAACAGCCGCACGGCCGAAGCCGAGGCCGATCGCATCGGTGTCGAGCTGGCTGCGCGCGCTGGCTATGATCCTCGCGCTGCCGTGACGCTGTGGCAGAAGATGGGCGCTCTGGGTGGTGGCGGCCAGCCTGAGTTTCTTTCTACCCACCCGTCGGCAGCCAGCCGTACGGCCGATCTGACCGAGGCTGCCAACAAGGTGCTTCCTCTTTACCAGAAGGCTGCCAAGGCCGGCTAGGGTATGTTGGGACGCCCGGCCGCGTTCAGGCGGCGGAGTCCGGACGGGCAGCGTCTTGCGGGATGTCATAGCCCAGGCGGGTTGAAAGCCGCATGCAGATGCCCGCCATGATGTCCTTGATCTGGGTGATATCCGGCCGCGGCACGCCATCGATGCGCGCGATATGGGGAACGTTCACCGCCGCGAGCACGCGGCCTCCGTTGCCGAATACCGGAAACGCGATATTGGTGACTCCGCCTATCTGTATGCTGGGCATGGACGCGTAGCCATTGGTGCGCACATCCTTGAGAATGGAAAACAGCTCTCCCGGATCCATCTGCAGCTCGCCATCCACTTGAATGTGGTTGCTCAGCATGCGCGTGCGCTCCACTTCATCCTGGTAGGCCAGCAGCACATGGCCTGAAGAGGTATCTGTCAGCCCCATGGCCTCGCCCAGCTTCAGGCCGAATGACCAGCGTTCCGGGCTGTCCATCTGGGCAATGATCACGACCCGGCCCCCGCGGTACAAAGAAAGGTGACATGATTGGCGTGAACGTTCCGCCAGTTCGCGCAACAAGGGCAGCGCCACCTGTACCAGCGATTTCACCGGCTGCTGGCAATGCGCCAGCTGAAACATCTTCAGGGTCAGTGCGTAGCGGTCATCGGGATCGGGCTGGTGGATGAAACCGCGGTGCTGCAGCGTCATCACCATGCGGAATATCTCATTCACATTGCGGCCCAGCGTCTGCGCCAGCTCGTTCAATGTATAGCCCGACTCACTGTGTGCGAGCGCCTCCAGAATATCAAGGCCCTTTTCCAGCGCGGGCGCGCTGTATCGGTTTGCAGTCTTGGGTTCCATAATTCGCTTTTATATATAAAAGGTGACGCCCGACTTTTTTAGAGGTTATAGCGTTGCGACTCAAATGTGAATGGCGGGAAATCCCCTAGGTGAATTGCTACGATTCTGATTGCCTGCATCAAATGGCTGCCTTACGATAAGCGGCATAAAACGGGAAAACAGTTTTTACTCATAAAAAAGAAACCCTCGGTAGCAACAAGCGGCCGGCAGGGAATTCAGGAATATCAAAGCCGCTGGCGCGAAGGCGCATGGCAGCAGGTGGAGACACCAGCCCATCTGGCTGTTTCCGCCGCAAGTACGCCGCTTTCGGGCGGTAGTCCAAAGGCAACCTGGAGGAGACTATGAGAAAGCATCACCTGTTGAAGTTCGCACTGGCGATATGCGCCAGCACTGTTGTCGGGGCGGCCCACGCGGCATGGCCCGAGCGACCCATCACAATGATTGTGGCCTGGGGCGCGGGCGGAGGAACCGATGCGACGGCCCGCATCATTGCTTCCCTGCTGGAAAAGGAGCTGGGCCAGCCGGTCAATGTGGTCAACCGCACCGGCGGCAATGGCGTGGTCGGGCACGCCGCCATTGCCAAGGCCAAACCGGATGGATACACGCTGGGCATGCTCACGGTCGAGATTGCGATGATGAGCCATCAGGGGCTGACCAAGCTGACCCCGGCCGACTATACGCCGCTTGCTCTGATGAATGTTGATCCTGCGGCCGTGTCGGTCAGTGCCGAATCGCCCTACAAGACCATGGCCGACCTCATGAAAGAAATAAAGGCCAACCCTGGGAAGCTCAAGGCTTCGGGAACGGGGCAGGGCGGTATCTGGCACATTGCCATGGCGGGCCTGCTGAAGGAACAGGGCTTGCCTACCTCGGCTGTTCCGTTTGTTCCGTCCAACGGCGCGGCGCCGGCCATGCTCGAGCTTGCAGCCGGCGGCATCGACATCGTTCCGACGTCTTTGCCCGAAGCCCGATCCATGATCGATGCAGGCAAGGCCCGGCCCCTGGCGGTGATGGCCGATGAGCGCGAACCGCTGTACCCCGACGTGCCGACGCTGAAAGAGGCCATCGGCAGCGATTGGAAGATTGGCGTATGGCGAGGCATTGCCGGACCGAAAGGACTGCCCGACGAGGTGGTCAAGCGTATGGAAACGGCGCTGGACAAGGTGAACCACAGCCAGGAATTCCGTGACTTCATGAAGAAACGGGGATTCGGCGTCGGGTATGCCAGCGGCGAGGACTATGGTGCGTTCATGAAGAAATCCCTGGACGATTTCGGTGAAGTGATCTCGGCCATCGGCATGGCCAGGCCCGCCCCGCAGTAAGCCACGGTATCTGCATTGTCCAGGCCGGGCCGGCCGGAAAGGCGGCCCGGGCTTTTCACCCTTCCGTGAGCCGCCATGAAATTTGACGATACGTTCATAGGCCTGTTCCTGGCCGTTTGTTCGGTGGGCATATTTGCCATCGCCCAGACTTTTCCTCCCATACCTGGACAGAATTTTGGCGCCAGCCTGTTTCCCACTGTGTTGTCCGTCGGCCTGTTCATCTGCTCCGTGCTGCTGCTGATCCAGGGGCTGCGCCAACGCGCCGCCGGTGCACCCCGGCCATCCTGGCCCGCGTGGACACGCGAACCGATTTCCATCCTGCGCTTCCTGCTGGTTCCGGGATCTTTGTTTTTCTATTTCGAGACCGGCGATTCGCTGGGCTTCATCCCTTGCGCCCTGATTCTGCTGCTTGTGCTTTTTCGCGTTTTTGGCGTGAGCTGGCTTAGGGCGATTGTAGTGGCCGTGATAAGCGTGCTGGTCATACATTTCATGTTCTACAGCATTTTGCATGTGCCCCTTCCCTGGGGAATGCTTGAACCTCTCTCATGGTGAGCGCATGGATATAGCGAATCTTTCCGCAGCCTTTGAGCAGGTCACACAGCCCTTTGTCATGGGCGTGATCGTCGTGTCGGCCATATTTGGCCTGTTTGTGGGCGCCGTGCCGGGGCTGAGCGCCACCATGGCAGTCGCACTGCTGGTGCCCATTACCTTTTTCATGGATCCCATTCCCGCCATTGCGATGATGGTGACCGCAACCGCCATGGCAATTACTTCCGGCGATATTCCGGGCTGCCTGCTGCGGATTCCCGGCACGCCATCCTCGGCAGCATACACGGATGAGGCCTACAACCTGACCCGCAAAGGCAAGGCTGACGAGGCGCTGGGCGCAAGCATTGTCTTTTCGTGCATAGGCGGCCTGTTCGGCACAGCGGTGCTCATCACGTCCGCACCGATGCTGGCTGACTTTGCGCTCAATTTCTCGTCGTATGAATTTTTCTGGCTGGTGGTGCTCGGCTTGTCCTGCGCCATTTTCATATCGCCGTCGAGCACCCTGCGGGGTTTTGTCTCGCTGCTGATCGGCCTGTTGCTGGCCTGCGTAGGCATGAACAACCCTGCCGCCTATCCCCGGTTTACCTTTGGGAACGATGATTTGCTCAACGGTGTAACGCTGTTGCCCATGATGGTCGGCATGTTCGCCATTTCCGAGGTGCTGCGCTATGCGACGCATGCCGAACAGAAGAAAGTGGAGATCAAGGCTCAGGTAGGAAATATCTTTACCGGCATGTGGCGTCTTACCCGCAAGTACCCCGCAAGCGTGGCGCGCGGCAGCGTGCTGGGCACTGCCGTGGGCGCATTGCCCGGCGCCGGAGCTGATATCGCGGCGTGGATGTCGTATGGGGTGAGCAAGCGGTTTTCCCGCGAACCCGAAAAGTTCGGGACAGGCCATGTCGAAGGTATTGTCGAGGCGGGCGCTGCAAACAACTCGGCGCTGGCGGGCGCGTGGATACCCGCGCTGGTGTTCGGCATTCCCGGAGACTCGATCACCGCAATTGTGATCGGCGTGCTGTACATGAAGAACATGACGCCCGGACCCATGATCTTCACCAACAGCCCCGTAGAAATCTACGCGGTGTTCACGGTGTTTGTGCTGGCCAATATCATCATGCTTCCTCTGGGCTATCTTGCAGTGAGGCTGGCCAAGAACGTTCTGAATGTGCCGCGCAATATATTGATGCCGCTGATTCTCATCTTCTGCATTGTGGGTACGTTTGCCATCAACAACAGCATCTTCGATGTACTAGTGATGCTGTCGGTCGGTGTGCTGGCCTATCTGATGGAAGAGAATGAATTCCCAATTGCGCCGGCAGTGCTGGGCGTGGTGCTGGGGGGGATGCTGGAGGAGCATTTCATCTTCTCCATCATCAAGGCAGACGGCGATTTCATGATGTTCTTCAGCAGGCCGATCGCGTGCGGCCTGGGAGTTTTTGCAATCCTGGTCTGGCTCATTCCGCTGTTCAAGGCGGGCCACCGGGCTATGACGGGAGCACGGAGGGTGGAGGCGTGAGGCAACAGCAACGATTTGATGCCAGCGGTCTTTCTGCATTCGCTGCGCAAGCGCTGCGGGCAGCTGGAATGGAGGATGCGAAGGCAGGGACAGTCGCGCAGGTTCTGCTGGAAGGCGACCTGATGGGCCATACCACGCATGGGCTGGCGCTGCTTGCACCCTATGTCCAGGAGCTGGAAAAAGGAACCATGTCCAAGGCCGGATTGCCCGGCGTGCTCGCTGACAAAGGCGCCGCCATTCTGTGGGATGGAGACCGGCTGCCGGGCCCCTGGCTGGTCAGCCACGCCATCGATGAGCTGATTCCGCGCGCCCGCCAGTTTGGCGCGGCCTCCTTGGTGATTCGTCGCAGTCATCATATCGCCAGCCTGGCCAGCTATCTGCTCAGGGTGGTAGAGCAGGACATGCTGGTGGTGCTGGCATCATCCGATCCTGCAGGCCGGAGCGTGGCGCCATTTGGAGGCACACAGGCTGTTTTTACCCCCAATCCGATTGCGGCCGGGATACCCGCGGCGTCTCCGCTGCTGATTGATATTTCGGCATCAGTCACGACAAATGGCATGTGCAGCCGCCTGGCTGCACAGGGAGCCCGCTTTGGGGAAGACTGGCTTCTTGACGGAGAGGGAAATCCAAGCAATGACCCCGCCGTTCTGTCTGCAAACCCGCCGGGTACCATTCTTCCAGTGGGCGGACTGTCGGCCGGACACAAAGGCTATGGGCTGGCCCTGCTGATTGAGGCGCTTACCGGCGGGCTGGGTGGATATGGCCGTGCCGATGGCGCTCAAGGCTGGGGCGCCACAGTATTCATCAATCTGTACGACACGATAGGGTTTGCAGGCAAGGAGGAGTTCAGGCGGCAGATGGACTGGCTGGCCGAGCAATGCCGTACAAACCGCCCCCGTCCGGGTGTTGCATCGGTACGGATACCGGGAGACCGTGCACTGGCCCTGCGCAGGGAGCAGATGGAGCAAGGTGTGGCCTTGCATGAAAGTATCGTGCCTGCGCTGCGCAGGCTTGCACAGACCTACGGCATTTCTTTTCCCCAGCCAAACCTGGTCGCATAGGCGTCAGGGCGGGCCTACCCGTTTTTTTTGCATGAAGGGCGCAACAGCGCCCACCGGAGAATACAGGCATGAATCAACTTGATATGAAAGGCAGGGTGGCAGTGGTGACGGGCGCTGCCCGTGGCATAGGCTATGCCATTGCGCAGCGTATCCTGGCATCGGGCGGCACGGTGGCGATCTGGGACCGCGACCAGGAACGCATGCGCCAGGCTGAGCAGTCGCTCGGCAGTGCCGGAACAGTAAGTTCGCATGGCGTCAATCTTACCGCCCTGGACGAGGTGCAGGCTGTCACGCAGGAAACGCTGGACAGACACGGGAGAATCGACATCCTGGTGAACAATGCCGGCATTACGGGCGGGAATGCGCTGGCCTGGGAGCTGGATCCGCAGGCATGGAAGGACGTCATCGATGTCAATCTCATCGCTCCTTATTACACCTGCCGCAGCGTCATTCCTCACATGATAGGTCAGGGCTACGGACGCATTGTCAATATCGCATCGATAGCGGGCAAGGAGGGCAATCCAAACGCATCGCATTACAGCGCGTCCAAGGCAGGCCTCATAGGCCTGACCAAGTCGCTGGGCAAAGAACTGGCAGGCAAGGGCGTCCTGGTCAATGCTGTTACGCCTGCTGTCGCGCGCACTGAGATGTTCGAGTCCATGACGCAGGCTCATATCGACTACATGCTTTCCAAGATTCCCATGGCCCGTTTCGTCAACGTGGAGGAGGTGGCAGCCATGGTGTGCTGGCTGTCGTCGGAAGACTGCTCCTTCAGCACCGGCGCGGTGTTCGACATTTCAGGCGGCCGCGGCACCTATTGATTATCTGGAGATTGTGCGCATGGTGGATATGGATGGAAAAACACGCAGGGCCAGGCGGCTGGCCGATCACCTGTTTGCAGTGCTGACACTGATACTGGCGCTGAGCATGGTGATCATGCTGGTGCTTGTGTTTGGGAATGTGGTGCTGCGCTATGTATTCAATTCAGGCATCACTATCTCCGAGGAGGTGGCGCGCGTGTGTTTTGTCTGGCTGACCTTTGCAGGGGCTGTGCTGGCTTTCAGGGCGAAGCAGCACCTGGCCATCAATATGCTGATTTTCCGGCTATCCCCGGGCGCGCAGAAGGGCTTTCATCTTGCCCGCCAGGCGTTGATACTCTGGGTGCTCTGGCTGATGATTCAAGGCGGATGGGAACAGACTGTCATCGGCATGAGCACGGTGACACCGGTAGCGGGCCTGCCTATTGCGATTTTCAGCGGTGCTGTTTTTCTGTCGTCCCTTCTCATGGCATTCATGACGGCGCTTGACCTGTATGTGGCGGCGCTGACGCCCGCCAACCCGGAAAACGTGGGCGCGTTCTGCACGTCCGTCGACAACATCGAGGAGGTCTGAAAGATGACTGTTGCGATTTTTGTCGGCACACTGCTGGGGTTCATGGCTTTTGGCGTACCCATCGCCTTTGCCCTGCTGCTCAGCGCCATCGCGCTGATGTTCCATCTTTCTTTCTTCGATCCGCAGATCATCGCCCAGAATATGCTGACGGGCGCGGACAATTTTTCCCTCATGGCGGTGCCGCTCTTCATGCTGGCGGGAGAGGCCATGAATGCGGGCGGCATGTCGCGGCGCATGGTGCATCTGGCTGCCAGTTTCGTCGGCCATATCAAGGGCGGCCTGGGCTATGTGGCCATCATGGCCAGCATTCTGCTGGCCGCGCTGTCCGGGTCTGCGGTGGCCGATGCGGCAGCGCTGGCCGCGATGCTGGTTCCCATGCTGCGCAGCCGCGGGTACGACATGAATCAGTCGACCGGCCTGATTGCGGCGGGCGGCATCATCGCACCCATTATTCCGCCTTCCATTTCCTTCATTATCTTTGGCGTGGCTGCCAATATTTCGATTACCAAACTGTTTATCGCCGGGATCGTGCCTGGCCTGCTGATGGGCCTGACGCTCGTGGTGGTCTGGGCCTGCATTGCGAGGCGATCCACGACCATACAGTCGTCACCCAAGGAAAGCTGGGAGGAGCGGGCAAGGGCGTTCAAGGATTCGCTCTGGGCGCTGTTCCTGCCGGTCATCATCATCGGCGGCCTGCGCGGCGGGATATTCACGCCCACCGAGGCGGCAGCGGTGGCCGCAATGTATGCGCTGTTTGTGGGCATGGTGGTTTATCGCGAAATCACGATCAAGAGCCTGTTCCCCCTGCTGGTCAATGCGGCAATGACGACCAGCGTAGTGATGTACCTGGTGGCGGCGGCGCTGGTGACCTCTTACATGATCACGCTGGCGGACCTGCCGCAGGAACTCATCGAAATGCTGGGACCCCTGATCGATTCTCCGACGCTGCTTATGTTTTGCCTGGTCATACTGCTAACCCTGATCGGAACCGCCATGGACCTGACGCCCACCATTCTGATCCTGGCGCCTGTGCTGATGCCAGTGATCGAGAAGGCCGGCATTGATCCTACTTATTTCGGTGTGATTTTCATCATGGTTGGATGCGCAGGCCTGCTTACGCCGCCTGTGGGTACCGTGCTGAACGTGGTTTGCGGCGTTGCCCGCATACGCATGGAGGACATTATCAAGGGCGTCTGGCCTTATGTGCTGGCCTATACCGCCTTGATCTTTCTGCTTGTGATTTTTCCCGAGATTGTGCTGGCGCCTTTGCGCTGGTTTTATTGAAGCCTGGCGAGGCGGCTGTGCCGGGGTCGGCGCGGCCGCGGGGCCGGAAATTATTTCAGAGGATGGAGCGACATGACTGTCAAGACAATGAAGAAGTTCAGCCTGAAGGGCATGGCGCTGGGCCTTGCCACGGTAGCCGCCCTGGGGCTGGCCGCGCATGATGCAGCGGCCAAGGAAATCAAGACGCGGATCATACGCTTTGGCTACGGTCTGGCCGACAGCAGCCCGACAGGCAAGGCAACACGCTTTTTCGCCGAGGAGGTTGGCAGGCTGAGCGATGGCAAGATGAAAGTCAAGACGTACGGCAATGGCGCGCTCGGTTCGGACGAACAGATGCAGAACGCGCTGATCGGCGGATCGCAGGAGATGACTTTCGTATCTACTGCGCCGCTGGCGGGCATGATCAAAGAGTTTGGCGTATTCGACCTGCCTTTCCTGTTTGACAACGAGAAGGTGGCCGATGCTGTGCTCGATGGTCCTGAAGGCCGCAAACTGCTGGACAAGCTGCCCGAGAAAGGGCTGATCGGCCTGCTGTATTGGGAGAATGGCTTTCGCAACATCACCAATTCGCGTCACGAGATTTCCAAGGCCAAGGATCTGGAAGGCATCAAGCTGCGCGTGATGCAGAACCAGGTTGCGCTGAGCGTATTCAATGGCCTGGGTGCGAATGCGATCCCCATGCCTTTCACCGAACTGTTCACCGCACTTGAAACCAAGACGGTGGATGGCCAGGAGAACCCGCTTAGCACCATACAGACCAGCAAGTTCTACGAAGTCCAGCCCTATCTGACGATCTCCAATCATGTCTACACGCCATTTGTGCTGCTGGCTTCAAAGCGCTGGTGGGACGGCCTGTCGGCCGACGAGAAGCAGGTGATCGAAGAAGCGGCCAAGACATCGCAGGAGTATCAGCGCAAGGTCAGCCGCGAAGGCAACGTGGAGGCGCTTTCCTTCCTGAAGAAGCATGGCGTCAAAGTTTCAAGCTTTTCGACCGCCGAGAAGGAGGCCATACGCGAAGAGCTGGAACCTATCGTTTCCAAGCTCAAGCAGCAGATCGGCCCCGAGACGGTAGATGCGGTGCTGCAAGCTGCCAAAGATGCGCAGTCTAGCTGAGCGCATCACCCCCGTCGGGGCTGAGCCGCAGCCATAGGCTGGCCTGGCGCGATGCCGCCCCTGTCCATGGGATGGCATCGCCTTGTTTGTTTTTTCCGGAGAGATGGTTTCCATGTCAGCATCAGAAAAGCCCGAACTGCGCAGCCGCAGGTGGTTTGACAACCCCGCCGATCCCGGCATGACTGCGCTGTATATCGAGCGTTACATGAACTACGGGATCACGCGCGAAGAGCTGCAGTCAGGCAAGCCGATTATCGGGATTGCCCAGACGGGCTCGGATCTTTCACCCTGCAACCGCCATCATCTGGAGCTGGCCAGCCGGGTGCGCGACGGCATCCGCGACATGGGCGGCATTCCCCTGGAGTTTCCGGTTCATCCCATCCAGGAAACCGGCAAGCGGCCCACGGCCGCGCTCGACCGCAATCTGGCATATCTCGGCCTGGTGGAGGTGCTGCATGGCTATCCTATCGACGGAGTTGTGCTGACTACCGGGTGCGACAAGACGACGCCCGCCTGTCTGATGGCCGCCGCCACAGTCAACCTCCCTGCCATCGTGCTGTCGGGCGGCCCCATGCTGGACGGCTGGTGGCGCGGCAAGCTGGCGGGGTCCGGCACTGTGGTCTGGGATGCGCGCAAGCGGTTTTCCGCCGGAGAGATCGACTACGGCGAGTTCATGAACAATGTCGCCTCGTCCGCCCCCTCGGCGGGGCACTGCAACACCATGGGCACCGCCTTGTCCATGAATTCGCTGGCCGAGGCGCTGGGCATGTCCTTGCCTGGCTGCGCCGCCATCCCCGCGCCATACAGGGAACGCGGCTGGATGGCTTACGAGACGGGCCGGCGTATTGTTGGCATGGTGCGCGAGAACCTGCGGCCTTCCGACATCATGACACAGCAGGCATTCGAGAATGCGGTGGTGGCTGCGGCAGCGCTGGGCGGCTCTTCCAATTGCCCCATTCACATGGTTGCCATTGCCCGCCACATGGGGGTGGATCATACGCTGGATGACTGGCAGCGTCTTGGGCCTTCCATCCCCCTGCTGGTGGATTGCCAGCCCGCTGGCCGCTTCCTGGGTGAAGCCTTCCACCGCGCCGGCGCAGTGCCTGCCGTACTGAGGGAGTTGCTGCGGGCAGGCAAGCTGCATGGCGACGTCATGACCGTAACGGGAAAGACACTGGCCGAGAACCTGCGTGATGTTGCCGAGCCCGACCGGGAGGTGATTCGCGCCTACGAAACACCGCTCAAAGAGGCTGCAGGCTATGTGGTGCTGGGCGGAAATCTCTTCGACAATGCGGTCATCAAGACTAGCGTCATTGATGATGCCTTTCGCAAGCGTTTCCTTTCGGATCCCGCCCACCCGAATGTGGTGGATCTCAAGGCTGTTGTTTTCGAGGGGCCCGAAGACTATCACGAGCGTATCGAGGATCCCGCGCTGGGCGTGGACGAGAAGACCCTGCTCGTGATCCGCAATGCCGGGCCGGTAGGGTATCCGGGCGGGGCGGAGGTGGTCAACATGCAGCCACCGGCAGCGCTGATCGCAAGAGGCATCGACACGCTGCCCACAATGGGCGACGGTCGCCAGAGCGGTACCTCGGCCAGCCCGTCCATTCTGAATGTATCGCCCGAGGCGGCGGTGGGCGGCGGGTTGGCGCTGCTCAGGACCGGCGATATGGTTCGCATTGACCTGAGCCGGCGCCGGGTCGATGTGCTTCTTCCCGATGAGGAACTTGCCCGGCGGCGCGCTGCCTGGCAGCCGCCAGACCTGAAGAACCAGACGCCGTGGGAGGAAATCTATCGCGGCATGGTGGGGCAGCATGGAACCGGCGCTTGCCTGGAACCGGCTACCCTGTATATTGATATCATCGAGCGCCGGGGCGAATCCCGGAACAATCACTGAAATTGCCCGGGGCTGCCCGCTTCGCATAAGCCCGCGCCACGGCGCCCCGCCAGACAGAGCCATGGATACATTACTGAAACAGACCACGCGGCGCAGCCTGCCGCCCGAAGGCGAGGCGGAGTTCAAAGCCTTGTTTGGCGAACGCTTCATTACCTCGGAGGCGGTGCGCAGGCATCACGGTACGGACGAGTCTCCCTACCCGGTCTGCCCGCCTGATGCGGTGATCTTTCCCCGGGATGAGAGCGAGGTGGTGGCGGCGGTCCGGCTATGCAACAAATACAAAGTGCCTATCGTGCCTTTTGGCATTGGTTCGTCGCTGGAAGGGCATGTATTGCCCATAGAGGGAGGTATCACGCTTGATTTCGCGGAAATGAACAAGGTGCTGTCGATCGACGCGGAAGACTTCACCGTCACGGTGCAGCCGGGCGTGATCCGTACACAGCTTAACGACGAGATCCGCCATACAGGCCTGTTTTTCCCCATCGATCCGGGTGCGCATGCGTCCATCGGGGGCATGACCGCCACTCGGGCCTCGGGCACCAATGCGGTGCGCTACGGCACGATGCGGGAAAATGTGGTCTCGCTCAAGGTCGTCACGGCCCAGGGCAAGATCATCCGTAGCAGCAGCCGGGCGCGCAAGTCGTCCGCCGGCTATGACCTGACGCGCCTGTTTGTCGGCAGCGAAGGCACCCTGGGCATTATTGTCGAAATCACGGTGCGGGTTTATCCGCAGCCCGAAGCCGTAACCGCTGCCATTTGCAACTTTCCCACGCTGGCTTCTGCGGTGCAGTCGGTGATAGAGATCATGCAGACGGGCGTGGCCATCGCACGTGTCGAATTCATGGACGAGCGGGCCGTCAATGCGGTCAACCGCTACAGCAAGCTGGGCTTGAAGGAAACCCCGCTCTTGCTGTTTGAATTTCACGGCAGCGAAACGGGGGTTCGGGAGCAGGCTGCTGTGGTGCAGGAAATCACGCGCGACAATGGCGGCATGGATTTCGAATGGGCGCATCGCCCTGAGGACAGGACGCGCCTGTGGACCGCGCGCCACAACTCGCATTATTCCGGCCTGCAACTGCGGCCGGGCTCGCGCAGCGTGGCTACCGATGTCTGCGTACCGATCTCCCGCCTGGCGGAATGCGTGACCCAGACTGCCGCCGACCTGGAAGGCATGCCATTCCCGTATACCATTGTGGGCCATGTGGGCGACGGCAACTTTCATGTGCAGATGCTTATAGACCCCGACAGCGAAGAAGAATGGAACAAGTCGGAAGAGGTGAACAACCGGCTGGTGCACCGGGCGATCGGCATGGACGGGACCTGTTCGGGCGAGCATGGCGTTGGCATCCACAAAATGAGCTTTCTCAAGGCTGAGCACGGTGAAGATGCGCTTGAGCTGATGCGCATGATCAAGCATGCCTATGACCCCAACAACATCTTCAACCCCGGCAAACTGGTGTCCTGGGAGGCCTGAGTTTCCACAGAGGAGCGGCCCGCCCGCGCATCGCGCCGACGGGCGCGCAGGCTTTGGCTGTTACCACTTATACCAGTATAAATGCTCGTATTGTCCTCTGGGATGATACTGGCATAATAGTTCGCATACCCCGTCAGGCGGCAATCCTGTGCCCGTCGGCGGGCCCGACTTCCCAGCTTTTCGAGAGCGAACCATGCCACAAACCCTGTACGACAAACTCTGGGATGCGCACGTTGTGCATCAAGAGTCCGACGGCACCTGTCTGCTGTATATCGACCGCCATCTGGTGCACGAAGTCACCAGCCCGCAGGCGTTCGAGGGCCTTGCTATGGCCGGCCGCAAGCCCTGGCGCATCAGCGCCAACCTGGCGGTCGCGGACCATAACGTGCCTACTACCGGGCGCAGCGAAGGCATTGCAGACCCCATCTCCCGCCTGCAGGTCGATACGCTGGACGCCAATTGCGAGAAATTCGGCATTACCGAATTCCGCATGAACGATCTGCGCCAGGGTATCGTGCATATCATCGGGCCTGAGCAGGGGGCTACGCTGCCCGGCATGACCGTCGTCTGTGGTGATTCGCACACCAGCACGCACGGCGCAGTCGGCGCGCTGGCCTTCGGCATCGGCACGTCCGAGGTCGAGCACGTCCTGGCCACGCAGACGCTGCTGATGAAGAAAAACAAAAACATGCTGATCCGCGTCGAAGGAAAACTGCCCGCCGGGTGTACCGCCAAAGACGTCGTGCTGCACATCATCGGCAAGATCGGCACGGCAGGGGGCACAGGCTATGCCATCGAGTTCGCCGGCAGCACGATCCGCGAACTTTCGGTGGAAGGCCGCATGACAGTCTGCAACATGGCCATCGAGGCGGGGGCACGCTCGGGCATGGTCGCAGTGGACCAGAAAACCATAGACTATTTCCGTGGCCGTCCCTATGCGCCGACCGGTGTGCTGTGGGATCAGGCGGTGCAATACTGGCGCACGCTGCATACCGATGAAGGAGCGAAGTTCGATCGCGTGGTTGAAATCGATGCGCGCGACATCCAGCCTCAGGTGTCCTGGGGAACCTCGCCCGAGATGGTGCTGCCCGTCGATGCCCGCGTTCCGGATCCCGACAGGGAAAAAGACGATGTCCGCCGCAGCGGTATGGAGCGCGCGCTCGAATACATGGGCCTCAAGCCCAACATGCCCATTACCGATATCCGCATTGACCGCGTGTTCATCGGCTCCTGTACCAATGCGCGCATCGAGGATCTGCGCGCCGCGGCGGCTGTCGCACGCGGCCATCATGTTGCGTCCTCGGTCAAGCAGGCAATGGTCGTGCCGGGATCGGGCCTGGTCAAGGCCCAGGCCGAGAAGGAAGGGCTGGACAAGATTTTCACCGATGCGGGCTTTGAGTGGCGCGAGCCTGGCTGCTCCATGTGCCTGGCCATGAACGCCGACCGTCTGGAACCGGGTGAGCGCTGTGCGTCCACCTCGAACCGCAATTTTGAGGGACGCCAGGGGCAGGGCGGGCGCACCCATCTCGTGAGCCCCGCGATGGCCGCGGCAGCCGCCATTGCCGGTCACTTTGTCGACGTCCGCAATTTCCGATAGGAAGCATCATGCAAGCATTCACCACTCATACCGGCCTGGTCGCGCCGCTCGATCGCGAAAACGTCGATACCGACCTGATCATTCCCAAGCAGTTTCTGAAATCCATCAAACGCACGGGTTTTGGCCCCAACCTGTTCGATGAGCTGCGCTACCTGGATCATGGCGAACCGGGCATGGATAACTCAAAGCGCCCGCTGAACCCTGATTTCGTGCTGAACCAGCCGCGCTACCAGGGAGCCAGCATCCTGCTGGCGCGCAAGAACTTCGGCTGCGGCTCGAGCCGGGAGCACGCGCCCTGGGCGCTGACGCAATATGGCTTTCGCGCCATCATTGCGCCGTCCTACGCCGACATTTTCTTCAACAACAGCTTCAAGAACGGCCTGCTGCCCATCATCCTGCCCGAATTACAGGTGGCGCGCCTGTTTGACGAGGTCAAGGCTTTCCCTGGCTACAAGATCACTGTAGATCTGGCGCGCCAGGTGGTCATTGCACAGGACGGGCGTGAACTGGCCTTCGATATCGAGCCATTCCGCAAGCACTGTCTGCTCAACGGCCTGGACGACATCGGGCTCACGCTGCAGAAGGCGGATACGATTCGCGCCTTCGAAGCCGAGCGCCTGGCCAGGTTCCCGTGGCTGGAGTCGCGCCCGCTGGCCTGACCCTCTGCAGGTGCAAGGGCGGCGGGGCTCGGCCCGTCTGCCCGGAATTCAAGCAATTTCGATTTTTCAGGAAACAGAATGACATATAACATCGCGGTGCTTCCCGGAGACGGCATAGGCACGGAAATCACCGAACAGGCCCAGCGCGTGCTCGGCGCACTGGGGCTGGATATCAATATGACAGTTGCGCCGGTGGGCGGGGCGGCCTACGACCAGCACGGCCACCCTTTGCCGCCGTCCACTCTGGATCTGGCCAAGGCTTCCGATGCGGTGCTGTTCGGGGCCGTGGGCGACTGGAAATACGATTCCCTCGAACGCGCCCTGCGTCCCGAGCAGGCCATTCTGGGGCTGCGCAAGGCGCTGGGCCTGTTCGCCAATCTTCGTCCGGCCATCCTCTACCCGCAGCTGGCCAATGCGTCCTCGCTCAAGCCTGAAATTGTATCGGGGCTGGATATCCTGATTGTCCGCGAGCTGACCGGCGACATCTATTTCGGCCAGCCGCGGGGCGTGCGTACAGCGGAAGAGGGGGCGTTCAAGGGCGAGCGCCAGGGGTTTGACACCATGCACTATGCCGAATCCGAGGTGCGACGCATCGCTCATGTGGCATTCCAGGCCGCCGGCAAGCGCAAGAAGCGCCTGTGCAGCGTGGACAAGGCCAATGTGCTGGAAACTTCGCAGTTCTGGCGCGACATCATGATTGATGTTGCCAAGGAGTATCCGGAAGTCGAACTCAGCCATATGTATATCGACAACGCTGCCATGCAGCTGGTGCGCGCGCCCAAGGAGTTCGATGTGGTCGTGACAGGCAATCTGTTCGGCGACATCCTGTCGGACGAGGCCGCCATGCTGACCGGCTCCATCGGCATGCTGCCTTCCGCATCGCTCAACGCCTCGAACCAGGGGTTGTATGAGCCCAGCCACGGCTCGGCTCCGGACATTGCAGGCAAGAATCTGGCCAACCCGCTGGCGACGATTCTTTCCGCAGCCATGCTGCTTCGCTACTCGCTCGGTGAGGCGGTCCAGGCGGATCGCATCGAAGCTGCCGTGCAGGCGGTGCTCGAGCAGGGCCTGCGCACTGCCGATATCCATGAGGCGGGCACCACCCAGGTGTCCACCAGCGAAATGGGCGATGCCGTGCTCAAGGCGTTGGCCGGCTGATTTAGCGGCATTTTCCGGCGGCCGGCCCTGCGCAGGATGCGGGCCGGCCGTTGTTCTTTGGCCGGTTTTTCGTCTCGGAGCAGTTTTTTTTGATGCACTGCAGCTTCCCCTGCTATATTGCAATAATGCTGTAATCGTGCACTGCGGCAAGGCATTCAATTAGAATAGTACTGATCAGCATTTCAGATTTGATATTTAACGAGTGACACTTTCATGACCCAAGCAGTAGGTTTGGTCGGGTGGCGCGGCATGGTGGGTTCGGTCCTCATGCAGCGCATGCGCGACGAGAACGACTTTTCCCTTTTTCAGCCAGTATTCTTTTCCACCAGCAACGCTGGCGGCAAGGCTCCCGCATGGGCCGATGGCGCTGGCCCGCTGCAGGATGCCTACGATATTGATGCACTGAAAAAGCTACCGATCATCGTTACCGCCCAGGGCGGCGACTACACCACTGCCGTGTTCCCGAAGCTGCGCGCCGCCGGGTGGGACGGGGTCTGGATCGATGCCGCCAGCACGCTGCGCATGGCAGATGACGCCATTATCGTGCTTGATCCGGTCAATCGCCCTGTCATAGATGCCGCGCTGCAGCGCGGCGTCAAGAATTTCATCGGCGGCAACTGCACGGTCAGCTGTATGCTGATGGGGCTGGCGGGGCTGTTCAAGCAGAACCTGATCCAGTGGATGACCAGCATGACATATCAGGCTGCGTCGGGCGGCGGCGCGCAGCACATGCGCGAGCTGCTGACACAGTTTGGCCTGCTGAACAGCGCCGTCAAGCCGCTGCTGGACGATCCGGCCTCGGCCATCCTCGAGATTGATCGCGGCCTTCTGCAGGCGCAGCAGGACCCGTCGCTGCCCCGTGAGCATTTCGGCGTTCCGCTGGGTGGCAACCTGATCCCCTGGATCGACAAGGATCTTGGCAATGGCGTTTCCAGGGAAGAATGGAAGGCCGAGGCGGAAACAAACAAGATTCTTGGCAGGGGCGAGGCTTTTGGCACGCCCGCAACACCTATTGACGGCCTGTGCGTGCGCATTGGCGCGATGCGCTGCCACAGCCAGGCGCTGACCATCAAGCTGACGCGCGATGTGCCGCTTGATGAAATCAGCGACATCCTCCGCGAAGGTTCCAGGTGGGCCAAGGTCGTTCCCAACGAGCGTGATGCGACCATGCACGACCTCACGCCTGTGGCAGTAACCGGCACGCTCGACATCCCGGTCGGCCGCTTGCGCAAGATGTCCATGGGCAGTGATTATCTGAGCGCATTCACGGTTGGCGACCAGCTTCTATGGGGTGCGGCCGAGCCGCTGCGGCGCATGCTGCGCATCACTCTGGGGGAACTCTAAAGCTTATGTCACGCCACCGCTACGCGCCGTCTTCTGCTCCTTCAGGCTTCAAAGTCAAACCTTGGATCGGCGCGCTAGTGATCGCGCTGGCGTCCCCGGCTGCCGTGCAGGCGGCCGTATTGGGGCATTCCCGGCTGGCTTCTGCGCTGGGCCAGCCGCTGCGCATAGACATCCAGGTCAGCCAGCTCAGCCCGGATGAACGGAACAGCCTGACGGCAAGGCCCGCGGCGGCTGCGGACTGGGCAGCCGCGGGGTTGACGCCGCCCGTCGATCTTTCGTCGCTGCGCGTCAGCATTATTGATGGGTATGCGCCCGGCACCCGGATCATCCGCGTTGATTCCTCGCAGGCGTTCAACGGCGCGCTCGCCGATCTGCTGCTGGATGTGGGCAGCGCTTCGGGCAGCCAGCGCTACCAGGTGAGCCTGCTCACGCAGGGGGGCGCGGCCCCCGCCTCGGCTGCGTCGTCCAGTGCGGCGCAGTCCGGCGCCGCGACGGGAGCCGTTTCCACCCGGCCTCAGTCCATCAGGGTGCGGCGCGGCGATACCATGTTTTCCATAGCCGCCCGCCATGCGGTGAAGGGCGTGACCGTCTACCAAATGATGATGGCGCTGCAGCGCGCCAATCCGCTCGCATTCATCGACGGCAACATCAACCTCGTCAAGGCTGGGGCCACGCTGGTGGTGCCGGGCATGGAGGAACTGACCGCATTGTCTGATCGAGAGGCGCGTCGCCAGTTCGTGGAGCAGACGCAAGCCTTCGCGGCCTATCGCCAGCGCGCGGCTGCCTCGGCCGGAGAGGTGGGTGATTCCACCGCGACGGCTTCGGGTGCGGTGACCGCCGGGGGAGAAGCTCCGGCGCATGGCGCATCCGGGCAGGGGCGCGACCAGTTGCGGCTTTCCGGGAAAAGCGAGGCCGGCAATGGCGACGCCGCTGACAGCGAGGCCGCCTTGCGCGCCAACATTGGCGAGTCGGCCGAGCGGGTGTCCCAGCTTGAAGAAAACGTCAAGCATCTGAACCAGGCGCTTCAGGCACAAGGAGGGGCGGCAAGCAATCTGGTTGTCGAAGGCGCCCGCACGCTTACCGATACCCTTGCTGCCGCGGCGGGCGCAAGCTCGCCTGAGCCGTCCACGGGATCTGCCCCGCCTTCCTCTGAAGGCTCGCAAGAGGGTTCGCCGCAGGATGCGAGCGGGCGGAAAGACAGTGGCGGCAACCTGCCGGGTAAAGATGGCAGCGGGAATGCGCCTGGTGTGACGCAGGCCGGCGGCAGCCAGGCGGCCGATGGCGGCTCCCAGGCCGCATCGCCGGCCCAGCCGGCCGCGGAGGGCGATGGCGCCGCCGCTACAGGCGAGCGGAAAAGCGCAGGTAATGACAAGGGTATACAATCCGCTTCCGACGCTTCCTCCTCAGGGAGCAGCGCCGATACGCAGGCTGGCGTGGGGGCGGCCCCGCCGGCGTCCAACCCCGGGAGCGGCGAAACGACAGCCGCCCGGGATACTGATTCTACAAAGGCAGGGCAAACCGTGTCGTGGTTCCAAGAGCATGCGCTGGGCGTCATCACTGGCGTGCTGGCACTCATCGTACTGATTATCGCGTGGCTGCTGCGCCGGGCGAATGCTTCGCGCGGCGATGGTCGCGATGGTGTGATTACCGAAGCCATGGTTCAGGAAAAACTCAATGAGATCAACCTTGACCTTGGTGACGGGCCAGGTGACAAGGCACGATAATTCCCTTGAACGATATGGCTGGGCATAGCGGGGCAGGGCGGATGGCCCTGGGCATCGCCTATGATGGCAGCGGTTGGCGGGGCTGGCAGACGCAGCGCGGCGGCCAGACGGTGCAGGACGAGCTGGAGGCTGCGCTGTGCCGTTTCCTGGATCACCCCGTCCAGACGATTTGCGCCGGGCGTACTGATTCCGGCGTCCATGCGCTGGGGCAGGTGGTGCATCTGGAAACCGCAGCCCTGCGGCGCGAGGAATCGTGGGTTCGCGGGGTCAATGCGCTTTTGCCAGCCAGCATATCGGTATTGTGGGCGCGATCTGTTCCCGACAGCTTTCATGCCCGCTTTTCCGCAACCGCCCGCAGCTATATCTATGTGCTGCGCAATGCGCGCGTCCGGTCTCCGCTGACGTGTGGGAAGGTTGGCTGGGTCTATCACGCCCTTGATCTGACACGCATGCGGGAAGCGGCTTCCCGCCTTCTGGGCGAACACGACTTCAGCAGCTTCCGCTCGTCCGAATGCCAGGCGGCAAGCCCCGTGCGCACGCTCAGCGCGCTCGATATTCACCAGCGGGGCGAGTATTTCTTCTTTACCTTCCAGGCCAATGCGTTCCTGCACCATATGGTGCGCAATATCATGGGCGCTCTCGTCTATGTGGGGCTGGGGCGGCAGGAGCCGGAATGGATGGACGCGCTGCTGGCCGCGCGCGACCGCTGCCGCGCCGCGCCCACTTTCCAGCCTGATGGCCTGTATCTGGCAAAGGTGGATTACCCCGGCCAGTTTGGCTTGCCCCAGGCGCCCGCCAATGACGCACTGGCCAGCCTGCTCGGCATTCCCGCTGCGGCTAAGGGCTGATACTAGCAGCGTTGCGAGGTTGAATCAGATAGAATTCCACAGTTTTGGCTTGATACAATTTTGCATACCATGTGAAATGGTGTCGCCAGAGAACGGCCTGCGTGTGTCACCCGCCACAGGTTCCCGCAGTTTTCCAGAGTTGGGTCCATGAAATCTCTCCTGTCCCTTTCAAAAGCCATCGACTGGCTCAATGCCAAAGTCGGGCAAGCCGTTATCTGGCTCACCCTGGTCGTTGTGCTGGTTAGCGCCATCAACGCGACCGTACGAAAAATATTCAGTGTCAGCTCCAATGCATGGCTGGAATTGCAGTGGTATCTCTTTGGTGCCATCTTTCTGCTTGCCGCCGGCTATACCTTTTTGCGCAATGAGCATGTCCGTGTCGATGTGCTGTCTCAGCGGCTGTCCAAGCGCACGCAGATCAAGATTGAGATCTTCGGCGTGGTTTTCTTCCTGCTGCCCGCCTGCTGCCTGATTTTCTGGCTGTCCATCCCGTTTTTCTACGAGTCGTTCGTGCTGAACGAGCAGTCGTCGAATACGGGCGGGCTGGTGCGCTGGCCGGTCAAGCTGTTGATTCCCGTCGGTTTTCTGCTGCTCATTCTCGCGGGCATCTCGCACCTGATCAAATGCATAGGCTTTCTGCGCGGCGACTGTCCGGATCCAACCGCCAGGCTCGAGGGGAAATCCGCCGAAGAGCAGCTTGCGGAAGAAATCCTGCGCGAATCGCAGGGCAATGCCGCTATCGCGTCGCCACCCATGCCTGGCGGGCACAACAATGAAGATTCAACACAGGGCAGGGGTCGCTGATCATGGAGTTCTTTGTCGACAACCTTGCGCCGATCATGTTCATCAACCTGATCGTGTTTTTGCTGCTGGGCTTTCCCGTTGCCTTTTCGCTGGCGGCCAACGGCATTCTGTATGGCCTGGTGGCCATTGACCTCGGGCTGATGCAGCCTGCGCTTTTCCAGGCCCTGCCTCAGCGCGTGTTCGGCATCGTGGCCAACGATACCTTGCTGGCTGTGCCATTCTTTACCTTGATGGGGCTGATTCTTGAACGCTCGGGCATGGCCGAGGACTTGCTGGAAACAGTAGGGCAGCTATTCGGCCCGATACGGGGCGGACTGGCCATTGCCGTGGTAGTGGTGGGCGCCATGCTGGCAGCCACCACCGGGGTGGTTTCCGCTTCCGTGATTTCCATGGGGCTGATATCTCTGCCCATCATGCTGCGCTACGGCTATGACAGGCGGCTTGCGGCTGGCGTCATCGCCGCCTCGGGCACGCTGTCCCAGATCATTCCGCCGTCGCTGGTGCTCATCATCCTGGCAGACCAGCTGGGGCGTTCGATCGGCGATATGTACCGCGGCGCCATGCTGCCCGGCCTGTTGCTCGCGCTGGCATATATCGGCTACGTGGTTGCTCTTTCGCTCATCAAGCCGGGCAGTGCACCAGCCTTGCCGCCTGAGGCCCGCGTGTATGACCGCCCCGACGGCAGGCGCGGCCTGCGTTCCCTGGGAGTAATGACTGTTATCGCCGCCGTCGTTGCCTACTTCGCCACCCAGCACTATTTCCGCGAGCATACTCAGGTGCCTGTGGATGAGCGTGTGGTGATCAGCCTGGTGGCCTGGGGCATCACCGCCCTGGTCATTGCCCTGGCAAACCGTCTCCTGCGCCTGAATTTGCTTTCACCTATTGCCGAACGCGTGGTTTTCGTGATGATTCCGCCGCTGGCGCTGATCTTCCTGGTGCTCGGAACGATTTTCATCGGCGTGGCCACGCCCACCGAAGGCGGCGCCATGGGGGCCGTCGGCGCGCTTGTCATGGCGGTATCTCGCGGCCGTTTCTCATGGGCATTGCTGCGCCAGGCCATGGACACGACCACAAAGCTTTCTTGCTTTGTCGTGTTCATCCTGGTCGGCTCCACTGTATTCAGCCTTAGCTTCCGCGGCGTCAATGGCGACTTGTGGGTCGAACATCTGCTGATCAACCTGCCGGGCGGGCAGTGGGGCTTTCTGATCGTAGTCAGCCTGCTGACCTTCTTCCTGGCGTTCTTTCTCGACTTCTTCGAGCTGGCTTTCATCATTATTCCGCTGCTTGGGCCTGTAGCGGAGAAGATGGGCATCGATCTTATCTGGTTTGGCGTGCTGCTCGCGGTGAACATGCAGACGTCTTTCATGCACCCACCTTTTGGCTTCGCGCTGTTTTACCTGAGGTCCGTCGCGCCTCGAGAGGATTATCTCGACCGTGTTACGCACAAACTAATACCCAAGGTGACGACGGGGCAGATCTATTGGGGCTCGGTGCCTTTCATTATCATCCAGCTGGCCATGGTGACCGCAGTCATGGTGTTTCCTGGCCTGGTCACGCATTACAAGCATGATGAAAGCAAGGTCGATCCGGCCACGGTTGATTTTGGCAGTGGCGCCAATTATGGCGGCGGTGTCTATGGCGCGGATCCAGGCGCCAGCTTCCAGTAGGCCTACCGGAAAACAGCATGAGCAACCGAGACTGCCCGCATGTGCGCATCAAGATCTGTGGCATTACAAGGATGCCCGATCTCGATGCGGCGGTGGCCGCCGGCGCGGATGCTGTCGGCATGGTGTTTTATCCAGGCAGTTCGCGCGCGGTCACGCTTGCGCAGGCGCGTGAATTGCGCAGGGCGGTTCCCGCCTTTGTCAATGTCGTGGCGCTGTTTGTGAATGCTTCAGCACAGGAGGTTAGGGCTGTGCTGGATGAGGTCGGGCCTGATCTGCTCCAGTTCCACGGTGACGAGTCTCCTGACTATTGTCGCGGCTTTGCCCATCGTTATATGCGCGCGTTTCGCGTCGGAGGGCCGGGGCTTGCCTCTTCCGGCCAGGTGCTGGAAGCCTGCCGGCAATATCATGATGCGAGCGCCTGGCTGTTCGACAGCTACAGCGCGGGCTACGGGGGCAGCGGCCTTGCGCTGGACGCGGCGTTGCTCGACTGCGTGCGCAATGAGCCCGAAAGCCGGCCGCTCGTGCTTGCGGGAGGCTTGCGGCCTGAGAATGTGCGCGAACGCATACAGTCCATTCACCCTTATGCGGTGGATGTCAGCAGCGGTGTCGAAGACAGCCCGGGGATCAAGTCGGCGGAAAAGATCAACGCATTCATACAGGCTGTGCGGGCGAGCTGACCCGGCTTATCCACACTCTCTGTGAATAAGCCTGCGCACAACTTCTGGATACCGCGCGCGAGGCCAATGAATTGGCGTTGCATGGGTTCCCTGGACAAATTTTGCACAGCATGCGAGGCGGGTACTTTCGGCCGATATGCCGAGTGTTTCCGCAGACGCCAAACAGGCGGCGGGGAGCCGGCGCCACGACGCTTCGTCCTCAGGCGATAGCTAGCACGTCCGGCAAGGGCTTGCGAGGTTTTTGAGGCCAGTTGTCTGCCTCCGGGTAACCGACCGCAACGATCATCACAGGCAGCTGCGTGGCCGACAGGTCAAATTCCCGGGCAACCAGCGTAGCGTCAAAACCGCTCATAGGGCACGAACCAAGGCCCATAGCCTCGGCGGCCAGCATCAGCGCCATGGCAGCGAGCGAAGCCGAGCGCACTGCTTCATCACGCTGCAATATGGCGTTGCTTTCGTGGGCTGCGCTCGCTCGCGTCACCCATCCATCTGCGACAGTCATGTTCCATGATGCGGGCTTGCACGCTGGGCTGCAGCGCAGCTGCCAACTGTTCATGAGGTAGAGCCGACTGGCAGCGATGGGCAGTAAAAAGGACAAAAAAAAGCCCGCAAAGTCTTATATTTTGCGGGTTGGCGACGGCCATGGGCACCAGCGAGATGTCATGGAAAAAAGGGAGTGGTAGGCAGTACTGGATTCGAACCAGCGACCTCTACGATGTCAACGTAGCGCTCTAACCAACTGAGCTAACCGCCTGAAGAAAGATCGCTATTTTAGTGCAGATTGTTTTCCGCTGTCAAATCGGTTCTGGAAAAATCCACGGATACCTGGGATATCAGTGGATTTTTCTTTCCCGGACTATTGGACGATTAGTCCAGCTTGATCCCTGCCTTGCGGATTACCTCGCCCCAGAGCAGGCCTTCGCTCCTGGCAAATTGCTCGAACTCTTGGGATGACATTGGCATGGGCTGTATGCCAAGCTCATTGAACTTCTGGCGGATGGCTGGGCTTTCCAGCGCCTGGTTCAACGACGCATTAAGCTTTTCGACGGTGCCTGCGGGCACGCCCTTGGGCCCGACCAAACCTTGCCAGGCGTAGGCTTCGAATCCCTTGACGCCGACCTCGTCCATGGTAGGTACATCGGGCAGCACGGCGAGCCGCTGCGGTGTGGCCACAGCAAGAACACGCAGCTTGCCGGCCTTGATCAGCTGAATCGAAGGGGGAAGGTCGACAAACATGGAATCGACCTGGCCGCTCATCAGATCTTGCAGCGCGGGCGCCGAACCTTTGTAAGGCACATGCAGCAGACTGACCTGTTCCTTCTGATTAAAGAGTTCCAGAGCGACATGCAGAGGTGAGCCGTGGCCGGATGACGCCGAGGTCACTTTGCCTGGCGACTTGCGCACGATCTGCATGAACTCCGTGAAGTCTTTGGCTGGAAAAGACGGGTTGACTGCCAGTACCAGCGGCATCTTGCCCAGCCCCCCTATGAAGGAGAAGTCTTCCGTCGCGTTGTAGGTCAGACTGGAATAGAGCGCCGGGTTGAAAGCAAGCGTGCCGGAGTCCACAGTGCCTATTGTGTATCCATCAGGTGTGGAACGCGCGATCTGTGTAGCCCCGATGATACTGGCAGCGCCAGGCTTGTTATCCACGACGACAGTCTGCTTGAACAGCGTGTCCAGTTCGCTGGCGAGATGCCGTGCCATGACATCGGTGGTGCCGCCAGCCGCGTAGGGGACGATCCACCGTACCGGGTGGTCGGGAAAATTCGCGGCTGTCGCTGAGCAGGTGAGTGCGGCTATCGATGCAGCCATGGCGATGCGCGAGATTATATTTTTCATGTTGTCTCCACAAGAGAAGATTATCGGCCCGGTGAGTACGAGTCGAGGTTGGATTGGCGCTCAAGCGTATGGGCCAGAGCGATGAAGAGTGCCTGTGCCAGGCAGATGGTTGATGTCAGCGTTTTGAACTCAAAGGCTGTCTGCTCCTGGGCAAAGAGCTGGACATCGGACAATGCGCAGATGGACGCCAGGACACTGTCGGTAAGCAGCAGGATGCGGGCGCCGGAATCGCGCGCCAGCTGCATGCTGGCTTGTGTTTCAGTTGCATATGGCGCAAAACTGATGGCGAACAGGACGTCATCAGGGCCGATGGCTCGCATGGCCTGCCGGGGATCGCCGCCGACACCCGAGAGAAAGTGCGCTGGCCGGCCAAGATTCTGCAGCGCGTAAGCGAGATAAGACGCGACCGAGAGGGATCGGCCCATGCCGATCACGTATATATTCCGGCTGGCCGCCAGCAGTGCGACCGCGGCGTCGAAGGCTTGGGCGTCCAGGGCGCTGTCGAGCGCATCCAGGCCCTCCCGGCTGGCCCGTATGAAGCGCCGGGCAAGCACTTCGCTGGAGTCTGGGGAGCCATGCTGTATGGCTTCCTGGATGCGCCGCCGGTAATGATGGCTGGATGGCGCCTGGGCCAGCATTGATTCACGAAAGACTGACTGCAGGTCGCTGTAGCCCTTGAAGCCAAAGCGTTGGGCGAAGCGCACGACTGCGGACGGCTGAACCTCGCAGGCGGTGGCGACGTCCTGTATGCGCAGCAATGCCATTTCGTGCTGGTGCGCTTCAATGTATGTCGCGATACGCTTGAGCTGGCGCGAAAGCTCCTGGTACTGGCTGGCGATCTGCTCCAGGAAGGACGCAACGGTACTGTTCTGGTTCAATTTTGAGCTCCTTGCCTGATGTGGGCCATGAAGCCACGCACATCCTGCATGCGCTATTCTATCCTTGTTTTCAAAAAAAATTCTATTTAAATATAAAAATAGAAAAATAATTGAAATGCTGTCTGAAACCCATTAAAGTATCTGCCTGGAGCAGGGGTGATTCGAGGAGCCCGACTGCTCTCTTTGTGCATGATCCGTACACCATCCGTACACCTTCAGCCTGGATATTTCCCACCATGTTTAACTCTCCCGCTCACGGCCGTGCGCTAGACCTTATCTGTCTGGGGCGCTTGGCGGTTGATCTTTATTCGCAGCAGCCTGGAGCGCGCCTGGAAGACAGCCATAGCTTCAGCAAGTATCTTGGCGGCTCGTCTGGCAATATTGCTTTTGGCACAGCCCGTCTAGGGCTCAGATCGTCCATGCTCACGCGCGTTGGCGATGATCATATGGGGCGTTTCCTGACTGAAACGCTGCAGGAGGAAGGCTGCGATACGAGCCATGTTGTCATCGATCCAGGCCGGCTTACCGGCCTGGTGCTGCTGGGCATCAAAGACAGGGAAACCTTCCCTCTGGTGTTCTATCGCGATAATTGCGCTGACATGGCAGTATCGCGCCATGATTTCGATGAGGCATATATTGCTTCCTCCCGCGCCTTGCTGATCACGGGAACACACTTATCCACGCCCTCTGTGCTGGACACCAGCGTAGAGGCGCTGGCAATGGCAAGACGCAATGATGTCCGTACCGTGCTTGATATTGATTACAGGCCGGTGCTTTGGGGCCTGACAGGCAAGGCGGATGGCGAGACGCGTTATGTCGAGAGCACACAGGTTTCTGCCAGGCTGCTGCAAGTGCTGCCTTTGTTCGATCTGGTTGTGGGCACAGAAGAAGAATTTCTCATCGCAGGCGGTGAGGCGGATCTGCCCGGCTCGTTGCGACGTGTGCGGGCGGTGACAGGGGCGACCCTGGTGCTAAAGCGTGGCGCCGAAGGTTGCAATGTTTTCGAGGGTGAGATCCCTGACATGCTGCCAGCACCGTATCCGACTTTCAAAGTCAATGTCTTCAACGTGTTGGGCGCCGGCGATGCATTCATGTCGGGCTTGCTCAAGGGCTGGCTGGAAGGGCGCTCATGGCAGGAAAGCTGCCGCCTGGCCAATGCCTGCGGGGCGCTGGTCGTGTCGCGCCATGGCTGCGCGCCAGCCATGCCTACGTTGCAAGAGCTCGATTACTTTTTCCAGCAGGCTATTGCCGCGGATGCGCGCCTTGATCAGGACAGAACGTTACAGCGGCTCCATCGCTGCACTGTTGCCCAGAGAAAATGGAAAGACCTCTACGTGTTTGCGTTTGATCATCGCAGCCAGATGGAGGATCTCGCGCGCGAGGCGGAGGCAGACAGCAGCCGTATCCCGGCCCTGAAAATGCTTTTTGTCGAAGCGGTGCGCCAGACGCAGGGGATGCTTCGCGAGCGGGGCTGGGACGATGCGGATGTCGGCATTCTGGCCGACGAGCGTTTTGGGCAGGATGCGCTGAACGCAGCCACTGGAAGAGACTGGTGGATAGGCCGGCCTGTGGAATTGCCCGGGTCGATGCCGCTTCGGTTCGAATATGGCCGCAGTGTCGGCTCGACGCTGCAGGCCTGGCCGCGCGAGCACATCGTCAAGTGTCTCGCCCAATATGATGCCGATCATCCGGCCGTGCTGCGCGACGAGCAGGAGGCCCAGTTGCTGAGTCTCTACGAGGCGGCTCAGCAAAGCGGCCATGATCTGCTGCTCGAAATCATCCCGCCCCGGCAGGACAGCGTTGCGCCGGGCGCTCAGCTGATACGGGCTATTGAAAGGCTCTATGATCTGGGCATACAGCCCGAGTGGTGGAAAATTGTCGCGCCCGATGCCGATACCTGGCGCAAGCTGGAATCGCTGATTGAGCAGCGCGACCCGTATTGCAAGGGTATCGTGCTGCTGGGCTTGGCCGCGCCGCTGGAAGAAGTGGCTGCAGGGTTTGCCAGCGCGGCCCGGAGCAAATGGTGCAAAGGTTTTACGGTGGGCCGCAGTATATTCCAGCAGCCTTCGCTGGACTGGCTGTCAGGGCGGATTGACGATCAAGCCTTGCTGCGCGCGGTACGCGGGAATTTCGAAATGCTGATCGATGCCTGGCGTCGCGCCAGGCAGGAAAATATTGAAATGGAGGAGCTGCAATGAGCAGTCTGAAGGTTGCCGCAGCCCAGGGCCAGCGGATCGTCGATCTGCCCATGGGGCAGGGCGGCCTGCGTTATGTCGGCTTTTCCGCCCATCGCCTGGCCGACGGCGCGGAAATTGTGTTCGGCAGCGACGCCGATGAGCTTTGCATCGTTATTCTGTCGGGCAAGGTTTCGGCCGCCGTCGAAGGGGATGGAGGCGCGATGGGCTGGGAGGATATCGGTGACCGCGCCAGCGTGTTCGAAGACAAATCGCCTTTCGCTGTCTATATTCCGCCACGATCCTCGATACGGCTGGCGGCGCGGGGCGATGCTGAAGTTGCGGTGGCTCGCGGGCCGGGCGGGTCGGGCTCGACGGCTGCACGCCTGATCACGCCGGCACAGATGAAGCGTTCAGTTCGAGGCGCGGGATCCAATACCCGTTATGTTTGCGACATTCTGCCGCAAACCGAGCCGGCGCACAGCCTGCTGGTCGTAGAAGTTGTCACACCACCGGGCAATTCGTCGAGCTACCCACCCCACAAGCATGATTCGGACAATATTCCCCAGGAAAGCCAGCTTGAGGAAACCTACTACCACAGGCTTAATCCTCCCCAGGGCTTTGCCTTCCAGAGGGTTTACACAGACAGCCGGGACCTGGACGAGAGCATGTGTGTCGAGGATCACGATGTGGTCAAGGTTCCGAGGGGCTATCATCCTGTGGTGGTGCCTCACGGCTATACCTCTTACTACCTGAATGTCATGGCGGGCCCGACGCGCGTCTGGCATTTCCATAACGATCCTGCGCATGAATGGATGCTGGAGGCAGGTTGAGCGCGGTGAGCGATTTTTGTCCAGGCTACCTTGGGCCGGCGGTTTTTGGGGCTCTGCGCCAAGTGTCCCAAGGTTATGCGCAGACTTGTTCACAGGCTGTGTGGAAAAGTCATTGGCGGCGAAGCTGCTGAATGTGCGTGGACAGGTGGAGGCAAGCCTTGCGCGGGAAGGACGGCCCAGCCGGGAAGAGGGGGGGCGGGTTTTTTTGCAACACCTTTTGGGCTGATGGCGGCTCCCTCAGCGGATTTGCCATGTTCTGTGCGAAGAAACTGGGCCGCTGGTGTTACACTATGTCTATCATTGCCAGACATATTTATTGATCCATGAGCACAAACTTTACGCGAACTACGACACGGCACCCATGATTGCCGCCGCGTACTGTTTTGTCTGTCTGCTAGCAAAGCCAACATACCGATAACGCGGCCAGTGCCGCGTTTTTGTTTTTTCAGGAAGTTTTTTATGGTCCAGATCACTTTGCCCGATGGCTCGAAGCGAGAGTACCCGGGCCCTGTTTCGGTCGGCGATGTTGCCAGTTCGATCGGCACGGGGCTGGGGCGAGCCGCGCTTGCCGGACGCGTTGTCATCAATGGCGGCGAACCCCGGCTGGTGGATACCAGTTTTGTCATCGATGCCGATGCCAGCCTGGCCATCATTACGGCAAAGGATCCCGATGGTCTCGATCTTCTGCGCCATTCCACCGCGCACTTGCTCGCCTATGCGGTCAAGACACTGTTTCCCGACGCCCAGGTCACCATAGGCCCGGTGATCGAGAACGGGTTCTACTACGATTTTTCCTACAAGCGGCCCTTTACCCCCGAGGATCTCGAGGCCATCGAAAAGAAAATGGCGGAGCTCGCAAAGAAAGACGAGGTCGTGACGCGGGAAGAGTGGCTGCGCGACGACGCTGTCAAGTTCTTCGAAAGCATAGGCGAGCACTACAAGGCAGAGATCATAGCTTCCATTCCTTCGAACGAGGCCATCAGCCTGTATCGCGAGGGCGATTTCATCGATCTGTGCCGTGGCCCGCACGTGCCGTCCACGGGCAAGCTCAAGGTATTCAAGCTCATGAAGGTCGCGGGCGCCTACTGGCGCGGCGACAGCAAGAATGAGATGCTGCAGCGCATTTATGGTACGGCCTGGGCAACCAAGGAAGAACAGGCTGCCTACTTGCATATGCTGGAAGAGGCGGAAAAGCGCGACCATCGCAAGCTGGGCCGCGAGCTGGATTTATTCCATTTCCAGGATGAGGCCCCGGGCCTGATATTCTGGCATCCCAAGGGCTGGACGCTGTGGCAGCAGGTCGAACAATACATGCGGCGCGTGTACCAGGAGAACGGCTACCAGGAAGTCAAGGCGCCCCAGATTCTCGACCTGTCTCTATGGAAGAAAACCGGCCATTGGGACAATTACGCAGAAAACATGTTCACGACCGAGTCGGAAAATCGTGTCTACGGTCTCAAGCCCATGAATTGCCCGGGGCATGTGCAGATCTTCAACGCTAATCTGCACTCTTACCGGGAGCTGCCCGTGCGCTACGGCGAGTTCGGGCAGTGCCACCGCAATGAGCCTTCTGGTTCACTGCACGGCATGATGCGTGTGCGCGGCTTCACGCAGGATGACGGGCACATCTTCTGTACAGAGGATCAGCTCCAGGACGAATGTGCGGCTTTCACGGCGCTTCTGCAAAAGGTCTATGCCGATTTTGGCTTCAAGGAAATCCTGTACAAGGTTGCCACCAGGCCCGACAAACGTATTGGCGCCGACGAGGTCTGGGACAAGGCCGAGAAGGCCCTGATGGACAGCCTGGACCATACTGGCTGCGAATACGAAATTTCCCCCGGCGAAGGGGCCTTTTACGGACCCAAGATCGAATACACCCTCAAGGACGCCATCGGGCGGCACTGGCAGTGCGGCACGATACAGGTAGATTTCTCGATGCCGCAGCGCCTGGGGGCCGAATACGTGGATGCGGCCGATCAGCGCCGTACGCCGGTCATGCTGCACCGGGCTATCCTGGGTTCTCTCGAGCGTTTCATCGGCATGCTGATCGAAAACCATGCCGGCGCGATGCCCGCGTGGCTCGCGCCGCAGCATGCGGTGGTGTGCTGCATTTCGGAAGCCTCGGCGGATTATGCCTCAGAAGTTGCCCTAAGCCTGAAAAAACAAGGGTTTAGAGTGAGTTCTGATTTGCGCGGTGAAAAAATCACCCGTAAAATCCGTGAACACAGCATGCAAAAACTGCCGTACATTCTTGTCGTCGGCGAGAAAGAGCGGGATAACGGCATGGTGGCCGTTCGCGGGCGCGGCGGCCTGGATCTTGGCGTAATGGCGCTGGATCAGTTCGCAACCCGCCTGCAGGCTGAAATCGACACCAGGCGAGACAGCGCGGAAAGCGCCGCCTGACTTTATTCAATTACCAGGAGTCCTAGACATCGCAACCGAAAAATCTCATCGCATCAACGGTGAAATCCGCGTACCTGAAGTCCGTCTGATCGGTATCGACGGCGAGCAGCTTGGTGTGGTCAAGACCGCCGATGCGCTGCGCCTGTCCGAGCAGAACGATGTGGATCTGGTCGAGATCGCGCCGAATGCATCTCCCCCGGTCTGCCGCCTGATGGATTATGGCAAGTTCAAGTACCAGGAACAGAAGCGCCAGCAGGAAGCCCGCGCCAAACAGAAGATTATCCAGGTCAAGGAAGTGAAATTCCGCCCTGGCACCGATGAAGGCGATTACCAGGTCAAGCTGCGTAATCTGCGCCGCTTCATCGAAGACGGAGACAAGGCCAAGGTCACGCTGCGGTTCCGCGGCCGCGAAATGGCTCACCAGGAATTGGGTATGCGTGTGCTTGAACGTGTGCGCGATGACCTGAGCGAACTGGTTCAGGTAGAAGCCATGCCCAAGCTGGAAGGGCGTCAGATGGTCATGGTGCTTGCGCCACGCAAGAAGGCCCCTCAAGGCAAGGGCGAGTCCGCCTCCTGATCCTCATTTTGTCCACCAGACGCCGCGCAGGCCCGATGGCCGCGCGGCGGCGTATGCAGGTGTCTTATGCACGTGTTGTTTGTGATCGACCCCTTGTTGTCCCTGAAAGCCTACAAGGATTCATCCGTGGCAATGATGCGGGCTCTCGCGGCACGCGGCCATGATCTGAGCGTCACTCATCAGGGCGATCTGTATATTGACGAGGGCGTTGTACAGTGCGTCGCCAAGGGTATTTCCCTGGTCGACGGCGCAGATCTGCATGGGCACGCCTGGTGGCGGGACCGGGCATCCGCCGAGAGCGTGCCGCTTTCCGGCTTTGATGCGATTGTCATGCGCAAGGATCCGCCGTTCGACATGGAGTACGTCTACTCCACGCATCTGCTCGAATACGCCCAGGCGCAGGGTGCGCGCGTGTTCAATTCGGGCGCGGCCATACGCAACCATCCAGAGAAGCTGGCCATCACCGAATTTGCGCAATTCACTTCGCCTACGCTGGTGACGCGCGACATGCACCGGCTGCGCGCTTTCCATGCGCTGCATGGCGACGTCATTGTCAAGCCGCTTGACGGCATGGGCGGTACGGGCATCTTCCGCCTGCGCGAGCAGGAATACAACCTGGGCTCGATTCTTGAAACGCTCACGGAGAATGGCAATCGCACTATCATGGCGCAGCGCTATATTCCCGAGATCGTGAACGGCGACAAGCGAATTTTGCTGATCGGCGGCAAGCCGGTGCCCTATGCGCTGGCGCGCATTCCCCTTGCGGGAGAAACCCGCGGCAATCTCGCGGCGGGCGGGCGGGGGGTAGCCCAGCCCTTGAGCGCGCGGGACCGGGAAATCGCCGAGGCAGTGTGTGAACGCCTCCAGGGCAGAGGGCTTCTGCTTGTAGGCCTGGATGTCATCGGCGATTACGTGACCGAAGTCAATGTCACCAGCCCAACATGCTTTGTGGAGATCACGGAGCAGACGGGCTTCGATGTGGGCGATTGTTTCGCGGTGGCGCTCGAGCAGGCGGCAGGCGCCTGATGGCCGGCATAGTCCTCGTCATGCACAAGCCGCTGGGCTCGGCCTTTGCGGCCTGTGCCGAGCATGTGCTGGGCCACGAGGCGCAGCTGTCTGTGTTCGATGTGGCCGCCGATGCCGATCCCGAAGCCGAGGTCACGCGCCTGGCACGCATGCTGGGCAGCCAGGGCAAGGCCATGCTGGTGCTGTGCGATATCTATGGCGCCACACCGTTCAACATAGCCAAGCGAGCCATACGGCTGGCTGCCATGCAGGGCATTGATGCCCATCTCATCACCGGAACGAATCTCTGCATGGTGCTCAAGGCCTTGACCGATCAGCAGGAAAATCCGGATAAACTAAGCGAGAGCGTGCGACAGGGCGCGCTCAGAGGGATCGTCAATGCCGACCAGGCTCCATGAGCCGGGCCAGCGTTTCGCAATAACAAGACTCCAGCTAGAAACAGCCTATGCCATCCGTCGATATCGTCATCAGCAATAAACTGGGCCTGCACGCCAGGGCCGCGGCCAAGCTCACGCAACTGGCCGGCAAATACGTCAGCGAGATTTTCATTTCGCGAGGCGCGCAGCGTGTCAATGCCAAGAGCATCATGGGCGTCATGATGCTGGCGGCAGGCATGGGTGTGACGGTCAAGGTGGATGCCGCTGGCACCGATGCGGATCAGGCGCTTGAAGCCATCAAGCTCCTGTTTCATGGCAAGTTTGGCGAAGCGGAATAAGCAGCACGTCGCGGGGCTTTCATGACGACAACTTCCCATCAAAGGTCGTCCGGCATGTGCGCGATGCTATGTGCGCATGGGCAGGGCGTGGTCAAGGGATACGCCATTGGCCGGGCGGCAGTCATGAGCGCCGCGGCCCTTGAGGTCGCCCACTATCTCATTTCCCCCGAAGACGTCGCGCATGAGTGCGAGCGCCTGGAAAATGCGATGAACACGGCTCGCCGCGAGCTGGACGCGCTGGCCTGCACGCTGCCGGAAGATGCGCCGCGCGAACTTGGGCCTTTGCTCAACGTGCACAGCATGTTGCTGGGTGATCCTATGCTGCTGCAGCAGACCTGCGAGCTGATTACCGAGCGCCACTACAATGCTGAATGGGCTTTGACCAGCCAGGGCCAATTCCTGGTTGAGCAGTTTTCCCTGATGGATGACGAGTATTTGCGCGAGCGCGGGGCAGATATCCGCCAGGTTATTGAGCGCGTATTGCGTGTCATGGCGGGCTCTCCCGCGCTGCTTCCCAGCCTGACCGCCGCGGATCCCGACGATTCCCTTATCGTGGTGGCGCGCGATATATCCCCGGCCGACATGCTGCGGCTGCGGGGCGCACGTTTCGCGGCTTTCCTGACCGACCTCGGCGGCCCGACCTCACACACTGCGATTGTGGCGCGCAGCATGAATGTGCCCGCCATCGTCGGCCTGGGCCATTTGCGCGGTCTGGTCCGCGATGGCGATATCCTTGTCGCGGATGGGTTCAATGGCGTGGTGCTGGTCAACCCATCGCCGCGCGTCCTGCATGAATACAAAGCGCGGCAGGCGGAGTATGCCCGCGAACGCGCCGAGCTGGCCCTGTTGCGGGATGCGCCCGCCGAAACGCTGGATGGCATCACCATCAAGCTTGAAGCCAATATTGAGCTGCCGGAAGAGGCGCAGGCCGCCATGGAAGCGGGCGCTGACGGGATAGGGCTTTTCCGCAGCGAATTTCTTTTCATGGGCCGTCCAGATCTTCCCGGGGAGGATGAGCAGTTCGAGGCGTATGCCTCCGTGGTCAAGACCATGCAGGGGCGTCCGGTTACTATCCGCACGCTGGATCTGGGCTCGGACAAAACCCTCGACGGCGATGTCACCGTAGCGACCAATCCGGCGCTGGGCCTGCGCGCGATACGCTACTGCCTTGCGAACCCCGAGATGTTCGCGACGCAGCTGCGTGCGCTGCTGAGAGCGTCAGTATATGGACATGTGCGCATTCTCATCCCCATGATCTCCCACATGCATGAGGTGCATGCCACGCGGCTGGCGCTCGAGTCGGCCTGCCGCGACCTGGACGCCAGGGGAGCGACCTATGCGCGCAATTATTCCCTGGGAGCCATGGTCGAGATTCCCGCCATTGCCATTGCCATCGAGCCGTTTGTCGAGGCGCTGGATTTTCTGTCCATAGGCACCAATGACCTGATCCAGTACACGCTGGCGGTTGACCGTGGAGACACGGATGTGGCCGATCTCTACGACCCCATGCATCCTGCGGTGCTGCGGCTTATCGCCCATACCATCAATGCTGGCGAGCGCGCCGGCAAGCCGGTAGCCGTCTGTGGAGAAATCGCCGGTGATTCGCGGGTTACGCGCATGCTGCTTGGGCTGGGCCTGACGGAATTTTCCATGCACCCGCAACAATTGCTCGACGTCAAGAAAGAGGTGCGACAGGCTCATTCCAATGCGTTGCGCCTCAAGGTGGCTTCGGCATTGAACCGCGCCGAGCGCATCGATCTCGCCGCATTGACGGGCTGACCCATCGCGCGCGATGGCCCGGCAATAAGCCGGGCCCGGGCTTTTTGCGCTGCCGCCGGGGCGGCATGCGCATCAGTAATGGTAAGCGGTTTCGCCGTGGGTGTTGATGTCCAGGCCTTCGCGTTCCTGTTCGGCGCTCACGCGGATGCCGCCGCACAGCTTGTCAGCCACGAAATAGGCAATCAAGGCTGCGATAGCGGACCAGGCCAGCGTAATGAGCACCCCTTCGAGCTGCAGCCAGACTTGATAGGGAATTTCCCCCAGGCTTTCTAGGCCGGGGCCGCCCAGAGGCTTGGCATTGAACACGCCGGTCAGCAGTGCGCCGACAATGCCGCCGACACCGTGGATGCCGAAGACATCCAGCGCATCATCCGCGCCCAGCATGCGCTTCAGGCCGTTGACACCCCATACGCACACTGCGCCGGTAACAATGCCGATGATCAGGGCTCCGCAGGGGCCGACCAGGCCAGCGGCCGGCGTGATGCCCACCAGACCCGCGACGGCGCCGGATATCGCTCCCAGCAGCGAAGGCTTGCCCTTTACCTTCCACTCTACCAATGCCCAGGCAAGAATGCCGGCTGCCGTGGCGATCACTGTGTTGAAGAGCGCCAGCGCGGCGGTTTCGTTGGCGGCCAGGGACGAGCCGGCGTTGAAGCCAAACCAGCCTACCCAGAGCAGAGATGCCCCAATCATCGTCATCGGCAGGTTGTGCGGCTGCATCGATTCGCGACCGTACCCAACCCGCTTGCCTACATAGTAGGCCCCCACCAGCGCGGCAATGCCCGAGTTGATGTGTACGACTGTGCCGCCAGCGAAATCCAGTGCGCCGCGCTCGAGCAGGAACCCGCCGGGGCCCCAGACCATGTGTGCGATGGGGATATAGGCGAGCGTCATCCAGATGAAGGTGAATACCAGCACAGCGCCAAAGCGCGCGCGCTCGGCAAACCCGCCCAGAATCAGCGCGCAGGTGATGCCTGCGAAAGTTGCCTGGAAGGCGGCAAACGACAGTTCGGGAATGGAGCCGGCCAGTTCATATTTTCCTGTGGCGAGATCCTGCATGCCGCTGAAAAGCGTGCGCGAGAACCCGCCCAGCACGGTGCCTCCCTCGGTAAAGGCCAGCGTGTAGCCATAGACAAACCAGATGATCAGCGCCAGCGCGAACACCGCCGTGACCTGGATCAGGATGGAAAGAACATTTTTTGCGCGCACCAGGCCGCCGTAGAACAGCGCCAGGCCGGGCATGACCATGAATAGGACGAGCACGGTTGAAATGCTGACCCATGCCAGATCGGCTTTATCCATTTTGATTACTCCTGAAGTTGGGTGTTTCTGTGCGCCGCCGTTCAGGCCAGGCGCTTTCCATGGTTTGCCGGGGGATTTACAGCGCTCCGTCGCCCTGTTCACCAGTGCGGATGCGGATCGCCTGTTCAATCGGGGTCACGAATACCTTGCCGTCGCCGATCTTTCCGGTATGAGCCGCCGCACATAGCACTTCGATTGCCTGTTCCAGCATGGCGTCCGGAATGGCCAGCTCCAGCCTCAGCTTTGGCAGGAAATCGACGGTGTATTCGGCGCCCCGGTACAGTTCGGTATGCCCCTTCTGGCGTCCGAATCCTTTGACCTCGGTGACCGTCAGGCCCTGGATGCCGATATCGGACAATGCTTCCCGAACTTCATCCAGCTTGAAGGGTTTGATGATGGCAGTGATGAGCTTCATGGCTGATTCCTGTAGGTGTAGTCACCCAGGACAACGCAAAAGCCATGCCAGTTTTTTTCAAGGCCATGCCCCATTGCATGGCGGAAAATCCCCTCCCCGGTGCCCCGGTTGCGGATCGTTCCTTCCATTTTGGTGCATGTGGGCGGGCGTGCGCACCATCCCGGGGCGGTGCAAGCCGCCTGCGGGGGCAGGGGGTGAACGAAGCAGTGCGTGGAAATTCCCACGAAATACGTAACAAAACCATGTTCAGGAGAAGGCTTTGTATCGGGGTGTACAGAAGGCCGTATGGGGGAAAACCGTCGTGCGCCGCAGCAGGCAAGGCAGACCGCCGGTTTCGAGATCAAATTTCCTGGGCAATTGAAATCAGGATTTACACTAGGCCGGCGCCATGCCAGATTCGGCTGGCTAGAATGGACTCAGCCAGTTTTGTAACAAGCTCGCTGCTGAACCGTCAGTCGCACCGGCCTCAGCCCATATTCCATATTGCGACGCTGGAAAAGTGAGGTAAACATGAACAAGACCCGCACCCATCTTGCCATTATTGCGTTGGCCGCCTCCATGAGCATGCTTGCTGCTTGCTCCAAGGAGGAGTCCGATGCGACCGATCCGGGCGCAATGACTACCGAGCCGGCGCCCGCCCCAGCACCCGCGCCCGCGCCTGAGCCCGCGACGCCCGACACCACGGCGCCCGCTCCGGGCAGTTCCGCCGCTGACACGCCGACGAATACGGCATCGGCTGATACGCAGCCGTCGGCAACCGACCAGCTCAAGGAAGATGCCAAGAGCGCTGGCCACACCGTCGCGGAAAAGGCGGGCGAGGCCAAGGATGCAACGGCTAACGCGCTGGGCAAGGCAGGCGATGCCATCCGTGAAGGCGCCGACAAGGCCGACAAGGCAATCCAGAAGAATCTGGGCGACGGCTCGCCCAGCACAGACCAGACGCCTCCTGAAAACCAGGGCTGAGACAGCGTCGCCGGCCAGCTCCGCGCGAGCCTTTAGAGGCCTGCCTAACCCCCGGACGATGCGGCAGTCCGCGCGTCCGGGGCCGGCAGGCCTTTTTGCGTCATGCCTGTGGCACCTGATGTGGCGGATCCGCGAATCATGCCGGCCTGTGGTTTCCCGGCCTTGGGCCGGGCAGGCTACACTGTAGCTTACACGGATTGCGGGCACAGGCTCGCCCACATATGCTCGCCCACATATCGCACAGCAGGAGGCTCCATGATCAACCGTACTGACTGGATGGAAGATTTCCAGAAAAACATTTCCGAACTCATTGCCAAGAGCCCGGCAGCCGATATAGAGCGCAATGTCAAGGCCATGATGGCGCAGACTTTTTCCCGCATGGACCTGATCACGCGCGAGGAGTTTGATGTGCAGGCCCAGTTGCTGGAGCGCGCGCTTGCGCGCATCGCAGCGCTGGAGTCCCGTCTGCAGGCGCTCGAGGGCAGCCCGGATACCCCGCTGCAGCAAGGCACCGTGCGCTCCTGAGGCCATTGCCCGCCTGCTGGGGGCGGTGGCGAACCGTGCGATCATTTTGCGCGGAGCATGTCCCGGCCCCCCGGCCTGCGTGACATACTGGCTGCCGGATACATTTCGGGCTTGCCTTTCCTTTCATCGTGCTGCGTTCGTCTGGCAGGCCGTCTGGGCGGGCGCTGCCGGGGAAATTCATGTCGCTCGCCGTATTGTGCAGCAGGGCAGTTTGCGGTCTCGAAGGTTTTGCAGTCAGGGTAGAGGTTCACGTTGCCAGCGGCCTGCCATCGTTCACCATGGTCGGTCTGGCCAGCACTGATGTGCGGGAGAGCCGTGACCGCGTGCGCTCAGCCATCGCCAGCAGCGGCTTCGAGTTTCCCGCTGGCCGGATTACTGTCAATCTGGCGCCAGCCGACATTCCCAAGGAGTCCGGCCGGTTTGACCTGCCTATTGCCCTGGGGGTGCTGCTCGCTTCGGGGCAAGTAAGCTTTGGGGAGGAAGCCGGCGAGCGGGACCTGGCCAGATATGTGTTTGCAGGCGAACTGTCCCTGACCGGTGCCGTGATGCCTGTGCGTGCTCCGCTGGCTATTGCATTGGCTGTTGCGCGCAGCGATCCGCGTGCCATTCTGGTGTTTCCGGCTTCAAGCGCCTGCATTGCGGCCCAGGTACCGGGCCTGAAAGTGCTGGCGCTCAACCGGCTTGCCGAGCTGGTTGATCATTTTTCGGGGCGGCAGGCCTTGCCATACGCTCAGGCGGAGCAGGGCGCAGCCGTGGCGTCTGTGTCTGCCCAGTCCGCAGATGAGGGCGGCTCGGCGTCTCTATGCCTGAGCGATGTGAGAGGGCAGGCGCTGGCGCGCAGGGCGCTGGAAGTCGCGGCGGCGGGCGGACACAGCCTGCTGATGTCGGGCCCGCCAGGTGCAGGCAAAAGCATGATCGCCCAGCGTCTGCCCGGCATCCTGCCCCGCCTGTCCGTCGATCATGCCCTGGAGGCTGCGGCGCTGGCGGGGCTGTCGGGCGAAGCCGGGCATTACTCCGATCTGCCTCCTTTTCGTGCGCCGCATCACACGGCTTCCGGTGCGGCGCTGGTGGGCGGCGGAGCGGTTCCCCGGCCAGGCGAGATCAGCCTGGCACATCGTGGGGTACTGTTTCTCGATGAACTGCCGGAGTTTCAGCGCAATGTCCTTGAATCGTTGCGCGAGCCGCTCGAAACCGGCGTCATCACGATTGCCCGCTCGGCAAGAACGCTGACCTACCCCGCGTCCTTCCAGCTCATTGCCGCCATGAACCCTTGCCCTTGCGGATGGCTGGGGCATCCCAGGCGCAAATGTGAATGCACACCAGACGTCATTATCAAGTACCGGGCGCGTATTTCGGGGCCATTGCTTGACCGAATTGACGTACAGATCTCTTTGCCGCCGGTCGATGTCGAGTGGTTCGATGCACCAAAGGGGGAGTCGTCGAGCGCAGTGCGGGAGCGTGTGGTTCGTTGCAGAAGGCGTCAGCTGACGAGGCAGCCCTGCGTCAATGCTTTGCTGGGCGCGGGCATGCTGGAACAGATGTGCGCCATGGATGACCCTGCGCGACAGTTGCTCAGGCGCAGCCTGTCGCGCTGGGGCTGGTCGGCCCGCGCCATGCATCGCATCCTGCGTGTGGCGCGCACCGTGGCGGATCTGGATGAGAGCGACGGCGTCTCAGCGTGCCATCTTGCGCAGGCTATCCGAATGCGCCAGCCTTGGGGCTGAACGCCCAGGCAGGGCAAGCGAGAGGTGTCTTTTTCGCCTGCTTCCAGTATCCTAGGAACAATTGCCGGCCAGCCGGGCATGGCATTGAAGATCAAGAATTTTCAGGAGACATCCATGGCATTACTTGGCAAGCTCTGCTCTGCAATCGTTGCTGCCGCCTTACCTTTGTCGGCGGCCCTGGCCGATCCGGCGGTGGTCATGGCGCCAGGCGGCGCCGGCGGCGGCTATGATGCGGCGGCCCGCGTACCGCTGCAGGTCATGCAGGAAACAGGAATTTTCACTGATGGCGCGCAAGTGACCAACAAAGGCGGCGCGGGCGGCACGATAGGCCTGGCTGAATTTGTGCGCACGGGTAAAGGTAACGACAACGCGATCATGTCCATAGGTTCCATCCTGGTCGGCGCCATTATCCTGAACAAATCGCCGGTCACGCTCGATGATGTCGTACCGCTGGTGCGACTGTCCGATGACGCGGGCGCAGTGGCAGTACCCGCCGATTCCCCATTCAAGACCATAGGTGACATTACCAAGGCAATTGCCGACAATCCCGGCGGCACGCCCATTGGCGGCGGATCGATTGGCGGCGTTGACCATGTCACAGCCGCCTTGCTTGCCCAGGCAGTGAAGCTCGATCCCAGGAAAATGAACTACGTGCCCTACCAGGGCGGCGCAGAGATGATCACTGCGCTGGCTGGCGGCCAGCTCAAGGTTGCGATTTCAGGCCTTTCTGAGCTCAAGCCCTATGCCGACCAAGGGCGGCTTCGCCTGATCGCCGTCACATCCGAGCAGCGTTTGCCCGGTGTGGATGTGCCTACCCTCAAGGAAGAAGGGCTGGATGTTGTGATCGGCAACTGGCGCGGCATTGTGGGAGCGCCGGGGATGTCCGACAAGGGGCGCCAGATGTGGCTGGACCGCTTTGCCAAGATGCACGAGACTGCTGAATGGAAAAAAGCGCTGGCCGACCATGAATGGACGGATGCCTATCTTGCGGGCGGCGATTTCGCGGCCTTCCTTGACCAGGAGAAAGAGCGCCAGAAAGAGGTGCTGACATCGGTCGGGCTTATCAAGTAAGCCATGACGCCGAAAACGCAACGTCCCTGGTGGCTGGGGCTGCTTGTCGTCGCCATTGGCCTATTGTGGTTCTTCCAGGGGCGCGGCTTGCCGCAGCTGGGCGGCTATGCCGCGCTGGGCCCCGGCTTTTTCGTCACTGTGGTTGGCGGCCTGCTCGTGTTGTTCGGCGTGATCCTGCTGGTGCAGATCGTGCGCGGCGAGAAGTTCGAACCGCAGGAGTCGGAGGATGCGCAGGCCGATGCGCGCACATCCTGGCCGTCGCTGCTGTGGGCCGCGGCCGGGGCCGCGGTGCCTCTGCTGACAATGCAGCCTCTGGGCTTTCCTGTAACCGCGATGGCCTCTTTTGCGATGGTGACGCGAGCTTTTGGCTCGCGCAGGATATTGCTTGACTGTGTGATCGGGCTGATCCTGGGGATCGTCTGCTGGCTGGGTTTTTCAAGGTTGGGGGTGAACCTGGGCCAGGCTTTCCCGCCAGCGGGGTGGTGAGGATATGGAATCGATTTCCGCCTTGATGGCCGGTTTTGGCGTGGCGCTGCATCCCGTCAACCTCCTGTGGGCGCTGCTGGGCTCGGTGCTGGGCACTGCCATCGGCGTGCTGCCCGGTATTGGGCCCGCGCTTACGATCGCGTTGCTGCTGCCCGTGACGGTGCAGATTGCGCCGACTGCGGCTTTCATCATGTTTGCGGGGGTGCTGTACGGCGCCATGTATGGCGGCTCTACGACCTCCATCCTGCTGAATACGCCGGGCGAGAGCGGATCCATGATGACTGCCCTCGAGGGCAACAAGATGGCCAGGGCGGGGCGGGGCGCCGCCGCACTGGCCACTGCGGCGATAGGCTCGTTTGTCGCGGGCACGCTTGCCACCCTCGGCATTACATTCTTCGCACCCCTGGTTGCCGAACTGGCCTTTGTGTTTACCGCCGCCGATTACTTTGCGCTGATGGTGCTTTCGCTCATGTCGGTCTCGGTGGTGCTGGGCGCCTCGCGAGTGCGGGGGCTGATCTCGCTGTTGCTGGGGCTGGCCCTCGGGGTCGTGGGCATTGATGCGCAGACCGGCCAGGCCCGGCTCACCTTTGGCTCGCCCGCGCTGCTCGACGGTGTTGAGCTGACCGTCATACTGGTATCGCTATTCGCGGTGGGCGAGATCATGTATGTCGCCAGCCGCTACCGCAGCATGCCGCCGCAGATCAATCCGCTGGCCGGCGGCGCCTGGATGACAAAAGAAGACTGGAAGCGCTCCTGGAAGCCATGGCTGCGCGGAACGGCATTCGGTTTTCCCATCGGCGCGCTGCCGACAGGGGGGACTGAGATCCCTACATTTCTCTCGTATACCGTCGAACGCAAATTGTGCAAGCATCCTGAGGAGTTCGGGCACGGAGCCATCGAAGGCGTGGCTGGGCCGGAGGCTGCCAACAATGCTGCGGCGGCAGGCATCTTGGTGCCGCTGCTGACGCTCGGCCTGCCGACTTCGGCAACGGCGGCGATCCTGCTGGCCGCTTTCCAGAGCTATGGACTGCAGCCCGGTCCCTTCCTGTTTTCCAACAGCCACGATCTAGTGTGGGCCGTAATTGCATCGCTGTATATCGGCAATATCATGCTGCTGGTGCTGAATCTGCCGCTGGTCGGGCTTTGGGTGCGGCTGCTGCTGATCCCGCGGCCTTATCTTTACGCGGGCATCCTGGTGTTCGCAATGGTGGGTATCTGGGGTATTTCAACCTCCTGGATGGACTTGCTCATCATGTTCGTCATCGGTCTGGCAGGCTATGTGATGCGGGTTTATGATTTCCCCATCGCGCCAGTACTGATCGGGCTCATATTGGGGCCCATGGCCGAGACCCAGCTGCGCAGGGCGCTGGCCATAGGGAACGGGGATCCGATGGCGCTGGTTGCAGACCCGCTGTCTATCGTATTTCTGAGCCTGGCGGCCATTGTGCTGCTGTTGCCGCTGCTTCTGCGGCGGATCAAGGCTGCGGCAGGTTGAGCCGTGCATTTGAATCATCATGTCCATACTGCCAAAAACAATGATATACATTGGACAAATCGGTAAAAATCATCTTATAATCAAGGGCTTTTCCGGCTTAATGTTGTAGCCAGGGAAGACGAATAAGTGGATCGCAAGGTCAGACAAGCGCCGCCAGAAGGCTGGGGGCCACCTGCATTCATAAATCAAAGAGTTTTGCATCATGCCTAAGATGAAAACCAAGAAAAGCGCCGCAAAGCGCTTTAAGGTTCGCGGTAGCGGGTCGATCAAGCGGGGCCAGGCGTTCAAGCGCCACATCCTCACCAAGAAAACAACCAAGAACAAGCGCCAGCTGCGCGGTTCTGCCGCGGTGCACGAGTCCAACGTCGCCTCGGTCCGGGCGATGATGCCCTTCGCTTGATTAACGGAGATCTCTTACCATGCCACGCGTAAAACGCGGCGTTACCGCCCGCGCCCGTCATAAAAAAGTCCTCAAGGCAGCCAAAGGCTATCGCGGCCGCCGGGGTAATGTATTCCGTATCGCCAAACAGGCGGTCATGAAGGCTGGGCAATATGCCTACCGCGACCGTCGCAACAAAAAGCGCACATTCCGCGCACTGTGGATCACTCGTATCAACGCGGCCTGCCGCGAGCTGGGCTTGAGCTACAGCCAGTTCATCGCAGGCACCAAGAAGGCCTCGATCGAGCTCGACCGCAAGGTTCTGGCCGACATGGCCGTCAACGACAAGGCTGGCTTCGCAGCCGTGGTTGCCCAGGCCAAGAACGCTCTGGCCTCCTAAGCGGCCTGCACTTTCTGTTGTAACACTGCAAACGGGGCCTTTGTCGGGCTCCGTTTGCATTTGGACATCCGACACTATGACACCTCCGGTTGACGGCCTGATCCTGCAGGCTCAAGAACTTTTCGCTCAGGCCAATGATGCCGCGGCCCTGGAAAACGCCAAAGCCCGTTTCATGGGCAAGCAGGGCGAGCTGACAACCATGCTCAAAGGGCTGGCCAAGCTGGATCCGCAACAGAAGAAAGCCGAAGGGGCCCGCATCAACCAGATCAAGCAGGAAATTGAAGGCCTGCTCAATGCGCGCCGCGCCCAGCTCGCACAGGCCGAGCTCGAAAGGCGCCTGGCATCGGAAACCATCGATGTCACTTTGCCGGGCCGCGGCCGGGGTACTGGCGGCATCCATCCGGTCATACAGTCCTGGCAGCGTGTGGAGGCCATTTTCCGTTCCATCGGATTCGACGTGGCCGACGGCCCGGAGATCGAGAACGACTGGACCAACTTCACCGCACTGAACAACCCGGAAAACCATCCAGCCCGTTCCATGCAGGATACGTTCTATGTCGACATGAACGATACCCAGGGTCTGCCGCTGGTGCTGCGCACGCATACCAGCCCCATGCAGGTGCGCTATGCCCGCATGAACAAGCCGCCCATCAAGGTCATTGCGCCCGGGCGGACCTATCGCGTCGACAGCGATGCCACGCACTCGCCCATGTTCCACCAGGTTGAAGGCCTGTGGATTGCCGAAGACATTTCCTTCGCGGACCTCAAGGGCGTGTATACCGATTTCCTGCGCGCGTTCTTCGAAACGGATGACCTGAGCGTGCGTTTCCGCCCGTCTTTCTTTCCGTTCACCGAGCCTTCGGCTGAGATCGACATGATGTTCACCGCCGGTCCGAACCAGGGGCGCTGGCTCGAGATCTCCGGCTCGGGGCAGGTTCATCCCGATGTGGTACGCAACTTCGGGCTTGATCCCGAGCGATATATCGGGTTCGCATTCGGCTCCGGGCTGGAGCGCCTGACCATGCTGCGCTACGGCGTGAACGATCTGCGCCAGTTTTTCGAAGGTGATCTGCGCTTCCTGCGCCAGTTCAACCGATAGATTCCCGACAAATACGCATTCTACGAGCGGATCATGCAATTCCCTGAATCCTGGCTACGCACCTTCGTCAATCCCGATATCGATACGCAGTCTCTCGCCCACAGCCTGACCATGGCCGGCCTCGAGGTCGAGGAAACCGTTCCGGCCACGCCACCTTTCAGTGGCGTAGTGGTGGCGCATATTGTCGATATTGCGCCGCATCCAAACGCCGACAAGCTGCGCATCTGCCAGGTTGACGACGGCTCCGGTTCGCTGTTGCAGATTGTGTGCGGCGCTCCCAATGCGGCGGCGGGTATCAAGATTCCCCTTGCTCGCGTCGGGGCCATGCTGCCCGACGGAATGAAGATAGGCGTGGCCAAGATGCGGGGGGTGGAATCTTCCGGCATGCTCTGCTCGGCGCGTGAGCTGGGGCTGTCGCAGGATCATGCCGGGCTGCTGGTGCTGGATCCGTCCCTGCCTGTCGGCGTCTCGCTGCGCGAGGCGCTGGATCTGGACGATACGCTGTTCACGCTGAAACTCACCCCCAACCGGGCAGACTGCCTCTCGATTCTTGGTGTCGCGCGCGAGGTTGCGGCCTTGACCGGCACGGCGCTGGTTCTGCCTTCCTTCGAGCCCGTGCCTGTCACGCTGCAGGACAGGCTGCCGGTCAAGGTGCAGGCGCACGATCTGTGCGGCCGCTTCGCGGGACGTGTGGTGCGTGGCGTGAACGCCAGGGCCGAGGCGCCGCAGTGGATGAAAGATCGCCTTGAGCGCGCGGGCATGCGTTCGATCTCGGCGCTGGTCGATATCTCGAACTACGTGATGCTTGAGCTTGGCCGCCCGACCCATGTCTTTGACCTGGCGCGCATCGATACCGGTCTGACCGTGCGCTGGGCCACGCAAGGGGAAAAGCTTGAGCTGCTCAGCGGCCAGGTCGTCGAACTGGACAGCGATGTAGGGGTCATTTGCGCAGGTGATCAGGTAGAAAGCATGGCGGGCATCATGGGTGGCGAGGCTACAGCCGTGACGCTGGACACCACCGACGTCTATCTCGAGGCCGCTTTCTGGTTCCCGGAAGCCATCATGGGTCGCGCGCGTCGCTACAAGTTCAGCTCGGAAGCCAGTCATCGCTTCGAACGCGGCGTTGATTTCGCCAGCATCCCCGAGCATCTGGAGTTCATGACCCGTTTGCTGGTGGATATATGCGGCGGCCAGGTGGGGCCCATTGATGACCAGGTCATCAATCTGCCGGCGCGCACGCCTGTTGCCATGCGCCTTTCGCGCTGCCGCAAGGTGCTGGGCATAGATGTGTCGCGCGCCGAAGTCGAGGCGATCTTCACCCGTCTGGACATGCCCTATATCCTGCGTGATGACGACTTTATCGTTACGCCGCCTTCCTACCGGTTCGATCTGCATATCGAGGAAGATCTGATCGAAGAGGTGGCCCGAATCTACGGTTTCGAGCGCATTCCCGATCTGCCCCCGGTCGCGCGCGCCAATATGCGCGTACAGCCGGAAACCCTGCGCGGGTCGCATTTGCTGCGTGCCGGCATGGCCGCGCTCGACTACCAGGAAGTCATCAATTTCGCATTTGTTGAAGAGGCGTGGGAGCTCGATTATGCGGGAAATGCCGATCCGATCCGCCTGCTCAACCCTATAGCCAGCCAGCTTGCAGTAATGCGCTCCAGCCTCATCGGCGGGCTGCTGGCCAATATCGCCTATAACGCCAATCGCAAGCAGAGCCGCGTGCGGGTCTTTGAAGTGGGCCGCGTCTTTGCGCGTGATGCCGCTGTTGCGGATGGCGACCTGGCCGTCGCGGGGGTGAGCCAGCCGGTCCGCCTGGCTGGCGCGGCCTGGGGGCCGGCCGTGGATGAGCAGTGGGGGGTTGCGTCCCGGCAGGTGGATTTCTACGATGTCAAGAAAGACGTCGAGAATCTGCTGGGCGCCCAGGCCGCTGGCCTGGTTTGCGTCGCGCAGCAGCATCCTGCCTTGCACCCAGGCCGCAGTGCGCGCCTGGAGCTTGACGGGAAAGCAATCGGCTGGCTAGGCGAGGTGCATCCGCGCTGGGCCCAGCAGCTTGACCTGGCCCACGCCCCGGTTGTGTTCGAGATCGATGTCCAGTCCATTTCAGAGGGCAGGCTGCCTGCACCGGCTGAACTGTCGCGCCAGCCGGTGGTGATTCGCGACCTGGCCGTCTGGGCGGACAATGGCGTCAGTTTCCAGGCGCTGCTCGATACACTTGCGCAAACAATTCAATCTGATGATACCCTTGCCATAGTCAAAGACATTAAACTGTTCGATGTCTGGCGTGACAAGGCGGCAGATACCGCGGAAAAGAGCATGGCGTTTAGGTTCTGGCTGCAAGGCCGTGATACAACGCTGGACGATGCAACGGTTGAACAATGCATGGCCACGCTGCTGGCGGCCCTGATTGCCGCCCATGGCGTGCGCCAACGCGCCTGAGGAGACGCAAGCATGAAATCCGATCGCACCCTGACCAAGGCTGAGCTTGCCGAAATGCTGTTCGAGCGTGTCGGCCTGAACAAGCGCGAAGCCAAAGATATCGTCGATACGTTTTTCGAGGAAATACGCGATTGCCTGGCGCGGGGCGACGAAGTGAAGCTTTCGGGGTTCGGCAATTTCCAGGTGCGCGACAAGCCCGCGCGCCCGGGCCGCAACCCCAAGACAGGCGAGGTGATACCCATCGCGGCACGGCGGGTGGTCACTTTCCATGCCAGCCAGAAGCTCAAGAGTGTGGTGGAGCTGTCTGGCAAGCCGCTGGCTACGGCGGAATAAGGGGCTTGGGCGGTCGTCAGGCCGCGCAAGCCACAGGGGAGCGCCAGGAGGCATATCTCTGTCGCCAAGCTCCGCGAGGTTGTCCTTGCCACATGGGCAAGGTACACGTGTAGAACATTAACTGGCCCACGATCAGCACATGAGTACAAGCGAAAACCCTGTCACCCTGCCTCCTATCCCAGCCAAGCGCTATTTCACGATCGGAGAAGTGAGCGATCTGTGTTGCGTCAAGCCTCATGTCCTGCGCTATTGGGAGCAGGAATTCACCCAGCTCAAGCCAGTAAAGCGTCGCGGCAACCGACGCTACTATCAGCACCATGAAGTGCTGCTGATACGCCGCATTCGCGATTTGCTGTATGAGCAAGGGTTTACCATCAGCGGCGCGCGCAACCGTCTGGGCGACACCCATGAAATACCTCACGATCAGGATGCGGCCGTGCGCCTGTCCGGCGCAGAGCTGCAGTCCCTGCGCAATGATCTGACCGCGGTCAAGGATATGTTGACGGCGGCGCTGGGCGAAAGCGCCGACAGCCAGGCGGAAAGCCCAGGTCTTTTTTGATTCAGAATGTTTCGCCGACATGCCTGATGATTTGCGCAGGCAGGCGCTTCGAGCCCTGCTGGAATCAGACCCGTTCGTCAAGGCGAAGGCAGCCAGGGCGCTGGATGACAGGCTTCCTGTCGAGGCCGATGAGACATTGGCTGCCCCGCAGGGCATACCTGGAAGGCCATCGCGTCCGGAGCTGGTTCCTCCGAACAAGGTGAAATCCCGCGACGCGAGATCGGAGGCCGGACGTGCGGCCCTGATCCATTCGCTTTGCCATATCGAATTCAATGCCATTAACCTGGCGCTGGACATACTCTGGCGTTTCCCCGGCATGCCCGTAGCGTTTTATCGCGATTGGGCACGGGTAGCGCGCGAAGAAGGCATGCATTTCCAGCTGCTGTGCAACCATCTGGGCGGGATGGGGCACGCCTACGGCGACATGCCCGCGCATGACGGGCTGTGGGAAATGGCCGAGCGGACCAGCGGTGATCTGCTTGCGCGCCTGGCGCTGGTGCCGCGCACGCTCGAGGCGCGCGGGCTGGACGCCTCGCCCATGGTACGGGCCAAGCTTGCCGGAGCGGGAGATCAGGCCGCGGCTGTCATCATAGATGTCATACTGCACGATGAAATAGGCCACGTCGCGACAGGCAACCGATGGTACCGCCATCTATGCGCGCGTGAAGGCATCGATCCGATCGCCTGCTTCAGGGATCTGGCAATGCGTTATCGTGCGCCGCGTCTGCGCGGCCCCTTCAATTTGCCCGCCCGCCGGGCGGCAGGCTTCAGCGACGAGGAGCTTGAGCTTCTGCTGAGCGAAGACGCCGCCCGGCCTCGAGCGGATGTCGCCGCAGCGGATAGAGGTTGATCCGCGGCGCTCGCAACTGGCCGGCCGATGGCCATTCGTGGCTCCGTTGTTTGCGCTTATCCGGCTGGGTGCCGTCCGCCTGCCCGTTTTTTTGGGAGGCGGGGCGGCACTTTCATGGCAGCGGGTCAAGAAGTGGCCGGCTGGCCATTCTCCAGCGAAGCGCCTGGGTCGGTTGTCGGGGCGGCGCCAAAGACGACGACCCGGCCGATGAAAAGCACTGGGCCGCTCGGGCTGCCATTGGCTGAGCCTCCCTGCGGTTCCAGCGTCATCTCGAAATATTGCTCAGAGCCTAATTCCCCCATCAGTGAGGCAGGGATGGTGATGGGCTTGTTCGGATCCACGAGGCCCAGCGAACGCGGCTGGCGCAGGGTTTCGTTATAGGTCCACAGCTGCACGGAAGCATCTCCGGGAATGTCGCTGCGCACCTCTGGCGACATCAGCACATTGCCCTGCGGATCAAAGGTCACGATCCATGCGGGTGTGGAGCTCTGTCCAGGCGCCTGCAGGATGGCCGCGCGGGTGGGAGCGACCTTCACGATAGTGACGGGCGGCTCCACGGGCTTGCCGGGAACGATCGCCAGGGCGAGCGCTATGCCTGCAAACACAACTGTGGCTGCTCGCCATAGCCAGATCTGCTTGCCTGGAGGTGGTCCAGCGGTGGCAGGCGCCTGCCTGTTCTTGACGGGATTGGTATCTGCTGCGGGCTGTGTCGCGGCCTGCCGTCCTGCCATAGGAGTCGCGGATTGGGAGGCCTGTGTCGCGCCCGGCGCCCCAGAGGCCTTTTGCGGCCGGTTTTGTGCCTCCAGCAGGTCAGGATCGCCCAATGTATGCTCTGCCCGCGGCAAAGGTGTCGACTGTGTCGTCGGCAAAGCAGGCGTGCGTGGGGAAATAGAGGCCAGAACTGAGGGGCCGGCCGGCTGTGGTGTGCCCTTAATGTCGCCACCATGTACCGCTGCAGCGGGCCTGGGCTGGCGCGAATTGATAGGCGTCACCTGGGCCGCTGATGCACCGGCAGGCGCCGAGGCACCAGGGGAGGCCGGGGTGGAATGGGGAGCCGCCGGTCGCTGCGGTGGAAGAGGCGTTACTGCGGCCGATAGGCCTGGCGCGGCAGAAACTGGCGCTGTGGTATTTGACCCGGATGACGCCGTGGACGCTGAGGATGGCGGTGGCGCAGATGATACCGAAGCCGGTTGCGCGGATGCCGCTTCGTCCCGGCTGCGCATGCTCGAAGGCTGGCGGTACAGGCTAGACGGCGATGGCATGGTGTCATGCCCCAGGGTGGACTGGATACGTTGCAGCAGCAGGGGAGACGGATCGACCGGAGGAAGCAGATCAGTCAGCTCCAGCAGGCTGTTTTCCCAGTCCAGCGCCATTTCGACGGCGCGGTCGTCGCTGCTGAGCAACTGGTGGGCCTTGGCCATGTCGTGCAGGTCAAGCAGGCCCAGTGTGTATTCCGCTACAAGAATATTGTGGCTGTTGGGGGAGTTGCTGCTCATGCCTGACGCAGCTCCCGAAGCAGGCTCAGGCCCACTTGCACACGGGTCTTGAGCTGGATGGCTGGAACCTTCATGCGAAGGGCAATCTGCTCGTAGGTATACCCTTTGTAGAAGGCCATCAGTATCGGCAGGCGTTGCGTTTCATCCAGGTGCGAGAGCGCCTCGAGCAGGCTGCCGTCCGGCGCGCCGCCGGAGCCGCCGCCATCGGGTATGTCATCGCCTATGCCGGCATCAGGCAGGGGGTTGCGTGCCGCCTGGCGCAGCCGTTTGAGCGCACGGTATCGCAGTATGCTGTACATCCAGGCCCGCCCGGTGCCCGAACCTTCATCGAAGCTGTCGGCATTCTTCCATATCAGCGTGAAAGTATCGCGCAGCAGCTCTTCGGCGCTGGCGCGCTGGCCCAGCATGGAGAGGCCGAGCGCCAGCATGCGGGGCGCCTCATGTTCGTAAAGCCTCTGGAATGCGTTTTCATCACCCCTCGCGCAGGCGCGCAGGGCAGCGTCGTAATCGACAGGTGCAAAAGCCATAGATTCTCCGGAATCGCCACTTCGGGCGCGCGACGCTGTCATGTCGCCGGCGCGTGTAATTTCGTTATTGTATTAGGTGTGAACGATCCGGAAGGTTCCAGAATGCAAACAGGCCGCGGCATTGCCGCGGCCCGGACGCTTACACGGCATTCAGGCGCATCTCATGCAGGTTCGATGCCGGCCTTCTTGATGATTTCGCCCCATTTGCGGGTTTCCTCGGCCTGGAAGCTGGCAAGCTCATCCGGCGTGGATGTGACGGGTTTGGTACCGGTTTGCGTGTAGAACTGTGTGGCGGCTGTACGCGTTGTCGCGTTGACCATCAGGTCGTGCAAAGTGGAAACCACCTCGGCGGGAGTGCCGGCCGGCACGTAGGCGCCAAACCAATAGCCCATCTGGTAGCCCGGGACGCCCGCGTCGGCAATGGTCGGCACATCAGGCGCAAGCGGCGAAGCCTGGGGCGTCGTGACACCGAGCGCGCGCAGCTTGCCAGCCTTGACTTGCGGCAACCCGGTAGCCATGTCGGCCATCATCATGTCGATCTGTCCGCCGAGCAGGTCAGTGATCACCAGCGGATTGCTCTTGTACGGCACATGCAGCAGCTCCACCCCAGCCATCTGCTGGAAAAGCTCGCCGGCGACACGGCTGCTGGAGCTGCCGCTGCCAAAACTCAGCTTGCCCGGCTGTTCCTTTGCGAGCTTGATGAAGTCGGTAACGCTGTGGGCTGGCGACGACGGGTTCACCACCATGATTTGGCCGCCTGTGCCCAGCAGCGTGACGGGGTTGAAGTCTTTGACTGGATCGTAGCTCAGCTTTTTGTACAGATGGGGGTTGGCCGATTGCGAGGTATTGGTGGTGATCAGCACCGTATAGCCATCCGGTGCGGCGCGGGCGACATCGCTTGCTCCTATCATCGCGCTGGCGCCGGGCTTGTTTTCGATGACGACGGTCTGGCCTGATTGCTCCGTGACGCCCTGGCCGATTGCGCGCGCAAGCTGGTCGGTTGCGCTCCCGGCGCCAAAGGGAACAACGAAAGTAATGGGGCGTTCAGGATATTTTGCCTGGGCGGCCAGTGGCGCGCACAGGGCGAGCGCGGCGGCAAGCAGGACGTTTCTGGTGCGGAAGCTATGTTTCATGGTCTGTCTCCTGTTTATGGGTGGTTGCTTACTTGCGTGAGGCATTTGTGCCAGGGAAGAAAAACTCAGCGTGATGGTTGTGGAATGTCCGGCAAGCCATCGGCCAGCGCACGTGGCACGGCGATGGGAATGTCCAGCATATGGAAGGACAATGCCTTCCCATGTGCGTCCAGATTCAACGCGCTGTTCACGCCGCCATCAAGCACGCCGTCGAGCACAAAATTGAGTGCGCCCAGGGTCTCGATTTCATGGCGGCTTACCTGCCTGGGTTTGCGCAGGGCGAACCATGCGCTGACAACTTCGGACGTAAGCTGTTCGCACAAAAGACGGTAGTGCCTGCCATCGTAGGCAATCACGCTGATGTTCGAGATATTGCCTTTGTCTCCGGTGCGGCTGTGCGCGAGACGGTACAGGGGGATTTGGATGGCGCCGGGCTGTCCGGTCGCACTGAACATATCGGAATTTTCAAGGACGGACATGCGTTCTACTCCATGAAGCGCCAGGATGCCGGCGCAAGATCGCGAGGAATCAGCGCCGACAGGCTGCCCAGCCTTGGGCGCAGCGATGTGCGCACGCCTCCGCCGCCTGCGGGCCCGCAGGTATACAGCGCCGTGACTTCGCGCAGCACCCGCTCGGCCAGCTGCCTGTCGTGGTGCGCAGCCGCTACGCGCAGCCTGACATCGCGCGCATTGCCCACCGTATGGCTGGCAAGCATTGCACCATCGTCATCGGCAAGGATGCTCAGCACACCAATCAGGTCAAAGCGAAGCTTGATCTGGCCGCCCAGGCGGCGCTGAATGACATCTGCCGCCAGTCGTGCGCGGGCTTCGGCCTGCACGCCCGCGTAGGAGATTTCAGCTTCGGCCAGCCATCCGCCCTTGAAGCACAGGTTGACCTTGAGCGTGCCGGTGCGGGCATGTCCGCATACATCAAGAACGCGCACACGATCCGGAGCTTCCTGGACGACTCTTGCCCGGCTGATATCGGCGACCACATCAGGCGTCAGATAAGCAGCTGGATCGTGCACCTCGTATAGCAACTGCTCCTTCACCGTGCGCGTGTCGACCAGTCCGCCAGTGTCGTCCGCCTTGCCGACGGAAAAACCGCCATCTTCGTCTATGCAGGCAATGGGAAAGCCCAGGCGGTCCATGCCGGAAACATCCTTCAGGCCCGGCACGGCGAAATAGCCGCCAGTGACTTGCGTGCCGCATTCCAGGATATGGCCGGCCATGGTGCCGCCGCCCAGCGCCTGCCAATCATCCTCGCGCCAGCCGAAATGCGCCATGGCGCAGCCCAGCGCCAGGGAAGGGTCTGCCACGCGACCGGCGACCACAATGTCCGCGTCCTCTGTCAAGGCCTGGCTGATTTCGCTGGCGCCCTGGTAGGCATTGACACTGACAATCTCCAGACCATCCATCTGTGGGCCCAATTGTGTCCGCAGATAGTCCAGTTGCTCGGGGCTGTCCAGTTGATCGCCGGACAGTACGGCAACGCGCGGCGCCGGCAGGCCCATTTCGCGGGCCAGGGCGACGATGCGCCGTCCGGCGGCGGGAGGGTTGGCTGCGCCGAAGTTGCTGACAATGCGTATGCCGTGACGTAGGCAGGGAGCAAGCGCGGGGCGGAGCAAATCATCCAGCAGGGGTTCGTAGCCAAGCTCGGGGTTCTGGTTCTTTGCCAGCTGGGACAGCGCCAGCGTGCGCTCGGCCAGCGTTTCGAAGATGAGCGCCTGTCCGCCCTGGCGAACCAATGTGTCGACAACCGGGCCGACGCCGTCAGTGCGGTCTCCCGAGAAGCCTGTGGCGCAGCCTATGGCCAGCGACGCTTTCCGATTCATGCTTGTCTTCCTCATGCCGCGGATGTATCCCGCCTGATCAGTCCACTATAGAGATGGCTTATTGATAAGTAAAATAGAAATTACAGATCAATTAATATGATAATTATTATGAATGTGACGACCCGGCAATTGCGTGCTTTTGCCGCGCTGGCGGAAGAGATGCATTTCACGCGTGCGGCGGCACGCTGCCATCAGACTCAACCCGCTTTCAGCGCGCTTATCCGTTCCCTCGAAGACCAACTGGGGGCCCGGCTTTTCGAACGCAGTACGCGCAAGGTGGAACTGACAGCCGAAGGCCGGCTGTTCAGTGCGTCTGTCTACCGCCTGCTGCAGGATCTGGATGCAGCCATACAAGATGTGCGGGATCATGTTGCCGTGCGCAAGGGCAGGGTGGCGGTGGCTGCCCTGCCGTCGCTGGCTTCCGGCTGGTTGCCCGATATCTATGCGCGCTTTCATGCGGCGCATCCGGATGTTGAGCTGGCGCTGCACGATGCCTTGCTTGAGCCTTGCCTGGAGCTTGTTCGCGGCGGCGCGGCGGACATTGCCGTGGCGGCTCAAGGGCTGGACATGAGCGGTCTGGTGGCGGAACCTCTGTGCGAAGATGTTTTCTTTCTGGTGTGCCGCGACGATCATCCTTTCGCGAAACGGCGCGCCGTCAGGCTCTCTGATCTGAACGGGCAAGCCCTCATCCAGCTGGGCAAAGGCAGCAGCGTTCGCCAGAGCCTGGCTCGCTGCGAAGGCTTTCGCGCCCTGGGAACATTTCTTGAGGTCGATCATCTGGCCACGGTAACCGGCCTTGTCATCGCCGGACTCGGGGCCAGCCTCGTGCCCGCGATGACGCTGTTCCAGTTCCGCCATCCGCGCATACGTGTCGTGCCGCTGGCGGCAAAGGACAGGATAGGGCGGCCGCTGTACATCATCCGGCGCGGCGACAAGATGCTGTCCAGCGCGGCCCAGGCTTTCTATCGATTGCTGCTCAGCGAGCGGCAGCGCCTGCGCAAGGATCTGGCCGAGAGCCGCATACAATAGTCGATTCCTCTTCTGGATGGCAAAGTGTCTTTGAGAATTCCTTTCCGCAAGGGCCCGGCTCCGGGAAAACGCAACGATCTATACGTGCTCAAATCGCTGCTGCCCTATATCTGGCAATTCAGGTTCCGCGTCTGTGCGGCGCTGGCCTGTCTGGTGATGGCCAAGGTGGCCAATGTCGTGCTGCCGCTGTATCTCAAGCGTATCGTTGACAGCCTGGGCATGCAGGGCTCCCTGCTGGTTCTGCCTGTGGCCGCGCTGCTGGGCTACGGATTCGCCCGTCTGGCCACCAGCGTATTCGGGGAGCTGCGCGATGCATTGTTTGCCCGGGTCACGCAGGGTTCCATACGCAGCATCGCAACCCGCCTGTTCTCGCATCTTTTTTCACTGTCGCTGCGTTTCCACATGCAGCGGCAGACGGGAGGGCTCAGCCGCGATATAGAAAGAGGCACCAAAGGCATAGGCTTTTTGCTGAACTTCATGATCTTCAACATTGTGCCGACGCTGCTGGAGATTGCCATGGTGTCCGGTGTACTGCTGTGGCGCTACGATTATATGTTCGCGGTCGTGACACTGGGCACGATTGCCGCCTATGTGCTTTTTACGCTGCTGGTCACTGAAAAGCGCATGGTCTACCGGCGCAGCATGAACGACCTGGACAGCAAGGCAAACAGCAAGGCGATCGATGCGCTGTTGAACTATGAGACCGTCAAGTACTTCGGCAACGAAACCTATGAAGTGGACCGCTATGACGGCAACCTGGCCAAATGGGCGGATTCCGCGGTCAAGAACCAGGTTTCCCTGAACCTGCTCAATATCGGGCAGGGCGCCATCATCACGATAGGCGTCAGCCTGCTCCTCTGGCTTTCGGCCGATGGCGTGGTGCGGGGAACGATGACAGTCGGGGATGTGGTGCTGGTATCAGCCTACCTGACGCAACTGTATGCGCCGCTCAATTTCCTGGGCTTTGTGTATCGGGAGATCAAGCATGCGCTTGCGGACATGGAACGCATGTTTCGCTTGATGGACCAGGGCAGGGAGGTGGCTGACCGGCCCGGCGCCCGGCAGCTTGAAGCGGCCAGCGCCAGCATTGAGTTCGAGCATGTGGATTTCGGCTATGAGCCCAGCCGCCAGATACTGCATGATATTTCCTTCCGCATACCCGCTGGCCATACGCTTGCGGTGGTCGGCGCCTCGGGGGCGGGCAAGTCAACGCTTTCGCGTCTGCTGTTCAGGTTCTATGACGTCAGCGCGGGCGCCATACGCATCAATGGGGTGGACATACGCGACGTTGAGCAGGCCAGCCTGCGCCTTCATATCGGCATCGTCCCGCAGGATACGGTGCTGTTCAACGATACCATCCTCTACAACATTGCCTATGGCAATCCGGACGCCAGTCAGGAAGACATCTTCCAGGCGGCGCGTGCGGCACGCATCCATGATTTCATCCTGAGTCTGCCGGAAGGATACGAAACACAGGTGGGCGAACGCGGCCTGAAGCTTTCGGGAGGCGAAAAGCAGAGGGTTGCCATCGCACGTACCATTCTGAAGAATCCGCCCATACTTGTCTTCGACGAGGCTACAAGCGCGCTGGACACGCGCACTGAGCGCGCCATACAGCAGGAGCTTGAGTTCATAGCACGTGACCGCAGCACATTGATCATCGCGCATCGGCTCTCGACCATTGTCAATGCGGACGAAATCATTGTGCTCGAGAAAGGCCGCATCGTGGAGCGTGGCACGCATGAAAGCCTGTTGCGCGCTGACGGCCGCTACAGGCAGATGTGGCGCCTGCAGCAGGCGGATCAGCCGGACCCGGCGGCCCGGCATCCCGTCTGATGCCGGCAGTGCAGTGCATGCTCAGAGCCTGTCGAGGCTTTCCCTGAACGTCCCCGCCATCTTTTCGGCCGCCTGCCGCAGTTGCGGCAGATAGGCCTGCAGGCCCCGCGTTGTAATGCGCTCGGCCGATGACTGGATGGCAACCGCGGCACAGGCGCGTCGGCTGTCCAGCATGACAGGCACGGCCATGGCGACGATGCCCGGCATGTATTCCTGGTTGTTGAAACTGAGTTTTTCGCGGCGTATCCGTACGAGCTCCTGGCGCAGGATACCGGGGTCTGTGATTGTCTGATGCGTGCTGACGCGCAGAGGCAGTTTTTCAAGCAGCCGTTCGCGCTGTTGCCTGGGCATGAAGCTCATCAGCAGCTTGCCGCTGGAGGTGCAGTGCAGCGGGACACGTGTGCCCGCTTGCAGCCTGGTCGCCAGCGGCCAGTTGGCCTCGACCCTGTCAAGGTATACGATGCCCTCGCCGCTGGACATGGTCAGGTTGCAGGTTTCGTCGATCGCGTCGGCCAGCTGCTGCAGGATGGCTCGGCGCGCGGCGGCGGGTCCCGAAACCATCAGCATGTTGACGGCCATTCTTCGAACGCGGGATGAACATTCATATTGCTTGCCTGGGCCGTTGCGGGTAACAAGCCAGGCGCTTTCAAGCTGCTTGAGCAGGCGGTGCACCGATTGCTTGGGCAGATCGATGCGCTCCGAAATCTGGGCGAGCGACAGGGGCTGCTGGGCTTCGGAGATGATTTCTATGATGCGGAAGGCGCGCACAGCCGCGGCGTTGGCTTGAGTCGACGACATACACGGCTCCTGAAGGGCTGGGATGACTGTAGTCCCGAAATGTGTGTTTTACCATCCAGCGCCAGGCGGCTGTCGCGGAATTGTCAAAAAACGGGACGTTTTGTTTTTCCGTTCGCGTAGATTTAATTCCAGTCTACCCAGAAAGGAGGAGCGGACAGATGGAACTCCAGGAAGTACGCCCAGAAACGGAGACAGCCGTAGCCGACCAGATCGGCCAACTGATACAGAAGGCGCGAAGCGCCCAGATTGTTTTCTCAGGAATGGGCCAGCAGGCCCTGGATGACGCGGTGGCCGCGGTTGGCTGGGCCATCATGGAGCCTGACCGCAACCGCCGGCTGGCGGAACGGGCCGTGTCCGATACGGGCCTGGGCAATGTGGCTGACAAGATACGCAAGAACCACCGCAAGACGCTGGGTCTGCTGCGCGACCTGAAAGGTGTTCGGACCACAGGGATCATTGCGCATGACAAGAACAAAGGCATCAGCGAAATCGCCCGCCCTGTCGGGGTGGTGGCTGCGATCACGCCCTCCACAAACCCGGCCGCGACGCCAGCCAACAAAATCATCAATGCCCTCAAGTGCGGCAACGCCGTGATAGTGGCGCCATCCCCCAAAGGACTGGGGGCGTGCCAGATGCTTATCGGATTCATTCACGACGAGTTCCGCAAATGCGGGCTGCCACAGGATCTGGTGCAGGCATTGCCTGCGCCCATTGGCAAGGCCATGACATCGGAGCTTATGCGCCAGGCCGATCTGGTGGTGGCAACCGGCTCGCAATCCAATGTGCGGATGGCCTATACCTGCGGTACGCCCGCGTTCGGCGTCGGCGCAGGCAACGTGGCATCCATTGTCGATGCATCGGCGGATCTTGCCGATGCAGCGGCCAAGGTTGTTGCATCCAAAACTTTTGACAATGCCACCAGTTGCTCGTCTGAAAACAGCCTGATCGTGCTGGATGCAGTCTACAACGAGATGCTGGGTGCGCTTCAGGCCCACGGTGCAGTGCTGCTGGACGGCGCGGAGAAGCAGCGCCTGCAGGACGTCATGTGGAAGTCCGGGAAGCTGAGCGATGCCGTGACGGGAAAGTCTGCGGCAGAGATAGCCCGTGTCGCCGGCATCGACCTGGGTGGCAGGGCAGCGCAGGGCCAGGCATCCGTACTTCTGGTGGAGGAACAGGGTTTCGGCCGCGATCACCCCTTTTCAGGAGAGAAGCTGTCGCCGGTGCTTGCCGTATACAGGGCACGGGATTTCGACGACGCCTGCACGCTGGTCTGGCGCCAGTATGCCTATATGGGGGCCGGCCATTCCGTCAGCCTGCATACCGGCGAGGAAAGCCAGGCGGAACTGCTGGGCCAATTCCTGCCTGTTTCGCGGGTCATAGTCAACCAGGCGCATTGCTTCGCCACCGGGGGCAATTTTGATAATGGCCTGCCGTTTTCCTTATCCATGGGATGCGGCACCTGGGGTGGGAATAATTTCTCGGACAATATGCACTATCGCCATTACATGAACGTGACGCGTATAGCGCGGCGCATTGCGGAGAACCGGCCGGATGAAAAAGATGTGCTGGGCGACTATTTCGCGAGGTACGGGGCATGAACGGGAACACTACACTGGCACGGCTCATCGCCAGCCTGGCGGGAGAGCAGGGCGGCAGGACATATTTCATTTCCTCGGATACCGGACGCGCGCTGTCTTATGAGCGGCTGTGGCATCAATGCCAGACGCTGGGTGTGCAGTTTGCGGCCCTGGGACTGAAGCCTGGAGACAAAGTATCCCTATACATGCCCAATGGCGAGCTCACCGCGACATTGCTGCTGGGCATCATGGCTAGCGGACTGGTGGCCAACCCCATCAACCTGATGTGCCAGCCATCGCAGCTCAGGCATATTCTTTCCCATTCGGATACGCGCCTGGTGTTTGCCGCGCCCGAACATATCGATATGCTGTCGGCGGCGCTGGGCGAGATCGGTCGGGACGTTCTGCTGGCGCCTTGCGATCCCTCCAGTCCTGATTTGCCTGTTTTTGCGCAGGCAGAAACCGGGATTGGCACTTTACCCGAGCCCGCGCCGCCGGACCCGGCCCTGCTCATGTATACGTCCGGAACCACAGGCGTGCCCAAAGGCGTGCTGCTGAGCCATGAGAGCCTGCTCTACAACGGACGCTGCATCAGTGCCGAACATCGCCTGACCTCGCAGGACAGGGTGCTGGGTTCACTGCCGCTCTATCACATCAATGCCCTGGTGGTAACGCTGATCGCGCCGCTGACGCACCAGGGCTCGGTCGTCATGACGCCCCGTTTCTCGACAGCGTCCTTCTGGACGGATGCAAACCGCCATGAGTGCACCTGGATCAATGTCGTGCCGACCATCATCGCCTATCTGCTCAACGAGCAGGGTGATCCGGCGCTGCCTGAACCCGGGCGGCTGCGCTTCTGCCGCTCCGCCTCGTCCGCCCTGGCGCCCGAGCATCATCGCGCTTTCGAGGCCCGGTTCGGTATCGGCATCATTGAAACAATGGGGCTTACGGAAACCGCCGCGCCATCATTCAGCAATCCTTATCCGCCCCAGGAACGGCGCATCGGCAGCATAGGCAAGCCCTCGGGCACACGCGCGATGGTTCGCCTGCCTGATGGGCAGCGCGCACTGCCGGGGCAAAAGGGCGAGATCGTGCTGACCGGCGGAAACGTCATGCTCGGCTATTACAAAGACCCTGAAAGAACCCGCGAAGCCTTCACCGATGACGGGTGGCTGCGGACGGGAGATATCGGCTACGAGGACGAGGAAGGCTATTTCTATGTTACTGGCCGGGCCAAGGAGCTGATCATAAAGGGAGGGGAGAACATCGCCCCGCGCGAGATAGATGAGGCCTTGATCAGGCATCCGAGCATCCTGGATGCCGCGGCGGTCGGCGTCCCGCATCCGGAGTATGGCCAGGACATCGCTGTCTACCTCGTTCTGCGCGAGAACGCGTCATTCGATGGCGAGGCCCTGAGACGCCATTGCCTGAGCGAACTGGGCAGATACAAGACACCCAGCAGATACGTCGTCGTGGACGAGCTGCCGCGCGGGCCATCGGGCAAGGTCCAGCGCCTGAAGCTTCTGGAGCTTGGGGCGTAGCCCACGCACATCCCCATAGAAACATTCATCCGCAAAAGAAGTATGCAAAGCCGCGCGTGGCAGGCGCGCGGCGGGAGGCCGCCAACAGAACAAGCAAGCCCGCAGTCATGCAGCACCGAAGTTCGTATCCCATACACAACCTGAAGATGCGCAGCGCAGACGGCCCAGGGCCGCTAGCGCTGGCCGAGGAGACAAACATGCGACGTCGAGTGAAAACCCATCATCTCATATTGATGGTGATGTGCCTGATGTATTTCATTGCCTATATAGATCGGGTGAATATGTCTGTCGCGGGTCCGCTGATCCGTGATGAAATGGGCTTGAGCAATCTGGAGCTGGGTCTGGTGTTTTCGGCATTTGCCTATCCGTACGCAGCGATGCAGATATTCGGCGGGTGGCTGGCAGACCGTTTCGGCCCGCGCAAGGTGCTGCTTGTGCTGTCGCTGATCTGGGGGCTTGCGACATTGTTCACCGGATTTGTGGGCAGTGTGGCCGCGCTGCTGGTCATGCGCTTCGCCCTTGGTCTGGGAGAGGGCGGCGCGTTTCCCACCGCTACCCGCGCATTTACCTACTGGATGCCGATCACGCAGCGCGGCTTTGCGCAGGGCATTACCCATTCGTTCTCGCGTCTCGGCGGCGCGATCACGCCCCCGCTGGTCGTGCTGATCATCGCCATGGCTGGATGGCGTGAATCCTTTATCATCCTTGGCGCAATAAGCCTGGTGTGGACGGTGCTGTATTTCACGGTATTTCGTGATACGCCGGCCGAGCACCCGCGCGTGACACCGGAAGAACTGGCCGAGATCAACAAGGGCAGGGTGGTCCAAGAGAAGAAAGAGCGTGGACCCACCCCCTGGGGGCGGCTGATCAAGGGCATGTGGAAGGTGACTTTCGTCGATTTCTGCTACGGCTGGTCGCTGTGGGTATACCTTACCTGGCTGCCTTCATACCTCAAGGATGCGCGCGGCTTTGACCTGAAAGAAATGGCCCTTTTCACGGCTCTGCCCTTGATGGCGGGCGTGGTGGGCGATACGCTGGGTGGTGTCGTGTCAGACAGGCTGCTGAAAAAGACGGGGAATCTGCGTTTTGCGCGGGTGTCGGTTTTGACATTCGGACTGGTGGGCTCCCTGATGTGCATGGTGCCCATGATTTCGATGAAAGACCCGCTGATGGCGGTGCTGCTGCTGTCGCTGTCTTTTTTCTGCCTGGAGCTGACCAATGCCGTGCTGTGGAGCCTGCCCATCGACATTGCCGGCGACTATGCCGGCACCGCTTCGGGAATGATGAATACGGGTTTTGGCGTGGCGGGCATGATTTCGCCTGTGGTGTTTGGCTTTCTGATCCAGACTACAGGCAGCTATCATCTGCCGTTCATGATTTCCGCAGGCTTGCTTGGTCTGGGAGCAGTCATGGCGCTGTTCATCAACCCTTGCCAGACTGTCAGGCGTGATCCGGTGCAGCATGGGGGCGACCTACGCCTGAAGGAAATAGGGGTCAACCCCGGTTGACCTGGCCGGCTTGCGCCAGGGCTCATGCGCGAGAGGCCGCAATCCGTTACAATGGGCGCCGCGAAGGGGCATGCCCCTCGCGCAGTCACGGCGCACTAGTCACAGGCCGCTCCAGCGGCCTTTTTCGCGACCGCCCCAACCGCATGCGGCTAGCATCCCCGCCACGCCAAACGTGGTATTCCCGCACATATGACCCTCGGTCACTTGATGCATACAGTACCGAAATGGTACTATATGACCATTCAAACCAGATATGACCGGAGCCCTCAGCAGTGCTGCGCATCAGCAAAATCATGGATTACGGCACGCTTGTGCTGACCCACATGGCGGGGGAGCCCGCACGCGTATTCAGCGCGGCTGATCTCGCCTCCACGCTCGGCCTGGGCCAGCCTACGGTCAGCAAGATCCTCAAGCTGCTCGGCCAGCACAGCCTTGTGCGCAGCAGCCGGGGCGCCCGAGGAGGCTACACGCTGGGCCGTCCGCCGGAGCAGATCAGCGTTGCCGACATTGTCGATGCGCTCGAGGAACAGCCTTTCGGCCTTACTGAATGCACCGCGCTTCCGGGCGCCTGTAGTGTCGAGGCGGGCTGCCACATCCGCAGCAACTGGCAGCGCATCAATGCCATTGTGCGCAACACGCTTGAAGGCGTGAGCATTGCCGACATGGTGCGCCCGTCACCCATAGAATTTACCTTGAATCATCATCCGGCGCTTCGGCCCGAAGCCAAGCCCCGCGTGGCCGAAACCACGACATGGAGTCTTCCTGAATGAATCCCTCCACTGAACCCGCAGTCGTCGCCGCGGCAGACCCGCTTGAATCGTTTCTCGACCGCGAGTATTCAGCCGGCTTCGTGACCGACATAGAGTCAGTCACCATCCCCAAAGGGCTGAACGAAGATACGATACGCTTGCTGTCAGCCAAAAAGCATGAGCCGGAATGGATGCTCGAATGGCGTCTGTCGGCCTATCGCCATTGGCTGACCATGTCGCCGCCCGAATGGGCCCAAGTCAGCTTCCCACCGGTCGACTTCCAGGACATCAGCTATTATTCCGCGCCCAAGAGCAAGAAAGACGGGCCCAAGAGCCTTGACGAAGTCGATCCGGAGCTGCTTCGCACCTATGAAAAGCTGGGGGTGCCGCTGCACGAGCGCGCCCGCCTGGCAGGGGTGGCCGTCGATGCGGTATTTGACTCGGTGTCGGTGGCAACGACTTTCCGCAAGCAACTGGCCGAGGTCGGGGTCATTTTCTGCTCCTTCAGCGAAGCGGTCAGGGAGCATCCGGACCTGGTGCGCAAGTACCTGGGCACAGTGGTCCCCACATCAGACAATTTCTATGCGGCGCTCAATTCCGCCGTGTTCTCAGACGGCTCGTTCGTGTTCATCCCGAAAGGCGTGCGCTGCCCCATGGAGCTGTCCACCTATTTCCGCATCAATGCGTCGGAGACCGGCCAGTTCGAGCGTACCCTGATCGTTGCGGAAGAGGGCGCGTACGTCAGCTATCTCGAAGGCTGTACTGCCCCCATGCGCGACGAAAACCAGCTGCATGCCGCAGTGGTCGAGCTGGTTGCCCTGGATGACGCCAAGATCAAATACTCGACCGTGCAGAACTGGTATCCCGGTGACAAGGACGGTGTCGGTGGCATTTACAACTTCGTGACCAAGCGTGGCGATTGCCGCGGACCGCGTTCGCATATTTCCTGGACTCAGGTGGAAACCGGCTCGGCCATCACCTGGAAATACCCCAGCGTGATCCTGCGCGGGGACGATTCGGTGGGCGAGTTCTATTCCGTTGCCCTGAGCAACCACCGCCAGCAGGCCGATACCGGCACCAAGATGATCCACATGGGCCGCAATACCCGCAGCACCATCATTTCCAAGGGCATATCCGCCGGCCACGGCAGCAATGCCTACCGTGGTCTCGTGCGCATCACACCCAAGGCGGAGAACGCGCGCAATTACACACAGTGCGATTCATTGCTCATTGGCAAGACCTGTGCCGCGCATACCTTCCCGACGATGGAAGTGCAGAACCCGACCGCCAGCGTGGAGCACGAAGCCACCACGTCGCGCATTGGCGAAGACCAGCTTTTCTATGCCATGCAGCGCGGTCTGTCGGCCGAAGATGCCGTGTCGATGATCGTCAATGGTTTCTGCAAGGAAGTTTTTAAAGAATTGCCCATGGAGTTTGCAGTCGAGGCACAGAACCTGCTCGGCGTAAGTCTCGAAGGCAGCGTTGGTTAACTGGAGTATTAGAAAAATGCTGAGCATCAAAGATCTGCACGCGTCGATCGACGAGAAAGCGATATTGCGTGGCCTGAACCTTGACGTGAAACCGGGCGAAGTGCACGCCATCATGGGGCCCAACGGCGCGGGCAAGAGTACGCTGTCGCAGGTGTTGGCGGGGCGTGAAAACTACAACGTCACCAAGGGCACCGTCGATTGGGACGGGCAGGACCTGCTGGCCATGCCCATTGAGGAACGCGCCCGTTCCGGCCTTTTCCTGGCATTCCAGTACCCTATTGAAATTCCGGGCGTTTCCAACGCCTACTTCCTGCGCGCGGCTGTCAACGCGGCGCGCCGCCATCAAGGGCTGCCTGAGCTTGACGCAATGGATTTCATCAAACTTGCCAAGGCCGAAATGAAATCGGTCGGCATGCGTGACGAGTTCCTCTACCGCTCCGTGAATGAAGGCTTCTCGGGCGGCGAGAAAAAGCGCAATGAGGTGCTGCAGATGATATTGCTGCAGCCGCGCCTGGCCATCCTCGATGAAACCGATTCGGGGCTGGATATCGATGCGCTCAAGGTGGTGGCTGACGGCGTCAACCGGATGCGTTCTCCTGAGCGCTCAATGATTGTCATTACCCACTATCAGCGCCTGCTCGATTACATCGTTCCCGACTTTGTTCACGTACTTGCCGGTGGCCGCATTGTCCGCTCGGGCGGCCGGGAGCTGGCGCTCGAACTCGAAGAGCATGGCTACAGCTGGGTCATGGAGGGCGGCAAGGAACAGAAAGGGGCTGCAGCATGAGCAATCTTCCCTCCTGGGTGGAAAGCTATGCCGTTCGCCAGGCGGCAGCCGCAGCGCCGGCCTGGCTGGCCGATACGCGCAGGCGCGCCATGGAGCGCTTTGGCGACGAGGGCTGGCCAACCGCCAAACTGGAAGCATGGCGCCACACATCGCTGCAAGCACTGCAGCAACAGGCTTTTGTTCCTCCATCCGAGGCAAATGGGGTAGTTGCGCCCTATGGCGACGCGGATGGAGGGCTGTGGATGGTCTTTGTCGACGGGCATTTCGCGCCCCGGCTCTCCCGTCTTGGGACGCTGCCGCAAGGGGTCAAGCTGAGCTCCCTGCAGCAGGCGCTCGCCGAATCACCCGATGCTGTGCAGCAGGCATTTGGCGTTGAAGCCGATGGCGCCAGCCCGGCTGCGCTGAATCTGGCCCTGGCGGCCGATGGCGCAGTGCTGCAGCTGGAGCGCTGCGCGGTGCTCGAGGATGTGCTGCATCTGGTGTTCATCGCCGCCACCGCCGGCGCGGCCAGTTTTCCCCGCAACCTTGTTGTTGCCGGGGCTGGCACGCGCGCGACAGTCGTCGAGCACTATATAGGCCAGGGAGGGCAGGCCAGCCTGACCAACACAGTGACCCGCTTGCAGCTTGATCAGGATGCGAACGTCACGCACCTGAAATTGCAGAACGAAGATCCGCAGGCTTTTCACCTGGGCGCGCTCGACGCGGTACAGGCGCGCGGCTCGGTATTCAATTCGCATTCGATGTCATTCGGTGCCCGCCTGGCCCGTCACGACATTACTACCGATTTCACGGGCGAGCATTGCGAATCGCTGCTCAATGGGCTTTACTACGTGAACGGAAAACGGCACGTTGACCACCATACCTTCATACGCCACAGCCAGCCGTTCTGCACCAGCCGGGAATATTATCGCGGCGTGCTGGACGACACCGCGCGCGGCGTATTCGGCGGCCGCATCTTCGTGGCGCCAGGGGCGGACAAGACCGACGCCGTGCAACGTTCCGACAGCCTGCTGCTTTCGCGCCTGGCCAAAGCCGATGCGCGGCCCGAGCTGGAAATTTACGCCGACGACGTAAAGTGCGCCCATGGCGCCACCGTCGGCCAGCTTGATGAGACCAGCCTGTTCTACCTGCGCTCACGCGGGCTGGACGAGGCACATGCGCGCCACGTCCTGACCTATGCCTTTGCCGCGGCGGCAATATCGCGCATCGAGTCGGATGCACTGCGCAATCAGGTTATCGGCGCCATCCGTGCGCTGGCACCCGCCGAGCTGGGGGATCTCTGATGAATGCACCGCTTGGCTCTTCCGCCCATGTCGCACTGCTCGAGCGCTCAGGCGATTTTCCCATCCTCTCGCGCCCCATCAAGGGCAAGCGCCTTGCCTATCTGGACAATGGCGCCACCACGCAGAAGCCTTCTGCGGTAATCGATGCGGAGCGAGACTATTACGAGCAGTCCAACGCCAACATCCATCGCGGCGTGCACTGGCTTTCGCAGCACTCGACCGATCTGTACGAGCAGGGCAGGGAAAGCGTGCGCCGCCTGCTCAATGCTGCCAATGCCAACGAGATAGTCTTTACCCGCGGCACCACCGAGGGCATCAATCTGGTGGCTTTCAGTTGGGGGCGTGCAAATATCAAGGCAGGCGACGAGATTCTCATCACGGGCATGGAGCACCACTCCAACATCGTGCCATGGCAGCTGTTGTGCGAACAGGCAGGCGCGATCCTGAAGGTTGTGCCTGTAACGGATTCAGGCGAGCTGGACATGCAGGCCTTCCAGGCCTTGCTTGGGCCGAAAACCAGGATGGTGGGCGTTGCCCACGTCTCGAATGCGCTAGGCACGGTCAATCCGGTTCAGGAAATCGCCCGCATGGCGCATGCCGCCGGCGCGCTGGTGCTGATCGACGGAGCGCAGGCAGTGGCGCACCAGAAGGTCGATGTCCAGGCAATCGATTGCGATTTCTACGCATTCTCGGGGCACAAGCTTTACGGGCCCACTGGCATAGGCGCCCTTTATGTGCGTCGTGAAATACTGAAGGATATGCCGCCATGGCAGGGTGGCGGCGACATGATCTATACCGTCAGTTTCGAGCGTACCGTTTACGCCGAGGCGCCGCAGCGCTTTGAGGCGGGCACGCCAAATATCGCGGGCGTAGTGGGCCTGGATGCCGCCATCCGTTATGTGGAGTCGGTGGGGCTGGATCTCATCACTGCGCATGAACAGTCGCTGCTCGATTATGCCACTGCCTGCGCGCAGGCCTTGCCGGGGCTGCGCATCATAGGGACGGCGCCGCACAAGGCGGGAATTCTTTCGTTTGTCACGGATGGCATACACCCGCATGATCTGGGCACGATCCTGGACACCGAAGGCGTGGCGATCCGGGCAGGCCATCATTGCGCCATGCCGCTCATGACTCGTTTTGGCATTCCCGGTACGGCGCGCGCTTCGCTGGCGCTGTACAACACACGCGAAGATGTGGACGCACTGATTTCGGCCTTGCTCAAGGCGCAGAAACTATTCGGAATCTCACATGACAAGTAACAGCGATCTGCGAGAGCTCTACCAGGAAGTCATTTTCGATCACAATCGCAATCCGCGCAATTTCCATGCGATGGATGACGCCAGCCATGTGGCCGATGGCCATAACCCGCTGTGCGGCGACCAGTTGACGGTATATGCGAGAGTCGAAGACGGTATCGTCCAGGAGGTTAGTTTCATCGGTCATGGCTGTGCCATCTCGACCGCTTCCGCGTCTTTGATGACTGAGGCGGTGAAAGGCATGAAGCTCGGCGAGGTCGAAGCTTTGTTCAAGGATATGCACGCCATGCTGACCGAGGCGCATCCCGAGACGCGAGATTTTGGCAAGCTCGAGGTGCTGTCAGGGGTGCGCGAGTTTCCCGCGCGCGTCAAATGCGCAACCCTGGCCTGGCATACGCTGCACAATGCCATCAACAAGGCCAGGGAAATTGCGCGTACAGAGTAAGAGAAACACATGAGCTACACACGGCAAGATGTCATCGTCAGCAGGGATTGTCCTGCTGTGACCGTTCCCTATGGATCTCCGGTTACGATCGAAAAGGGCTGCGAGGCAACAATCACCCAGCAGCTCGGGGGCACGTATACGGTGCTGGTGCAGGGCAATCTCTATCGGGTGGAAGGCGTGGACGGCGATGCGCTGGGTTTCGAACCCACCGAGGCTGTCGTGCATGAGCACGAAGGGCCCATTACATCGCAGTCCGTGGAAGACCTGGCATGGAGTGTGCTCGCCACCTGCTATGACCCCGAGATCCCGGTCGATATCGTTGCGCTTGGCCTGGTCTACAGCTGCAAAGTGGTGCCGCTTTCCGAAGAGCGGTTTCGTGTCGAAGTGGAGATGACGCTTACGGCGCCAGGTTGCGGCATGGGCACGCTCATCGCGGATGAAGCCCGTGACAAGTTGCTGGGGATACCTGGCGTGGACGAGGCAAAAGTAGACCTGGTCTGGGATCCCCCCTGGAGCCGGGAGATGATAAGCGAACCGGCTCGCCTGCAGTTGGGCTTGCTCTAGCCGGGCCTCGCCGGAAAACGGCCCTGGCCGGTTTTTACCAGGCCAGGGCCGCCGATACGCCGCCTGCGTACTGAAGCATGCGGTTTTGAGGCCTGCAGCCTCATGTCTCTGCCCACACCCTTATTTCCTTGCCTGCGGCTGTTATGCTCGACCAGCCAAGCGTTGCTCCGCGGGAAACGGCGGCATACACGGCTGCGTTGCGGTTGTGAACATCCAGTCGCTGGTATAGCGCCTCGGCATGAGCCTTGGCTGTAGCGGCCGAGATATTCAGCTGCCTGCCGACCATCTTCATTGAATGTCCCCGGGCCAACAGGATGAGCACTTCGTACTGGCGCGGTGTCAGCCCCAACATTTCCGATTCCTGATGTGTGCCGCGCGCGGAAACGCGAGTAGCGGCTCCCGGCTCGCTGCTCCCCTCGGCCGGTGTAATGGCCTGCTTAAGGCCCAATACGCTTCTCCCATCGCCGGTATTCGAGATGGAGGGCATGCGGCTGCCGGGTTCGGCGAGCGAGTATTGTTTTCCATCATTGGGAACGCCGTGCTGCGGAGCGATACTGCTGCTCCGGGTTTGGGAGGAGGGGGTGAAGCGGGGGTAGCATGTGCCGCCTGCGAGCACCAGGCGCACCGAAGCCTGCAGCACCTGAGGCGCGGCATGCCTGGAGATATAGCCTGTGACACGGGAAGGAAGCCCACGTGGAAGTTCCGGCATCTCGTCGCTGTCGGACATCAGCAGGATAGCTTTTGGAGCGTAGGCAGCAAGCGCATCGGCTGCAAGCTTGTACAGGTTGCCGCAGCTTGTCACCGCCAGCAGGACGAGATCTGGTTCGTCGGATGTACCCCTGTCGTGTGTCATGTCGACATAGTCGGCGCTGGTGACGGAGCTGTCTGGCACTATGTCGGAAAGCAATTGGACAAGGCCGAGCCTGAGTAAAGGATGCGGCTCGACAATGATGATCTTCGGCATTCGTCTTTCTCCCGGGTAGAAGTCGGCCGGTGTTGTAGTATCAGAAGCCTGGAACGGGGCCACTGGCTAGAACATTCGGCCGCATGCCTCTATCGGGTGCTTTGCCAGATGCCCATCCGTGAGTTCTCGACTTCTGTAGAGCTAATCCTCATTAATGAAATTGGAGGCTGGAATTGCAACTGTTCGAATAATTGGTTCTAGTTCAATGAGGTGAGAAACACTTTCACATCAAATTTGCAGCGTTCTACCAATTATGCACAAATATTGCAATTTGAACAGGCAGGGTTATCAACTAAACGGCGTAGGGCGGATTGCCGATGACTGTCGAGAGCCGCATGAACAAAGGCTTTGGGTCATAATCCGGGAGGATGCCAATAGCGCGTGGGGATAGTATTTAAACCGTATGTATGGCGCTGGCAATAGAATTATTACGCATCTCGCCGGCCCCAACGATTAATGCGTAAATACCTTTCTGACTGCAGGGAGAAAACGGGCAGAAACCAACAGGCGTTTTAATTTCTGTCTGCGATTTTTTGCCCGCCTGCTGCAGCGGTATGGCGGGTTGGCGCCTTTTCTCAGCGTATCCAGCAGCCCAGTCTTGTCCGTATCCGCTGTTTATCCCAGTTCAGCGGTATCTCGTCGAAGCGCTCAGCAAAGCAGGAGGCTCGCAGGCTGTATCCAGACTGGGGCAGCCAGTTATCCAGCAAGTTGTCGTATAGCAGTGATACTTCCTGCGCAAGGCATTCCGTTTTTGTTGTTGCTATTTTCCCGGCCGGCAACGTTATTTCGAAGGCTTCTTTTGGTTTCATTTCTGGATCTGGGCCTGCCAGTACGCCGCAGTAATAACGCATGAAAGGCTGCGGCACGAACATGGGGGTGTCATAGGTCAGGCCAAAGTAAGGGCCGCGGGATATTTCGGCCGGCAATTGCCTGACCAGACGCTGAAAGCCGTTCCAGCAGACTTCTTTCTGGGTGGAAAGCCCTTCGTAGCGTACGGCCCAGAAGCGTATCTGCGGCAGAGTCTTGATGTGCACAGGGGCATCCATGCGAAGAGGGGAGGGCTCGCCGGCCCGCGCCGCTTTGTTGCGCTGGGCAATATATAAAGTGTGGGCCTGGCGAAACTGATGCGGCGATATCCCCCAATAGCGGGTAAAGGCGCGAGTGAATGCCTGCTGGCTGGAAAAGCCCGTATCGATCGCGATCGAGAACATGGGCTGGGTTGTGTGCGCGATCATCAATGCGCAGCGCCCCATAAGGTTGTGCTGTATGTAATCGCGCGGCGAATACTTGAAATCCCTGGTGAACAGGCGGCTCAGATGAAAACGGGTCATTCTCATGGTCTGGGCCAGCTCCTGTATAAGCGCATCGTGTGTATTGAAGTCATCGGAATCGTGCAGGATCTTGTGCTCGATTTGCGAGACGCAATATTGAATCCGTGGGTCCATGTTTTTATCCTTCTCCGGATTTGTGCTTTCCCGGATATTTCCTTTTCATAAAGCGCAATCGCTTTGACCGAGAAATAAATCCAAAAAAAATTACGTACGTCACAAACTGTAAAATTTTCTAAAAACTAAAAACCTAGAATGGAGCCATCTAAAAACAGTTGTGAAGAAAAAGGGGAGGCAGCAGTTTTTTACAAGATCTTTGCTGAGCTTTCTAAAACTGCCAGCTATTGAAAAAGCGAAATTCCGTCCCCGATAACTTGACTATTGTTTTGATTATGTAACCAGACCTTGAAGAGTTTAAATAGGCCTTACAGGGTAGAGGGTGTGGCCTAGCACGAACGAAGGCCTGCATATGTCCAGCAGCAGTTTGAATGTCACCCGGGTAGTAAACGCCCGGGAAGGGGAGGTGTTGCCTGCGCTTGCGCAACTGCTTGCCTCTCATTGCGGAAAACTGTTGCGGAACAGCGTGGGCCTGGGCCAAACGGGGGTATTTCAATCTGTATCGCATTACTCCCATTGGCGTATCGGTGTAGTACCGCCTCGAGACGGATTCTCGAATTCAAAGGAGGAATGATCATGAAAAAGGCACTTTTGGCAGCAGCCCTGGCAGTCGGTTCCATCGGTATGGCGCATGCCGCCGGCTTCGGTGTAGGCGTTTTCGGCAGTGGGGGCATGGCAGGCGCGGGAGTGAGCGGCGGCGCCACTTCGTCCAGCGCCAGCGGTTCGCTCGGCTTTGGCGCAGCCTCCCAAGGCTCGCAATCCGGCAGCCAGTCGACCGCAACCTCGACTACCCTGCACAACCCGCAAGGCGTTACCAACACCTCTTCAGGTGTGACGGAAACGTACTCCAACGGCGGTGGCTTCACGGCTGGCAGCGCAATTGGCGGCACGTCCGGCAATGCTTGGGGTAACCACGCAGCGAACGGTGGCGGCATCAGCGGCAACATTGGTTTTGGCGCCTTCGGCTGGTAAGCCAAAAACGTGTGCGGGCGGGGCGAGGCTATGCCTGCCCCGCAGGGCAGCCAGTGCATGGACGCGGCAGTGTTCTTGCACTGGTTTATCCGTCCGCAGGCGAAAATACACCGGCCGTTTTGCAGGTGGAAACAATAATGAGCACTGTCCGATCCGCCGAACCGATCAGAGGCAGCGCCTGCTGTTTGACCGGGGATAAAGCCCAGGAGAACAGCTGATACCGAGGAGACCTGGTGATGAGCGGAAAACTCGATGAAGAAATCAAGCGCTGGACCGTCAGGCGCAAAAGCGTCCTGGTCATGGATATCATCCAGGGAAAAACGAGTGCGGATGAAGCCAGTGCTGCCTTCGATCTGCCAGTCTCGGAAATTGAGCGCTGGGTGGAAGAGGGCAAACGCGGCCTCGAAAACGCCTTGCGCGCCAACCCGCTTGATGTGAAGGAACAATATGAGCGGCAAATAAAGGATCTGCAGCAGGCATATGGAGAAGCCATGCTTGAGCTGCGCGGCAAGAAGCGGCACCATCCTCCGGCTTCCATTCCAGACGAGGAAACAAAATAGCGTCCCGTTATCGTTTGGCTATATTTTTTTGTAATACGTTTTGTTACGATACTGAATAACTATTTTCGCCTCGCAAAAGCATTTGATTAGCGCCATTAACAAAGAAAAATAAGATTCAAGATCACAAAATGTATAAAAGCGTTCAAACAGTAAACATAGAATTAATCATGCAGGCATAAAGCGGATTTAATCAGGGTGATATTTTTCCTGGGTGATGGCTTTGGAGCATAAATGCCTGTTTGGATGTTTCAAATTTTTGCCGAGATTGCAGGAATAAACCGCCATGCCCAGAACGGAGCCAGGCAGACACTCAAAAAGAAATATGCCGATGGGTATTCCCCAAGGAGAAGAGACATGAAACGCCTATTATTTATATCGCTTGTATTTTGCAGCGCGAATGCCTTGGCCCAAACGACCACTATCACAGCTGATTCGCAGTCCAATGCCAATGCGAATTCGTCGTCCCAGTCTGGAACTGTGACCAACGACGTCGGGATGAGTGCGTCGATGGGAATGGGTAACATCACGTTCGAAGGATCGACGCAAAGAAGGCATACAAGCGTGTCCACCACGCCCAACGTCTATATGGCGCCAAGCATGTTTGGCGGCGCCAATAATTGCGGTCAGAGCAATACCGTGGGCGTGGGCGTGACCGGTTTTGGCATCGGCGGATCCATGGCGTCGGAAAGCTCAGCTTGTAATGCCCGTGAAGATACCGCGACCGCCTACAAGCTCGGTTACAAAGACGTTGCCGATATGCGATTTTTCTGCTTTGGCGAAGATGAGAACCGCCTGGCCTGGGAAGCAACGGGCCATACCTGCCCTGCAACCGCCAAGCCAATGTCGGAAATTTCCGCCGCACGCATGAACCGCGAGCTGGCCAGCGCGGAGCCGGCCTTTATCGAACCGTAAATGATCTGTGTTCCCGATTTTCGCAGGCATGCACTGCCAGACGGGAATGATGCCATAGCAGGGGGAGGGGGCATGCGGGCCGGAAAACCCGCATGCGGCAAAGGCCCGCAGGCTGCATGCTGCGGGCCTTTGTTTGCCTGCAGCCCTGGCGAACATATCCTAAGGCCGACGCGGGTGCCCTGGCCCGCGCTTTTCACGCCGCGGCTCGGGCGGAGCAAGGCATGCCTTGTTTCATTGCGGGCTGTCGGACACCGGGCGGGGCAGTTCCTTGCCTGGCGCATCGGCGCCAAGAGAGGCCAGATGTTCGACAAAGAGCCTGGCGGCCGGCGGCAGGGACTCGAATGAGCGCACTCCTATCAGTATTTTCCTGCGCGCCCAGGATTCCCTGATGGCGATGATGCGCAGGCCGAATATCCTGGCGTAGCGTTTGGCGATGGCAAGCGGCAGAACGCCTATTCCCAGTTCCGAATTCACCATGAAACACAGCGCGTCGAACCCCGTCACCTGGACTTTCAGGTTTATGGTGCGCCTGAGTTCGTCGGCGGCCCTGGAAACGATGCGGTTGATGGCACTGCCCGTGTGCAGGCCGATAAAATCATAGTCCAGTGCGTCGATGAAGCGGAAACCGGCCTTGGCGGCAAGAGGGTGTCCGGCCGGGACGATGAGCGCCAGGGTGTCTTCACGGTAGGGGAATACTTCTATGTCCTGATCCAGAGATGTATCCGAGAATATCCCGACATCAGCGACATTCTCCGCCACTGATCTGACGATGGCGGGCGTCACCTGTTCTTCGAGGTCGACATGGATGTTGGGATAGGCCTTTGCAAACGACTTGATGTCCTGCGGCAAGAATTGCGTAATCGATGAGATGTTCGCGCAGACCCTGACAAAGCCCCGGGCGCCATCCGAATATTCTTTCATGCGAACCGGAATCTCTTCCAGTTCACGCAATGCGCGCCTGGCCATGGCCGACAGGGCGATACCCGCCGGTGTCGGCCTTATGCCCTTGTTGGTCCTGACCAGCAGGCGGGTTTTCAGCTGAGCCTCGAGCTCGCTGACCCGCTTGCTGACCGCCGCGGCGGCAATATGCTCGTGATCCGCGGCGCGCGCGATGGTCCCATGTTCGAGCACGCTGATGAAAAGTTTCAATGAAATGGGATCCATTTGCATGGCAATGACCCTGAATGACGGAGATCCAGTATAGGCTTTTCCGGTTTGGCCATCGTGTTTCGCGATGGCGGCATCGCTAACGAATTCTTCGGTCTGTGCGAATTGATTGATAGACTGGCTGCCGCAACAGACCAGAAGCTATTGACGAGGAAAACATGAGCAAACCATTGACCGGCATCCGTGTTCTTGAATTGGGGCAGTTGATTGCGGGGCCTTTTGCCGCCAAGATGCTGGGCGAGTTCGGCGCCGAGATCATCAAGGTGGAGCCGCCCATAAAGGGCGATCCCTTGCGGAAATGGCGCCTGATCCATGACGGCACATCGGTGTGGTGGCAGGTTCAGTCGCGCAACAAGCAGTCGATAACGCTGGATTTGCGCCAGCCTGAGGCGCAGGAGGTCGTGCGCAAGCTGGTGAAGGAAGTCGATGTCCTGATCGAAAACTTCAAGCCAGGCAGCCTGGAGGCATGGGGGCTGGGTTGGGATGAGCTGAAGGCTATCAACCCCAGGCTCATCATGCTAAGGGTATCCGGCTACGGTCAGACTGGCCCCTATCGGGATCTGCCAGGCTTCGGGATGATAGGCGAAGCCATGGGCGGGTTGCGCCATTTAAGCGGCGAACCCGGAAGAACACCGGTTCGCGTCGGTGTCTCGATAGGCGATTCCCTGTCTGCCCTGCACGGGGTGATAGGCGTGCTGCTGGCATTGAGAGCAAGGGATCAGGAAGGCGGCCAGGGCCAGATGATAGATGTGGCCCTGTATGAATCGGTCTTCAATATGATGGAAAGTCTGTTGCCCGAATACTCTGTTTTCAATGAGGTTCGCCAGCCCGCAGGGAGCAGCCTGCCCGGCATCGCGCCAAGCAATGCCTACCGGTGCAAGGGCGACAAGTATGTGCTTATTGCCGGCAATGGCGACAGTATTTTCAAGCGGCTGATGTCCGTGATCGGCCGGGATGACCTGGGCAATGATCCTGCCCTGGAAAACAATGTGGGTCGGGTGGCGCAAGTGGAAATGATAGACGCGGCGATCTCGCAGTGGACTGCGCAGCATGACCTGGAAGATGTGCTCGATGCGCTCAATGCGAAGCAGATCCCCGCCGGCAGGATCTACGATGTGGCCGATATCGCGTCGGACCCCCACTATCAGGCCAGGGGCATGATACTGGACGCGACGCTGCCTGACGGAACCGGAATCAAGCTGCCGGGCATCGTGCCCAAGCTCAGCGCAACCCCGGGGGAAGTGCGCAGCCCGGCGCCGGCCCTGGGCCAGCATACTGACGAAGTGCTGTCGAGCTTGGGCATAGACGAAGAAACGCGCAGGGCATGGCGCCAGCGCGGCATCATTTGACGCAAGACACGATTGGGAACCAAAGCAATGGACAGCGGAAAGAAACTATATATCCAGGAAGTCGCGCCGCGCGACGGCTTTCAGAACGAAAAACAGTTCATCGACACGCATGACAAGATCGAATTCATAAACCGGCTTTCCGGCAGCGGCTACGCCAAGATCGAGGCGACCTCTTTTACGTCTCCCAGGGCCATTCCGGCCCTGAAGGACGCGGACATGGTGATGCGCGAGATCCGTCGCCAGCCTGGCGTTGTCTATACAGTGCTCGTGCCTAATGTGCGGGGCGCCGAGCGGGCGCTGGCCTGCAATGTGGATGAAATCAATCTGGTGATGTCGGTCAGCGAAACGCACAACTGCGCCAATCTGCGCATGACGCGCGAGCAGTCTTTCGGACAGCTTTCCGACGTGGTCGGCGCCGTGCGCGGCGGCAATGTGGCCATCAACGTTTCGCTCTCCACGGTGTTCGGCTGTCCCATGGAAGGCGATATTGCTGCCGCCGAGGTTTTCGGGTTCATGGAGCGTTTTGCGCACCTGGGAGTGGATGGCATAACCCTGTGTGATACCACGGGCATGGCTTATCCGTCGCAGGTTGAGGAGATTGCCCGGGAGGCGAAGCGGCGCTTTCCCCAGCTGGAGCTTACGATGCATTTCCACAATACGCGTGGTATGGCGCTGGCCAATACCCTGGCTGCGATCGGCGCTGGCTGCGACCGGTTCGATGCGTCGCTCGGCGGGTTGGGAGGATGCCCGTATGCGCCGGGCGCAAGCGGCAATGTGTGCACTGAAGACTTGGTGCATATGCTAGCGCTCATGGGATACGACACAGGTGTCGACCTGGATGAGATCCTGCGTATTTCGGGCATGCTTGCGGGCCTGCTGGGCCATGACGTTCCCAGCCAGATACTGAAGGCGGGGCCTCGCCTGAAGCTGCATCCCGCGCCCGTTCAACCTGCCTGACGGTTGTTCTTCGGTTACTTGACCGGTAGCGATGAACCTCGCCAGATTCGATCTAGTTACCCTTTCGCTGTTCATCGCCGTGGCGAGGCAGGGCAGCATATCGGCGGGTGCGCGGCAGTCGCACCTGGCGGTGGGCGCAGCCAGCAAACGCATCTCGGATCTGGAGGCGGCGCTGGGCACGCCCCTGCTGTACCGCCATGCCGGCGGCGTCGAGCTGACCGAGGCCGGCGTAGCCTTCCTGCATCATTCCATGCGGGTTATGCACGAGATGGAGCAGATGGCCAGCGCCCTGTCCGATTACGCTTTCGGTGTGAAAGGGCACGTTCGCATGGGTGCCAACACCTCGGCCATCACGCAGTTTCTCGCCGACGATCTTGCCGCGTTCATGCGCAGCCATCCGGCGATACGCATCAGCCTGAAAGAAGAAAACAGCACACGCATTATCAGCGCGATTCTCAACAACCAGGCCGACCTGGGCATCTTTGCCGACCGCACGCCATGTGAAGGCCTGACGACTTATCACTATTGCTATGACGAGCTCGTTCTGGTGGCCCCTCGCCGTCATCCGCTGGCTTCGCGCAGCCGTGTCAGTTTTTTCGATACGCTGGGCTACGATTACATCGGGCTTTCCGAAGCGACTTCGCTGGCCTTGCGGCTCAAGGAAGAAAGCGAGCGCCTGGGCAAACCTCTCAAGCTGCGCATTCAGGTAAGAGGATTCGATTCAATCTGCCGGATGGCTGTGGCCACCCAGTGCATTGGCATACTGCCGCGCCTGGCGGCGGCGACCCATGCGCGTGCGATGGAGCTGACCCTGATTCCGCTTACTGACGAATGGGCGCGCCGCAAGCTCCTGATCGGCGTGCGGGATCCCGACACGCTGACCGCGGCCGCGAGGCTGCTGCTGGCACATGTACGCCAGCAGCGATCCTCGGATGCCTGATGCCGCCTGGCCTGGGCTTTCGCGCTTGGCGATACCCCGCTTGCCGCAATAAGGAAGGCCGTCCCGCAAGGGCAATGGCATACTCGACCGACAGCACACTGCCCCGCAGACTGACACAGCATGGGTCTTGGATGCTGGCAGCGCCGGGCATCCATGAAGGCGTATTTGATGCGGGCTTTCGTGCTTTTATTTCAATCATGGAGACCATAATGCTATCCAGAATAAAACTTAAATATCCTCTTGCCGCCTTGGCTTGCGTGGCGGGGCTGGCCATGAATGCGGCGCCAGCCTCGGCACAGGAACAAGACTATCCCACCCAACCCATCAAGCTGATCGTGTCGGCTGCGCCTGGCGGCACCACGGACATCACCGCGCGCATGATCGCCGAGCCGCTGGCCCGTGCGTTGGGCGAAAGCATTGTGGTCGTCAACAAGCCGGGTGGGGCGGGGACTATTGCGGCGCAGCTTGTGAGCCATGCGCCTGCCGATGGCTACACCCTGCTGCTGCAGTATTCAGGCTATCAGGTGATCACACCCCTGATTACTCCGAACTTGAGCTGGGATCCTGTCAAGGACTTCGCACCGGTAGCCAACGTATTGTCGGCGCCTCAGGTTCTGGTGGTGCGCTCTGATCTGCCATACAAGACGCTCAAGGATCTGGTCGAGGCAGACAAGAAAGATCCTGGCAAGCTGAACTATGCCTCGTCAGGTGTGGGCTCCTTGCAGCAAGTCTCCACCGAATTGCTGAACCAGATGGCGGGGACCAAGTTGACACATATCCCGTACAACGGGACGGGGCCTGCGATGAATGATCTACTGGGCGGATCCGTGGATCTGACCATGACTACGCCGCCGCCGCTGCTGCCGCACATTAAGGCGGGCAAGCTTACGCCGCTGGTGGTGACCGGCAAGAACCGTTTGTCCAACCTGCCTGATGTACCCACCGCGGCGCAAGCGGGCTACCCGGATCTGCTCGTATCATCATGGTTTGCAATCTATGCCCCGGCAGGAACGCCATCCGACATCGTGAACAAGCTGGCTTCCGAAGTCGAGACCATTATGAAGACGCCAGAATTCCGCAAGAAGGCGGAGTCCCTGGGTGCGGAAGCCCTGTACATGGGGCCGGCCGAACTGGGCGATTTCACCAAACAAGAGCTCAAGCGCTGGGATGCCGTGGTCAAGGCCGCGAATATTTCCATGGAGTAGGGCGCCAGCGCAGATTACGGACATCAAAACCGGGGCTTGCGGGAGGAAAACCGCAAGCCCCTGATCTTTCTGGCGCAGCGGGACGACAACGCATTTGGCGTCGTTCCGCTCACCTTTTGGGCCAAAGGGTACCAACGGGGCGGCGAATACTGTCGCCCGGTACGGATCCCGGCAAGCGCCAGCCTGAGATCATCGGCGCTGGAAAAGATTCACCCAGGGAACCTAGGGTTGGCTTGTTTATTACGTTTCGATGATTTTTCATTGAATTGTCCCTAGGGTTATGCACAGGTTCTGGGGATAAGTTTCGCAACCCTGCTGTTTTCGGATATATGATGCGAACGTAGCGTAAGCTTGGAATCCGTCGCACTGGCTGAAAAGGAGAACTCATGAAGAAGACTCTGCACACTGTCTTGCTGGCATCGGCATTGGCCGTTGTCTTGTCCGCTCCCGCGTGGCCGTCGGGCCTGATGGACAGCATCAAGCGCCAGGCGGCGGAAAGCCTGGGCGGCGGCTCGGCATCGTCACAGTCGACATCGGGGCTTGGCGCCCTCGGTGGCGCCGGGGGGCTGGGCTCGGCCCTGGGGCTGCCCGGCATCGGTGAGGGTACAGCCGGCAATGCGGCAGGTGTGTTGCAGTACTGCATCCAGAACAAATATCTGGGCGGCACTGACGCCTCGAGCGTAAAAGACAAGCTGCTGGACAAGGTCGGCATGGGCTCCCAGCAGGAGCAGCAGCAGGATACAGGCTACCAGCAGGGGGTTGCGGGCATGCTGTCGGGTGGCGACGGATCGTCCTTTGACCTGAACAAGCTCAAAAGCGATCTGAAGGACAAGGCATGCAGCTATGTGCTGGATAATGCATCGTCATTACTCTAGCAGACAGGGAAGCAGGGGTGATCCAAGCGCCACCCCGGGATTCGTGTCGCATGCCTGCTGTGCAAGCTTGAGCTCCTTGCGGCTATTTGCCCTTGAGGGCCGACATACGGCTCCAGGCGGCATCGCGAGTCGTCTGGTTGAAGGTGCCTGAGGCCTCGTTGGCAACAAAAACATCGTAACCATCCTCAAGGGCAGAAAGGGCCGGAAACGTAACACAAACCTCCGCAACCACGCCGGCAAGAATTCAGATGCGTTTCGCTGCTCCCGCGTTTCGGGAAAGAAGTTTTTGAAGGTGCGGTTGCTGTATTGGCGTGGCACACCAACCGCGCTCATGTCCGCAGCTCAGAATCGGTAGCCGACGCCGACCGAGTAAACCCAGGGGTCGATGTTGGCCTTGCCGATCTTGACGCCGTTCAGATGCACATCGGAATCGATGTCGATGTAGCGCACGTCAGCGTTCAGGAACCAGCGGTCAGAGAGCTTGACGTCGACGCCGATCTGGCCGGCAATGCCCCAGGAATCGTCAATCTTGAGCTTGCCCAGGCCGCTTTGTTCGTCAAAGAACCGGGTGTAGTTCACGCCGACACCGACGTAGGGCTGGATGGTCGATTCCGGCAGGAAGTGCCATTGCAGGCTCAGGGTGGGGGGCAGGTGCTTGGCCTTGCCGATGTTGCCCAGACCAGAAGCTCGGATATCGTGCTGGAAGGGCAGGGCGCCCAGCAGTTCAACGCCGATGTTCTGCGTGGCCATGTAGGTGAGGGTGAAGCTTGGGCGGGCGTTTTCACCGATGCTCAGCTTGGTGCCGTTACCCAGGATTTCGCCGTTGTCGTTCTTCGGCGCGACATAAGAGGCGCCGACCTTCACGAGGATATCGCCGGCTTCATGGGCCATGGCGGGCGCGGCGGCCAGGGCGCTGGCGGCCAGAGCACAAGCGATGGCTGCTTGACGAAGTTGGAATGCCATTGTGTTCTTCCTGATCAAGGGGTGGTTCTGAAACCCTAATTTTGATCAGATATGCAGTGCGAGGGTTTAACTCCGATCAAATAGGCTGCTGTTTTCCCGTGTTTTGAGCAGGGTCTTTTGCGCTGGATCGGATGCGGACGGATTCAAGTTGCAAATGCGCCACGCAGACCCTGTGTTTGCGGGTGGCGTGCCTGCCGCAACAGGCAACTGTTAGCCTTTTGCGGTCCAGAATAGGTATTCGGTTTGTTGTTGCTCTCGGCGCGAGTCAACACAGAGCCGTCAATGCTTTTCAATGTCAGGAGCAGGAAATATTGGTGTACCCGCGAAGCCAGAAAAGAACAAGGCAGCTTTAGGAATCGGATATCTTCCTCAGGGAGCCCAAGCAGCGGATATTGGAGATCCTGACAGTCTGTGCCAAGTAAGTTTTTGGCAACGAGATGGGGTAGCTTTGGTGTGTACACCTGGCGAAAAGATCGTTTTCATGCCGAAGTCGTTTGGCAATGAACAGCTACCCGTTTACTTTGCCGCCATCAACTGTGATTTGCATTACCCAGTGGTTTCTTCAAGGGGTGAACACATGATTACTCTGGATCAAGTCAAGCTGCACCTCCGTGTCGATGCGGAGGCCGAGGATTTCGCCCTCGTTGCAATGCTTGTGGCCAGCACTGCCGCCGCCCTGGGCTACCTGAACCTGGACGAACTGCCAGACCCGATACCGGCGCCGATAGAGGCTGCTATCCTGCTGCAAGTGGGCGATCTGTACGCGAACCGCGAGCGGCAATCTGATGTGCAGCTGTACGCCAATGAGACCTATGAGCGGCTGCTGAATCCGTATCGGGTGATGAATGCCCGTCCCCCGTTAATGGGGTAGAGCCGAAAAGGAAAAGGGCTTACAGACCGAAATCTGTAAGCCCTTTGATACTTCTGGTCGGGACGGCGGGATTCGAACTCGCGACCCCTTGCACCCCATGCAAGTGCGCTACCAGGCTGCGCTACGCCCCGAAAGAACGAGAGTATATCCCATAGAAAAAAATTGCACAAATGACGTGATGAAGCCTGTTGGCGCAACGTGAGAATGTCCGGTATGGACATTTCTATTTTGCCTTGACAATGACGTGATGAAGCTCCCAAAGATCAGCCTGGAAACCTCGCAAGTACGTTGTATATCGTGTCGGTCAGTTGCCGCAGTTCGGCGGGCTGGATCACAAAAGCGGGCGTCAGGTAAACGATATTGCCGAAGGGGCGTATCCATGCGCCAGCGTCCATAAATGCCTGGCGAAGCGCCGCGCGATCGGGCAGGTGATGCAGCTCCACGGCCCCAATTGCTCCCTTGATGCGCACATCGCGTACGCAGGGCAGATTGCGGCAGCCTTCCAGGCCGTCACGCAACCCGGCTTCGATGTCACGCACCTGCTCCAGACGGGGTTCGCTTTCGAACAGGTCCAGCGACGCATGCGCAGCGGCGCAGGCCAGCGCATTGCCCATATAGGTTGGGCCATGCATCAGCGCATGTGAAGGATCGTCGGACCAGAATCCGTCGAATACGCGCTGGCTTGCCACGGTTGCCGCCAGGGGCAGTGTGCCGCCGGTGAGGGCTTTGGACAGCGTAATGATGTCGGGGCGGACACCGGCCTGTTCGAAAGCGAACAGCGTGCCGGTGCGCCCAAAGCCGGTGAATATTTCATCAAAAATGAGCAGAATGCCGTGACGGTCAGCCAATGAGCGCAGCCGCTTCAATACTGCGGGCTCGTGCATCAGCATGCCCCCTGCGCCCTGAACCAGGGGTTCGACCAGCATGGCGGCAATCTGGCCGGCATGCTGGTCAAGGATGGCATCCAGGGCAGCCTCGTTTTCCGCATCTGTCGGCAGCGCGACGATGTCCTGTCGCGGCAGGATGCCATTGAAGGCGTCGTGCATACCGACATCGGGATCACATACGGTCATGGTGCCGAAGGTGTCGCCATGGTAGCCGCCCCGAAATGCGATGATGCGCCTGCGTTCCGGCTCCCCCTGGTTGAACCAGTATTGCAGCGCCATTTTCAGCGCAACCTCGACAGAAACTGATCCGGATTCGGTGAAGAACACGCGGTCCAGGCCGGGGCCCAGCATGGAGCAAAGCCGCTTTGCAAGGCCAAGCGCAGGCTCATGCACCAGCCCACCGAACATGACATGGGGCATGCGATCGAGCTGGGTGCGTATCGCCTGGGCGATATGAGGGTTGTTGTAGCCATGGCAGGCTGTCCACCATGACGCGATTCCGTCAAGCAGGCTGCGTCCGTCGGCCAGTGTTATGCGGCATCCCTCCGTATGCGCGACCGGCACTGGGGAGCCTGCGGTCTTCATCTGCGTATAGGGCAGCCAGATATGCGGATAGCCATCCGCCAGCCAGGATATGGGGGTGTTTGACATGTTTGGTTTCAATTATGTGTGCTGGCACAGACCAGTAAAGGTTAAGGAGTGATGTGGGCTGCTTTGCGTAAGTTGATCGATGTTGCAGGAAAAATCATATGTCCTCTTCTTCTGCTTATTTGCTTCTAAAACACGTTTGTTTCCATGCTATTGCTATTATCACCCTGATTTACTGTTGCCCGCCACGATGGCTTATGAGGGTTTGCCATGCATGTATTCGACGCTCTTTTTGAGCAGTTTCTTCGCGATGCCGAACTTCGGAGCCTTCGCCGCGAGACGCGTGCCTTCGATCATGCGGCGCCAGGGCGCAGCCGCGAGGGTGGGCGGGAGCTGCTGAACTTTTGCAGCAACGATTACCTTGGCCTGTCTCTGCATCCGGAAATCATCGCCCGTGCGTGTGATTACGTCCGGCGCCATGGCGCCGGCGCCACTGCTTCGCGCCTCGTATGCGGAACCAGCATGCCTTGTATGCAGATCGAGGAAAAACTTGCGCGCGCCAAGGGCACGGAAGCGGCGCTGCTGTTCTCATCGGGCTGGCAGGCCAATGCAGCGGTATTGCCGGCATTGCTGCACATCATGGGAAAGGATGCCCAGGTTTATGTGGACAGGCTGGCGCATGCCAGCCTGCATCAGGGGTGCAATGCGGCGGGTGTCCGACAGATCCGCTTCCACCACAATGACCTGAATCATCTCGAGTCTTTGCTGCGCGCACGGGCTGGCCAGCCTGGACACCGCATCATCGTGACGGAAACGGTGTTCAGCATGGATGGCGATCGCTGCGATGTCCCCCGTCTGGGGGCTCTGGCAGAGCGATTTGGCGCCTTCCTGTATCTGGACGAGGCTCATGCCACGGGCGTCCTGGGGCCTGGAGGCATGGGGCTGGCCGGCCTGGCTCCGGGGCAGGTGCATCTGTCCATGGGCACCTTCAGCAAGGCGATGGGCAGTTTCGGGGCTTATGTGGCTGGGTCGCGCGCGCTGTGCGATAGTCTGATCAATGCATGCTCTGGCTTTATCTACACGACTGCGCTCCCGCCGGCCGTCCTGGGAGCAATTGATGCGGCCCTTGATCTCATCCCCTGCATGCAAGCCGAACGCGCGGCTCTGGAAGAAAATGCCGATTACCTGCGCAATGCCGTGCGTGCACTGGGGCTCGATACCGGAGATTCGAGTACGCAGATTGTGCCTGCCCTGGTGGGAGACGAGCGTCGCGCCCTGGAACTGAGTCGCCGGCTCGAGGCGCGCGGCATGCTGGCAACCGCCATACGCCCACCTACCGTACCGCGCGGCACAAGCCGACTGCGCATTGCATTGAGCGCGGCGCATACGCGGGACGATATCGATGCGCTGCTTGGGGCGCTGGCTGACGAACTGGAGGTCTGGCATGCATAGCGTTATGCCGGCCGATCGCGCGGCCAGCGAAACCGTTCCCGGCACGACGCCCACGCTGGTGTTCGTGCATGGCTGGGCGTTTGAACCGGGTTTCTGGGACCCTTTGCGCAAGCTGCTGGATGCATGGCCCCAGTGGGTATTGGACATGGGGTATTTCATGCCAGGCGCGCCGGATCAGGAGGAACTGCCCCCTGGCCCTCTGGTGATGATAGGGCACTCCTTCGGCTATATGCGCGCAATGCTGCATGCGCCGGAACGTGTACGGGCCTGGGTCAGCATCAACGGTTTTACCCGTTTCAGCGCAGGGCCTGATTTCCCCCACGGCGTTGCAGAACGTGTGTTGCAGCGTATGGCAGCCCGGCTCCTGGCTTCCCCAGCGGCAGTGGTGGATGATTTTCGCCGGCGCTGTGGCGCCGGTCCGGCGGGCAGCGCACCGAGGCAGCAGATCTTGGCGCGCGACCTCGATGCAATGCTGACGCAGGATCTCAGAGCCCTGAACAGGCAGCGCAGCGCTCCGTTGCTGACGATGGCAGGAGAGGCGGACCCTATCGTACCTCCCGGGATGACGCGCGACGCTTTCGATGGAGATGAAATTGATTGGGCGCCTGAAGGGGGCCACCTCCTGCCGCTTAGCGACCCGGGCTGGTGCGCTGCGCGCATCGTCGGGTTTCTGGCCAGGCACGGGCTGGGGGAGTCCGCAAACGCCGAGACCCAGCCCGAGGCTCGCAAGCGAGCCCCGGCCAGCGCACGCTTTGGCGCGGCGGCAAGACGATATGAGCGTCATGCCGGGGTACAGCGCATGGTTGCTGAACGGCTTTCCGAGCGAATTGCCACGCTGGATCTGCCTGCACGCCCGCGTATCCTGGAGATCGGGTGCGGCACGGGTGTGTTCACGCGCAGGCTTGCGGCAAACTTTCCGAACGCGGACTGGACCGTTACCGATCTTTCCCCTGCCATGCTGGCCCAGGCCAGGCGGAATGTGCGGCTGGGCGGCACTGCCCGCTTCCAGGTAATGGACGGCGAGTACCCTGTACTTGAGCAGGATCCGGGTGAAGGCTTCGATCTGATCTGCTCCAGCATGGCCTTGCAGTGGTTTTGCGAGCCAAGGAAGGGGCTGGCACGGTTGGCCGCGCTGCTGGCGCCAGCAGGCTGTCTGGCGATTGCCGTGCCGGTGCAGGGCACATTCCTTGAATGGCGCAAGGCGCATGAGGCGCTGGGGCTGCCTGCGGCTGTCATCCAGTTTCCGGTGGCTACGGCGCTGCATCCGCAAGGCTTGTCCAATATTTCGGGCGATGTTCAGGTGGAAGCGTTTGTGGACGAGTGCGGCAGCGCCATGGCTTTTCTGCGCGATCTCAAGGGGATCGGGGCCACGATGCCGCGCGCAGGCAGCAGGCCGCTGTCTGTGCCGCTGCTGCGGCAGGTCTGCGCGCGGTTCGAGCAGGCTGGTGCGCGCTGTACCTACCAGATTGCCTTCAGCTGCTGGCGCCGCGATGAGCCGGGGGAGATGGACGGCAAGCGAAACACTGCGGATATGAGGGTGACAGTATGAAAGCAAGCATGCCTGGCCGCAAGCCGGCACAGGGGGTATTTGTGACCGGCACCGACACAGACGTTGGCAAGACATTGGTTTCGGTCATTCTTGCCAGCGCCTGGGGCGCCGATTACTGGAAACCATTCCAGACTGGCGTGGCTGTCGCCCAGGGCGATACTGAAACGGTTGCGTCGCTATTGGGAACAGGATCTCATGTGCTGCACCCGCCGGCCAGCGTGCTGCGGGCCCCTCTGGCACCTTGGGCTGCGGCGCGGGAGGAGGGGGTCACTCTGGACGTTGCGGCGCTATGCCTGCCGGCCACGGACAAGGCTCTGGTGGTTGAAGGGGCTGGCGGGCTATATGTTCCGCTGGACGATGAGCGCATGATGATAGACCTGGCCCGCCAGCTTGCCCTGCCCGTAGTGCTGGTGGCGCGCAGCACGCTGGGCACCATCAATCACACATTGCTCAGCCTGCATGCCATGCGTGCCCGCGGCCTGCCTGTGTTGGGTGTGGTGATGAACGGGCCTTTGTCGCCAGGCAACTGCGAGGCGCTGGAGCGCTTTGGCCAAGTCCAGATCATTGCCCAGATTCCTCCGCTGAAATGCGTGGATGCCGACGCGGTGGCCGATGTCGCGTCCCGTATTCCCCCGCTGGCCTCCTTGCTTAGCAAAGCGGGCCTGGGGGGTGGCTGACGGCCTGGGGGCAGGCAGGCCAGCTGCAGGCGCTGCGCCGGAGCATGGCTGGCGATGATGGCAGGTCATCCGACCTGGAATTCGGCCTCGGGATATTGCACGCGGCTGCGCCGCTGGGTTGCGATGCTATACACCAGTGTCAATGGGCCCAGCCTGCCGGCAAACATCAGCACAGCGACCAGCAATTGGCTGGGCGTGGACAGGTGCGGGGTCAGATCGCGCGTCAGGCCCGTGGTGCTGACCGCCGAAATGACTTCAAACAGTATGCTGATAAAGGGCTTGTGCTCGAAGATTGTCATGAGCAGCGTGCCGAGAAATACCAGCGCGCTGGTGACAAGCAGCAGCGCGAGCGATTTCTGGACCGTGGCGGGCGAGATGGACCGGCCCATCAGCACAACTTCCTTGCGATGGAACACATAGGACCAGGCAGCGGCGAGCAGTATCACGAAAGTGCCGACCTTGATGCCGCTGGCCGTGCTGAGCGATCCGCCGCCTATGAACATCAGCAGCATCATGACCAGGGTCGAGCTGTCGCGCATATGGACGATATCGATGGTCGTGAAGCCCGCCGTACGCGTCGTGACGGACTGCATCCAGGCCGCCAGCGCCTGCCCGCCCCAGTCCAGATGCCCCAGCGTGTCGGGGTTGGGAAACTCCAGCAGCCAGATAGCGGCAAAACCCAGCAGATTCAGCGCCAGCGTGCCGATGAGCATTATTTTCGTGTAGGGCAGGAGAGTGGCCCATTTGCGCTTGATGCCCGCATCGCTGAGCACAGAGAAGCCCAGGCCGCCGAGGATGATGCAGCTGGTGATCGTCAGTACGGTTACCGGATCGTCGACGAACTGCGCCAGGCTGGCGGGGAAAAGCGAAAACCCTGAGTTATTGAATGCGGCAATGGAATGGAAGATGGCGCGGTACAGGGCTGTGACGAAAGGGTAGTCTTTCATCCACCACAAGGTCAGTATGACGCAGCTGGCCAGCTCTATGATGATGGAAATGCGAAATACAGAAAGGGCGGTGCGATGGATCTTGGAGACGCTGGTCTGGTTGAATGCTTCGAGCGCAAGTGCCTGGTGCGAAAGCGTCATGCGCTTTCCAAGGGTCACGGCAGCCACCACCGCGAAAGTGACGAAGCCCAGCCCTCCGAGCTGGACAAGCAGGATGAGCACGATTTGCCCGAAATGGGACAGATCGACGGCGGGGTCGATCACGGTCATGCCTGTGACTGTAACGGCCGAGGTCGCCATGAAAAAGGCAGACAGCAGGCTGATGTCATGTGTGCTGGCAAATGGCAGCGCCAACAACACGGTGCCCAGCAGGATCAGCACGAGAAAGCCGGCGGCCAGCACGATGGGGGGGCTGGCGCGCAGCAGGCCCGTGCGCCGGATGCGCTTGTAGGACTGATATCCTTGCAGCGGTGACCAGTTGCGCATGATTCAGACCAGCTTGGGAGCAATGTTCTTGAGCGCGGTCAGTTGGCCCAACAGCACCAGGATGTCCATGGATTGCAGCTTGAAATCGGTCGGAGGGTGCACGGTGATCTGGGTCTTGCGCTTGACGACCAGGACGTGGATGGCTTCCCTGACCTCATTCAACACCTTGTCCAGAGGCATGCCGTCCAGCCGTTCGCTTACCTCGATTTCGACCACGAATTCGCCATTGCCGATGGAAATGTAGTCGTTGACCATGGGATAGCTGAGCACCTGGGCGACGCGTATGCCCATTTCCTCTTCCGGGTGGATGATGCGGTCTACGCCGAGCTTGCTGAGGATGAGATGCTGCGCATGCGAGGATGCCTTTACCCAGATGGTCTTGATGCCCATTGTCTTGAGATGCACGACGCAGACCAGGCTGGCCTGGATATCTTCGCCTATGGCCACCAGGACGACATCGTAGTTGTCCAGGCCAAGCTCCTGCAGCGCGGCGCGGTCCGTGACATCGGCAATGACGGCTCGGGTCAGCGCATCCGCATATTTGTCGACGATCTTGCCGCTGGTGTCCACCCCCAGCACTGAATGCCCCATTTTCATCAGTTCGAGCGAAGCGGCCGAGCCGAAGCGCCCAAGCCCTATGACGGCGAACTGTCCCATTGATACTCCCTGAGTTGTTGTGATGCGGGCGCGATGCCGATACGATATTCCATTGGCATTGCAACTGAAATTCTGGTAAAAACCCTTATGGACATTGGAATTTTGGCTGTTAGCCGATGTTCATCCAGGTTTGTTCCAGGCCAGTCTGTCAGTCGTGGCCTTTTGTGCCCGATGGCAGTAGATTTGATTATGACGAATTTATTTGATCCTGTTCACTTGGGATCCGTGGTACTCGACAACCGGATTGTAATGGCTCCGCTGACACGAAACCGTGCATCCGAGGGCCGCATTCCCAACGATATGATGCGCATTTATTATTGCCAGCGCGCATCTGCCGGGTTGATCATTTCCGAAGCAACCTCCATTTCACCTCAAGGCGTAGGCTACCCCCACACGCCTGGCATATGGTGCCATGCTCAGGTGGAAGGCTGGAAACGCGTCACCCACGCAGTACACGCCAGGGGCGGGAAAATTTTCCTGCAGCTCTGGCATGTAGGGCGGGTATCCGATCCTGAATACCTGAATGGCGAAATTCCCGTGGCGCCCAGCGCGATCGCATGCGGCGGCAATGTCAGCCTCATTCGGCCCAAGCGGCCCTATGTGGTGCCGCGTGCCTTGCATACCGAGGAAATCGCGCGCATCGTGGCCGACTACGCCGATGCCGCGCGCAAGGCCATGGAAGCGGGTTTTGACGGTGTAGAGGTTCATGCGGCAAACGGCTACTTGATAGACCAGTTCCTGCACGATGGCAGCAACAAGCGTCAGGATGCCTACGGCGGCCCCATTGAAAATCGCGCCAGGCTTCTGCTGGAGGTGGTTGATGCCTGCATCGGCATCTGGGGTTCCGGCCGGGTAGGGGTGCACCTGTCTCCAGCCGGTGGCGCGCACGACATGCACGACAGCGACAAAAAGGCGCTGTTTTCCTGGGTTGCCAGCGCGCTGGGCGAGCGTCGAATCGCTTTCCTGTTCCTGCGGGAGGCCCGTGGCGACACCATCTTGGGGCCTGAGATCAAGCGCCTGTTCCAGGGGCCCGTCATTGTCAATGAAAGCTATGACGCAAGCATGGGCGCCGCTGCGGTGGCCGAAGGCCATGCCGATGCGGTGGCGTTTGGCAAGGCTTTTATTTCCAACCCTGACCTGGTTCAGCGCTTGCGCGAACATGCGCCGCTGAACGACTGGGACAGCGCCACTTTCTATACAGGCGGCGCCCACGGCTATATTGATTATCCTGTCTTGGCCGCAAGCAGCGGGCAGGATGCCGGATGCCACAGCGAAAAAAATTCACCACGGCGCGCTGCGGCGTGCTAACTTTTCGGGGTGACGCGGCTCGTCGAAACGCCGGGCCGTTGTTTGCGGAAAGCCCGGGGTGGGTTTTCCCCGCGGGCTAGAGCAGCCTCGCGAAGTAAACAGATGCTACGGAGGCCAAGGTGAAAGCGCTAGTTGCAGGTATTGGGGCGGCGGTCCTGATGACAGGTTGTGTGGGGGGGATCAGCCAGAACGGCGATTCTCCCCAAGTCACTTATGTCGTGCCTCGCAGCTATCAGACGGTATATTTGCGCGCCCAGAATCAGGCCGACGAATGCCTGCGCGGATCGGGTGGCTATGATGTATATGCCAAGGTCGATCCGAATACGCAGTCTGGCTGGGTATCGGTGAAAGGATCCCTGGGCAGCCCCGAAGTGGCCCGTACAGAGCTGCAGGCCGTGGATAAAAGCCATACGCGCGTGACGCATACGGTCTGGGGCCACAAGCCCTGGGACGAGCAGGCGCTGCAGGCCATGAAGCGCTCGGTGGTGCTGGACACCTCGGTGTGCGTTGCGTACGCGTATAAATAAAAGCTGATTGTTCCCCAGCATCAGGGAAAGAGGGCGCCGAAAGCAGGCCCGTGCCATGGGCCTGCGCGAAACAGGCAGCGCTGCTCAGGACAGCCTGGCCTTGACCTGGGCTGAAAGCGCCGACATGTCGGCGCGCCCCGCAAGGGCAGCCTTGAGCTGCGCCATGACCTTGCCCATGGCCGCGCCGCCAGCCAGGCCCTGTGCCTGTACCTGGGCAATGGCGGCATCAATGGCGGCATCGACTTCTTCCTGGCTGGCGGCCTGGGGCATGAATTCCTGAAGGACGGCCAGCTCTGCCTTTTCCTGATCGGCGCTTTCTGTGCGCCCGGCCTGTTCGAAGGCCGCAATGGACTCGCGCCGTTGCTTGACCTGCTTTTCGATGATGGCAGTGACCTCGGCGTCGTCCAGCTCTTTCTGCCCATCGACCTCTTTCTGCTTGATGGCGGCCTGAAGAAAGCGCAATGTGCCAAGGCGCGCGCTATCGCGGGCACGCATGGCGGTCTTGACTGCATCGGAGATTTGTTGCTTGAGCTGGTTGCTCATGATGTATTCCTCGTTGTAGAAGCGCATATTTTAATGGATGCGCAGCCGGCCGGATCGCTTTCTGGCCAGCGCGGCAGCTCAATGAAAATTGCGGCTGCGGGTAGGCAAGTCGCCCAGCATGGGCGTCAGGTCAACCAGCCGGGAGGCCATCAGGTGGCAAATGCCAGACTGCTTTTGCCATATGCCATATACACCCATCAGGCGGGCGCTCATCAGCTCCCTGCGCTGGCGTTGCGCCAGTTCCGCCCGGACAATGACATTGACATTGCCGGTTTCATCTTCCAGTGTGACGAATATGATGCCGTTGGCTGTCTGAGGGCGCTGGCGGCCGGTCACGATGCCACAGGCGCGGGCCAGGCGGCGGTCGGGGCAGTCTGCCACGAGCGCTGCGGCTGGCGTGAAATGCCGTGCTTGCAGAGCATCACGCAATAGCGCCAGAGGGTGTCTTCTCAGTGTAAGACGCAGGCTGTGGTAGTCAGCCTCAATATCCCGCCCTTCAGAGGGAGGGCTGAGCGGGGGCGGAGTCTCTTCAAGGATTGGCGCGGTGCGCAGCAAGCCTTTGAGCGCTGGCGTGGCGGCCTGCCAGCGGGCCAGACCGCGATGACCCGACATCGGGCGCAGGGCGTCCGCAGCAGCCAGCGCATCCATGTCGTGACGGCTGAGCTGCGCGCGCAGCGCCAGGTCATGCAGCGATTCAAAAGGCCTCAGGCGGCGCGCAGCCTCGATGCGAAGGCCGGCCTCCTTGGAAAGGCTTTTTATGCGGTTCAGGCCCAAGCGTACAGCGGGACAGGGCGCATCGCCCCTGCCTGGCGGGGACGATGCCCGTGCCTGCGAGCCTTCAGGCAGGTATTCCAATGTGCTTTCCGACATGCTGACAGTGACGTCCACGGGAAGAACAACCACGCCATGGCGGCGTGCGTCCTGCACCAGCTGGCTGGGCGAATAAAAGCCCATGGGCTGGGAGTTGAGCAGCGCCGCCAGGAAGGCTTCGGGCTCATGACACTTGAGCCATGCGCTGACATAGGCCAGCTTGGCGAAGCTGGCTGCATGGCTTTCGGGAAAGCCATACTCGCCAAAGCCTTCCAGCTGCTGATAGAGGGCAAAGGCAAAATCCTCAAGGCAACCGCCCTGTATCAGGCCCTCGATGAGGCGGTCGCGGTATTTTTCCACGCCGCCTTTGCGCCGCCAGGCTGCCATGGAGCGGCGCAGGCCGTCGGCCTCGTCGGCGCTGAAACCGGCCGCATCCATGGCAATCTGCATGGCCTGCTCCTGGAAAATGGGCACGCCCAGCGTGCGCTTGAGCACCGCTCCTATGGCTGGCGTCGGCGGCGTGCTTTTCTCAACCCCGTTGCGTCGCCGCAGATAGGGATGGACCATGCCGCCCTGTATGGGGCCAGGGCGTACGATGGCAACCTGTATCACCAGATCGTAGAAAACCCTGGGTTTCAGGCGCGGCAGCATACTCATCTGGGCGCGGGATTCGATCTGGAAGACGCCCACCGTGTCGGCCTGCTGGATCATCTGATAGGTGTCTTCATCGTCGCTGGGGATATCCTGCATGCTCATCTGCGGCTTGCCTTGGCGACAGGCTGCCAGCTTCAGGCAGCGGTTTAGTGCCGACAGCATGCCCAATGCCAGCACATCCACCTTCAGCAGGCCCATGGCGTCCAGATCGTCCTTGTCCCACTGCACTACGCTGCGATCCGGCATTGCGGCGTTCTCTATGGGCACCAGGCGGCATAGCTTGTCGCGCGAGATGACAAAACCGCCTGGATGCTGGGACAGGTGGCGCGGAAAGCCCATCAGCTTTTCGGCCAGATATGCCCACTGGTTTGCAATGCGGCTGGCGGGGTCCAGGCCATATTCGGCGAAGCGTTCGAGCAGGCCTTGCCTGCCGTCCCAGTAATGAAAAGACTTGGCAGTGCGATCGACGATGTCGGGATCCAGCGCCAGGGCCTTGCCGGTGTCGCGTAGTACGCTGCGAACCCGATAGGTGCTCACGACTGCCGCAAGCGCGGCGCGGTCGCGGCCATACTTCTCATAGATGTACTGGATGATTTCTTCGCGGCGGTTGTGCTCGAAGTCCACGTCGATATCGGGCGGTTCTTTGCGTGCGCTGCTGATGAAGCGCGCAAAGAGTGCGTTTCCGTCCTCGGGATCCACCTCGGTTATGTGCAGGCAATAGCAGACTGCCGAATTCGCGGCCGAGCCCCTGCCCTGGCAAAGAATACCCTGTCGGCGCGCGAACTGGACGATGTCGTATACCGTCAGGAAATATGGCTCGTATTTCAAGCCCTGGATAATGAGAAGCTCGTTTTCGATCTGGCTGCGCACCTTTTCGCTCATGCCCTTGGGGTAGCGCAGGCTCGCGCCCTTGAGGGTTTCAACGCGCAAATATTCGTATGGCGTCATGCCTTCGGGCACGATCTCCAGGGGGTATTGATAGCGGATTGAATCCAGCTCGAAGGTGCAGGCCTGGCTGATGGCCACTGTCTGGGCAAGCGCATGGGCGGGGTAGATATTGGCCAGGCGCATGCGGCTGCGCAGATAGTGCTCCGCATTGGGCTTGAGCGCATACCCGCATTGCGCCACCGGCTGTTTCAGGCGAATGGCGGCGAGGATGTCATGCAGCGGCTGGCGCGACCTGAGATGCATTTCGACCTGCCCCAGCGCAACCAGCGGGATTCCGCTGCGCCTTGATGCATTTTCCAGCGTGGACAGGTGTTCGGCATCCGCATGTTCGTGATGCAAGGCCAGGCCGAGCCACAGGCGGCCGGGAAAAATGCTGCCCAGACGTTCGAGCTGGCTGTCGAGCCATTCAGGCTCAGGCTCATGCGGCGGCCGCAGGATTGCCAGGCAATCGGTCAGCCCACGCAGATGTCCGGCGCCCGGCGGCGGGTCGGAAATATCATCCAGGCTAAGCTGGTAGCTGCCTTTTTCGCTGCGGCGGCGGGCCAGTGTGATCAGCTCGGACAGGTCGCCATAGCCTCGCTCGCCGCGCGCGAGGATGATCAGGTGGATGCCATCGAGCTCGAAGCGGCTGCCGATGATCAGTTTCAGGCCGCATGCCTTGGCTTCGGTGTTTGCTCGCACGACCCCGGCCAGCGAGCATTCATCGCTCAGGGCCAGGGCCCGGTAGCCAAGCCTTGCGGCCCGTTCGACCAGATGCTCCGGATGGGATGCGCCACGCAGAAAGGAAAAACTGGACAGGCAGTCCAGCTCGGCATACTCGATCAGCGATGCGGCATTCATGTGGCTTCCTGTTCCAGTGGCCTTTATCCGAACAGACCGTGCAGATACCAGCCTTGTCCGGATGATTCACGTCCGCGGTAGATCCAGTACCGGGCGCCCTGAGGATCCTGGGCAACAAAGTAATCGCGCTGCCTGTGGCCTGCCTCGTCCCACCAGCCGCTCTCCAGGCGCTCGGGCCCTTGCAGCAGCCGCAGAATCATGTTCCTGTAAATGGGATTGTTGCCGCGCAGGCTCAACGCGACAGGCTTCTCGAGCAGCCAGAAAGGGCGGGACTGCGCCGCGAAGCGAGGCGGCCAGGCATGGGCGCCTTGCTTGCATTCTGATCGCTCAAGCGCAACCCATTGGTTCGCCTGCTCCGGCAGATGGCTGGCCATAGGCTGGCTGACCTGCACGCAATGCTCTCCGAGCCGGGCGCGCAGCAGATCCAGCAGGCGGTGTTCCTGGCGCTGCCATTGCCCGGGCTCCGGAAACAGGCCGCCGCTGGCTGTTGTGCGAGGCGTTGGCTGGCTGGCATCAAGCGACAGGCCGATGACGGGAGCGGCCAGCGCAAGCCTGTGCAGCTGTTCCTGCAGCACATGGATAAAGTCGTTGGGCTGCCAGGCATTTTCTGACAGCCTGAGCGTGATGCGGGTGGGTGGGCAGGCATGCCGCCCCTTCTCGTGATGCAGCAAGAGATCAAGGCCGCATACCGCCATCTGCCTGGCCCGCAGCCAGCCACAGAGCTGTTCGATGAGATGGACTGAGGCGGCCAGGATGGCTTCTGTGTGCTCCAGATGCGCCATCAGCTCCAGGCGGCTGCGGAATGTGTGAGGCGGCTCGAACCATGGAAAGTTGTGCGGGCGCAGCCCATAGGCCGCATCGACATCTTGCATCAGCAAACGGCCCGTGCGCTGCTGCAAGGCTTTGCGGGGAAGGCCGCGCAGCTGCTTCAGACGCTGGCAGCCTATGCCGTCCAGCCAGTCAGCATGCTCCTGGGCGCCTGGCAGTATGGATATGGGCAGGCTGTCGAGCCTGTTGCCCAGGCTGCGCATGGCCAGGACGCGCCTGCGGCCCCTTGTCTGGGTCGAGAGCGCCCAGGCGCCCAGTGCTGAGGGCGCCATGCCCATGAGCACCCGCGCCTGCATTGCGCGCAGCGTGGCCCGGATGCGTTGGCACAAGGCTCTTGCCCCTTTGTACAGGCTGAGGCTGGCCTGTACTTCCAGCAGTACGGCCTGCTCGCGAAAGCAGGCGACGTTGGGCGTATATTGCAGCATCGCCAGGGCAATGCCTTCCAGGTGTTTTTGGCGCGCCTGTGGGTCATCCCGGGCCAGGCGCAGGCCGGGCGCCATGGCCCGCGCATTGCCGGCGCTCATGCCGGGCGCAACCCCCAAGATGCTGGCGGCGGGTGTACAGGCGCTTATCCTGTCTTTGACCAGGACCGCGGCCACGGCGTCAGCTGGCCAGTACGGAAAGCTGACATCCAGGCTGTGAGTGGGCAGGTACAGGCTGATCCAGAGAGACATGGCGTGTATGTGTTCTTGCGGGCCGGACGGAATGGAGCGCCAGGGAAATGGTTTGCTCGCAGGCGGGGCCCTTGCGCTTGAGGATGCGAATGTCTATGCCCAGGGCTGCGGGGCGCAAGGCCAGGCGCAGCTCGGCGGCGCTGGGCTGGCGGGCGGCCGAAGGCGGGCGCAGCATGAAGAACAGGGCCTGGCTTTGCCGGGCCGCCAAATGCAGCCGCCGCAGCGTGACGGCCCGGGACGGGCTTGCCCAGCAGAGCAGTGCGGCGCTGGCGTCGTGTCGCAGGATCTGTTCGGCCGACCAAAGCGTATCGCTCATGCTTTGCGGCGCGAGCCAGAGCAGGCGATGCGCGGCAAGCTGCCAGTTCACCCAGCAATGAAAGTGGGGCGGGTGCGGCGGGTTGAGAAGAAAAATGCTGCGAGCCTGCGGCAGCTGGCGCAATGCAGGCTGAAGCAGCGCCAGTTCACCTATGCCTTCATGGCTGGGCATGAGTTCGATCAAAGCCCCCTGGGGCCAGCCCCGGCCCGGCAATTCGGCATCGAGCCCTGCAAAGCCGGTGCCGACGACAGGCAGCCCTGGCCGCGACATCTGTGTGCCGCGCCACAGGGCGGGGTGTATGTGCTGAGGTTGAAGGCGTGCCATGGCATTTCGTTGATACTGTTTAAATATACAGTATAAAGCGGGCGGAAAAGAAATGCATGCGAGCCCTCATGCCCCAGCCATCGTTTGCAATTGCTTGCCTCTGCGGACAATTGCGGCAGGCAGGGTGGCGTACAATTTTTTATTTGGCGAAGATAAACAGGTTTGACCGGAGTTCTATGCCCATGATGAAGCAGGACAAAGCGGGCGTGCCCCAGCCTTACGTGTATGTTCCCCGCGATGGAAAGCCCCAGCTGCTTTTCGTCTTGCTGCATGGGGAATCATCCGGCCCCAGGCAGCTGATGCGGCTTGCCGATGCCTTGAAGCTGGCTTTTCCATCCTGTATGGTGGTGTTGCCTTATGCATTCGAAGACAGGACGCCCGAGCAAAAAAAAGCGGGCTCTCCCGAAGGCGAATATTTCTGGATAGATCCGGTTGAACTGCATGAGGGGAATTACGCCGGCCGCTTGAGCCAAGTGGTATCCCGGCTTATCGAGCTGATCCGTTCCCTGCAGCGGCAGTACGGGCTGACAGGCCAGCAGACGGCTATCGCAGGCTTTTCGCAGGGCGCTTCCATGGCGCTGGAGGCCGCTCATGCGCAGCCCGATCTTGCAGGCCGCGTCCTGGCATTTTCCGGGCTGTACGCCACGCAGCCAGATAGCGTGCCGCCAGCAACGATCCTGCATTTCTTTCACGGCGCCAATGATCAGCAGGTTTCCGTGCACGATGTGGAATCGACTTTGCGGCGTCTGGGCGAGCTGCAGGGAGATGCGACGCTGGATGTGGCCTCAGGCATAGGCCATGAGCTGCATGACGCTCTGGTGAAGCAGGCCGTCGTGCGCTTGCAGACCTGCGTGCCGCTGCGCAGCTGGGAAGAGGCGCTGTCGTCCCTGGAGGAGGAGATACGTGCCCGAACGGGGGGGGCAGGAAGGCAATGGCTCCTCAAGCGGTTCTCTGCATTGAGGAGAATGCCGGTTTGCGGCATCGTGCCTGCCATCGCTTCCTGCGCAGGCGGCTTCCTGAATTGATGAAGGGCGCGACTGCCTTCAATCGGGTCCTGAAGCGGGGCGCTTCCAGGTGAATTTGATATCAAGCGTGCCGTTGCCTCTGATGCTGACATCCCGCGACTGGGTTTCGCCTTCATACGTGGCGAATATCTTGTAGCTGCCCGGCTCGAGCCTGGCCAGCAGATATGGGCCATCTGAATTTGTGTTGAGTACAGTGGCGTCCTGCTCATTGCGTATCACGACCTGGACGTTCGAGGCGAAGGGCGAGGCGGCGCTGCCTTCGCTGGCCGTGGCAAAGGTCAGCGCCAGCGGATACTGAGCCTTGGCCTGCCTGAAGGCGCTTGATTCTTCCTGGCCTATGCCGCCGCTGACATACTCGATGCCATTGACATACTGGGCTGGCGGCAGCTGCGCGTGCGCCATGCCCAGCATGAGCATGGCCGGCAGCGCGGCGCCGGCTATCCGGGACGCAAGGCCTGCCGCAGCTGGCCAACGGTGGGATGCTTGCATGGTTTTCATCAAATTCTCCATTTGCAAATAAAGCGGCCTGGCCCAGCCCGGCAGATATCGTGTCGGCCCGCACTCATCCCCTGGAGATGGAAAAGGGCCAGTCGTGGCGCTGGGTCTGGCGCCCGGTTTCGTCGTAGCTGGCTTCGCTGAATATTGCGTGCCCGTCCGCGTGAACGGCAAGAATGCTGGAGCAGCGCGTGCCATAAGTATCGCTGATAATGAAGGGGCTGCTCAACAGACGCTCACGGGCCAGGGGCAAGCCTGTGGCCGGCAGGTCGGCATCCTGCGCCATGGTGGTATCGCGAAGCGCATCGAAAATGGGCGTCAGCGACTGATCCAGTGTTTCCAGGGGGAGGGCATCCAGGGAAGTGCGCAGGCGCCGGGCCTTGGGCCAGGGCGTATCGAGCAGGTGGTTGGAAAGCACATAACGGCCTGGCGCCAGTGATCGCACCTGGGCCTGATCCGCGCGGTTACCTGCATAGCACGCGCCAGTGAGGTCGCCGACGATCAGGTTAAAGCCGTTATAGGCGGCGCCTTGCGCCTGGACAGCGTGGGCATAGTCCTGAGGCGTTTGGGTGCCCTGCAGATAGCTGCTGACAAGCATGCCGCGCGAGGGAGCGCCGTCGATGACACGCGCCGGTTCCCTGTAGTTGGTGATCAGGGCATAGCGGCCGCTGCGGGCCACACCCAGCCAGGTGCCTCCGGCGCGGATGTCTATGCCTGAAATAATGTCCGGCTGGGCGGGCCAGGGAGCCGCGGCGAGGCAGGGGCGGGCATGGAATTCATCGCGGTTGGCCGCGATGAATAGCGGCCAGTCAGGGTGAACGGAAAGGGCCAGGTAGGCAATGCACATGCGAAGCGCCGCCGGGCCTACAGCATGGCGATGATATGGGAATTCTCGACCAGGTTGCGCAAGCGTACTGCATCGCCGATGCGCGAATAGCGGCCGCTGGAATTGAGCAGGACGATGGCCAGGTCGCGATCGCCGATGCGGGTGAGCATGACCAGGCATTCGCCCGCCTCATTGATGAAGCCGGTCTTCGATATCTTGATGTCCCAGTTTGCATTGCGCACCAGACGGTTGGTGTTGTTGTATACCAGTTGCCTGCCGTTGGCAGCCTCTATCTGGTAGCGGTCATCGGTTGTGTATCGGTGGATGAGCGGCTGCTTGCTGACCGCTTTGAGCAGCTTGACCAGGTCGCGCGGCGAGGAAACATTCTCGCTCGACAGGCCGGTAGGCTCGACAAAATGCGTGTTGCGCATGCCCAGTGCGCGCGCCTTGTCATTCATGGCGCGTACAAAAGCGGGCATGCCGCCCGGATAATAGCGCCCCAGGGCATGCGCCGCGCGGTTTTCGGAGGACATGAGCGCCAGGTGCAGCATGTCGGCCCGGCTCAGCTCGGTGCCTACGCTCAGGCGCGAGCGGGAATGGCGCAACCGGTCCACATCGGCGTCGGAAATGCGCAGCATGGCGTCCATGGGTTGCCGCGCTTCAGCCACGACCAGGGCCGTCATGAGCTTTGATATCGAGGCGATGGGCCGTACTTCATCGCTGTTCTTGTCATATAGGACAGCGGAAGAAGCCAGGTCTTGCACATAGGCCACTTCGGAGCGCAGGTCAGCCTTGCCGGTCAATGGCTCGATGTCGGGCACGTCGCGCCCCGGCTTGGTATCCGGCACGGGCACGTCGTCCCCGGCATTGGGCTGGCTCAGGCTGACGCGCCTGATCACGCCTTCGGTGCTGCTGGTGTAATGCACGGGCCGCAGATTCTGGCGATGGACGATACGCATTCCGTGTACGCCTGTGCGCACCTGCGCGCCTTCCTGCTGGCGGGCTTCCGCGTGCGCTGCGGCGCCTGAGGTCAGGGCCAGGCAAATAGGCAGTAATGCCAAGGAAGAAAAGCGGCGCAGGATGGAGCAGTGATAGGCTGGCATGGCGGGCGGCGGCAAGGATGTCTACACAAGCAGGATGATAGCAAGAAAACTGCTTTATATTAGATAGTTACAGAACTCTTTTAAGTATTTTTTTAGGTTTTTCTTAAATCCCTGCGAAAAATAACATTTTTCCTGTTTTTAAACACAGTGTTTTTGGGCCGGCCGCATGATCGGGGGCCGCTTTTATCCACTTGATACATGCACTGGTGCTCGGCGGGGCGACAGTTTTTCCGGAGCCAGGCTTGCATCGGAGCAGACAGGTCCGCCGGAAGCCTTGCGGCGCTTTCCTCAGGCCGTTCCGAGGGTTGCCGATGCGCCGCGTCTTGCGCGCAGTATCAGCATAATCATGATGCCGCCATTGAGCAGGTTCCATGCTATGCCGTTGAGAAAGGCTGCACGATAGGATCCGCTCAGATCATAGATGGCGCCCGACATCCACCCGCCCAGCGCCATGCCGAAGAGCGTGGCCATCAGCACCGTGCCTGTGCGCGCGCCTGCCTCACGCGGCGAGAAGAATTCACGCACCACCAGGGCATAGGAGGGCACAATGCCGCCCTGGAACAGGCCAAAGAGTGCCGAGACCGCATAGAGAGACACCAGCCCCTTGGTGAACAGAAACATGCACAGCGCCACGCCTTGCAGGGCAGAGCCAAGCAGCAGGGTGCGCAGGCCGCCGATATGATCGGAAATCCAGCCGGATGCAAGGCGGCTGACAATGCCCAGCCCCAGCATCAGGGCCAGCATCTCGGCCCCGCGCGCCACGCCGAAGCCCAGGTCGCCGCAATATGCAACGATATGCACCTGGGGCATGGCCATGGCGACGCAACAGGCTACGCCAGCAACGCACAGCAAGCCCTGCAGGGCGCCAGGCGCGAAGCCGAGAGGGCGGGATGGATCGGAAGCGGCCACCTCGTGCGCAAAACGGGAAATTGTCCGGTTGCTGGCGGCGCTACGGGCATCGAGGTTTACGGCAGGCGGGCGAGGGCGCAGTATCCAGACCAGCGACAGCATGGAGACCAGGCAGAATGCGCCAATGCCCATATAGGTCTGGCGCCAGCCTGCCTGCTCGATGAAATGCTGCATTACAGGAGGCCATATGGCGCCGGCCAGATAGTTGCCGCTCATGCATACCGCCACCGCTATGCCCCGGCGGCGCACAAACCACTGAGTGCTGTCAGCCACCAGCGGCGCAAACGAGGCTGCGGAGCCGAATGCGCCGATCAGCAGGCAATGCCACAGATTGAACGCCCAGATGCTGCCGGTCGATCCGGCCAGCATGAAGCCCGCGCCCAGGCCGGCCGCGCCCACGAGTATGGGGGCGATGACCCCATAGCGATCCGACAGCCTCCCCATCAGAATGCCGCCCAGGCCGAACCCGACCATGGTCAGCGTGTAGGGCAGCGACGCGTCAGACCGGCTGATGCCGAAGTCCGCCTGAATGTGCGGGAGCACGACGGTGATGGAATACATGCCGACGCCGCCTATGGTCATCAGCATGAGCGACACCACGAGCCTGGCCCAGGCATAGGGCGATTCAATGGCTTCGGGCGGAGCTGTCCTTGTTCTCATTGGGCTGGGAAACCTGCCGCCTAGAGGACGGCATCTTCGACTTCACGATGCCGCAGCATACCGCGTATCGTATCCGCTGTCCCTGTTTCGCCGGCAAACTTGCATTCTGTGTCGAAACACGGGCTCGACACGGCGCCCGACAGCAGGGGACAGCGCTGGAACAGCTCGCTGATCCAGTCCACGAACACCCGCACCTTGGGCGAGAGGTGCCGGTTATGCAGATAGACTACCGAAATAGGCATCGAGGGCGCGCGCACGTCCGAGAGCACTTCGCGCAGCGCGCCCGATTCAAGCAGGGGCGCCACCATGTAGCGTGCAACCTGGATCAGGCCAAAGCCCTTGACCCCGCAGGTGACATAGGCCTCGGAATCGTTGACGGATACCACGCTTTGCAAGGGGATGTCGACAGGCTTGCCGTCGACCATATAGCTCCAGTCTATGATGCGCCCGGTGCGGCTGGAAAAGTAATTGACGACCTGATGCCTGGCAAGATCGTCCACGCTGGCAGGGTATCCGTGGCGGTCGAGATAGTCGGGTGCGGCGCAAGTGACGAATTCGAAAGTGCCGATGCGTCGGGCGACCATGGATGAGTCTTCCAGCTCGCCGATACGGATGACGCAATCCACAGCCTCCTGCACCATGTCGACTGGCCGGTCACCCATCCCGAGCGCAAGCTCGATATCGGGATACCGGTTATGGAATTCGCACAGGGCAGGCACCAGGATCAGGCGTCCGATGGAAGGGGGCGCATCGATCCTCAGTTTCCCGCGGGGGCCTTGGGTGACATCGCGAAATGATGCTTCGGCATCTTCGAGATCGGCCAGTATGCGCACGCAGCGCTCGTAATAGGCTGCCCCGTCGGGGGTCAGGCTGATGCGGCGCGTGGTGCGGTTCAGCAGCCGGACCTGCAGCATGCGCTCCAGATTCTGGATAGTAGTGGTGACTGTGGAGCGTGGAAGCCCCATGTTGTCGGCCGCCTGGGTAAAGCTGTTGGCTTCGACGACGCGGGTAAAGACTTGCATGGCCTGGAAGCGATCCATGGAGTTCTCCGTCAGGTGTTTGCCATTTCAAGACGAATTCGCACAGTGGCGCTGACGCGGGTCTCGCGCATGGCCAAAGCTTAGAGGTTCGGTTGATTGTTGGTTGAACGCGAACAGTGTTGGCGAAAAATCAGTATTTATCGATTTTCTCAAAAAACAAATAATACCTCCTCTTTTCCGCTTCGCATACCCGCGCCGGGGCAAACAGGAAACATTCTGTTCCGCCGCCTGTAACAAAGCGACCAGCCAAACACTTGCAAGGAATTGTCACCCATGTACCCGTTGCGCAGATATCAGTTGTTGCTTGTCGTCGCCATGCTTTCGGTCGCGGGAGCTGCCGCCTATCGCCTGCACGGCGGAGGGGCCCAGGCGGCGCCGGCGCAAGCGTCGCAGCTTGCCTCGGTTGATGTTGCCGTTGTGCATAGCCAGCCGGTCATTGACTGGCACGCCTATTCCGGCCGGCTCGAGGCGGTGGATCGCGTCAGTGTCAGGCCGCTGGTTTCAGGCACGCTGACCGCGGTTCATTTCGACGACGGAGCACTGGTGAAGCAAGGCGATGTGCTGTTTACCATCGATCCTCGCCCATACCAGGCAGCGGTGGACAAGGCGCGGGCGCAGCAGGCCGCGGCGCGAGCCCGGAAGGCCTACACCGCGTCGGAATTGCAGCGTGGCCAGAGGCTGCTGGCCGCCAATGCCATCGCCAAGAGTGATCTCGCGCAAAAACGCAATGCGGCGCGCATGGCTGCCGCTGACGAGGCGGCAGCAGATGCCGCGTTGCGGGCAGCCCGGCTTGATCTGGAGCATACCGAGGTGAGGGCTCCTATCTCGGGGCGTGTCTCGCGTGCCGAGGTGACGCTTGGAAATGTCGTGCAGGCAGGTTCCGGGGCGCCCGAACTGACCACGCTCGTGTCTGTGGACCAGCTTTACGCATCGTTCGATATGGATGAACAGAGCTTCCTGCGCTTCATGGGCCGGGCGCGCGGCGCTGGAGATAAGGATGTGCCCGTGCGGCTGGGCCTGGAAGACGAGCAAGGTTACCCCCGACATGGGCGTATCGCCTTTGTGGACAATGGCCTGAACCCATCATCGGGCACGATCCGTGTGCGCGCGGTGTTTGACAACACAGATGGCCGGCTGCTGCCGGGGCTGTACGCCCGCATCCATGTCGGCAGCGGCGCGGCGCGTCCGGCCCTGCTGATTGACGAAACCGCGATAGGCACGGATCAGGACAAGCGTTTTGTGCTCGTGGTGGATGAGCACAACAAGACAGCATATCGGCAGGTCACCCTGGGCGCCATGCAGTCAGGCCGCCGGGTAATAGAGCAGGGCCTGCGGCCTGGCGAGCGCATTGTCGTCAACGGGCTGCAGCATGTGCGTCCCGGTGACCCTGTCAGCCCGCGCCCAGCGCTGGCATCGGCGGGGGCAGCATCTTCGCCTTCCTGATGGATGCCTTGTCCAGATAGCAGCCGTTTTCCTCTGAGCCCTATTCAATGAATATATCCAAATTCTTTATCGATCGACCGATTTTCGCGGGCGTGCTGTCTGTGCTTATCCTGCTGGCGGGCCTGCTGGCGGTTTTCCAGCTTCCCATTTCCGAGTATCCCGAGGTGGTGCCGCCTTCGGTGGTGGTGAGAGCCCAGTATCCGGGCGCGAATCCGAAGATCATTGCGGAGACCGTGGCCGCGCCTCTGGAGGAAGCCATCAACGGCGTCGAGAACATGCTCTATATGCAGTCTCAGGCCAACAGCGACGGGAATCTGGCCATCACCGTGAATTTCGGGCTGGACATGGACCCTGACAAAGCCCAGCAACTGGTGCAGAACCGTGTCTCCCAGGCCTTGCCGCGCCTGCCTGAAGATGTGCAGCGCCTGGGGGTGACCACCATCAAGACATCGCCCACCCTGACGCTGGTGGTTCATCTTGTGTCGCCTGATGATCGCTATGACGCGACATATCTGCGCAACTATGCTGTGCTTAACGTCAAGGACCGGCTGGCCAGAATACCCGGCGTGGGCGAGGTGCAGATATGGGGCGCGGGCGACTACTCCATGCGTGTCTGGCTGGACCCGGCAAAGATGGCGGAACATGGCCTGACCGCCAGCGATGCAGTCGCCGCGATCCGGGAACAGAACGTCCAGGTGGCCGCCGGCGTGATTGGTGCGGCGCCCGCGCCCGGCGTAGCCATGCAGCTGTCGGTGAACGCGCGTGGCCGCCTGCAGACGGAGGAGGAGTTCTCCGACATTATCCTCAAGACTGAACCTGGCGGTGCGGTGACCCGCTTGGGCGATGTGGCAAGAGTGGAACTGGCCGCATCGCAGTATGGCCTGCGCTCTTTGCTGGACAACCAGCCGGCTGTCGGGCTGGGCATCATGCAATCGCCTGGCGCCAATGCGCTGGAGGTGTCGGACCAGGTTCGCGACGCCATGCAGGAACTGTCGGCGGACTTTCCCGCTTCGCTTGAATATCGCATTGCCTACGATCCGACCCAGTTTGTGCGCGCGAGCATACATGCAGTCATCAAGACGCTGCTCGAGGCGATCGCGCTGGTGGTCATCGTGGTGATTGTCTTTCTGCAGACCTGGCGCGCTTCCATCATTCCATTGCTGGCCGTGCCTGTTTCCATCGTCGGCACATTCGCGCTGATGCTGCTGTTTGGCTACACCATCAATGCGCTGTCTCTTTTCGGGCTGGTGCTTGCCATAGGCATTGTGGTGGATGATGCCATTGTTGTAGTCGAGAACGTCGAACGCAACATCGAAGAAGGCTACAGCCCGCGCGAGGCCACCTATCGCGCCATGCGCGAGGTCAGCGGCCCCATTATCGCAATTGCGCTGACGCTGGTTGCTGTATTCGTACCGCTGGCCTTTCTGACAGGGCTGAGCGGACAGTTCTTCAAGCAGTTTGCGATGACCATCGCCATCTCCACAGTCATCTCGGCTGTGAATTCGCTGACCCTGTCCCCGGCGCTGGCGGCCTTGCTGCTCAAAGGGCGCGATGATGCGCCGGACTGGCTCACACGCCTGATGCACAGGACGCTTGGCGGTTTCTTTGGCCGCTTCAATCGCCTGTTCAGACGGTCTTCCGAGCGCTATGCGACTGGCGTGGGAGGGCTGCTGCGGCGCAAGGGCGCATCGCTGACGGTGTATGCCGTATTGCTGGGAGTTACCGCGGCGCTTTACTGGGTGGTGCCGGGCGGCTTCGTTCCCGCCCAGGACAAGCAGTATCTGATCAGCTTTGCCCAGCTGCCCAGCGGCGCCTCGCTTGATCGCACAGAGCAGGTGATTCGCCGCATGAGCGATATCGCCCTGAAGCAGCCTGGCGTGGAGAGCGCCATTGCATTTCCCGGGCTTTCGATCAACGGCTTTACCAACAGCTCCAGCGCCGGCATCGTGTTTGTGACGCTCAAGCCCTTTGATGAACGCAAAGACGATACGCTGTCCGCAGCCGGCATTGCCGCCGCCCTGAACGGCAAGTACGCCGAAATTTCTGATTCGTACATCGCAGTGTTCCCTCCGCCGCCAGTAATGGGGCTCGGCACGGTGGGCGGCTTCAAGCTGCAGATCGAGGATCGGGCCGCGCTGGGCTATGCGGAACTGGACAAGGTGGCTCGGGCCTTCATGGCTGAGGCGGCGAAAGCGCCCGAACTGGGGCCCGCATTCTCCAGCTATCAGATCAACGTGCCGCAGCTCGATGTCTCGCTGGATCGCGTCAAGGCAAAGCAGCTTGGCGTGCCTGTCGATGATGTATTTGAAACCATGCAGATCTATCTGGGTTCGCTGTACGTCAATGACTTCAACCGCTTCGGGCGCGTATACCAGGTGCGGGCCCAGGCCGATGCGCCATTCCGCTCAAGCCCGCAGGATATCCTGCAGCTGGAGACGCGCAACCGCAATGGCGAGATGGTGCCTCTGTCGTCCCTGCTGCAGGTCAAGCCAGGTTTCGGGCCTGAAATGGTGGTGCGCTACAACGGCTATACGGCTGCCGATATCAACAGCGGCCCTGCGCCGGGCTATTCATCTGGCCAGGCGCAGGAAGCGGCCGAGCGCATAGCAAACGCGGTGCTGCCGCGAGGGGTGAAATTCGAATGGACCGATCTGACCTATCAGGAAATCCTCGCGGGCAATGCCGGACTGTGGGTGTTTCCCATCAGCGTGCTGCTGGTTTTCCTGGTGCTGGCCGCGCTGTACGAAAGCCTGACGCTGCCGCTGGCTGTCATCCTGATTGTGCCCATGAGCCTGCTGGCGGCGCTGGCGGGAGTCTGGCTGACCCGTGGCGACAACAACATCTTTACCCAGATAGGCTTGATGGTGCTGGTAGGCCTGGCCTGCAAGAACGCCATCCTGATAGTGGAGTTTGCGCGAGAGCTGGAGCGCCAGGGGCTGTCGGCGCGGCAGGCCGCCATCGAAGCCAGCCGCCTGCGCCTGCGGCCCATACTCATGACCTCGATCGCCTTCATCATGGGTGTCGTTCCCCTGGTGCTGTCCAGTGGCGCCGGTGCGGAAATGCGCCATGCAATGGGTATCGCAGTGTTCTTCGGCATGTTGGGCGTGACGCTGTTCGGCTTGTTTCTGACGCCCGTTTTCTATGTGGCTTTGCGTCGCATGCGCCCATCTCATGAGCATGCGGCAAGCCTCGCCACCCAGGTGGCGGAACCTGTGCCAGCGCCCGCCGCAAGGCCTTGAGCTTGTACTTCCATGGCATGTGGCCTACCCGGAACTGATTGGATATTACTGATGACATTGATGAATAAACGCCTGCTTCGCCAGGGCTGGCTGGCCGCCCTGGCGCTGGTGCTGGCCGGATGTGCGGCCAGCCCGGTATACGAGCGCCCCGCCATGGATATACCTGCGGCATTCAAGGAGGCCACGCTTTCACCGGAAGCCGCGCGACAGTGGAAGGCTGCCCAGCCAGCTGACGATCTTGCACGAGGCAAATGGTGGGCGATTTTTTCCGACGATACGCTGGATGCGCTGCAGGCGCGCGCCATGCAGGCCAATCAGGACCTGAAGGCAGCCGCCGCCCGTGTAGCGCAGGCCAGGGCATTGAACCGGCAGGCGCGCGCGGAGCTTTACCCGCAGGTCGACGCGGGATTCGGCCCCACGCGGCAGCGCCGTTCAAATGCTTCCCTGGGCTTGCCCCAGGAAGCGGACAATGCGCCTCAGACATTATGGCGCGCGCAGCTGAGCGCCTCTTATGAAGCTGATCTCTTTGGGCGCGTGGCGGCCAGCGCGCAAGCCGCTTTGGCGGATACACAGCAAAGCGCAGCGCTGTACGAGTCCGTGCGTCTTGCCATGCAGGCGGATGTGGCCCAGACCTATTTCTTGATTCGCAGGCTGGACGCCGAGCGCGCGCTTTACGCACAGACCGTCGCTTTGCGGGGACAGACACTGGAGCTGGTGCGCCAACGCTACGATGCGGGAGATATCAGCGAGCTGGATCTGGCTCGTTCGCAGACCGAGCTTTCCGCCGCACGCGCCCAGGCGCTTTCCATAGACCGGCAGCGCGCCGCGGCTGAGCACGGGCTGGCCATTCTGCTGGGCGAGGCGCCGTCTTCGTTCTCCCTGCCTGCCCACCCCCTGGGCAGAGTCGATGTGGCGATACCGGCCGGGCTGCCGTCATCGCTGCTGGAGCGGCGCCCCGACATTTCAGCGGCGGAGCGCGCCATGGCGGCCGCCAATGCCCGGGTCGGGGCCGCACGCGCGGCCTTCTTCCCCCGCCTGACCATCACCGGCGCATTGGGCTATGAGTCCGCACACCTGGCTGATCTATTCGAATGGGGCAGCAGAACATTCCTGTTGGGTCCTCTGGCTGGCGCCATGCTGTCGCTGCCCATTTTCGATGCGGGGCGGCGCGACGCGCAACTGGATCAGGCGAGAGCGGTCTACGAGGAAGATGTGGCCACCTACAGGCAAACAGTGCTGGGCGCATTCCGCGAAGTGGAGGATGCGCTGTCGGGCTTGCGGATTCTGGGGGAGGAATCAAGCGTGAGGGATGATGCGGTGCGTTCGGCCGAGCGGGCTGCCGAGCTGTCGCGCATCCAGTACCGGGAGGGCTCTGTGGCCTACCTGGATGTCATCGATGCTGATCGTGCCGTCCTGCAGCAGCGGCAGGCCTCGGTCAGGCTGGATGGCGAGCGCGCGCTCGCTGCGGTGGCGCTTGTGCGCGCCATAGGTGGCGGATGGGATCTGCCCGCGGGGCGCGCTGCCGCGACTGCGGCGGGGAAAACAGGCAGTTGATGCCCGCGCGCCGTCGCGGCACAGGTTCATGCGCGCCCGGGCTTGAGTCCGCCCGGATTGCCGATACGGCTGCCGCGGCTAGAGTATGATCCTGCTCGTCACGCGAGCCACAGGCCCTTCCAGAAAACGTGCAAGCGGCGTCGGCAGGCTCAGTGGCCGCAGCAGCATCTTGGCCGCCATATCCAGCGGGTAGTGCTGCTTGATGGTGGACGTCAGACGCCTGTTCAAGGCCTGCAGCCCATCCGCCTTGGCGCCCATGCGCACCCGATAGACATGGCGCAGGGCGCATTCGGCATCATCGTTGCGTGCTTCAACAAGGCGCCGCCGCAGGGCTGCCAGCACGCGCAACCGCCCCTCGGGCTGGCGCGCGGCATAGTCGCGAAAGAACCGGTAGAAATATTTGTAGTGGCCCACTTCGTCGGCGCGGATTCTGGCGGCGATGCCGGCAAGCACGGGCTCGCAGGCAATATTCCCGAGCGCCTGGTAGAAGGTTGCCGTGCCTGTCTCGACAACACAGCGCGCAACCATCTCCAGGCCGCGGGTCGGTTCGAACTCGTCCACGGTGCACTGGCGGGAATATTCCTCAAAAAAGCCATCGTAGGCGCCTTGCCAGTCGAATTCCGGCCAGACATGGCGAACGTAGCCGCGCAAGGTATGCCCGTGCCTGATCTCCTCAGGTTTCCAGCGTCCGGCCAGCCAGCGTGTGACATCTTCATCGCCTTCAAAATAGGCGATCAGGTTGTCGGTATAGAGGTCTGCCGCGATTTCAATGAAAGAGGCTGCCGCGACCAGAAAAAAAATGTCTTCACTGCCGCGAACCCTGTCAACGTCAATTTCCCCGTAGGGAACATCGTCCAGCGTCCAGCGGGAATTTGCGGTAGCGGGCAAGTGCATCCATACCTCCCTCGAGCGGTGTGCATGCCATTAGGATACCGCCAACCCTCGCCTCATGTCTGCCATGGTTTTTTGCCAGACCCGACGCATTTTCATGCTATTGTCGAAAAATGAAACACTCTTATTCTCGCGCTTGCGCGCTGGGCATTTTCTAGCCATGCAACCTGTACTGCCTGCAAACCTGATTGCACGCTGGCTGCTGGTGCTGGTTGTGCTGGTCGGGCTCTACTTCCTGAAGGGCTTTCTGGTGCCAGTGCTGGCCGCCCTGATCATCAGCCTGGCAAGCTGGCCTCTGTACCGGCGGCTGCTGCGTCGCTGCGGCGGCTCGGAGCCGCTCGCTGCCACGCTGGCGCTGCTTATCGTCATTACGGTATTGGTGGTGCCGCTTTCCTTTGCGCTGACCTATGCCATTCGCGAGGCCAGCGGTTTCATCGGGTGGATGCTGGCCGCCAACCGCGACGGCATGCCGACGCCTCCCTGGATTCCGGCGCTGCCCATCGTGGGGGAACACCTGGCCAAATACTGGGCTACTTATCTGGGCGAACCGCATGCGCTGGGCGAATTCGTGGAGCTGGTCAGCGGCGAGCATCTGGGCAACATCTATCGCATGCTGCTGTCTGCCACCGGCGATGTGTTCCGCCTGCTGCTCACCGTCATTTTCATGCTGATCACGCTGTTCTTCGTCTACAAGGACGGAGCAAGAATACTGGCTCAGCTCGACATTGCGGGCGAGCGCATCGTTCCCGGCCGCTGGCAGCGGTTTTCCCGCGTGGTGCCCGCCACGATCAACTCTACTGTCACCGGCATGGGCATTATTGCCCTGGGCGAGGGGTTTGTGCTCGGCATAGCCTACTGGATCGCGGGCGTGCCGTCCCCTGTGCTGCTGGGCGTGGTAACGGGTTTCATGGCGCTGGTGCCGGGCGGGGCGCCGCTGAGCTTCACGCTTGTTTCGCTCTATCTGGTCGGGTCGGGCCATGCGATGGCTGGCCTGGGGCTGCTTCTGTGGGGCACGGTAGAGCTGTTTGTGGTCGACAAGACACTCAGGCCGCGCCTGGTTGGCGGGCCTGTAAAACTGCCATTCCTTCCCACATTCTTCGGGCTGGTGGGCGGCGTGCAGACTATGGGCCTGGTGGGTCTGTTCGTGGGGCCTGTTCTGATGGCGCTGCTGGTGGCCGTCTGGCGTGAGTGGATTCATGAAGGGGAATTTCCCGCAGTCAAGCCGGCAGCCCTTGACGACGTGGCTGAAGAGCCCGTGCCGGCAGTGCGGCAGGATGCGCTGCCCCAGGGTGATGAGCCGGAAGGCGATGCTGCGGCTTCGCCTGTTGGCGGCACGCTGGCGCCAGGCATGCCTGTTTCGTCGGGCACGGCACGAGCCGGGGCCGCCGCTTCATCTTCGGCTCTCCCGGCCAAGCGCTCCGAAGGCGCGGCAAGCGGCCAGGCGGCCTGACTTCCCGGCAGGCTCAGCCGGCCGCCAGCGCCCGCAGTGCTTCAAGCTGGCGGACCAGCGGCAGGCTGGCGTCCAGCGACTCGACCCTGCCCTCCAGCACGGCCTTGGGCTGCCTGAGCGGGGCGATATAAGCTTCCCAGTTATCCAGCTTCCAGCGGTCGCGTGGATCGCCGCGCCGTACGATGCGCTCGCGCCTGACCGCTTCAGGCAGCTCCAGCCACACATGGCGCAGCCGGGTTTTGCCGGGAAGGCCCAGGGCTGTCGCCGAGAAAAGCGCGCCTGAGGCCAGCTCGCGGTTCCAGGGTCCGGGGAAGATGACGTCAAGATCGGCCTGCAGCTGATCCCGTCCTATGCGCAGGGTGCTCATATAGCCCAGGTCGCGCACATGCTCCTTGAACGCCGGGCTGTCACGGTCGTCGGGATCGAACCCCAGCGCCTGCAGCAGCGGACCCGACCAGCATTCGCTGACCACATCTTTATCCAGAACGCACCAGCTGCGTCCGAGCGCGTGCTGCGACTGGACAAAACGACTTGTCAGATACGATTTGCCGACACCGGCGTGACCTAGGATGAACAGGGCTGTGGACATGATATGAAGCCGGAAAGGAAGGCTGGACCTGGATTGTTCGCCTGTGCCGCCCCCCGAAGCTCAGGCGGGGGCCAGTTGCTCGTCACGGCGTGCGTAGCGCTGTGCCATTACTGCGCAGACCATCAGCTGGATCTGGTGGAAAATCATGATGGGCAGGAGCGCTGGCCCAACCGCGGCGCCTGCAAATAGCACCTGTGCCATGGGAACCCCTGTGGCCAGGCTTTTCTTGGAGCCGCAGAATACGATGGTGATCTCGTCCTGAACAGAGAAGCCCATGCCACGCGCCAGACGCATGGTCGCAAACAGTGCGATGGCAAGGATGACGGCGCAGACGAGGGTAAGCTCAAGCAGGGCCATGGGCGGAACCTGCTTCCACAGACCGTCGATGACCGAAGCGCTGAATGCCGTATAGACGACCAGCAGTATGGAGCTTTGATCCACGTTCTTGAGCCAGCGGCGATTGCGGTCAACCCAGCCGCCTATCCATGGCCGCATCAGGTGGCCGGCCAGAAAAGGCAACAGCAGCTGTACGCTGATGTGCCAGATGGCTTCGAGTGTGGACGTAGATCCGCTGCCATCCGTGCCTGCCATGAACTTGAGCAGGAGAGGCGTCAGGACAATGCCAATAAGGCTGGAAGCGGACGCGCTGCAGACAGCTGCGGGAATATTGCCCCGTGCCATTGAGGTAAAGGCAATGGCCGATTGCACCGTACCCGGCAGGGCGCACAGGAACAGCACCCCGATGAACAGCGGTTCTCCAAGCATGGGCAGCAGCAGTGGCCGAAGAGCCAGGCCGAGCAAGGGAAAGAGAATGAAAGTGCAGGCAAAAACCACCATGTGCAGGCGCCAGTGCATGGCGCCCGCGACGATAGCCTGGCGGGAAAGCTTGGCCCCGTGCATGAAGAAGAGCAGGGCGATTGCGAGGTTGGTGATCCAGTCGAAGACGACCGCCCCGACGCCGTGCGCCGGCAAGAAGCTTGCCGCGGCAACGACGGCGATGAGTATGAGCGTGAAATTATCGAATACGAGGCGAAGGCGCGAGATCATGAACCTGGATGTACTTGCAGCGTGAGGGCGAGGCCCGGTGAAGCGGCCATTGTAGCGCCAAGCAGGCCCGTTCCGCCTTCACGCCGACGCTGCTACGCCTGTTTCAACGGCAGGCCCGTCATCTCCAGCAGTGCCTCGAAGCTGGTGTCGCCGAATATGTCAGTCACCGTTACGCCTTCTGGCGTTATGTCAAAGACTGCCATATCGGTATAGATACGCGACACGCATCCCACGCCGGTCAATGGATAGCTGCAGTCGGCGACCAGCTTGCTTTTGCCGTCGCGTGTCAGCAGCTCCATCATCACGAACACGCTCTTGGCGCCAATGGCCAGATCCATTGCGCCGCCCACAGCGGGGATCGCGTCGGGCGCCCCCGTGTGCCAGTTTGCCAGGTCTCCCTTGGCCGAGACCTGGAAAGCGCCCAGTACGCAAATATCGAGATGGCCGCCGCGCATCATGGCAAACGAATCTGCGTGATGGAAGAAGGCGCAGCCAGGCAGTTCGGTGACAGGCTGTTTGCCGGCGTTGATCAGATCAGGGTCTTCCTCGCCTTTCGCGGGAGCGGGGCCCATGCCCAGCATGCCGTTTTCAGTATGCAGGATGACTTCACGATCGGACGGAAGATGGTTGGCCACCAGCGTGGGCAAGCCGATGCCCAGGTTGACATAGGCGCCCTCGGGAATGTCTTTCGCCACGCGCGCGGCAATCTCGTCGCGGGTCAGTTTGCTGCTCATGCTTGCTCCTTGGCTAGTGTGGCGCCGGTCTTGACGACCCGCTTGACGAAAATACCAGGGGTTACGATGCTTTCCGGATCCAGACCTCCCAGGTCGACGATTTCGCGTACCTGCGCCACGGCAATGCGGGCCGCGCTTGCCATGATCGGCCCGAAGTTGCGCGCCGTCTTGCGGTAGGTGAGATTGCCCCAGCGATCGCCGCAGTCTGCCTTGATGAGCGCGTAATCCGCATGCAGCGGATACTCAAGCACATATTGGCGGCCATTGATTTCCCGGGTCTCCTTGCCTTGTGCCAGGGGTGTGCCGTAGGCCGTGGGGGTAAAGAAGGCGCCGATTCCCGCGCCGGCTGCCCGAATGCGTTCGGCCAGATTGCCCTGGGGCACCAGCTCAAGCTCGATCTTCCCGGCACGGTACAGGCCGTCGAATACTTGGGAATCAGCCTGGCGCGGAAACGAGCAGACTATCTTGCGGACCCGGCCGGCAGCCAGCAGCGCCGCCAGGCCGGTTGTGCCATTGCCTGCATTGTTGTTGACAATGGTCAGGTCCCTGGCGCCCTGTTCGAGCAGGGCGTCTATCAGTTCCACGGGCTGCCCGGCGGCGCCGAATCCGCCGATCAGGATGGTGGCGCCGTCTGGCACATCCGCCAGGGCCTGCGCCGTGCTTGCAACGAGCTTTGAGATCATGAGTGTTCGCTGGTAGTCATCGGAAAAAGAGAAACCATGTGTCGTGTGCGGGGCCGGGGAGCAACCCGAGCCTGCCGTCACTGCGAAGGCATGGTTCCATCGGGCATCAGCGGCGTCAAGGCAAATACATCTAAATCGTCCGTCTGGTGGTCTAAGTTTCTGATATGACGGCCAACAAGAGGCTGAATCTGTATTTTTGTCCATCAGATGAACAATTAATAACTGTTTCGATGGGATGCATACAAGAAAACCGGCCTGAGTCGATCGCGATGGCCGGAAATGGGTGGAGATATTCCGGCCTCGCCACGAAGCGGGCGCTTACAATGCTGGTTTGGGCTCGGCGCCGTTTGCCCGCCCCCTCATCCTTTATCAAGCACAGGATCGCCTCATGATACGCAGCATGACTGCCTTTGGCAGCGCACGCGCCGAATCGGCACACGGTAGTGTCAACATAGAGTTCCGCAGCATCAACAGCCGCTTTCTCGACGTCAATTTCCGCCTTCCGGAAGACCTGAGGGGCGCTGAAGGCATTATCCGCGACCTGCTGGGCCAGCATGTGCGGCGTGGAAAGGTCGATGTCCGCGTCAATTTCACCCGTGCCGCGAACGAATCGGAAATACAGCTGGATGAATCGCGCCTGGCCGCCATGGCAGCCAGGCTTGAATTGGCGCGCCGCTACATTCCGGATACGCCAGCGCCGAGCCTGGCGGAACTGTCCGCCGCCTCTCGCGGCATCGACAACGGCGATATGGATACGCAAGCCTGGATGGCCATGTGCCATGATGCGGCAAGGCAGGCTTTGGCGGAGCTTCAGGCGGCCCGGGAGCGCGAAGGGCAGCGTCTGGCCCGGATGATGCTTGACTGCGCCGAGGTTGCCAGCGGCATTGTCGATGCGGTGGAGCGTGACCTGCCGGCGCTGTTGGCCGAGCATCAGCAAAAACTTGCCGCGCGGCTGCGCGAGGCGCTGCTCGCAGCAAGCCCAGAAGGCTTGTCGCACATCAGCGGCGAGGAAATTTCAGCCCGTATCGCCCAGGAAAGCTCTCTGTTCGCATTGCGCATAGACATTGCCGAGGAGCTGTCCCGATTGCGCTCACATATCGCCGAGCTGCGGCACCTTCTTGGCGGCGGGCAGACAAAGGGAGCAGCCGGGAAAAGCACGGGAAGCGCAGGCAAGCGGCTGGACTTCCTCTTCCAGGAGATGAATCGCGAGGCCAATACGCTGGGTTCCAAGGCGGGCGCCCTGAGCGTCACCCGCGCCGCCATCGACCTGAAACTGCAGATCGAGCAGATGCGCGAGCAGGCGCAGAATCTGGAGTGACCGTAACGGGATGGGCGCCGCCCGTTGCGCCGCAAGATCCTCCGTTGAGCGGAGAGCAGACCGTTGCGCTCTTTAGCGGCGTGCGAAAATGCGGGATTACATCAACTGTTTTCTGAATGAGGCTGTCTTGTCCCTTCCTGATACTTCGTCCGCTTCTTCCCAGCGTCCTTCCGGCCGGAAGCCTGGCCAGCTGCGCGCCATCTCCATTGAAACGGGCTATACCCGCTATGCGGAAGGCTCGGTGCTGATACGCGCCGGCAATACGCATGTGCTGTGCAACGCCAGCGTGCTGGAAAAAGTGCCGCCTTTCCTCAAGGGAAAGGGGCAAGGCTGGGTAACGGCTGAATATGGCATGCTGCCGCGCTCTACCCATACCCGCTCGGATAGAGAGGCGGCCAGGGGCAAGCAGAGTGGGCGTACGCAGGAAATCCAGCGCCTTATTGGCCGCAGCCTGCGCGCGGTGTTCGATCTTCAAGCGCTGGGGGAGCGCACGCTGCACCTGGATTGCGACGTTATCCAGGCCGATGGCGGAACCCGCTGTGCCAGCATCACCGGCGCCTGGGTCGCGGCGGCGCTTGCAGCGCAGGGGCTGGTCCGGCAGGGGCTTCTGTCCGCCAGCCCGGTCAAAGACCAGGTCGCCGCCGTGTCGGTGGGAATCTGCCAGGGCGGGGCGGTGCTGGATCTGGATTATGAGGAAGACTCGGCGTGCGATGCCGACATGAATATTGTCATGACGGGAGCAGGGCATTTCGTTGAGGTGCAGGGAACGGCCGAAGGGCAGACCTTCGACCGTGGGGCGCTCAACGGTTTGCTGGATTTGGCCCAGGCCGGCATTGCCGAGTTGCTCATCCTGCAAAAGCAGGCGCTGCAGCCGGCCTGAACCCCGGCGGGGGCCGGCGCGCCTTATTCGGCCGCTTCGGTAATCATGCGGCCCACCAGCGGAGCCTGCGCCAGGCCCCAGATGCCGTCAATGATGGATGCAACTTGCGCCGTTGTCGCCGCATGGCGGTATGTGCCCAGCCGGCGGACCTTGTCTTCGATTTCCGCGCGCGACAGCGTATTGCCCGGGTCGCCCTTGGGCTCGTCGACACGCGCATCGATCTGCCTGCCATCCACTGTGCGTACCTGAACCTTTCCTATCCAGCGGGTCGGGTAGGCGGTGTCCACTTCATCGTCCAGCTCCATGGTGACGCGGTCACGAAAACGCTTGACCGCCTCATCGTTCAGCCCTGCGTCGAAATCTGCCAGCCCGGCGCGCCGATGCAGCGCTATGAGCGCGAGCACCGTGCCCATTGAAAACTTGGACTGGTGTACGGTTGCCGGATCGACGACCGGGCCCAGTACATCAATGGCGCCCTGGTGGACCCGCGCCACGACGGAAGCGATGTCGTCTGCCCGCAAATCATGCTCGCGCATCAGCGCCAGCAATGCGTCGGCGGCGGGGTGGGTATGGCGGCAGGAGGCATGGAACTTGAAAGAGGTTTCCAGCACTGTCCAGCGTGAGCCAAGCTGGTCAGTCAGCCTGGACGGATCGGCGTCGCTGGACATCCCGGCCGCCATGCCTTGTGCGCCTTCCAGAATGGCCCTGGCGCCGGTAAAACCGTCCTGCGCGAGATAGGCGGCGGTCAGCCCATTGGCAGCCGCCTTGGCTGTGTGCAGCTGCTTGGAATCCGCCGCATCCCGCAGGAATTCCCACAAGCCCGCCGCCTGCGTGCCTGCGGAGCCAAAGGCATCCAGCATCTGCTCTTCTGTCAGATTGAGCAGGCGGCCCACGGCTGCGGCCGCAGCCAGCGTGCCCGCGGTGCCAGTCGTGTGGAAGATCCTGTAATGCGAACGTCCCAGGAACTCACCTACCCGGATGCCGACCTCATAACCGGCCACGCAGGCAGCCAGCAGCTCGCGTCCGCTGCGCCCCAGCGCCTGAGCGGCGGCGATGGCAGGCGGAAACACGACGGCAGCGGGATGAAACACCGAGCCATTGTGAACGTCATCCTGCTCCACCATGTGGGCGGATGCCGCGTTGACGAGCGCGGCGAACAGCGGGCTGGTGGTTTTGCGCGTGACCATGTTTTCGGATGGACCGCTGGTCGGGCCCATCATATCGGCAAAGTGCGCAATGCTCTGAACCGCGCGGGCGCTCGACCCGGCCAGGATGGAGCCCAGCGTGTCCAGCATCAGGTCTTCAGTGCGGCGCAACACCGGCGTGGGGATGTCGTCATAGGCGAGGTTCGCGGCGAATCGGGCGAGTTCTGCGCTTTGGTGGCTCATGATGATTCCGTGTTGTCGAAAGTGCTGATTCAGAAGGAACGCGGCAGGCCAAGTATGTGCTCGGCCACGTACGACAGGATAAGGTTGGTGGAAATCGGCGCGACCTGATACAGGCGTGTTTCGCGGAACTTGCGCTCCACGTCATATTCATTTGCGAAGCCGAAGCCGCCGTGGAACTGCAGGCAGGCGTTGGCCGCCTCCCAGGACGCGTCGGCGGCGAGCAGCTTGGCCATATTGGCCTGGGCGCCGCAGGGCTGATGAGCGTCGAACAGGCGGCACGCCTCGAAACGCATCAGGCTGGCGGCCTCGACATTGATGTGCGCCCGGGCAATGGGAAACTGCACACCCTGATTCTGGCCGATGGGGCGGCCAAATACCACGCGTTCCTTCACATAGGCGGATACCTTGTCGATGAACCAGCGTCCGTCGCCTATGCATTCGGCGGCAATCAGGGTGCGCTCCGCATTCAGGCCATCCAGAATGTACTTGAAGCCCTTGCCCTCTTCGCCGATCAGGTTCTCAGCGGGGATCTCCAGATTGTCGAAGAACAGCTCATTGGTCTCGTGGTTGACCATGTTGGGAATGGGGCGCACCTGCATGCCCTTGCCGATGGCCTGATGCAGGTCAACGATGAAAATCGACATGCCTTCGGACTTTTTCTTCACTTCGTCCAGCGGCGTGGTGCGCGCCAGGAGTATCATCAGGTCGGAATGCTGAATGCGGGAGATCCAGACCTTCTGGCCGTTGATCACATAGCGGTCGCCCTTGCGCACAGCCGTGGTCTTGATCCTGGTCGTATCCGTGCCCGTGGTAGGCTCGGTGACCCCCATGGACTGCAGGCGCAGTTCGCCGGTGGCGATGCGGGGCAGGTAGCGCTTTTTCTGTTCCGCCGAGCCGTGGCGCAGCAGGGTGCCCATGTTGTACATCTGACCATGGCACACGCCCGAGTTGCCGCCGTTGCGGTTGATTTCTTCCATGATCACCGATGCGGCGGTAAGGCTCAGCCCCGAGCCGCCATACTCCTCGGGAATCAGCGCGGCCAGCCAGCCAGCCTCGGTCAGGGCTGTAACGAACTCCTCGGGATAGCCCCGTTCTTCGTCGATCTTGCGGAAGTATTCGGGGGGGAACTGGGCGCAAAGGTCGCGTATGGCGTCGCGGATATCTTGAAAGTCGTTATGCGGAGCGATCATGGCTGGGTTCCAGGTTTATTACAATAGGACGTTACTGTGCCCCATGCGCCTATGCTTGCCAATTATTGCTTGCTTAAGCTGGGGTTTGCAATTGCTGAAGAGCTGAACGAAACCCGAGCGAAAATGGCCTCTTACTTCGATTTGATCGACATGCAGCTGATGGTGAATGTCGCCGGCGCGCAGAGCATGACCAAAGGTGCCGAGCGCTCTTTCCTGTCGCTGCCGGCCGCGAGCAACCGCGTCAAGAACCTCGAGCAGCATCTGGGCACGGCGCTGCTGTATCGCAACAGCCAGGGCGTCACGCTGACGCCCTCGGGCGAGGCCTTTGTGCGTCATGCCCGCATTATCCTGCGCCAGCTCGAGCATCTGCGCGGCGATATCCGCGAGTATGCCAGCGGCATCAAGGGGCTGGTGCGCGTCTGCGCCAATACGACGGCCATGAACGAGTTCATGCCCGCCGTGCTGGCCCGCTATCTCGGCGCGCATCCGGATGTCAATGTCGAGCTGCGCGAGCGCCTCAGCTTTCAGGTCGTCAAGGCGGTGGCGGAAGGCGCCGCGGACATCGGCATCACCGCGCAGGCCAGCGGCGGCGAAGAGATCGAATTCCTGCCTTACCGCACTGACCGGCTCGTGCTCGTCACCCCGGCCGACCATCCGCTGGCAGATCGGGAGCTGGTCGATTTCGAGGAAACGCTGGCCTGGGACTACGTTGGCCTGTCGGAAACCAGCGCCATTCACAGTTTTCTGCTGCAGGCGGCCGACGATCTGGGCAGGGTGCTGCGCTTTCGGGTCGAGGTAAGCAATTTCGAGGCGGCCTGTCGCATGATCGCAGCGCACGTGGGTATCGGGGTGATCCCTGAGACTGCCGCCCGCCGGTATGTCCAAGGCCTGCCTTTGGCCGTCATCGGCCTGAACGATGCCTGGTCCCTGCGGCGGCTGCACATCTGTGTCAGGCAGTTCGACAAGCTGCCTGTATTCGCCAAGGATCTCGTTTCGCTGCTGGTCAGGGATGCCGCCGTGGCGGCGCCCGATGCGCCGCCCGGGGCCGGGAGGCCGGAGGCGGACGGGGAAGCGCCACAGGCGCAGTCTCCAGTAAACATAAAGGGTTGATTCATGTCGGAAAAAGTAGTGCTTGCATCGAACAACGCAGGCAAGCTCAGGGAATTTTCAGCCATACTCGGCCAGGCGGGGCTTGCCATGGTTGCGCAGGGTGAGCTGGGGGTGCCGGAGGCCGAAGAGCCTTTTGCGACGTTTGTCGAGAATGCGCTTGCCAAGGCCAGGCATGCCAGCCGCCTGACCGGCTTGCCGGCGCTGGCGGATGACTCAGGGCTGTGTGTCGATGCGCTCAATGGCGCGCCCGGAGTCTATTCCGCCCGCTACGCCGCGATGGCTGGCGGAGAAAAAACCGATTCCGCCAACAACAGCCGTCTGGTGGCGCAACTGGCAGGGGTACAGAACCGCTGCGCCTGCTACGTGGCATTGCTGGTATATGTGCGTTCCGCCGACGACCCCACACCCATCATTGCCGAAGGCCGCTGGCGGGGTGAAATACAGGATACGCCGCTTGGCGCCAACGGTTTTGGCTACGATCCGCATTTTTTCCTTCCCGACCTCGGCAAGACGGCTGCACAACTGAGCCCAGCCGAGAAAAACGCAGTCAGCCATAGGGCGCGAGCCTTGCAGTCGCTGCTTGCCCGGCTGGACGAGCGCTAGCAAAGATGCATGCAGGGGCCAGTGTGGACATGCCCCGTGTATATGCAGGAACATATAATGAATCAGCCTCATACCGGCCCTCAGGGCTGTCCCCCGGCCTTCGCGCCGGAGCCATCGCCCGCAAGCCACGTCCCGCGTATTTCGCCGGGCGTGGTTCCGGCGTCAGGCGAGCGCCGCAGCATTCTGCGCGCGCTTCCGCCGTTGTCCCTCTATGTGCACGTGCCCTGGTGCGTGCGCAAATGCCCTTATTGCGATTTCAACTCGCACGAAGCAAAGGGCGATCTGCCCGAAGGGGAATATCTGGCCGCGCTCCAGGCAGATCTCGAGCAAGCCTTGCCGCTGGTCTGGGGCCGGCAAGTGATTTCCGTCTTTATTGGCGGCGGCACGCCGAGCCTGCTGTCCGCGCAGGCGCTGGACCAGATGCTGGCCATGTTCCGGGCCTGCCTGAACCTGCTGCCGGATGCCGAGATCACGATGGAGGCAAACCCGGGAACGGCCGAGGCCGGCCGTTTCGCCGCCTATGCGGCCAGCGGCGTAAACCGTATCTCGCTGGGCATCCAGAGCTTTGACGATGGCGCGCTCAAAGCGCTGGGGCGTATCCATGATGGCCGGCAGGCGCGCGCAGCCATTGAATATGCGCAACGCGCAGTCCCCCGGGTCAACCTCGACCTGATGTATGCGCTTCCTGGCCAGACGCTGCAAGCCTGTGAGCGCGACCTGAGGGAAGCCATGGCTTTCCAGACGGGCCACCTGTCGCTTTACCACCTGACATTGGAACCGAACACGGTATTCGCCAAGTATCCGCCCGTGGTGCCCGATGACGACGACAGCGCCGCCATGCAGGATCTCATTGTCCAGGCCGCCGCCGATGGCGGCTGGGAGCGCTACGAGGTGTCGGCGTATGCCAGGCCGGGGCAGCAGTGCCGGCACAATCTGAATTACTGGCAGTTTGGCGATTATCTCGGCATCGGCCCGGGCGCCCACGGCAAACTGTCATTTCATGACCGCATCATTCGCCAGGCGAAGCTGCGCAATCCGGCCTCATGGATGGAAAAGGCATTGAGGCGCGACGGCAGCCATCTTTCCGAGGACCGCGAAATTCCCTGGCAGGATCTGGGGTTCGAGTTCATGCTGAATGCGCTTCGGCTCAGGCAGGGTGTTCCTCGCTCGAGCTTCATCGAGCACACGGGCCAGTCCCTGCTGACCATCATGCCCGCAATCGAGCGGGCGCAGGCCAAAGGGCTGCTGGAACGGGACGGCGATCGCCTCAAGGCAACCGACCTGGGCTGGCGCTTCCTGAATGACCTGCAGGCGGAATTTTTGCCCTGACCAGACAGCGAGCCGAACCAATGCCTGCCGCCGGCCAGTGCGCAGACCGAGGCGGCGGGATATCCTGGGGCGTTCCTGCGGCATCGCAGTGCACGAAGCAAGCGTATCGGTCGGATCCCGGGAGATTGCACGCGAGCGGCGGCAGGCTTGCACTAAAATATGCACCAACAAGGTGCGTCATGCACCATAATGGTGATTGTCCGCCCGGAAACTGATCTTCAGGCCCGCCTTCGAGGGCCATTCGATCCCCAAAAGTTGGCACAGGTATTGCTTGATCTCTACCGTCCGACTTTCTTGTTGAATTCATTGCTCCAGGAGCCTCTATGTCTACCCCAGAAGAAGTTGTCAAGCTGATTGCCGATCGCGAGGTCGCTTTCGTGGATTTCCGTTTCACCGATACGCTCGGCAAAGAACATCATCTGACCGTGCCTGCGCATTCCGTCGATGCTGAAAAGCTCGAGACCGGCGTCGCCTTTGACGGCTCTTCGATCTCTGGCTGGAAGGGCATAGAAGCTTCCGACATGCTCCTGATCCCGGACAACGCGTCGGCCCGCCTGGATCCGTTCCGTGAAGAAGCCACGCTGAACCTCACATGTGATGTGGTGGAGCCTTCCGACCTGAAGGGCTACAGCCGTGATCCACGCTCGCTGGCCAAGCGCGCCGAGGCTTACCTGAAGTCCAGCGGCCTGGGCGACACAGCCTACTTTGGTCCCGAGCCCGAGTTCTTCGTGTTCGATGGCGTTTCCTGGGACGACAACATGTCGGGCTGCTTCGTCAAGATCAAGTCAGAGGAAGGCCCCTGGGCCCGCGGCCTGGATTCCGAAGGCGGCAACATGGGGCACCGCCCCGGCGTGAAGGGCGGCTACGTGCCTGTTTCGCCTATCGACTCGTTTGCCGACATGCGTTCCGAAATGTGCCTGCTGCTTGAGCAGCAAGGCGTGCCGGTCGAGATTCACCATCATGAGGTTGCGGCGCCTGGACAGCTCGAGATCGGCACGCGTTTTTCCACGCTGGTGCAGCGCGCCGACTGGAACCAGATCCTGAAATATACGATTCGCAACGTTGCGCACGTTTATGGCAAGACGGCTACGTTCATGCCCAAGCCCATTGTCGGCGACAATGGCTCAGGCATGCACGTGCACCAGTCGATCTGGAAAGACGGGCAGAATCTGTTTGCCGGCAATGGCTATGCAGGCCTGTCCGAATTCGCGCTCTACTACATTGGCGGCATCATCAAGCATGCCAAGGCGCTCAATGCCCTCACCAACCCTGGTACGAATTCCTACAAACGCCTGGTGCCGCATTTCGAGGCGCCGGTCAAGCTGGCTTACTCGGCCCGCAACCGCTCGGCATCCATCCGCATTCCCTACGTCGGCAGCCCCAAGGCCCGCCGCGTCGAGGCCCGCTTCCCGGATCCTCTGGCCAACCCATACCTGGCCTTCTCGGCACTGATGATGGCAGGCCTGGACGGCGTGCAGAACAAGATCCATCCTGGCGACCCTGCCGACAAGAACCTGTACGATCTGCCGCCGGAAGAGGATGCAAAGATCCCGACCGTGTGCGCATCGCTCGAAGAGGCTGTGGAAGCGCTGGATCGCGATCGTGAATTCCTGACCCGTGGCGGTGTGTTCAGCAACGAAATGCTCGATGCCTACATAGAACTCAAGATGAACGAAATCACGCGCCTGCGCATGACGACGCATCCCGTCGAGTTCGATATGTATTACAGCCTGTGAACGCAGACTGAAGACGGGGCGGCCTGGGCCGCTTCGTGACGGTATTACAGCATTGGGCGGGAACATGGACGTAGCCAGCTATGATTTACTCTCGACGGCGGTCTTGTTCCTTGATGGCGATGGCCGCGTAACGCATGCCAACACAGCGGCAGAGGAGCTGTTCGGCGCCTCTCGCCGCCAGTTGGCCGGCATGCAGGTGCTCAGCCTGCTGGGCGCCGGCGACCAGGGCCTCAGGGAACGGCTGCCCGATGCGATTTCGGGGAAGTTCGGGATACTGCGCCACGATCTCATGCTCGAGCGCTGGGGCAGACAACAGGCCATAAGCGTGGCCGTCGTGCCCCTGCATCAGCAACCCTGGGCGGCGTTGCTTGAAGCCCGTGCCATCGAGCACCACATCCTGCTCGACCGCCACCAGCAGCTCAGCAACGAACTTACCGCACAGCGAGAATCCTTGCGCAACCTGGCGCACGAGATCAAGAACCCGCTTGGCGGCATACGGGGCGCGGCGCAATTGCTGGAGGGCGAGCTGGGCGATGGGCCGCTGCGGGAATACACCCAGGTCATTATCGCTGAGGCCGACCGCCTGGCAGGCCTGGTCGACAGGCTGATCTCTCCGCAGGGCAGCTCTTTGCAGAAATCGCGCTTCAACATACATGAGGTATGTGAACGCGTGCATACGCTCCTGGCCGCAGAGTTTCCCGACATACAGTGCGTGCGCGACTATGATGCCTCCATGCCCGATGTGGTGGGAGATTTCGCACGCCTGCTCCAGGCGCTGCTCAACATCGCCCGCAATGCGGCCCAGGTGCTGACCGAGAGCCCGGAGGTCGCCTCGCCAAGCCTGACGCTGCGTACACGCATAGGCAGGCAGCTGCTTCTGCGGGATCATCAGGTGCGTCTTGGCCTGGTCATTTCCGTCATCGACAATGGGCCGGGCGTGCCACAGGCCCTGCACGACAAGATTTTCCATCCGCTGGTGACTGGGCGGGCCAGCGGCACAGGGCTGGGCCTGAGCCTGGCTCAGGAGTTCGTTCAACAGCACGGGGGGATCGTCGAGTTCGATTCCCACCCAGGCCATACTGAATTTCGCATGATTCTGCCGCTTGAGCAGTATTGATGCCGCTTTGCCCCGCGAGGGGAGCCGGCTTTTGCCAGGCCGGCGCCAAATGGAGCTACCGATGAAACCTGTCTGGATTATCGACGACGATCAGAGCATACGCTGGGTGCTCGAGAAAGCGCTTGCGCGGGTTTCGATTCCCGCGCAGGGGTTTGCTTGCGCCGTGGACATGCTGGCAGCGCTGCAGGACACTGTGCCTTGCGTCCTGGTGACGGACATACGCATGCCGGGGCAGGACGGGCTGAGCCTGCTGCATCGCATCAAGCAGGAGCATCCTGGCCTGCCCGTCATCGTCATGACAGCATTCACCGACCTGAACAGCACGGTTGCAGCCTTTCAGAAAGGCGCGTTTGACTATCTGCCCAAACCTTTCGATGTCAATGCCGCCGTCGCATTGATACAGCGCGCGGTGCAGGCGGGCGCCGCCGCTGACCAGCAGGGCGCCGAACCGGGGCCGGCGGATGACACCCCCGAACGCATCATGATGCAATCTTCCGCGCCGGCCATGCAGGAGGTGTTCCGGGCGATCGGCCGGCTGGCGGCATCCAATGTCACGGTGTTGATCACGGGTGAGTCCGGCACGGGCAAGGAGCTTATCGCCCGTGCATTGCACAAGCACAGCAGCCGGGCCAGCGGGCCTTTTGTCGCCGTGAATGCGGCTGCCATTCCCAAAGACCTGCTCGAAGCCGAGCTTTTCGGGCATGAGCGGGGCGCTTTTACAGGCGCCACCCAGCAGCGCCGCGGGCGCTTTGAAGAGGCGTGCGGCGGCACACTGTTTCTCGATGAGATAGGCGACATGCCTTTCGACCTGCAGACGCGATTGCTCCGGGTGCTTGCCGAGGGCAGTTTCTACAGGGTAGGCGGTTCGCAGGCTATCCAGGCCGATGCGCGCATCGTCGCAGCCACGCATCAGCCGCTCGAACAGCGCGTGACGGAAGGGCGGTTCAGGGAAGATTTGTTTCATCGCCTGAATGTCATCCGCCTGCGGTTGCCGCCGCTGCGCGAGCGCAAGGAAGATATCCCCGCCCTGGTCGCGCTATTCATGAAAAACAGCGCCGAAGATCTTGGCGTTCCGGTGCGCAGGCTGGCTCCCGAGGCCCTGCAGGCCCTGGCGGACTTTGATTATCCGGGCAATATCCGCCAGCTCGAGAATTTCTGTCAATGGCTGACGGTAATGTCTTCGGGGCAGGTCATTGAAGCCAAGGATCTGCCTCCCGAGCTGTTACCTTCTCCCTCGTCAGGCCCGTCGCATGTTGTGCAAGGCGGGGCGGCAATGCAGCACGACGCTGCCCTGGCCCCGCAGCAGGCAGCCAATACGGACGATGCCGCCGCGCAGGCGGGGGAAGAAGCTGTTGCGCCTTGGGTTGCGCTGCTGGAGCAGGAGGCGCAGGAGCGTCTTGCCCGCAATGAGCCGGCCATCATGAGCACGCTGGGCAGGGAGTTCGAGCGGGTGCTGATTGAAACCGCGCTTGATTACAGCCGGGGCCGGCGTATGGAAGCCGCGCAGCGCCTGGGCATAGGCCGCAACACACTGACGCGCAAGTGCGCCGAGCTTGGCCTGGGTTGATGCGCCGATACGATTGGCCTTCGCCAGAAAGACAGGCGGGCAGGGGAGCCCGGCGTGCTTATGCCCTCTTGCTTCAGGCGCCCGGCACAACGGCCGAAGCGGCTTCGCCGCGCAGATAGGCCTGCGCCCGCTGCGCCATCAGGGCTTCGCGCCGGATGAAGTTCGCGACAAAGGCGTTGGCGGGGTTGTTGTGCAGCCCATAAGGGGTGTCCCATTGCACGATGACGCCGTCCTGCATGATGCCGATGCGGTCGGCGATGGCAAATGCCTCTGCCTGGTTGTGCGTGACGAGAATGGCGGTGTGGCCCATTTTCTTGAGTATGTCGCGCACCTCGAATGCCAGATGCTCCCGGGTGTCCACATCCAGGTTTGAAAACGGCTCGTCCAGCAGCAGAAGCTCGGGCTCAGGCGCCAGGGCACGTGCCAGCGCTACGCGCTGCTGCTGGCCGCCCGAAAGTTCGTGCGGATAGCGGTGTCCCGACCCCTGCAGCCCGACCAGCTCCAGCAGTTCCTCAACCCGGGTGCTGCGCCTGCGTTTGTCCCAGCGGCGCAGGCCAAAGCCAATATTGCGTTCCACACTCAGGTGAGGGAAGAGGGCATAGTCCTGGAACATCATCCCCACGCGCCGATGCTCGGGCGCGATGCGTGTGCTTGCGTTGGACAGGACTGTGCCATCGAGTTCGATGCTCCCGGCGCGCAGCGGTTCGAACCCGGCGATGGCCCGCAGCACTGTGGTCTTGCCGCTGCCTGATGCGCCGAGCAGGCAGGCGATGCTGCCTTTGGACAGGTTCAGCGACAGTTCGCGCACAGCTGGCACGAGGCCGCTGGCCGTTTCGTAGGAAAGAGAGATGCCGTTCAGCGCAAGCAGGGCAGACATGGAAATTACCGTGTTATCTTGAATTGGGTACGGGCCAGCAGTATGACGGGCACCAGCCCGGCCAGGACGATGGCAAGCGCCGCGACTGCGCCTTCCTCGTAGGTGCCTCTTGCGGCCTCGGCGTACAGCCAGGTGGCCAGCGTATCAAAATTGACCGGACGCAGCAGCAAAGTGGCAGACAACTCTTTCATGGCGTCCACGAACACCAGCAGGGCCGCCGCGCCCAGGGCGGGACGCAGCAAGGGAAGATGTACGCGACGCAATGCGCCGCTAGGGCTTTCGCCCAGCAGGCGCGCAGCCTGTTCCATGGATGGCGGGATACGGGCCAGCCCTGCCTCAAGGCTGCCTATGGAGATGGCCATGAATCGTATGGCATAGGCAAGAACAAGCGCTGTGCCGCTTCCCATCAGTATCAGGCCCGGATCTGCACTGCCGAAGAATTGCAGCACGCCCGCCAGAGCATGATCGAACATGATGAAGGGCGTAAGCAGGCCGATTGCAAGCACGGTGCCGGGCAGCGCATAGCCCGATGTCGCCACGCGCGCGCCCGCTTGCGCAAGCCGGTAGGCCAGGCCGGATGCCTGGCGGGCGCAGCGCACCGCCCACGCCACGGCCAGGCCGCAGGCCAGGGTGAGCAGCGTCGCCCCAAAGGCAATTGAAACTGTGTTCCAGGCGCTTTGCAGGAGCTGATCCGAAACAGCCCCGGCCTGGTGCAGGCGCTTGAGGGTTTCATTCAAGAGATAGGCTGCCGGCGCCAGAAACCCGACTGCCACGGGTATGCAACCCAGCAGACAGGCGACCAATGCCTTCGGGCCCGAGAGGCGCTCGGGGCACATGGCCCGGGCGCGCTGGTTGCCCGCGTAGCGTTGCTTGCGGCGACCGTGTCTTTCGGCCAGGATAAGTATTGCGACGATGGCGAGCATGGCCAGCGCAATCTGCGCGGCCCCTGCGAGATCGTTGCGGGTGACCCAGGTTGTGTAGACAGAAACCGTGAGCGTCTGTACGCCCAGGAATTCCGATGCGCCAATATCATTGAGTGTTTCCAGCAGGGCCAGGCTTACGCCGACAGCGATGGCGGGCCGAGCCAGGGGCAGGGCCACACGGAAGAATACGCTGCGCCCGGATTCGCCCAGCACCCTGGCTGCCTCCAGCAAGCTGGCGGCCTGCGTGGAAAACATGATGCGTGTGCTCAAATACACGTAGGGGTACAGCACGAAACCCAGAAGGAATATCGCCCCAGGCAGCGAGCGCAGATCGGGCAGGCGGAACTGCCTGGGGCTGTCATAGCCAAGGATGTCCCGAATCAGGCCTTGTATCGGACCGATGGGATGCAGGATGTCGAGGTAAGCGAAGGCGACGATATAGGTGGGAACAGCCAGCGGCAGCAGCAGTGCCCAGGAAAGAGTGCGGCGAAGGGGGAAATCGTAGGCGGTGACCAGCCACGCGCTGCCTACCCCCAGGCAGGCAACCAGCGCCCCTACGCCAAGCAGCAGGGCGAGGGTGTTGGCCATTGCGGTCGGCAGCACGAACTGAAGCAGGTGAGTCCAGTGAGAGGAATCGCCCTGCAGGGCAAACCAGCCCAGCGCTGCCACCGGGGCCAGTACACAGGCTGCGATCACCAGGGCTGCCGACGGCCAGCCTATGCCCGCCCGGAATGTATTGAGCAAACGGCGCGACAGCCCCGGGGGGGCAATGTTGCCCCGGGGCTGTCGCGCCTGCGATGGGTTGTGAGAGAGATCGGCGGCCGCCGCAGACTGCGCGGTTTCGGCCGCCTGGCCCAGCCTTGCCTTAGTTGTTGAAGCCAACTTTATCCACCAGCTCGCTCGCTTGCTTGCGATGCTTTGCAATTTCGGTCAGCGGCAGTGGGTCAACGATCAGCTTGCCGAAGCTGGCGACAACCGGATCGAGCGTCACGCCGGCCTTGACCGGGTATTCGTAGTTGGCCATGGCATACATGCTTTGCGCCTTGTCGGATACGAGGTACTCAAGCAGCTGGACAGCACCGTCACGGTTGGGCGCATGCTTGGCGACCGCCGCGCCCGAGATATTGACGTGTGTGCCGCGGCTCTTCTCGTTGGCGAAAGTGGGACGCACCACCTTGATGGCATCTCCCCACTTGCGTGCATCGGTGCCCGGCTCCGCGTTCTTCATGCGGCCAACATAGTAGGCATTGGCGATCCCTACGTCGCAGATGCCGCCCAGTATGTCGCGCGCCACGTCGCGGTCGCCGCCGGCGGCCTTGCGGCCCAGGTTGGCCTTGACCTTGCGCAGCCAGTCTTCGGTCGCCTGGGCGCCGTCATGGGCGATCATGGCTGCGATGAGGGCTGTATTGTAGGGATGTTGTCCGGAACGGATGCAGACCTTGCCTTTCCATTTGGGATCGGCGAAATCTTCATAGGTCAGGGCATCGACATCAAGTTCCTTCGCCACATAGGCGACACGGTCGCGCAGCGAGAGGGTGAACCACTGGTTATCGGCCCCGCGCAGGTTCGCGGGGATGACCTCTTGCAGCGTGGCCGATTCCACTGGCTGGGTGACGCCGGCCTCCACCAGGTCGAGCAGGTTGCCGATGTCGACCGTCATCAGCACATCAGCCGGGGATTTCTCGCCTTCGGCTCGCACGCGTTCGATCAGGCCGTCTTTCACGAAGACGGTGTTGACCTTGACGCCTGTATCTTTGTTGAACTGGTCAAGCAGCGGCTGGATAAGCCCGGGCTCGCGTGTTGTATAGAGTGTGACATCGGCGGCGTGCGCGGCGCTGGCCATCGCCGACAGCGTGACAGCACCCGCGAGCATAAGGCTGCGGGCGAGAAAGCGCGGACCGTTGGTGATAGTCATGAGGTAATTCTCCAGCTACAGGAAAAAAGGAGGGGCTGCCGCGGCTAGTGCGGCGAGGGATGATACACGCCCGGCTGCCCGGGCAGGAATGTACAGGATTTCAAACAATAATGATTCTCATGTAAGATGTCGAACAATAACAGACTGTGGCCATCTATTCAACTATTTGTCAGCATGGGTTTATGGTGGCCATTGCCATTTCTTGCGCAAGGTCAAGCATGGTCGGCCAGCCGCCGGCCCGACAGCCGCCCGCTGGGCTAAAATCCCTTTGCGCCCATGCAATTACCTCCACAGGCATTTTTTCCGAATCGACATATGGCAGCTTTCAATACCGAACAGGTTCTGAGCGTTCATCACTGGAACGACACACTGTTTTCCTTCACCACCACGCGCGACCCGGCGCTGCGTTTCCACAATGGCCATTTCGTCATGCTCGGCCTGGAGGTCGAGGGCAAGCCCCTGATGCGTGCCTATAGCATCGCCAGCGCCAACTATGAGGAGAACCTCGAGTTCCTCAGCATCAAGGTTCCCGACGGCCCGCTCACTTCGCGGCTGCAGCACCTGAAGGCCGGCGACTCTATCCTGGTCAGCCGCAAGCCGGTCGGCACGCTGGTCGTGGACGATCTCAAGCCGGGCCGCAACCTGTATCTCTTCGCGACCGGCACAGGGCTGGCGCCATTCATGAGCATAATCAAGGACCCCGACGTCTACGAACGTTTCGAGAAGGTCGTGCTTCTGCACGGGGTGCGCTTCAAGAGCGAGCTTGCCTACTCCGACTACATCCAGAAAGAGCTGCCTGACAACGAGTATTTCGGCGATGCCGTCCGCGAGAAGCTCGTGTATTACCCCACGGTGACGCGCGAACCTTTCATCCACCAGGGCCGCATCACCCATGTCGTCGAAACGGGGCAGCTGTTCGAGGACACCGGCTTGCCGGTCATCGACGCGGCCCATGACCGGGCGATGCTCTGCGGAAGCCCGGCCATGCTGGCCGATGTGGGCGCCATGCTGGACAAGCGCGGTTTCGTCGTATCCCCGGGCGTCGGCCAGCCTGGCGACTACGTGGTCGAGCGGGCCTTCGTCGACAAGTAAGGCCAGCCCCGTTGCCCGGGCGCCGGCATCCCGGATGCCTGGGTCTTCCATAGGGGTATTCAGGGGGCTTTTAGTTTTAGCTATAGAGTAATAAACTCCAATAGCATTGAACTCAACCCCTGGGCCGGAATTTCCGGCCCATGCCCCCATGCAAAGGCCAGTCCATGAGCAAACAAATCATACACACAGATGCGGCGCCCGCTGCAGTAGGTCCATATTCCCAGGCAGTTGCGGTCACCGGCGGCAAGACTGTCTACCTGTCCGGGCAGATCGGCCTTGAACCGGGCACCGGCGACCTCGTTTCCGAGAATTTCGAAGGCCAGGTGCGTCAGTCGTTCGCCAACATGAAAGCGGTCATCGAAGAGGCCGGCGGCACGCTGGACAATATCGTGAAGCTCACGCTGTTCCTGACGGACCTGAGCAAGTTCGCCAGTGCGAACGCGATCATGGCCGACATCATCCCGCAGCCATACCCCGCCCGTTCCACGATAGGCGTGGCCAGCCTGCCCAAGGGCGCCCAGTTCGAAGTGGAAGCCATCATCGTCCTCTGACCGGGCGTACATGGATACTGCTTCCAGGGCCAGCGCCGGCGGGCGCAAGCCCGCTGCCCCAGGCAGCCTGCTTCAGCGCAAGCTGGAGCGGCTGGGGCTGCGCGAGCCATCCGACTTCATCGTGCACCTGCCATTGCGCTACGAAGATGAGACACGCATCGTGCCCATCTCCTCGCTGATGACAGGCATGACGGCGCAAGTCGAAGGCGAGGTTGTCCTGAGCGAGGTGCAGTTCAGGCCGCGCCGCCAGCTTCATGCTGTCATCCAGGACGAATCCGGGCAGCTTGCGCTGCGCTGGCTCAACTTCTATCCCAGCCAGCAGAAGCAGGTTGCCGAGGGCAAGCGGATCCGGGTGCGCGGCGAGGTGCGGGCCGGCTTCAATGGCCAGGAAATCGTCCACCCCAGGGTCAGCGTTGCGGGCGGAGCCCTGCCGCAGGCGCTGACACCCGTCTATCCGACTACTGACGGGCTGACCCAGATCAGCCTGCGCAAGGCCATCGACGAGGCACTGCAGCGCGCCGATCTTTCCGATACGCTGCCCGAAGATGTGCGGGAGCACTACGGGCTGATCCCGTTCGCCCAGGCCATACGCGTGCTGCACCATCCGCCCGCAAATGTGTCCAGCGCCGATCTGCTGGAGCGTGAGCACCCCGCATGGCTGCGCATCAAGTTCGACGAGCTTCTGGCCCAGCAGCTTTCGCTCGCGGCCGCCCGCGCTGCACGCCGGCGTCAGAAAGCGCGCCCGCTTGCCGCACGAGGGGATCTGGGCGAACGCTTGAGAGCAAGCCTGCCTTTTGCGCTTACGGGAGCCCAGGAGCGGGCAGTTGCCGAGATATCGGCGGATCTTGCCCGCTCCTTTCCCATGCACAGGCTCTTGCAGGGGGATGTCGGCAGCGGCAAGACGATCGTGGCGGCATTTGCCGCAGCCCAGGCGATCTCGGCGGGCGGGCAGGTAGCCATCATGGCGCCCACCGAAATTCTTGCCGAACAGCATTTCCGCAAGCTGGCTGTCTGGCTCGAACCCCTGGGTGTGCGGGTGGCCTGGCTCACAGGAAGCCTGCCGTCCAAGGCGCGCCGGCAGTCCGTCGAGGCGATAGCATCGGGCGATGCCCAACTGGTTGTCGGCACCCAGGCGCTTATCCAGGACAAGGTCGTATTTGACAACCTTGTCCTGTCCATCCTGGACGAACAGCATCGCTTTGGCGTGGGCCAGCGGCTGAAACTGAGCCGCAAGGGCGAAGAGCAAGATCAGGAGGGCGCCCTGATTCCTCATCAACTGAACATGAGCGCGACCCCCATTCCCCGAACGCTTGCCATGACGTTCTTCGCTGATCTCGATGTCTCGGCCATCGACGAGCTGCCGCCTGGGCGCAGCCCTGTGCTGACCAAGCTGATATCAGATGCCCGGCGCGAAGAGGTGCTGGGCAGCGTGACGGCGGAGGTGCGCAAGGGCAGGCAGGCCTACTGGGTTTGCCCGCTGGTCGAGGAAAGCGAAGCGCTGCAGCTGCAGACCGCGGTTGAAACCCATGAGCGCCTGGCGCAGGCCTTGCCGGACCTGCGGGTGGCGCTCATACACGGAAAGATGCCGCCGGCCGCCAAACAGGAGGTCATGCAGGCGTTTCGCGACGGGCACACGGATCTGCTGGTCGCTACGACGGTAATTGAAGTCGGCGTCGACGTGCCCAATGCTTCATTGATGATTATCGAGCATGCGGAGCGGTTTGGCCTGGCCCAGCTGCATCAGTTGCGCGGGCGGGTGGGGCGCGGCAGCGCGCAATCCATCTGCGTGCTCATGTATCAATGGCCCTTGAGTGCGATTGCGCGCATGCGCCTGCGCGCGATGTATGAAACCACAGACGGCTTCGAAATCGCCCGGCGCGACCTGGCATTGCGCGGGCCCGGCGAGTTTCTTGGCGTAAGGCAGTCGGGCCAGGAACTGCTTCGTTTTGCAAATCTGGACACCGACGCCGGGCTTGTGGAGCAGGCGCAGGAAGCCGCGGTGACAATGCGCGACCGCCATCCCGATCATGCGCGCGCGCACCTGGAACGATGGATGCGAGGCCGGCAGGACTTCCTGCGCAGCTAGCGCGGGCATGCGCGGGCATATGGATACACAGACCTTTACGAGAGATGACTCATGACGCTGACCGAACTCAAATATATCGTGGCAGTTGCAAGGGAAAGGCATTTTGGGCGTGCTGCCGAGGCGTGTTTTGTGAGCCAGCCCACGCTGTCGGTGGCCATACGCAAGCTCGAGGATGAGCTCGGCGTTGTGCTGTTCGAGCGAGGCGGCACGGAAGTCGGAATCACGCCCATCGGGCTGCGGGTCGTTGCGCAGGCGCAGCGCGTGCTGGAGGAGGGCGCGAACCTGCGCGAGATCGCCCGCCAGGGCCATGATCCGCTCGCGGGGCCCCTGAGGGTGGGGGTCATTCACACAATAGGCCCCTATCTCTTGCCCCGTTTGGTGCCTACCCAGATCATGGCCACCCCGCAGATGCCGCTGCTGCTGCAGGAAAACTTCACCACACGGCTGCTCGAGCTTTTGCGCCAGGGTGAAATAGACTGCGCCATCGTAGCCTTGCCGCTGCCGGACGCCGGGCTGGCTATTCACCCCCTCTATGACGAGCCGTTTGTGGTGGCGGTGCCCAAGAACCATCCGTGGGCCGACAGGAAAGAGATCGATGCGGCACGGCTCAAGGATGAAACCATGCTGCTGCTGGGGACGGGGCACTGTTTCCGGGACCAGGTGCTGGAGGTTTGCCCCGAGCTGTCACGCTTTTCGGCATCGAGCGAAGGCATACAGCGCACTTTCGAGGGGTCGTCGCTGGAAACCATCAGGCATATGGTTGCGGCCGGCCTCGGCGTGACGGTATTGCCGGCGAGCTCGCTGTCCATGCCCGGCATAGAGAACCATTTGCTGACATACATACCGTTCAAGAAGCCTGTGCCGGATCGTCGGGTCGTGCTGGCCTGCCGCAAGAGCTTCCCGAGGCCCACTGCGATTGATGCATTGGTGCGTGCAATTCATGCCTGCGAGCTGCCGGGTGTGGACTACCTGGCGCCCGCCGATACGGCAGACATGACGCTGCCTGCCTGATACGCAGCGCCCTGTTTATGTGATGCCTATCAAGGCGATCAAAAATAATCATGGCGCCGTGCCACGCCGCTGTCATGCGCACGTGGTATTCTCGTATTGACCATTTGCAAATCTGGATTTTATGGAGAATCAGAATGGCAAAAGCAAAAAAACTGGAAAGCGGCAAGACTACTCCGATGAGCGACAAAGGCTTGCCTATCGATATCGGCATTTCCGAGAAAGACAGGGCTGTGGTGGCTGCTGAACTGTCCAAGATGCTGGCTGATTCGTATACCTTGTACCTGATGACGCACAACTTCCACTGGAACGTGACCGGCCCGCTGTTCAATACGCTGCATGCCATGTTCATGGAGCAATACACCGAGCAGTGGCAGGCGCTGGACAGCATCGCCGAGCGGATCCGCGCGCTGGGGCATTATGCCCCCGGCACCTATGGCGAATATGCCAAGCTGTCGTCTATTTCCGAGCCCGCCAGCGTACCCGCCGCGGAAAGCATGATCCAGCTGCTGCTCAAGGGCAACGAAGCCGTCGCAAAAACGGCTCGCGATGCGCTCAAGAAGGCGGACGGTGTCGATGACCAGCCTACGGTAGATCTTCTGACCCAGCGTCTGGATGTGCATGAAAAAAATGCCTGGATGCTGCGCAGCCTGCTGCAATAGGCCTTTCGCGGGCAGGCCTTGAAAAGGCCTGCCACGCTTCCGGCCGCCGCGCGCAAGCGCGTTTTTTTTTGCCTGCCTTCCGCTAGAGAAAACCCTGATAATTCATGTAAGCAAGTGTCTTTCAGTGTATGCTTTGCTGCGTACTTTCAGGAGGTCATATGAAATTCCGTTTTACTCCCATTGCCGCGGCAGTCGGCTTGACCGCGGGCATGCTGGCATCGGGCGCGGCCTTTGCCGATACCATCAAGATTGCGATCGCGGGCCCGTTCACCGGCCCGGTCACGCAGTACGGCGACATGGTCAAGCAGGGGGTTGATACTGCCATCGAGCAGCTCAATGCCAAGGGCGGCGTCCTGGGCAATACATTCGAGGCGGTGCAGATCGATGACGGCTGCGAGCCCAAGCAAGGCCCCGTGGTCGCGAACCGTGTCGTCAATGACGAAATCCATTATGTTGTGGGGCATGTCTGCTCGGGCGCGACCATCGCCGCCACCGACATCTACAATAACGAGGGCGTGGTCATGGTGACGCCTTCCGCGACCTCCCCCGCAGTCACGGATGGCAAGAACTACGAGTTCATCTTCCGCACCATCGGCCGCGATGACCAGCAAGGCCCGGCAGCCGCCAAGTTCATCGTTGAAAAAATCAAGCCCAAGAAGGTTGCCGTGCTGCACGACAAGCAGTCATACGGCCAGGGCATTGCCAGCGCCGTGCGCAACGACCTGCAGAAAGCCGGCATCGATGTCGTGCTGTTCGAAGGCATCAATGCGGGCGACAGCGATTATTCCGCTGTAATTACCAAGCTCAAATCCTCGGGCGCCGATTTCGTGTACTACGGCGGCTACCACCCGGAAATGGGCCTGCTGCTGCGCCAGGGCTCGGAGCAAGGCCTGAAGGTGCAGTTCATGGGGCCCGAGGGCGTGGGCAACCCTGACATCAATGCCATTGGCGGTGCCGCAGTAGAGGGCATGCTGGTGACGCTGCCCGCGGACTTCACCAAGGATTCCGCCAACGCCGACATCGTCAAGGCCTTCAAGGACAAAGGGCGCGACCCCGGCGGCGCGTTCCAGATGACGGCCTATTCGGCAATGATGGCTATCGCAGAAGGTATAAAGGGCGCAGGCAAGGACGATCCCTCCGAGGTGGCCAAGTATCTGCACAGCCATTCGGTCAAGACGCCGATCGGCGACATTTCCTGGAACAAGCAGGGCGACTTGAACGATTTCAAGTTTGACGTCTTTACGTGGCATAAAGACGGTTCGAAATCCGTCTACGAGTAAAACGGCTTACGGCAAAAGACCCGCAAGCGGGCCTGCTGCGCCTGGCCTGGGACGGTCAGGCGCGCTACCCCGGTTCCGACACTGTCGGCCGGGGTTTTTTAATGTGTGCGCCAGGCGCGTCTCTTGAAGAAGTGCTCCCTTGCTTGCCCGGCACGATGCCGCGCGAGCCCATTGCAAGGCTTCGCCGGCTGGCGCGAGCGGGGAAAAAAGTCCGGTGCGGGACAGCTGCTCAGTCGTCGACCCGCTTGCCGGTCTCGGGGTCAAACCAGTGGAGCGCATGATCGCTGTCGGCGCCCAGCTGGATGGCCTCGCCTATCTGCAAGGGGTATTCGCGCGTCAGGCCGATGGGGCAGCGCACCACGATGGGTGTATCGCCGTGCCGGCCATGTATCAGCTGCTCCGAGCCCAGAACCTCTACCATTTCAATGGTGACCGGCATGCCGCGCGCATGCAGCTTGATGTGTTCGGGGCGGATTCCGAGGAGCGCCTTGCGGCCGGCCAGGGAAGGCGGCACCTGCGTCGCGTCCAGCTCGAGCGCGACGCCGTTGTCATCCAGGATGCGGCGTTCGGCATCGATCTGGACAGGTATCAGGTTCATCGGAGGGGAACCGATAAAGCTCGCGACAAAGACGGAAGCGGGGCGTTCGAAAACCTCCACCGGTGTACCGATCTGCTCGGGTATGCCCTTGTTCATGACAACCATGCGCTGGGCCAGCGTCATGGCCTCCACCTGGTCGTGCGTGACATAAAGGCTAGTGGTGCCCAGGCGGCGATGCAGCTTCTGGATTTCCAGGCGCATCTGCACCCGCAGCTTGGCATCCAGATTGGACAGCGGCTCATCGAACAGAAATACCTTGGGATCGCGCACAATGGCCCGACCCATGGCCACGCGCTGCCGCTGGCCGCCCGACAGCTGTCCGGGACGCCGATCCAGCAGATGCGACAGTTCCAGAATGCGCGCGGCATCCTGCACCTTGTCCTGGATCTGCGCCTTGGGCAGCTTGCGTATCTTCAGGCCGTAGGCCATATTGTCGAACACGCTCATATGCGGATAGAGCGCGTAGTTCTGAAACACCATGGCAATGTCGCGCTCGGCCGGCTCCAGCAGGTTGACCACCTTGCCGCCGATGGCGATTTCCCCGCCGGTAATGCCTTCCAGGCCTGCGACCATGCGCATCAGCGTGGACTTGCCACAGCCCGAAGGGCCGACAATGACGATGAATTCGCCATCGGCGACATCCATGTCGATACCGTGTATGACAGCCACGCCGTTCGGGTAGGTCTTGGTTACGTTGCGAAAACTGAGTGTAGCCATGTATATGTCCAGAATCTGCGTCCCGCCGCCAACGCGCGGGAGACGGTTTTATTTTTCAGCGTCCACCAGGCCCTTGACGAACCATTTCTGCATGAAAACGACGACAGCGACCGGCGGGATCATGGCAAGCAGGGCTGTGGCCATGACGAGATTCCATTCAGTGACGCTGTCCCCGCCTGCGATCATGCGCTTGATGCCGATCACCACGGGATACATGTTCTCGTGGGTGGTAATGATAAGAGGCCACAAATACTGGTTCCAGCCGTAGATGAACTGGATGACAAAGAGCGCCGCAATGCTGGTGCGCGACAACGGCAGCAGCACGTCCCAGAAAAAACGCATGGGACCGGCGCCGTCAATGCGGGCCGCCTCAATAAGCTCGTCCGGAACGGTCAGAAAGAACTGCCGGAAAAGAAAAGTTGCCGTGGCAGAGGCAATAAGCGGCAAGGTCAGCCCCGCGTAGCTGTTCAGCATGCCGAGGTCGGCCACCACCTTGTAGGTGGGGGCGATGCGAACCTCGACAGGCAGCATCAGCGTGACAAAAATCATCCAGAAGAAAAACATCCGGAAGCGGAAACGGAAATACACCACCGCAAAGGCAGACAGCATGGAAATGGCGATCTTGCCAATGGCGATGACCAGCGCCATGACGGTGCTGATCCACATCATCCGGGCCACAGGCGGCGTGTTTGCGGCATCGCCGACCAGCACCTTCCAGTAGTTCTCGAAGAAGTGGCTGCCAGGCAGCAGCGACATCGGGGCACGCGCCACTTCCTGGGCCGTCTGGGTGGAGGCGACAAATGTCACATAAATGGGAAAGGCGATGATAGCCACCCCGACGATCAGGACGAGGTGGGTGATGATATCGAGGACGGGACGGCGTTCGATCATGTCGGCGTGTGCATAAGCATGGGTGGGGCGCGGGTGCGTCAGTAATTGACCTTGCGGTCAATGTAGCGGAACTGCACGACCGTCAGCACGATTACGATAAGCATCAGTATGACGGACTGCGCAGCCGATGAGCCCAGATCCAGCCCCTTGAACCCCGCGTTGTACACCTTGTAGACGAGAATTGACGTCGAGGAACCCGGCCCGCCCTGGGTGATGATATCGATGATCGCGAACGTATCGAAGAACGCATAGATCACGTTGATGATCAGCAGGAAGAACGTTGTGGGGGAGAGCAGGGGAAATACGATGGTCCAGAAGCGCCGCGCCGGGCTGGCGCCGTCAATGGCCGCAGCTTCGATGAGAGAACGCGGAATGGCCTGCAGGCCGGCCAGGAAAAAAAGGAAATTGTAGGAAATCTGTTTCCACACCGAAGCCAGTACAACAAGTGTCATGGCATCGGTTCCGTCCAGGCGCGGATTCCAGCTGATGCCCAGCTTGGCGAGCATGACAGCCAGGATGCCTACGGAAGGCGAAAACAGGAAGAGCCATAGAACCCCGGCCACCGCAGTTGCTACAGCGTACGGCCAGATCAGCAGTGTCTTGTAGATGGATGCCGCTTTGATGACGCGGTCGGCCATGACCGCCAGCAGCAATGAAATGCTCAGGCCCAGTACCGCAACCAGAAGGGAGAATACCGCAGTGGTCTGGAATGAATCGACATAGTCGTCGGTGGCGAACAGGTCGACAAAGTTGGAGAGCCCGACGAACTGCGACGACAGCCCGAAGGGATCCTCCATGCGAAACGACTGCCACATGGCCTGCCCGGCGGGCAGGAAGAAGAACACTACCGTAATCGCCAGCTGCGGAAGCAGCAGCAGATACGGCAGTGTCTTGTGTGTGAATACGACGCGTTTTTCCATGCGGCGGATTGTATTACAACTTACTTGACGCTTTTCTCGAACCGCTCGAGCAGTTCATTGCCGCGCTTGTTCATGTTGGCCAGGCCCTGCTCGGCGGTTTCCTTGCCGGCAAAGATGGATTCCATTTCGCCTTCCTCGATATCGCGGATCTGGGGCAGGTAGCCCAGGCGGATACCGCGCGAGTTCTCGGTTGTGGTGGCATCAAGCTGCTTGACGGGAATCTCGGTGCCGGGGTTCTTCTCGTAGAAACCCGATTCCTTGGTTACCTTGTAGCCAGCCTTGGTAACGGGAACGTAACCGGTCTGCTGGTGCCATTGGGCCGATTTCTCGGGGCTGGCGAGAAACTTGAAAAACTTGGTCACACCCTTGTAGACCTCAGGGGTTTTCTTGCTGAATACCCAGAGCGAGGCGCCGCCGATGATAGAGTTTTGTGGCGCGCCCTTCACATCTTCGTAGTAGGGAAGGAAGGATGTGCCGAAGGCAAAATTGCCGGTCTTGATGATGTTGGCGCGGTTGCCGCTCGAGCCCGTGAACATTCCGCATTTGCCGGCAGTGAACAGCGCATTGGGCGCGTCGCCCCGGCCGCCGTAGGTAAACGTGCCTTCCTTGGACATCTTGGCCAGGTTTTCCATGTGGCGCACGAACAGCGGGTTGGTGAGTTCCAGGCGCGCGGCCGGGCCGCCGAAGCCGTTGTTCTCGGTTGCGTAAGGAATGTTGTGCCAGGCCGCGAAGGTTTCAAGCTGGATCCATGATGGCCAGGATGTGGTGTAGCCGCACTCCATGCCAGCCGCGCGCAGTTTCTTGGCGGCGTCCTCGACCTCTTTCCAGGTGCGGGGAGGCTTCTCGGGATCGAGGCCCGCCTTCTTGAAGGCATCTTTGTTGTAGTAAAAAACGGGGGTCGAGCTGTTGAACGGCATGGAGATCAGCTTGCCGTCCGTGGAGGAGTAGTAGCCTCCCACGGCGCCCAGGAAATCGTCCGGGTTGATCGGGTCGCCCGCTTCCTCCGACATCTGCTGCACGGGCTTGATGGCCCCCTTGGCATGCATCATCGTGGCCGTGCCGACTTCGAAAACCTGCAGGATATCGGGGGCGTTGCCGGCGCGGAAGGCGGCGATGCCCGCATTCATGGATTCGCCATACGCGCCCTTGTAGATGGCATGCACGACGTAATCGGATTGGCTCTTGTTGAACTCATCGACCAGCTCATTGACGCGATCGCCGAGGGCCCCCTGCATCGAGTGCCAGAAATTGATGTCTGTGGCAGCATGGGCGGCTCCCATGCAGGCGAAGGCGCCGGCCAGGGACAGTGCTAGGAATTTTGCTCGCATGAATGGAATCTCCTGTTGTTCGCCGGTCGATGCGACGGGACCGGACCTATTATGCAGTTTATGACTCGTATGTGACACGGCCGTGACTGTAACGACACTTTGCCATCCCGGTCAATCTTTCCGTGCATCAAAGCAGCCTGATGGCCAGAATGAAATCTGAGCCTCATGCCCTACGCCTGGCTTTCCATATGCAAGGCACTGCCATCATGCGAAGCACATACAATAACGCTTTCCCTTCAGGACTACCAGACATACAGGACACCATGAGCAAAGAACTCACTCTTGCATTCATTGGCGGCGGCAATATGGCAAGCGCGCTGGCTTCCGGTCTCATAGGCAAGCGCTGCGGCGCGCATGATGTTCTGGTTATCGATCCGGGCGAGCAGGCGCGCGCGCGCTGGGAGTCGCAAGGGGTTCTGACTGCCGCTGCTCCGGACGAGCGCCTGGGGTCTCGGCAAGTCTGGATCTTTGCGGTCAAGCCCCAGTTTCTGAAACAGGCGGTTGAAAGCTGCCGCCCTTATCTGACGGAAGACACCCTTGTGATCAGCGTGGCAGCCGGCATCTCCACGGGAGCACTGTCTCAGTGGCTGGGAAAGGAAGGAAAGCCCTGGACACGCCTGATCCGCTGCATGCCCAATACTCCGGCCCTCATAGGCGCCGGCGCCGCAGGCCTGCTGGCGCTCGATGGCGTAAGCGAGGACGATCGCGCCCTGGCCCGGCAGATGCTGGGCGCCGTGGGCGAGGTCGTATGGGTGGGGGACGATGCGGGCATCGATGCCGTGACGGCGCTTTCAGGCAGCGGCCCGGCCTATGTATTCCTGTTTCTTGAAGCCATGATCCAGGGGGGGGTCAGCCAGGGGTTGCCCGAGGCGGATGCGCGCAAGCTGGCGCTGGCCACGTTCACGGGAGCTACACAGCTGGCCGGGCTGTCCCACGAGAGCCTGGGCACGCTGCGCGAGCGGGTTACATCCAAAGGCGGCACGACCGCCGCAGCGCTGGATGTATTTGAAAAGAAAGGCATGGTCCGCATCGTTCATCAGGCCATGCAGGCAGCCAAGGACCGGGCGGCCAGCCTGTCAGCAGAGTTTTCCTGAGGCCGGCAGGACGCGATGGCCGGCGTGCAGCGAAGGGAGATCAGCCTGCGCAGCGGCGCCTGCGTGGCGATTGTAAGGGCTTATCCGTAGTGACACGGGCTCAGCCTATCGTCAGAATACGCATGCCGTAAAGGCGGAAGCTAACAACAATGGCTTGCCGTGAATCTACGCAGGCCCGCAAAATGGGCATGCGCCGCGGCGGGCTCAACTGGAGAATTGCGGGCATGACGTTCCTTAAACGAGTATCACCTGTGCTCGCCGCGCTTGGCGCGGCCGCCCTTGTAGGCAGCGCTTTCGCGGCCGATACCATCAAGATTGGTATTCCCCAACCCATGACCGGGCCCGCCACACAGTATGGCGATCAGATCCAGGCTGGCGCGCTGACTGCCATCGACGCGATCAACGAGGCCGGCGGCATCAAGGGCCGCAAGCTCGAGCCCCTGCTCATCGACGACGGCTGCGAACCCAAGCAGGCCGTGCCCGCCGCGAACCGCGTGGTCAATTCCGGCGCCAAGTTCGCTGTTGCGCATGCCTGCTCGGGCACCACGGTGCCCGCCGTCAACGTATATGAGCAGGAAGGCATCGTCGCGATCACGCCGGGGGCCACCTCGCCGCTGGTGACCGATACGATCAAGCCGCACTTTTTCTTCCGGACCATAGGTCGCGACGACCAGCAAGGGCCGTTTGCCGCCAAGTTCATTGCCTCCACACTCAAGCCCAAGACTGTCGCCATCCTGCATGACAAGCAGACCTACGGCTCGGGCGTGGCCACCCAGGTGCGCGAAAGCCTTGAAAAGGCAGGCACCAAGGTTGCCATGTTCGAAGGCATCAACGTGGGCGACAGCGACTATTCGGCTGTCATCACCAAGCTCAAGTCACTGGATCCGGATCTGATCTACTTCGGCGGCTACCATGCTGAACTGGGGCTGCTGCTGCGCCAGGCGCGCGAGCAAGGCCTGCAGACCCAGTTCATGGGACCTGAAGGCGTTGCCAATAAAGACCTTGTTGCCATTGCCGGCCCTGCCGTGTCGGGCCTGCTGGTGACGCTGCCTGCTGATTTCACGAAGCTGCCCGGCAACGAAAAAGTGCTGGAGTACTTCAAGAAGGTCAAACGCAGCCCGGACGGTGCGTTCACGTTCCCGGCCTATGCCGCTGTCCAGGTGCTGACTGACAGCATCAACGCCGTGGGAGACGATCCCGAGAAAGTGGCCGATTACATGCACAAGACGGCGTTCGACACGGTTATCGGCAAAGTCGAATACGATGAAAAGGGCGATCTGAAACAATTCGAGTTCGCCGTGTTCAAGTGGGATGAGAAGGGCAACCTGCACCCCGTTTGACACTGTAGGCGGCGGGCTCCGGCTGCAAGGCCGGGGCTCGGGTATTATTTCGCCTTGCCGGCCATGGGGCATTCGCCCCGGTCGCCTAACGGAATCCCAGCTTTATGTCTGAATTAATCCCCCAGCTTACTCAGCAGCTATTCAATGGGCTGTCTCTCGGCGCCATTTACGCGCTGATTGCCATCGGCTACACCATGGTCTATGGCATCATTGGCATGATCAACTTCGCCCACGGCGAAATCTATATGATCGGGGCCTACGTCGGCCTCGTGACGCTGTCGGCGATCGGCGTGAACAGCGGCCTGCCCGTGCCATTCATCATACTTGCCATGCTGGTCGTGGCCGTGGCCGTCACCTCAGCCTATGGGTACGCCATTGAGAAAGTCGCCTATGCGCCTTTGCGCGGCGGCCCACGCCTGGTGCCGCTGATTTCCGCCATCGGCATGTCCATCTTCCTGCAGAACTGGGTCGCCATCGGCCAGGGTGCTCGAGACATGGCAGTACCGGCTCTGATCACCGGCTCGGTGCAGTTCAAGCTGGGCACCGATTTCGTCGTGACTGCGCCATATTCGCGCATCATGATCATCGTTGTGACCGTGTTGCTGATGATCGCGCTGTCGCTGTTCATCAAATATTCGCGCATCGGCCGGGCCTCGCGCGCCTGCTCGCAGGATCTGCGCATGGCCAACCTGCTGGGCATTGACACGAACCGCATCATATCCTTTACCTTTGTGATCGGCGCCATGCTGGCTGCGGTTGGCGGCGTGCTGATTGCTCTGGCCATTGGCAAGCTCAATCCCTTCATCGGCTTCCTCGCCGGCATCAAGGCCTTTACCGCCGCGGTGCTGGGCGGCATCGGCAGCATCCCGGGCGCCATGCTCGGTGGCGTGCTGCTGGGGCTGGCCGAGACGTTTGCGGCAGCCTACATCTCGTCTCAGTACAAGGATATTGTCGCCTTCGGCCTGCTGGTGTTCATATTGCTGTTCAGGCCGACGGGTCTGCTGGGCAAACCCGAAGTGGAAAAAGTCTGATGGGCAATCATTTCAAGAACGCACTCTTTGCGGCCATCATGGCCGGCATTATCATCGCCCCGATATTCGGCGTGAACATTGTCCGCGCCGGCATGCAGACCAAGCTGCAGCCCGAATGGGGCGTCCTGTTCATGGGCATGGGCATTGTTTTTGTGTTCCAGTTGCTGGTTCGCCCGGCCATTGCCAAGGTCCTTGCACGCAAACGGACGCGCAAGGCGCTGCCGGTGATGCCGGACCGTGTGCGGCGGGGGCTGATCTTCCTGCTGATCGTCATTGCGCTGATCTGGCCCATGTTCACAGGGCGCGCCCAGGTGGATATTGCCACCCTGGTGCTGATCTATGTCATGCTGGGGCTGGGGCTGAACATCGTGGTCGGCTTCGCCGGACTGCTCGATCTGGGCTTTGTGGGCTTCTACGCGGTGGGCGCCTACACCTACGCGCTGCTATATCATTGGGCAGGCTGGGGCTTCTGGGAAGCGCTGCCGCTGGCGGGCGCCATGTCCGCCGCTTTCGGCTTCGCGCTGGGCTTTCCCGTCCTGCGCCTGCGCGGCGATTACCTGGCCATTGTCACCCTCGGTTTCGGCGAGATCATACGTCTGCTGCTGATCAACCTTTACGCTTTCACGGGCGGGCCGGACGGGATCTCGGGCATACCCAAGCCGTCGGTTTTCGGTTTTCCCATGCTCAGGCGCGCGCCTGAAGGGGTCACTACCTTTCATGAGCTCATGGGATGGGACTACAGCACGCAGGATGTGATCGTTTTTCTTTATCTGATGGCGCTGTGCCTGGCGCTGTTTACGCTGTTTGTGTCGAACCGGGTGATCCGCATGCCTATCGGGCGGGCCTGGGAGGCCTTGCGTGAAGATGAAATCGCCTGCCGCTCTCTGGGGCTGAACCCCACCCGCATCAAGCTGTCGGCTTTCACGATGGGCGCGATGTTCGCCGGCTTCGGCGGCGCGTTTTTTGCCGCGCGGCAAGGCCTGGTCAACCCCGAATCGTTCACCTTCATTGAGTCGGCCCTGATTCTGGCCATTGTGGTGCTGGGCGGGATGGGCTCCCAGGTTGGCGTGATTCTCGCCGCGGTCGTGCTGACGGTGGTGCCCGAGATCGCGCGCGAGTTCGCGGAATATCGGATGCTTATTTTTGGTTTGGTGATGGTGCTGATGATGATGTGGCGGCCGCAGGGGCTGCTGCCTGTGAAGCGCCCGCAAGTGGAGCTCAAGACATGAGCGATGTATTACTCGAGGTCTCTGGGCTGAGCATGAGGTTTGGCGGGCTTCTGGCCGTCGATCAAGTGCAATTCAATGTCCGGCGGGATGAGGTGTTTGCGATTATCGGCCCCAACGGCGCCGGCAAGACCACGGTGTTCAACTGCGTGGGGGGCTTCTACAAGCCGACCACAGGCGCCATCCAGATGGATGGCAAGGAAATCACCGGCATGCCCAGCCACAAAGTGGCGCTGCATGGCCTGGTGCGCACGTTCCAGAATGTGCGCCTGTTCAAGCAGCTCACGGTGCTGGAGAATCTGCTGGTGGCGCAGCACGCCCAGATGGAAACCAATCTGCTCAAAGGGCTGCTCAAGACGCCGGGCTACCGGGCATCGGAGCGTGATGCGCTGCGCAGAGCCGCAGAGTGGCTCGATTTCATGGGCATACGCCAATATGCGAATCGGGAAGCCGGCAACCTGGCCTATGGTCACCAGCGCCGCCTTGAGATTGCACGCTGCATGATTACCAAGCCGCGCCTGCTTATGCTCGATGAGCCGGCCGCCGGGCTTAATCCCCAGGAAAAGCATGAGCTGCAGCTGCTCATAGACCAGCTGCGCAGGGAGTTCGACGTGGCGGTGCTTCTGATCGAGCACGACATGAGCCTGGTCATGGGTGTGTCTGACCGCATCCTGGTGATGGAGCAGGGCAAGCCCATCATGACGGGGCTGCCGGCGGAGGTCCGTAACGATCCGCGCGTGATCAAAGCTTACCTGGGAGAAGAATAGTGCTGAAGCTGGAGAATGTGTGCACGCACTATGGCGCCATCCAGGCCCTGGACAATGTGTCTGTGGAAGTGAACAAGGGGGAAATTGTCACCCTGATCGGCGCCAACGGCGCCGGCAAGACAACCCTGCTGATGACTGTGTGCGGCACGCCGCGCGCCAGCAGCGGGACGGTCAGCTTCCTGGGTAATGACATTACCAGGCTTCATACCCATTCAATCATGCAGCAGGGCATTGCGATATCGCCTGAAGGGCGGCGGGTTTTTCCCGACCTGACGGTCGAGGAAAACCTGCAGATGGGCGGCTTCTTCCTGAAGAAGCAGGAGGTTCTGCAGGGCCTGGAGCACGTCTACGAGCTGTTTCCGCGCCTGCGCGAACGCGCCGGCCAGCGGGCCGGCACCATGTCAGGCGGTGAGCAGCAAATGCTGGCCATCGGGCGGGCGCTGATGACGCGGCCTCAATTGCTGCTGCTCGACGAGCCCACCCTGGGGCTGGCGCCGCTGATCATTGCGCAAATCTTCGAGATCATCCGCACTATCCGGGATGAGGGCGTCACGGTTTTCCTGGTGGAGCAGAATGCCAGCAAGGCCTTGCAGGTTGCCGATCGCGGCTATGTGCTGGAGAACGGCAAGGTTGTTCTTGCCGATACCGGTGCGAATCTGCTGAGCAATGACAACGTCCGCAAGGCCTATCTGGGTGGATAGCTGATCAGTCCAGGCCTTGGGCCTTCAGGGCGGCCTGCACGCCCTTGTCGCTTTCCATGCGCTCACGGAAGGCGGCAAGGTTGCTCAGGTGGGCAATATCCACATTCTTGGCTTCGGCCCAGCGCAGCAAGGTGTACAGGTAGGGATCAACGACCGACCGGGCGCCGGCCACCCATTGCTTGCCGGCCAGCTGCTGGTCGACCACCCTGAAAATGCTGACGAGCTTGGCGCTTGAGCTGGCGATCAGTTCCTGCTGGGCCGCCTCGTCTTTCACCAGGCTCGCAGCGCCAAAGATATTCGCGAACGTACGGTGCAAGTCAGCGTTGCAAATGCCCAGCCAGCGCCGCACTTCGGCGCGCTGGCTCGGTGTGTCGGGCATCAGTTTCGTTTCGGGGCTGGTTTCGGCAAGATATTCGAGGATGGCGGCGCTTTGGGTAAGCGTGAGGTCGCCATCCTGAAGCACGGGCACGGCGCCCAATGGATTCATGGCAAGATAGGGAGGCTGCTTGATTTCCTCCCTGCCCACCTTGACGGCTTCATATGGCTTGCCGATCCATTCCAGGACGATATGTGATGCAAGCGGGCATGCGCCCGGAAGATAATACAGTTTCATTGGTGCTGACTCCTGTGTAATTCAACGGCAATACGGGGCTGGCCCATGCACTCGGTGCGCGACGCCGTGCTCCGCCTGAACCTGTGGCGCGGCGAGATCCTGGGCTTTCACGGCTTCAGGTGCTGGGCCAGGAATGCCTCCATGCGCTCATAGAACTCGAACTTGTTTTCATCGTTGTGAAAACCGTGGCCTTCGTTCTCCTTGACCATGTACTCCACCTCGACGCCGCGCGCGCGCAGTGCAGACACCATCTGGTCACTCTCGTTCTTGTTGACGCGCGGATCGTGGGCGCCCTGGGCAATGAAGAGTGGCGTGCGTATCCGGTCGGCATTCAGGGCAGGCGAGGTTTCCTGCAGACGAGCGCGATCGGCCTCGGGGTCTCCCACCATGGCATGCATCTTCGTGAGCATGGGCTTCCAGTATGGTGGAATGGTGCTCATGAAGGTGAGCAGATTGGATACCCCTACATAGTCGACCGCGGCGGCATAGAGGTCGGGCGTTGACACAATGCCGGCCAAGGTGGCGTAGCCGCCATAGCTGCCGCCGTAGATGGCAATGCGTGCGGGGTCGGCAATGCCTTCGCTGATCAGCCACTTCACGCCATCGGTGACATCATCCTGCATGGCCAGCCCCCACTGCCCAAAACTGGCTTCCCAGAAAGCACGCCCGTATCCGGTGGAGCCGCGAAAATTCATCTGCAGTACGCAGTAGCCCCGATTTGCCAGAAACTGTGCTTCAGGGTTGAAGCCCCAGCCATCTCTCGCCCATGGGCCCCCGTGGGGGTTGACAACGCAGGGCCGGCGCTGGCCAGGCAGGGCGCCCGCAGGCAGCGTCAGATAGCCATGAATGACCAGCCCGTCGCGCGCCGTGTACCGAATGGGCCTGACGCTGGCCATGTCGGACTCGCGCAGCACAGGGTTGATATCTCCCAGCTTGTGCAGGGTGTCGGCCTGCGCATCATAGATATAGCGTCCGCCGGGACTGCGGTCGTTGTAGGCGGCGACGATGAACTTGTTCTCATCGCGCGTGGCGCTCTGCAGGCTGATTTCGTAGCCGGGCAGCTTCTCAGACAGGCGGGTATGGCGCAGGGCGCTGACTTCGTCGAAAAAGTGATACCTGGGCTTGTCAGTCTGATAAACCGCAGCGGTCAGTACGCGGCGCTGGCGCGAATACATGGCGCCATCAAGGTCTACTTCGTCCGTTTCATATACGAGCTTTTCCTGGTCAGGATTGGCCGGGTCGATCACCACCAGCGCCAGCCGGTCGCGGCCGCGGTTGCTCAGGGCATACAGATCCCGGTCATCGAACGTGAAGAACTGTGGCATCACAGAGGTGCGAAAATCCGTCGAAATAATGGGACGAAACTCGTCTTCCTCGCCATCGCGATAGAGCAGGACGGTATCCAGCCCGTCACTGGCGACGGCGGCGCGCACAAGGCCGTGATGGTCTGTCTGCCAGGCCACGATATTGCCCGGATTACTCGCCACCAGCGTCAGTTCTCCGCTACGGATATCCGCGCGATAGACGTCAAAAACCTCGGGGTTGCGGCCATTGTGGCTGAGCAGGATGTGGTCGGGATCGTCCTCCAGGTCATCCTCTATGCTGGCGCGCACGCCGGGGAAGGGCGTAAGGTCTTTGGTTTCGCCGGTTTCGATGTCGACAGCAATGACGTGGAAGTTTTCGTCGCCGTTGAAGTCCTTGGCGTAAATGACAGTGTCGGAACCTTTCCAGAAAAACTGGGCAATGTCTCGTTCAGTCTCGGCGGTCAGCCTGCGGGCCACACCGGTCGGCTCGCTGCCTTCCAGCGTTTGCACGAAAATGTTCATGCGGGCGGGCGCGTCATCGATGCTCACTGGCTCCATGAACGCAAGCCTGGCGCCGTCGTCGGAAAGCCTGAAGAATGCGCGTTGCGGGTTGCGGAAGAAATCCTGTACGGCGTACTGGCGGGTTTGCATCGTATGTTCCGGTCCTTGTCCGGCCTGATCGGCCGGTGTTGCTTGAGTCGGGGAGAATTCCCATTACTATATCGGATCGTCGCACAATTTATTGAGCATTTCCTGTACTCGAGGATGATTCATGACAAGCCGCAGCATGCACGTAGTATTCCTGGATCGCGAAACGATTTCCCCTCAGACTGTCCTGCGTCCGATCGGGTTTCCCCACAAACTTGCGATCCACGGCCGGACAGCCCCGCAGGATGTCAAGGCGCGCATTGCGGACGCGGATATTGTGATCACCAACAAAGTACGCATTGATGCCGAGGCGATTGCCAGTGCGCCGGCGTTGAAGATGATCGCGGTTGCGGCAACGGGTACGGACAATGTCGACCTGGCTGCCTGCCGGGAAAGAGGCATTGTTGTATCCAACATCAGGGGATATGCGCAGCACACTGTGCCGGAGCATACATTTGCACTGATCTTCGCGCTTCGCCGCAGCATCATTGCCTATCGCGAGTCAGTCAAGGCCGGACGCTGGCATGCTTCGCAGCAGTTCTGCTATTTCGACTATCCCATTCGCGACCTTGCCGGTTCAACGCTGGGCATCATAGGGGAGGGCGCATTGGGCCAATCCGTCGCGGCTATCGGCCGCGCCCTGGGCATGCGGGTACTCTTCGCGGCGCGCAAGGGCGGCGCACGGCAGGGGCGTCTGTATACGCCCTTTGAGCAGCTGCTTGAAGAAAGTGACGTCATTACCTTGCATTGCCCGCTGAATGACCAGACCAGGGGGCTGATTGGCGCGGCTGAGTTCGCCCGGATGAAGCGCAAGCCTTTGCTCATCAATACCGCCAGGGGCGGGCTTGTTGACGAGGCTGCGCTGGTCGGAGCCATGCGCGCGGGCCAGCTGACCGGGGCGGGTTTCGATGTCACTGTCCCAGAACCTCCGCCGGATGACCATCCGCTGGTTCAGCTTCTGGACATGCCCAATTTCATCCTGACGCCGCACGTGGCCTGGGCCAGCGAAGAGGCGATTCAATCACTGGCGGATCAGCTGATCGGCAATATAGAGGCCTGGCACGAGGGGCAGCCTCGCAATGTCGTCACAGGGGCCAAATGATGCGCGTAGTCATCGCCCCCGACTCATTCAAGGAGAGCCTCAGCGCTGCTGGCGTGGCAGAAGCAGTTGCGCAAGGAGTGCGTGACGTGGCGCCCGATGCCCAGGTTATCTGCGTTCCCATGGCGGATGGCGGCGAGGGTTCACTTGATGCGGTGCTGGATGCCACAGGAGGAGAACGCCGCTCGCTCCAGGTGCGTGACGCCATGGGGCGTGCGTGCCAGGCGAGCTGGGGCTGGCTGGGCGAAGGCAGGGCATTTGTTGAAATGGCCGCCGCCGCGGGCCTGGAAAGCATTGCGCCCGGCGATCGGGACGCTTTGCGAGCAAGCACCTTCGGCGTGGGGCAGTTGATCTGCGATGCGGTACAGGCCGGCGCCACGCATATCGTGGTGGGGCTCGGGGGCAGCGCTACCAATGATGCAGGGGCGGGCCTGCTGCAAGCCCTGGGGGTGCGTCTGCTTGATGGACAGGGAAAGGATCTTCCGCCCGGCGGTATCGCTTTATCCCGGCTGGCAAGCATCGACATTGACGGTGTTGATCCGCGTCTGGCCAAAGTTCAGTTTGAGATAGCCGTCGACGTAGACAATCCATTGTGTGGCCCGCGCGGCGCATCTGCCATCTTTGGGCCGCAGAAGGGTGCTTCGCCGCAGGATGTACAGGCGCTGGATAAGGCGCTTGCGCATTTTGCGGATGTGTGCGCCCGGCATTTCGGCAAGGATGAGCGCGATCTTCCTGGCATGGGGGCCGCGGGCGGGCTGGGTTTTGCCGTCAGAGCGTGCTTTGGCGCACGCTTTCGCCCCGGCGTCGAACTGATTGCAGAGCTTGCCGGCCTTGATGCTGCGCTGGAGGGAGCCGATCTGGTATTTACCGGCGAAGGCCGGATGGATGCCCAGACCGTCCTGGGCAAGACGCCGGTAGGCGTTGCTCGCCATGCCAGACCCAGGGGGATTCCCGTGGTCGCCATTGTGGGTTCGCTGGGCAATGGCTATGAGGCGGTCTACACCGAAGGAATCACCGCCGCATTCAGCCTGGCGCCTGGCCCCATCACGCTGGACGAAGCTTGCGCGAATGCCGCGATCCTGCTGCGCCAGCGCGCGGGAGACTGCATGCGTCTGCTTCGCGCAGGACGCTGATCCACAGGTGCGGCGATAGAGGCCACGCCTCGGTCATAGAGGCATGGCCGCCCGCAGCCGGGCAGCCTACGCCAGCGACTGTCTCAGGTGCTCCACGAAGGCTCGCACGGCGCGCGGCACATGGGTGCTGTAGGGCCGTACGGCATAAATGGCTTCGCCAAACGCGCCGTCTGGCTTCCAGCCGGGCAGCAGCGATACAAGCCGGCCTTCCCGTATATCATCCTCGGATGAAAAATCCGGCAGCAAGGCAATGCCCACGCCGTTAAGAACCAGGCGGCGAAGCGCCTCACTATTGTTTGCGCTGAAGTTGCCGCGAACGGCTACGCTGCATCGTTCCTGAGGGCGCCTTGCGGGCGAAAAACTCCAGGCGGGCGCGCTGGCCGAGCGCAGGTAGTACAGACAGTTATGGCGCGTCAAATCACTAGGGTGGCGCGGCGTGCCATGGGCCTGCAGATAGGCCGGAGATGCGGCCAGCAAGGTCGCGCTGGGGCGCAGCAGCCAGGCCACATGCGTTTCGGGAACGGTGCTGGCATGGCGTATGGCCAGATCAAAGCCTTCCTGAGCAATGGCGCTCAGGTGGTCTGACAGCTCGATTTCGAGGCGTATATCCGGGTAGGCATTCAGGAATGAAGCCATGAGCGGCATGATGCGCTGGCGTCCCAGGGCCACCGGAGCGGTGACGCGCACCACCCCCTTGGGGACTCGCGCCATGTCGCGGATGCTGTCAAAACCCTGTTCTATCTGCTCAAAGGCGCGCTGGGTATTTCCAACCAAGGCGCGGCCCGCGTCTGTAAGGCGGACGCTGCGGGTCGTGCGCTGCACCAGGGCGACGCCGGCGTTCTGTTCAAGTTCGGCAATACGCAGGCTGACGGCGGCTTTGCTGACGCCGAGCCGCTTTGCAGCAGCGGTGTAGCTGCCCATTGTATCCAGAACGCTGAGCCAGTAGATATGAGACCAGGGCAGTTCTTTCTTGTATTCGTTCATCATGATGATTGTTTATTTTATTAAACAATATGTCCAGTATATAGGCGTTGTGGATGCGTCGCCCGCTTCCTATACTCCTGATATTGCGCGATTGCGCGTAACACCATCGCCCACTTGGAGAATCATGCAATGAAGGACCAGAACCAATCATCCACACTCGCCGCCCAGCCGGCCTATACGGATGCCGCCGATGTCTGCAATTACGTCAACGGCCAGATCTCGGCCGGAGCTGGACGCAAGCAGGATGTCTACAATCCGTCGCTGGGGAAAGTGGTGCGTCAACTGGTTCTTTCCACGCCACAGGATGTTGACGCCGCGGTTGCCGCAGCGCGTGCCGCGGCGCCTGGCTGGGCCAACACCACTCCGCTGCGCCGCGCCCGTATCATGAACAAATTCCTGCGCCTGATGGAGGAGCATGTCGATGAGCTGGCTGCGATCATCACGGCCGAGCACGGCAAGGTGTTTACCGATGCACAGGGAGAAGTGGCACGCGGCATCGACGTGATCGAGTTTGCCTGCGGCATTCCACAGTTGCTCAAGGGCGACTACACAGAGCAGGTTGCCAATGGCATAGATAACTGGACGATGCGCCAGCCCCTGGGTGTCGTGGCCGGTATCACGCCTTTCAACTTTCCCTGCATGGTGCCATGCTGGATGTTTCCGGTGGCGCTTGCCGCGGGCAACGCCTTCATCCTCAAGCCCAGCGAGCGTGATCCCAGTGCCGCGCTGCTGATGGCCCGCCTGCTCACAGAGGCAGGTCTGCCCGACGGCGTATTCAATGTCGTGCAGGGTGACAAGGTTGTCGTCGATGCCTTGCTGGAGCACCCTGACGTTGCTGCGATCAGCTTTGTGGGTTCCACACCCATCGCACAATATATCTATGAGCGCGGCGCCCATTTTGGAAAGCGGGTGCAGGCGCTGGGGGGCGCCAAGAACCACATGATCGTCATGCCTGACGCAGATATCGAGCGTACGGTGGATGCACTGACCGGCGCCGCCTATGGCTCTGCGGGCGAACGCTGCATGGCTATTTCCGTGGCGGTGCTGGTAGGTTCGGCGAGTGAGAAGATTATCCCCGCGCTGATCGAGCGGGCCCAAACGCTCAAGGTCAAGGACGGCATGAATCTGGATGCGGAAATGGGACCGGTGGTCACGCGTGAAGCCAAGGAGCGCATCGAAGCCTACATACAGGCTGGTGTTGACGAGGGCGCGCAGCTGTTGGTCGACGGCCGTGGCTACAAGGTTGAAGGCAGGGAAGACGGCTTCTACGTAGGCGGGACGCTGTTCGACAAGGTTACGCCTGACATGCGCATCTACAGGGAAGAAATCTTCGGTCCGGTGCTGGCTTGCGTTCATGTAAACGACCTTGGCGAGGCCATCGATCTGATCAACGCACATGAATTTGGCAACGGCGTTTCATGTTTCACCAGCGATGGCCATACCGCGCGCGAATTCGCGCGCCGCATTCAGGTGGGCATGGTAGGGGTCAATGTGCCAATTCCCGTGCCCATGGCATGGCACGGCTTCGGCGGCTGGAAGCGCAGCCTGTTCGGCGACATGCATGCCTACGGCGAAGAAGGCGTGCGCTTCTATACCAAGCAGAAGTCAGTCATGCAGCGCTGGCCCGAAAACATCGGCAAGGGCAATGAATTCGTGATGCCCACGATGTAGGCCCAGTCACAGGGCGACGGCGGCATGCCGCCGCCGTCCATGAGAGCTGCTTCTGGCCAGTGTCGCGATCCCGCGGCGGCGCATGACCCTGGCCGGCGCAGGGCAGGCAGGGAGCATGCGCGCAATCGTAGTAAAGTTACGGTATCGTTCCCCCGTTAACTCAGAGCATCACATGAAACGCCCCATTCGTCTGGCAATCAATGGCTATGGCCGCATAGGCCGCTGTGTGCTTCGCGCACTGCACGAAGCGCCGGACAAGTGGGATCTGCAGGTTGTCGCAATCAACGAGCCTGCCGCCGATGTCGCCACCATGGCGTATCTGTCGCAGTTCGACTCCACTCATGGCGTTTTCCCGGGCGCAGTGGAGGCGGAAGAGGGCGAGCTGCGGGTCAACGGCCAGCGGATTCAGGTGTTTCATGCCTCCCGCCCGGAAGAAATCGACTGGGCATCGCTGGGCATAGACCTGCTGCTGGAATGCTCGGGGCATTTCAGCTCCCGCCAGCAGCTCCAGCGCTTCCTGGATGCCGGCTGCGAACGCGTGCTGGTTTCCAACCCCGGCAAGAGCGCGCAGGATGTCGATTGCACCGTCGTGTTCGGTATCAACGACGAGGGCCTGACGGGGCATGAACGGCTGGTTTCCAATGCCTCGTGCACGACCAACGCCATAGTGCCGGTGCTGGCTGAGCTGGACAGGGCCTTTGGCGTCGACGGGGCATTCCTGACCACGCTGCATTCAGTCATGAACGACCAGCCAATGATAGATGGCTACCACCATGCGGATCTGCGCCGTACCCGTTCGGCAATGCAATCCATTATTCCCGTTGCCACCGGCCTGGCCCAGGGGGTCGAGCGGCTCCTGCCGGGCATGGCCGGCAAAGTGCAGGCCAAGGCCATCCGCGTGCCCATACTCAATGTTTCAGCCATAGACATGATGGTCAGGCTGCGCAGTGATGTGAGCAGGGACCAGATCAACGCGCTGATGCGCGATGCGGCAAGACGCCACCCGGGGTTGATCTCATGCTCGGATCACCCGCACGCATCGGTGGATTTCAACCATGACCCGCATTCGGCCATCATAGATGCCAGCCAGACGCGCTGCGGCGGCGACGGCTTTGCGAACCTGTTCGTCTGGTTCGACAATGAATGGGGTTTTGCCAATCGCATGCTTGATGTGGCCTGTATGTGGGCCGCGCGTATGCAATCCCCGCCGGTGCTGGCGGCCGGATACGCGCATTAGGCCCTTTCCAATTCACGCCGGTCGCGGCACAGCGACCGGCACCCGATAAGCCAGCCCAGGCTTGGCAACGGCATGACAGCAGGAGAAAACAACATGGCGGACACACGTACAGAAACCGACTCGATGGGCGAAATCCAGGTTCCATCGTCACATTATTGGGGGGCCCAGACGCAGCGCTCCATCCAGAATTTCCCCATCGGGGTCAGCCGCTTCAAGTGGCAGCCGCCCATCATCTCCGCTTTGGGCATCCTGAAAAAGGCCGCAGCACAGGCGAATGCTGAATTGGGCCAGCTTCCCCCCGACGTTGCCGAACTCATTGTCCAGGCGGCAGGCGAGGTGATTGACGGCAAGCTGGACGACGAATTTCCGTTGGTCGTGTTCCAGACGGGCTCGGGCACCCAGTCGAACATGAATGCCAACGAGGTGATTTCCAACCGCGCCATAGCGCTGGCCAATGGCGTCATAGGCAGCAAGAAGCCCGTGCACCCGAATGATCACGTCAATCGCGGACAATCGTCCAACGACACGTTCCCGACGGCCATGCACATTGCCGTGGCACGGCTGCTGGCAGACAAGTTTTTCCCCGCTGTGGGCAAGCTGCGCGAAACACTCGATGCAAAATCCAAAGCCTATGCCGATGTGGTGAAAACCGGGCGCACCCACCTGCAGGATGCCACGCCCATCACGCTGGGCCAGGAAATCGGCGGCTGGGTGGCGCAGATAGAGTTCGGCCTGGATGCGGTTCAGTCAGCCTTGCCGGGCATTTATGATCTGGCTATCGGCGGCACCGCCGTGGGTACGGGGCTGAACGCCCATCCCAGGTTTGGCGAAACCGCCGCAAAGCATATTGCGGATATTACCGGCCTGCCTTTCAGGGCCGCGGACAACAAATTCTTTGCCCTGTCTGCGCATGATGCCCTGGTCAGCCTGTCGGCTGCGCTGCGCACCCTGGCGGGAGGGCTGATGAAGATGGCCAACGATGTGCGCTGGCTCGCCAGCGGCCCGCGTTGCGGCATAGGCGAACTCGTCATTCCCGACAACGAACCGGGTTCATCCATCATGCCCGGCAAGGTCAACCCTACCCAGTGCGAAGCCATGACCATGGTTTGCGTACAGGTATTCGGCAATGACGCGGCGGTGGCGTTCGCCGGCACCCAGGGCAATTTTCAGCTCAACGTCTACAAGCCTGTCATGGTGCACAATGTGCTCGAAAGCATTGAACTGATCAGTGATGCCTGCCTGGCCTTCAACGATCACTGCGCTGTCGGCATAGCGCCGAACGTGGCAGTGATCGAGGCCAACCTGGAGAAAAACCTGATGCTGGTCACCGCGCTCAATCGCCATATCGGCTACGACAAGGCTGCGGCGATCGCCAAGAAGGCCCAGAAAGAGCAGACGACGCTGCGGGCCGCCGCCCTTGCCTTGGGCTATCTGACAGACGAGCAGTACGATGAGTGGATCAGGCCCATCGACATGACACACCCCAGCGAGTGATGTTTTTCGCGCCGGCGGCGGCATGCGGAATTTGCCGCCGGCGCAACCGCCGGACAACCGTGACAGCAAGGAGGACACCGTGGCCGACCACGTGAAGATCAAGCGTGTTTATGAACCTGCGCGGCAGGCCGATGGCTATCGGGTTCTGGTGGATCGTCTCTGGCCGCGTGGTGTCGCCAAGGAAGACCTGCCCTACGACGCCTGGGAGAAAGACTTGGCGCCCAGCCCCGCGCTTCGCAAATGGTTTGGCCACAAAATCGATCATTGGGATCAATTTCGCGAGAGCTACGAAAGCGAGCTGCGTTCGCCTGAGCAGGCCAAACGTATGCGCGAACTTGTCAAAGAGGCCGGCGGGCGAGACATCACGCTGGTGTATGCCGCCCGGGATCCCGAACACAACCACGCCCTGATACTCGCGCAGGAAATTAACCGTCTATACTGAGGGCAGGGCCATACCCTGATCGGGTGCCTGCCTCGGGGGGCCGAGCGTTACACCGTCCGCCCCGTTCTCCAACCAGCGGAGGCCGCAATGCGCAAGGATCGATCGTTGTGGTTCGGAGCCTGCGCCATGCTTGGTGCGTTATGGCTCGCGTTTTGCGTGGCCGTGCAGGCCGCGGACACGGCGGCGCCCCAGGAACCCGCACGGGTCAGGGTGCTTGCGGTGCAGGGCGTCATCAGCCCCGCCACGTCCGACTTTGTGACGAGGGGGCTTAGCGATGCCGCGCAGGAAGGCGCTTCGCTGGCCATCCTGCAGCTCGATACGCCCGGGGGCCTCGATGTCTCCATGCGGTCCATCATCAGGCAGATCATTGCCTCGCCCATCCCCGTTGTGGGGTTTGTCGGCCCAGGAGGCGCGAGGGCTGCGAGCGCCGGGGTATATATTCTCTATGCCAGTCATGTGGCTGCCATGACGCCGGCAAGCAATCTTGGCGCGGCCACGCCAGTTTCCATTGGTTTTGGCGCGCCGGAGCCGGAACAGCCGACAGCCTCTCCGGGCAAAAACGACGGCAAAGAGCGTGCAAGCCCAGGGTCATCCGCCGATACACCGCAAGGCAAGCCCGCCGCGCCTGCGGCCGGCGAAGAAGGCAGCGCCAGCAGCGATACCATGACCCGCAAGGTTACCAACGATGCGGCTGCTTATCTGCGAAGCCTGGCACAGCTGCGGGGCAGAAGCGTCGAGTTTGCGCAGGAGGCTGTGCTGCACGCAAGAAGCCTGTCCTCCGCCGAAGCCCGTGAGGCGGGCGTGATCGACATTGTCGCGAAAGACATTCCCGATCTGCTGAGCCAGCTTGACGGGCGCGAGATTACGCTGGATGACGGGCGGCTCGTGACTCTGCACACAGGGAATGCAATTGTCGAGCGCATTGAGCCGGACTGGCGCACCCGCATGCTGGGCATCATCGCCAACCCACAGGTCGCGCTGGTGCTCATGATGGTGGGCGTATACGGCCTGTTCTTCGAAATGGTCAGCCCCGGCGCCGCGCTGCCCGGTGTGGCAGGTCTGATCTGCCTGCTGCTTGGCCTGTACGCCTTCCAGCTGCTGCCCGTGAACTGGGCCGGCGTCGCCCTGGTGCTGGTCGGCATCGCAATGATGATAGGGGAAGCGTTCCTGCCCAGTTTCGGCGCCCTGGGGGTGGGCGGTATCATCGCGTTCGTCGTGGGGGGCATGATGCTGACCAATACCGGCATTCCCGCCTACGATCTGTCGCTGCCATTCCTGATCGGCCTGGCGGTGGCGGGCGCGGGGCTGATCGTGCTCAGTGCGACGCTGGCAGCGCGAGCGCACAGGCATCGCGTGGTCAGCGGGCGCGAGGCGATGCTGGGAATGCATGGCGTCGTAACCTCCGCTGCGGGCGATGTCATCTATGCGGAGGTCAATGGCGAGAATTGGCGGGTGCATGCCGCCCGGCCACTGGCGCAGGGCGATCACGTACGGGTAACAGGCATGGACGGGCTGACGCTGCTGGTCGAGCCTGCCGACGTCCCGGCAAGGGAATACGAATCAGACGGGGGTAACCATTATGTTCTATAGCATCAATATCGGCCTGACTGCAGTCATCATTGTCCTGGCGCTGATCATCATCAATGCCATCAAGATTCTGCGCGAGTACCAGCGCGGCGTGGTCTTCACGCTGGGCCGCTTCACCAGCGTGAAGGGGCCCGGCCTGGTGTTTGTGATTCCTGTGCTGCAGCAGATGGTGAGGGTGGACCTGCGGGTGATCACCATGGACGTTCCCAGCCAGGATGTCATCTCGCGCGACAACGTATCCGTCAAGGTGAACGCCGTGCTCTACTTCAGGGTGGTGGCGCCGGATAAGGCCATCATACAGGTAGAGCATTTCCTGGACGCCACCAGCCAGCTTGCGCAGACCACGCTTCGCGCCGTACTGGGCAAGCACGAGCTGGACGAAATGCTGTCCGAGCGCGAGAAGCTGAACCTGGACATACAGCAGATTCTCGACGCGCAGACTGACTCCTGGGGCATCAAGGTTACCAATGTGGAAATCAAGCATATAGACTTGAATGAGAACATGGTGCGTGCCATTGCCCGCCAGGCTGAGGCGGAGCGTGAGCGCCGGGCCAAGGTTATTCACGCGGAAGGCGAAAAGCAGGCTGCCAACGCACTGATGCAGGCGGCCGAAATTCTTGCCACGCAGCCATCGGCCATGCAGTTGCGCTACCTGCAGACACTGACACAGGTGGCCGGGGACAAGACATCGACGCTGGTATTTCCCGTGCCAGTAGACCTGCTGGCTTCACTGGTCGGCAAGAAAACGGAATAACGCTTTATTCAGGAGAATATGAATGCAGATTGGAATGATCGGCCTGGGCCGGATGGGCAGCAACATGGTGCAGCGGCTGCTTCGCAAGGGCCACCAGTGCGCCGTGTATGACGCCCAGCCCGAAGCGGGCCGCGCGCTGGCCGAACAGGGTGCGGTCGCTTGCGACACGCTTGGCGATCTGGTTGCCGCGTTGGAAAAGCCCCGCGCGCTCTGGCTGATGGTGCCTGCGGCAGTCGTGGACAATGTGCTTGAAACGCTCGTGCCGCTGCTTGACGAGGGCGACATCGTGATTGACGGCGGCAATTCCTCTTACCATGACGATATCCGCCGCGCGGCGCGGCTGAGCGAGACTGGGCTGCATTACATGGATGTCGGCACCAGCGGCGGTGTGTTCGGGATGGAGCGCGGCTATTGCCTGATGGTAGGTGGAGACCGGGCCAGCTTCGAGCGGCTCGAGCCTGTTTTCAGTGCGCTTGCGCCGGGCCGCGAGGCGGCGCCGCCGACTCCGGGCAGGCAAAAGCAGGGCTCGGCGGAGCAGGGGTATCTGCATTGCGGCCCGCATGGCGCGGGGCATTTTGTAAAAATGATCCACAACGGCATTGAATACGGCATCATGGCTGCCTATGCGGAAGGCCTCAATGTGCTGCACCGTGCCAACATCGGCGCCCATGACCGCGAGGCCGACGCCGAAACCACGCCGTTGCGCCATCCGGAACATTATCGGTATGACTTCGACCTGCCCGAGATTACCGAGCTTTGGCGGCGGGGCAGTGTGGTGGGCTCCTGGCTGCTGGATCTGACGGCGCAGGCTTTGCAAGGGAATCCGGCGCTGGACAACTATTCCGGCCACGTATCGGACTCTGGCGAGGGCCGCTGGGCGCTTGCAGCCGCCATAGACGAAGGCGTGCCCACGCCGGTATTGAGCGCCGCGCTGTTTTCCCGTTTCGAATCCCGCGGCAATGCGGAATTCGCCGGCAAGGTGCTTTCGGCCATGCGGCACCAGTTCGGCGGCCATGTGGAAAAAGCGCCGGGAGGCAAGCACGAATGACCCGGCACGCCCGCGCCTGCCAGCCCTCCGATGCGCAACAGGCCGATGCGCTGGTACTGTTTGGCATTACGGGTGACCTGGCCTACAAGAAGATCTTTCCCGCGCTGTATGTCATGGCGAGGGAAGGCAGGCTCAGGGTGCCAGTGGTGGGCGTGGCAAGCTCGCCTCTGAGTATCGCACAGTTGCGCAAGCGCGTTCGCGAAAGCGTTCGCAAGGCCTGCGGGAAAACAGACAAGGCTACGCTGGATCTGCTGCTTGCAGGCATCAGCTATGTCGCTGGCGATTACCGCAAGGCCGATACCTTTGAACGCCTGCGCGCGGCATTGGGGCGGGCCGGCAGGCCAGCCCATTACCTGGCCATCCCCCCTTCGCTGTTTCCCACCGTGATACGGGGCCTGCACGACAGCGGTCTTGCCGCGGGGGCCAGGGTCATCGTCGAGAAACCTTTTGGCCGCGATCTTGCCTCTGCGCGGGCGCTGAATGCGCTGGCCTGTTCGGTATTCCCGAAAGAATCCATTTACCGCATCGATCACTTCCTGGGCAAGGAAGCGATCATGAACATTCTCTACTTCCGCTTTGCCAATGCTTTCCTGGACCCGATCTGGAATCGCGACCGTGTCGAGAGCGTGCAGATCACCCTGGCCGAAAGCTTCGGGGTAGGGAGCAGGGGAGCGTTTTACGAAAGCGCCGGCTGCCTGCGCGACGTCGTCCAGAACCACCTGTTCCAGGTCATGGCGCTGCTCGCCATGGAGCCTCCGGCAACGCGCGACTATGCCGCCATTCATGCCGAGAAGGCGAAGGTATTCAAGGCGCTGCGGCCGTTGCGGCCCGAAGACCTGGTGCGCGGCCAATATCGTGGCTACCGCCGCGAGGCGCACGTTGACAGGCGCTCGGATGTCGAAACCTATTGCGCCTTGCGCCTGTACATCGACTCATGGCGCTGGTCGGGCGTGCCCTGGTTCATTCGCTCGGGCAAGTGCCTGGCGGTGGATGCGGCGGAGGTCGTTGTCCGGCTCAAGCCGCCGCCGCAACAGCTGTTTGATGTGGCGGGCGATGAAATACCGAACTATTTGCGCTTTCGTCTGTCGCCACGCTCGGCTGTTGCGCTGGCAGCGCGTGTCAAACGGCCAGGCAAAGAGTTTGTGGGAAGCCAGAAAGAACTCTATCTGCTCGATGAGGCGCTATATGAGGATCCACCCTACGCTCGCCTGCTGTCGGATGCGCTGGCGGGGGATCGCGCACTGTTCACCAGCGAAAGCGCCATCGAGGCGGCCTGGGCCGCGGTGGGACCAGTGCTCGAAAAACATGACAAGGCCTTGCCGTACGCGCAAGGCAGTTGGGGCCCGCGCCAGGCCGAGGCGCTGGTGCGGGACTATGGCGGCTGGCACAACCCCCAGGTGGATCTGCCGGCCAAAGGGCGCAGCCAGCCTATCTAGAGACCGGCTGCGGGCACTATTTGACCAGCGTCACCGGTATGTCGGACAGGCTGACGACTTTGGTGGTCACCGAGCCCAGCACCAGGCCTTTGACCAGCCCCAGGCCGCGCTTGCCCATGAAAATGTGATGGCAGTCGTGTTTCTTTGCGTATTCCACGATCGTCATCGCGATGGGGCCCACGACGACTTCCTGGGTGTAGTCCTGCCCGCAAGCCTCGAGAATCGGCTGCGCCGGCGCCAGTGCGTTGCGGCCTTCGTCTTCATAGTAGCTGTGTATATCCTCCGCGGAGAAAAAACGCGTGACATTCCCGGACAGGATAGGCATCTGCACATTGATAACGTAGAGTTTGGCCCCCTCTATGCTGGCGGCAACGGCGATGGCCGCTTCCAGCGCATGGATGGAGGACGGGGAGCCGTCGACCGGTATCAGCAGGTTTTGCATATGAGCACCTTTGTTGGTATGGGTGTATGAGTTGATGTGCCGGGATATCCGGGTTTGTCGCGAGCCGCCCGGCTAGCTTATATTAAAAGCAATGGCGCCCCCGTGGCGTGATCTGGATCAAATTACAGGAGGACCATGGCTTCCCGAATTGAAGATTACGCATTGCTCGGCAATTGCCGTACCGCGGCGCTGGTTTCGAAAACAGGCTCCATCGACTGGCTGTGCTTTCCCCGCTTCGACAGCGCGGCGTGTTTCGCGGCATTGCTCGGCACCTCGGAAAACGGACGCTGGCATATAGGTCCTTCCCAGAAATTGACGTCGGTATCCCGCCGGTATCTTGAAGACACGCTCATCCTGGAAACCACCTTCTCCACGGATGAGGGCGAGGCCAGAATCATCGATTTCATGCCGTCCACCTTCCGGCACTCCAGCGTCGCACGCATTGTCGTCGGTGTGCGCGGCACGGTGAGGTTCAGTATGGATCTTGCCATGCGGTTTGACTACGGGCATACCGTTCCGTGGGTGGAGCGCAATGGGGAACACACCCTGACAGCGGTTGCCGGGCCGGAAATGCTGGTGTTGCGCACGCCCATAGATCTGAAGGCCCGGGCGAAACACACCGCTGCGCAATTCACGGTATCGGAAGGCGATCGCATACCCTTTACGCTCATGCACCAGCCTTCCCACGAGCCCATCGCCGAGCCTTTTGAGGCCGAGGATGCGCTGGCAAAGACTGAATATTTCTGGAAGGAATTTTCCGGGCGCTGTCCGAACGTGGGCGCCTGGACGGATCTGGTCAAGCGTTCGCTCATCACGCTCAAGGCCTTGACCTACCTGCCTACCGGCGGCATTGTCGCCGCGGCGACGACCTCGCTGCCCGAGCAGTTGGGGGGCGAGCGCAACTGGGATTATCGCTATTGCTGGCTGCGCGATGCCACCATGACGCTGATGGCATTCATGAAGCTGGGCTATTTCGACGAGGCGCACGCCTGGCGCGAGTGGCTGGCGCGATCTGTGGCCGGACGGCCCGATCAGATGCAGATCATGTATGGGCTGGGCGGAGAGCGCCTTCTTGCGGAACTCGAGATCCCGTGGCTGCCAGGCTATGAAGACTCTGGCCCAGTGCGCATAGGCAATGCGGCGGCGACCCAGCGCCAACTCGATGTCTTTGGCGAGGTCGCCGACGCCATGGAGCAGGCCATCAAGGGAAAATTGCCGCGCCACCCCCGTATCGAGGCCATAGCCCAGGTTATCGTGCCGTTCCTGGAAAAAGCCTGGCGCGAGCCCGATGAAGGGATCTGGGAAATCCGCGCACAGAAGCAGCACTTCACGCATTCCAAGGTAATGGCCTGGGTTGCATTCGACCGCATTGCCATCGTGGCAGCCGATATGGAGAATGGCCAGGCTTTTTCTGACAACTGCCGCCGCATTGCCAACCTTATTCATGAGGAAGTCTGCCGCGAGGCCTATGACGAGGAGCTGGGTAGTTTCGTGCAGTATTACGGCTGCAAATGCCTGGATGCCAGTCTGCTTCAGATGGCGCTCACCGGCTTCCTGCCGCCGGATGACCCGCGCATGATAGGCACGGTCAAGGCCATAGAAAAGACCTTGATGCGCGACGGCCTGTTGCTGCGCTATGAAACCGAACACGGCGTGGATGGGCTGCCGGCGGGAGAAGGCACTTTCCTGGTCTGTTCTTTCTGGCTGGCCGATGTCTACGTATTGCAGGGAAGGGATCACGATGCCAAGGCCCTATTCGAGCGCCTCGCGGGGCTTTGCAACGACGTAGGCCTGCTCGCCGAGCAGTATGATCCTCAGGCGCAGCGTATGCTGGGCAATTTTCCGCAGGCATTCAGCCATATTGGTATCATCAACACCGCCCTGAACCTGCATCGCGTCCAGGGTCCGGCGCAGGAGCGCGCCCACGCCTGAGATCGGGCCGTGGGGCGTCCTGGCCGGCACGAACCCGCTTCCTGCTTTACCGACGCATCATGAAGAAACTGCCCAACGATCACAATCTCGAAACTATTATTGTCCGCATCGCTGGACGCGTGCAGGGGGTGGGCTTTCGCGCCGCCACAGTGCGGCAGGCGCATTTGACTGGCGTGCGCGGCTGGGTGCGCAATCTGGACGACGGTTCGGTCGAGGCCCTGCTGCAGGGCACGCCCGACCGCATCGACCGCCTGCTGGCCTGGCTGCGCGCAGGCCCGCCAGCTGCGCGGGTGGTCGAGGTCACACATGAGGAGTCCCACACGGAGCGCAGGTTCGATCGTTTCGAGCAGATCTGATCCCGGGCCTGGCAACCGCCGGGCAGGCCGGCCCGAAAGGGCGGCGAACCCGGCCCTTCAGGGGCACCCGGCCTTTCAGGGCCGGATGGAAGGCAGTTTCTCGGGAAAATCGCGCTTTTTGTGCAGCGCAGGCACGTTGCGGCCCTTGAGCAGCATGTTCCAGTAGAACCAGGGCAGCCAGGATTTCTTCAGCTTCCAGTACAGGCTGCGCGGCAGGCGCGGATCCAGCGGCAGGCTGGGCGTGATTTCTCCACCGTAGCTGAATTCCGCCAGCAATACCTTGCCGGCGGATGTGGTCAGGGGGCAGGCGGCGTAGCCGTCATAGCGCCCGGACAGGGCGGCGCCACGGCGATGAGCAAGCAGATTGGCGACGACGACAGGCGCCTGGGCCTTGACCGCCGCGGCTGTCTTGCTGTTGGGTGTGGAGGTGCAATCTCCCAGGCCGAAGATCTCGGGGTATCGAGCATGCTGCAGGGTAGCGGCATCCACATCCAGCCAGCCGGCGGCATTGGCCAGCGGCCCCTGGCGGATGAAGTCTGGCGCGCTCTGCGGAGGCACGACGTGAAGCATGTCGAAAGCCACTTCCTCACGGTGCTTTTCCCCGCCGAGGGTGCTTTCAAAAATGGCGATTTTCCTGGGGCCATCCACGGCAACGAGCTCACGCCCATACACCTGCGTGGCGCCATACGCCGCCATGACTTTGTCGAGCGCCTTGGCGTAGAAAGGCACACCGAACACGGATGCGGCGGCGGTATAGAAGCCAAGATCGGCCTGTATGCCATGACGGCGGAAATAGTCCGCCGCCAGATAGAGCGCCTTCTGCGGTGCTCCTGCGCACTTGATCGGCGTGCCTGGCTGGGTGAAGATTGCCGTGCCGCGTGTGAACCCCTGTATGCAATCCCATGTGTAAGGCGCCAGATCATAGCGATAATTGCTGGTGACGCCATATTGGCCCAGCGCTTGCTGCAGGCCTTCAATGGCATCCCAGTTCAGCTGTATGCCTGCGGCCACCACCAGCGTCTCATAGCTCACGCGCCGTCCGTCGTGCAGCACCACCTGCTTTTCGTCTGGCGCAAAGCCGGATACATGGCCATTGATCAGCACGGTGGCGCGCGGCAGCAGATCCGCCAGATCCCGCCGCGTAGCCGCGATATCGTATTGCCCGCCGCCGACCAGAGTCCATGCGGGCTGATAGAAATGATGCTCCGAAGGATCAATAAGCGCGATATCCAGCGATGGATCGGCCTTGCGCAGCGCAGCGGCAGTTGCCAGGCCTGCGGTGCCCGCGCCGATGATGACGACTTGGTGATTTGCGGTATCTTGACGTTGTGTGCTCATGCTGCTTCGGGTTTCCTGTGATGCGTCTGTGCGCCATGCATGGTGCAAATTCTTGCAGCCCATTGTCAATGGCTATCGGATCGATTGATTTTATTTATTCTAGAGACCGGTGCGGCAGGATAGAACGAACGGATGGATATTTGCTTATACCGGCCGGTCGGGATGACGGCATCTCGGTCAGCAGGAAACGTGCCCGAGAGTTTCACCGGGCGTTTTGCTTCGATGCCGTCTGTGGCCTGAACGCGACAAGGGCGCGCAAATCGCGCGCCCTTGACCCGGTTCAGGCGCCGCAGGCGCCTGCATGGTGACCACGGAAGGTCAGTCTTCCTCTACAAAGGTTTCCTCGCGCTTCTTCTTGACCGAGGGCAGGGCAACGATAGCCACAAGCGCCAGAGAAACGATCAGCAGCGAGAGCGACAGCGGACGCGTGACAAAGGTCGTGTAGTCGCCGCGCGCCAGCAGCAGGGCCCGGCGGAAGTTCTCTTCCATCATGGGTCCCAGCACCAGGCCGAGCAGCAGCGGTGCGCCTTCGCACTTGAGCTTGGCCCAGATGTAGCCGATCAGGCCGAAGGCCGCCGTCATGAAGATATCGAATACGTTGTAGTTCAACGAATACACACCGATCGTGCAGAACACCAGAATGGCCGGAAACAGGATGCGGTAAGGCACTTTCAGCAGCTTGACCCACAGGCCCACCAGCGGCAGGTTCAGGATGATCAGCATCAGGTTGCCGACCCACATCGAGACGATCAGGCCCCAGAACAGGTCCGGGTGGCTGGTCATCACCTGGGGACCAGGCTGGATGTTGTGGATGGTCATGGCGCCGATCATCAGGGCGGTCACGGCATTGCCCGGGATGCCC